>OBLN01000340.1_pt1 | contig 17193 bp, 15 predicted proteins | sample 1519301 | NCBI WGS metagenome assembly OBLN01 (sample SAMEA2452533, study PRJEB22499) | sediment metagenome | reverse complement strand
CCGCATGGCGGCTCGCCGCTCAGCAGGCCGAAGAACATGGTTTTCAGTACATTTGTTCCTTCAACAGCAATGATCTGCCTAGTCAGGAGTTACTTGGTGGATTAGACCTAACTACCTACACAAGGCTAACCCTCACAGACGATGGTCCTCATGGAAAACTCCTCGGTCGCGATTTCTAAAATAGAAAAGTGCCTATGAAATGACGGCCGCGATATATTGTTTCTCGAAATGTTATACTTTAACGCTAGTCCACTCCGCCTGCCTGGGATCGCTGTAAACTTCAGTCATACGGGCATGGCGATGCCCGAGCAGGGATTGGGTGTCGATTCCCTGGGCCTTATATAAGCGCTCTGATAAGGATCTGATTTCATGGAATGTGGGCTGATTCTTGCCCGGCCACGTCAGCTCCGTGAGCTTGCGAGCATCCGCAAATCCTCGACTGATCGTGTCTTTGAACACCGCACTACCGCGCGGAGCATTGCCGAATGGGTCTGTATGATGGATGAGGTAACGGCTGGCGACATTGTCGCGACAGCGTTCAATCACATCTCCAACACTGAGACCGATGGCATCAAGGCGTAGACTGAGTGGGATCTTTACCAGCGCTCCGGTCTTTTGCTGAATTACCCAGAAGTATCTGTCCTCGATGTATGGGTAGAGGTGAGTGAGGTACTTCTCTCCTTGTTGATATGCCAGCCAGGACTTTTCCCAGTCACGCCCCTTCCTGAACTTGGCAATAGCCAGATCTTCCCGTCGCTGGCCGGTAACCAGTGCAAGAAGCATGCTGTTGGTTATCCAGGAACTGCGCTTTACCATTCCCTGGGCTTTTTCCAAGATTTCGTTGAAATCGTCTAGGGTGAGCCTGGCGCGACTTACCTTGGCCGTTGGGCGACGGGCAATCTCAGCCGGATTGGGATGTTCCGGAGGGAGTAGGCCGTCTCGTTTGGCCTCGTTCCAGATATCGATGAGCAGGGAACGTAACGATTGAGCGTAGCGATTCTTTCCCTGGTCTGTGTAGGACTTAATAAGCTGGGCGATATCCGGTACACCAATGGCATGGAGTGCACGATCCTCGAACCATGCAATCGCAGCATTGGTCAGGCTCTTTCTCGTTTTCATGGTGTTAGCCGCTAGCCCGCGCTCTTCTGCAAGGGTAAGGCAGTGCGAAGCGTATGTATTGAAAGGAGTACCTGTCATGCGCCATGTCGGCGTCATGGCAATATCTTGAATAACCAGGTCAGCCATCTCGCGTGAGACTATCGCATTAAGCTCCTTGGCGCGACTAATCGCAGTATCACGGTCATTCGGACACTTCAGAGGCTTCTCTTTTCCGTCACGCGGATCTCGCCAGTACCAATAAACAACCATGCGCCTACTGACGTTTCGTGGCCGAGGAACAAGGTTGTCCGGCAGATCACGCCTTCCTGAGCTTCGAGGTCTTCCCACTTTTGATGATGTCATTTACCACTGGGTCCTTCGAGTTTATCACTGCTTTTTCGATATGCACGTGAGCTTGACGATCTACGAGAACGGCATCCTCCCGAACTCTATACTCTCGCCCAATCATCATGGGTTTGGGATGAATGCGACCAGTTCTGGCCCAGGATCGTAAAGTGCGAATCGATGGTGGTGGGTCGAGTGTCCGCTTCGCCCAATCAAAAAGTGGAATGTATCGGCAGTTCATGTGGGCCTCCTGTAGTCGTATCCAGTTACTTAAATCGTAACGAATACAAAAACCACTTGGTGCATTGCTAATTGCACAAAAATGCGCAATTAGCGAGCTTCCAGGGAGGTTTCTTGTATGTATCCTTCCGTATGTGTATGCGATGACAAGAATAGCGTGCTGTACGAATGTGCTTGTGCGTTGTTGCGATGGTTTCCTACGAACTTGTTGCACGTTGGTGTGGACATTGCCGAGGTGTTTTCACGTGTCAATGTGGGCGTTACCAAGCGTTGTCACGCGTTGACGTGGATATTGCCGAAGTGTTGTCAGGCGTTGACGTCTGTGTTGTCAAGGCGTTGTCATGCGTTGGCGTGGACATTGCCGAGGTGTTGTCAGACGTTGACGTCTGTGTTGTCAAGGCGTTGTCACGCGTTGAGGTCGACATTGCCTGGGTGTTGTCAGCCGTTGACGCGGTAGTTGCCAAGGCGTTGTAACGTGTTGACATGGACATTGTCATGCGTTGCCAGGCGATGGCATGGTGTTACCAAGGCGTTGCCATGCAATGGAAATTTAACGCCATTGATATCGGAATAGGGTAGCTGGCCCTCCTGACTTCAGGTGAAGCAGCCATATGAAAGCCACATGTTTAACACGTGGCAAGTCTCGGGTAGGCAAGATAGTTGAGTCCGAGGCGGACTCAGGGCCACACCCTCTGTGGTCCTGCGATCTCCCTGAGCGCGATTGAGTTCCGGTTACGGTACGGGCCGCCGGAATGTAGTGCGCTTGCATGGATGCGAGTGGCGCGTGCTCTGCGTCCGTGCGTCACTGGGAGTAGTGTTATGGATGCAATTATATGCACATCATTTATTGGGCGGACCACCGGCATTACATTGCCGGAGGAGGTCTCGTCATGAGCGGCTCAATAATCCGGGTGAAACACAAACGTGGTTATACAGTAATTCCCAACTCCACACTCCGCGATCTCCGCCTGCCCATTGATGCTGTCGGATTGTTGGTGCGCTTGTTGTCACGCCCCGATGATTGGCATGTCCAGTTTGGTCCACTTCAGCGTGAGACTGGGGTTGGTCGTGATCGCTTGCGACGTATGCTTCGTGAATTGAGAAAGGCGGGGTACCTTCGACAAGAATGTGCGCGAGATAGTCGTGGCCGCTGGGTTTGGGAGTCAGTGGTATATGACGAGCCCGTTGACGGATTATCCGTCGACGGCTCCACCGGCGGCGGTGCATCCACTGACGGCTCAGGCGTCGATAAACCTAATGATCATGATCTTTCTAATTTACCTACTACAAACCCACATACTAATGAACCAACTACTAGTAACCCATCACCTGGTTCTGGTGGTAGTGAAAATGAAATGTTGTCTATTCCCGTTCCTAAGTGCCTGGAAAATTGTACGGATAAGGCTAGAAAGGTTCTGCTCGCTGCTAACCCGGAAGATATACCTAATATCGTTGCCCACGTCGATCACCAGGTCCAGCTTGGTCTGGATGGAAAGCGAGCCCGAATACATTCACCGCTCTCATATCTAAAGGAGATTTGTGAGCGTTCCGATCGTGGTGAGTACGTGCGTGATAGCGCTTATGAACGGATGTCATCGCAAGATCCTGTGCAGAAAAAGTTTACTTCGCTTAATAGCGAGAGACTACAGTTGCTCTCATTGGTTTCAGGGATGAGGGAATATGGACTCCCCGGCGATGTTGAATCTAAAGAAAAGCGACTGCGAGAGATAGAGAGCGAAATGCGTGATCTTGTGAAGGAGTGGGGTGAAGACATTGTTCCTGAATCACTGCGTAAAGCGGGGCGTGGGAAAACTTCCTGGGCTGGAGATCTCATTTTTTTTGAAAATTTTAAGAAAAAGTGAGCTAGTTGTATTTTTTGTCAATTTAGCGAACACCTGATGTGCAGTTAAATTCTTGATAATCCAGATAGCTATAGCTGTACCAGCCGTGCTGCTGGGAAAGCTATAGCCGGAGGACGTCCTGCCTGGTCCCATAAATATAGTGTACTGAACAGAATATACGGCAGTACTACGCCACTGTGTAATCACTACTTCGGCATAGCTGGCCTGTAGGGCGTCTGGTCCCAATAAGTAATTGTTTGGATTGAGGAGGTTCATAGTCCGATGCATGACGTAATGAATGAGCAAGTGATAGAAGAGCACATTATGGCTGAGCTGAATGTGTTGTATGAGCAGGCAAAGGAGATCGGCGATGAAGTTTGGGCACTTAGTCAATGGGCCAAAGAGACAAAACCAATACAGGAGTGGGCAAAGTATCGTGTCCGAGTCAGATGGAAAACAAACTCAATATCGATTGAGTGGAACCGGGTTATATTCGTCGGCCCCCCAGGAAAACGCCGCCCGTTGTCAAAGTATGTACGCCGGGGCAAAGGTTATGCATATCGAATAAGTACCTTTGGTGACGCGCCGGACTGGGAGCTGTTTTCGATTGGCCGCTTTGAAGGGCAGTTCGGGCCAATGAGGAAACGGATTGAGCGCCTTGTAAAAATGTTAAAGGAGATCCGGGCCTATTCACGCGAAAAGCAGGCAGCCATTGAGAGAGAAAAATTGCTTGAGGAGGAAATTGAGTAGCCAAGTTCCTATTTAACTAATCCAGCTAATTTTCCTGAGACAATGGTGCTGTTCTAGTCATCCCAACCGGGAAGGCCAGACAGCACCATATCCAACTCGGCATCTTTACCTCTGTAAGCGTTGGCCATTTTTTTCATCTCATGCTTGAACATAGCGGAGAATGCCGCTGCGAGTTGCTCTTTGGTCTGGATAGCATCAATGCAGTATCCGGCCTTGGCAAGGCGCTGTGCATAGCGCTCGCGTCCTGCTCGGGTGAAGCGGATACGTTTGGTGGCCAGATCTTCAATGTAGATATTGTTAGCGTTCATGCGGATAGGGTAGAGGGATGCCCTGAATATGCAACTGGCTGGCACAGGGATGCCCAAAAACTCTGCTGACATCCTATCGACAGGCACTGCCCACCCTTGTAAAATCTAAACAATCTCTGAGTCAGCAGTAACTCATTGATTAATAATATAAATAATGACGTAAGGACGGTGTTTTAGTGAACCAGCAGAATCTGGCTTCTTTTATCTGGTCCGTTGCCGACCTTCTCCGTGGTGACTTCAGGCGGTCCGAGTTCGGTCGGGTCATCCTGCCACTGACACTTCTGCGGCGTCTGGAGTGCGTTCTGGAGCCGACCAGAAAGGCGGTACTCAAGCAGTATGATTCCCTGAAAGACTCAGGCATCGAGCTCGATACGGTACTCCCGAAGACGGCCGGACACCGCTTCTACAACATCTCCCAGTACACACTCGCCAACCTCGGGGAGACCGAGACTCGCGCCAACCTGGAAGACTATGTCAGCAAGTTCAGCGGCACCGCCCGCGAGATCTTCGACTACTTCAATTTCAACACCTGGATGGACCGGCTGGCAGAGGCCAATCTGCTCTATCTGGTGGTGCAGAAGTTTGCCTATATCGACCTGCATCCAGACACCATCTCCAACCACGAGATGGGCCTCGTCTTCGAGGAGCTGATCCGCCGCTTCGCAGAGAGCGCCAACGACACAGCGGGGGAGTACTTCACCCCCCGCGATGTGGTGCGATTGGCCACAACCCTGGTCTTTAGTGCCGATCACGACATGCTGGCGGGGAAGGGTATTGTCCGCACCATTTACGATCCCTGCTGCGGTACCGGCGGTTTTCTGGCCTCCGGCATTGAGCAGGTCCACGAGTGGAACCCCGATGCGCGTATCGTGCCCTATGGCCAGGAGCTCAACCCCGAGTCCTACGCTATCGCCATGGCGGATATGATGATCAAGGGCTACGAGCCCAAGAACATCCACTTCGGCAACACCCTCTCTGATGACAAGCTGCCGTTTGAGCAGTTCAACTACTGCCTGGCCAATCCTCCGTTCGGGGTGGACTGGAAGAAGGTGCAGAAGGCCGTTACGGAGGAGCACAAGCACAAGGGGCATGATGGCCGTTTCGGGCCTGGTCTGCCGCGGGTCTCCGACGGCTCCCTGCTTTTCCTGATGCACCTGCTCTCCAAGCGCACGGATGCCGACGGCGGTAGCCGTATCGGCATCGTTCTCAACGGCTCGCCCCTGTTTACAGGCGGGGCAGGGTCCGGTGAGTCGGAGATCCGACGCTGGATCCTGGAGAACGACTGGCTGGAGGCTATCGTCGCGCTGCCAACCGACCTCTTCTATAACACGGGCATCGCCACCTACATCTGGGTGCTGACCAACCACAAGGAGTCCCGGCGCAAGGGCAAGGTGCAGCTCATCGATGCCACGGGCCAGTGGGTATCGATGCGCAAGAGCCTGGGCAGCAAGCGCCGCTTCATCACCGATGAACAGGTGGCCGATATCGCCCGTCAGCTCGATGCCTTCGAGGAGGGCGAGACCTCCAAGATCTTCGCCACCACCGACTTCGGGTATCGCCGTATCACCGTGGAGCGCCCCCTGCAGCTCGCCTTCTATCCAAAGGAGGAGTTGCGCCGAGAGGCCCTGCAGGCCGACAAGGGGTGGTCCAAGCTTGATGCAGAGCGCCAGCAGGCGCTGCTCTCAGCACTGGATAGGGTCGGGGAGGAGAAATACCCCTCCCGTGACCGTTTTTTCGAGGCTGTTGCGGGTGAGTTGGGCGGCAAGCTCGGTACGCCTGAGAAAAAATTGCTCCAAAAGCACCTCGGAGAGCACGACCCCGAGGCCGAGATCTGCAAGACCAAGGGCGCTATCGAGCCCAACCCGGACCTGCGCGATAACGAGAACGTGCCTCTGGGGGAGGACATCGAGGCCTATTTCGCCCGTGAGGTGACGCCGCATGTCCTCGACGCCTGGATCGACACCACTAAGCGCGACGACAAGGATGGCGAGGTCGGTATCGTCGGGTACGAGATCAACTTCAACCGCTACTTCTACAAGTACCAGCCGCCGCGGCCCCTGGCCGAGATCGACGCCGAACTGAAGCAGGTGGAGCAGGAGATCATGGGATTATTGGGTGAGGTCACGGAATGAGAGTGATAAGTGAAGAGACTAGTGTTATAAATAAAATTTATTGGTATGGCTCTTTCGGTTATTCTAAAGTTCGCAGCAACACACCCGCCAAGCCTATGCTGACTCCGGTCGGTACGCTCAAATCGAGCGGGTTTTTTATTGCCTGGAGTATGGCATGAGGCCGTTTGAAAAGCCTCCTTTGACCATAGAAGGGCAGATGCAACTGCTTAAAGACCGAGGCCTGACGATTCTGGATGAGGGGCGAGCCAGCCGCTTTCTGGAGGTGGTCAGTCTCTTCCGTCTCAGTCCCTACATGCGTCCCTTCCAGCACGCGGGTAACCCTGACCACCAGTTCCAGGATGGCGCAACTCTTCGCCAGATAGTCACCGTATATCGCTTTGACCGTGAATTACGCAATCTAGTTATGGATGCCCTGGAACGTGTAGAAGTTGCTGTTCGTGCCTCCATTACCAACCATATGGCGCCGGCGTATGCTGATTCCCACTGGTATCTTAAGCCAGAAAACTTCAAGGCTCAGTATAACCATCAGCGTCTCCTCGATGAGCTGAGCTCCAAATTGGAGGAGGAGAGGCGTCATTTCGAGCGTGAAACTAATCGCATTCAAGGCAGCCGCGCCAGTGACGAGGCTAAAGCTCAGCGAATAGAGCATCGCAAGCGCGATAACTATTTCCGCTACTACGCACAAACCTACGATTCACCAGAGTTACCGCCTTCCTGGGCAGTACTTGAAGAGTTAAGTTTGGGAGCGCTCTCCCGCCTATACCAAGGGATTGCCAGAGATGGCGACCGGAAGCAGATCGCCAGCCGTTTTGGGCTCCCGCAGGAGGTGTTGGGCTCATGGCTGCATACCTTCACATTCATACGTAACTGCTGTGCGCATCACGCACGGCTCTGGAATAGGGAGTTGGCCATCCCACCTAAGCTGCCCAGAGAGGGGGCATGGGAGTGGCCACGGCTACCCCATGGTCGCCCACGCCCGGAGCGACGATTGTTTGTTGTGTTGTTGATGCTTGCTCATTTGATGCGTCACGTCAGTCCGGATAGCTTGTGGCAGGAACGCTTGGAAGCGCTACTGGAGAAGTACGCTGATATCTCGCTGATGGCAATGGGGTTTATTGACGATTGGAAGTACCACCCAGTGTGGGCTGTAAGGTGAGGGAGGTAGTGAAATGAAGGAAATAAGGGGCGATGCCAAGTCCATCCGCCAGCTACTCGGCGGCTCCAAGTACGCCATTGACTACTATCAGCGTGAGTACAAGTGGGAGAAGAAGCAACTGTCGGAGTTGCTTGAAGATCTAGCCGCCAAGTTCATGGAGAGCTACGAGCCTGGACATGAGCGGGCGGAGGTCGAGAAGTACGGTCACTACTTCCTTGGCTCCATCATCATCAGCGACAAAGACGGTCAGAAGTTCATTATCGACGGTCAGCAGCGCCTGACTACCCTGACCCTTATCCTGATTTACCTCCACAATGCCCTCGAAGATGCGGAGGAGAAAGGCTTGGTCGCCGAGCTGATCTTTTCCAAGAAGTTCGGCAAGAGATCCTTCAACCTGGAGGTTCCCGAGCGGGTACCTGCCATGGAAGCGATCTATAAAGGCCAACCCTTCGATGAGTCGGACCAGCCCGAGTCCGTGAGAAACATAGTCGATCGCTACAGCGATATTGAGGACCTCTTTGCCGAGGAACTCAGTGGTGAAGCGTTACCGTTCTTTGTCGATTGGCTGATGGAGAATGTCCATCTGGTGGAGATTACCGCCTACTCGGACGAAGACGCCTATACCATCTTTGAAACAATGAACGACCGTGGACTGTCGTTGACACCCACCGACATGCTGAAGGGCTATCTCCTCGCCAATGTCACGGACGAGACGCAAAAGCTCTCAGCCTCCAAGGTGTGGAAGGTGCGTACAGGCGAGCTGATAGATCTTGGCAAGGACGAAGAGGCTGACGCTATCAAGTCATGGTTGCGCAGTCAGTACGCCAACAGCATCCGTGAGCGCAAAAAGAACGCCAGACCGTTGGATTTCGACCTGATCGGTACCGAATTCCATCGCTGGGTGAGGGATAACAAGGAAGCGCTTGGGCTGGGCAATAGCAGCGACTTCGCCCGTTTTATCGAGCGCGACTTCGACTTTTATGCCCGCCACTACCTGCGACTACGCCATGCCGCTCAGACGCTGACCCCCGGTCTGGAAGAGGTCTACTTTAACGCCCAACACAATTTCACTCTGCAGTATCCACTGCTGCTGGCGCCCCTGAAGGTGGGGGACAATGAGGAGGTCGCCAAGAACAAGCTGCGCATTGTTGGCGCCTATCTCGACATCCTTATCGCCCGCCGCATCTGGAACTGGCGCGACATCTCCTATTCGACCATGCAGTACGCCATGTTCCTGGTCATGCGTGAGATCCGGGGTATGGGTGTTGAAGAACTATCCACTGTACTGCGCAAAAAGCTTGAAGAAGAGCAAGAGACTTTTGCCAGCAACGACCGCTTCCGTCTGCATGGCCAGAACGGGCGACAGATCCACCGGCTCCTCGCTCGCATTACGGACTTCATCGAAACCAGCTCCGGCCATCCATCCAGATATGCTGAATATGCCAAGCGCTCCGGCAAGCACGGTTATGAGGTAGAGCACATCTGGGCTAACCATCACGAGCGCCATCTGGATGAGTTCGACCATGAAGCGGACTTCGCGGAGTACCGCAATCGCATCGGCGGCTTATTGCTTTTGCCCAAGAGCTTCAACGCCAGTTATGGCGATCTGGAGTACGAGACGAAGCGGGAGCATTACATCAAGCAGAACCTCCTTGCCCAGTCACTGCATGAAAAGGCCTACGAGCACAACCCCGGCTTCAAGAAGCTGATTAAGAACACGGGTCTGCCGTTCAAGGCACATCCTCATTTCAAGAAGGCAGATCTCGATGAGAGGCAAACGCTCTACAGGGAGATTGCCGAGGTGCTTTGGAGTCCTGAACGTTTATTTCCGGAGGGGGGCGAATGAGTGGTTACAGGCCCTATTCAACATATCGACATACAGGTAGTAAATGGCTTCCTGAGGTTCCTGAACATTGGCGCTATGTGCGGCTAGGACAGTACTTTACGGAACGTAACGAAAAAGTTAGTGACAAGGAATATCCACCGCTTTCTGTGACGATGAGCGGGATCGTTCCTCAACTGGAAACCGCGGCGAAGACTGATGCCGGGGACAATCGGAAAAAGGTCTGTCAAGGCGACTTCGTTATCAACAGTCGCTCGGACCGGAAGGGATCGTCAGGACTATCGACGTTTGAGGGGTCGGTTTCGCTTATTAGTATCGTTCTGGAACCAAACGGTATAAATGACGCGTATGTCCACCACTTGTTGAGGAGTTCGTGGTTTCAAGAGGAGTTCTACCGTTTCGGTAAGGGAATTGTTGATGACCTATGGAGTACCAAGTACTCGGACATGAAGTCTATCCACATCCCGGTTCCCTCGCTCAATGAACAGCAGGTCATTGCCAGCTTCCTTGATCGCGAAACCACCCGCATCGACGCGCTGATCGAGAAGAAGCAGCACCTAATCGAGTTGCTCAAGGAGAAGCGGCAGGCGGTGATTACCCAGGCGGTGACCAAGGGCCTAAATCCCACTGTGCCGATGAAGGACTCCGGCGTTGAGTGGTTGGGGGAGGTGCCGGAGCATTGGAAAGTAATGAATTTCGGATTAGCTATTACAAGGATCGAGCAAGGGTGGAGTCCCAACGCATCAGCCGAACCATGCAACGTGGGAGAGTGGGGCGTTCTTAAGCTTAGTGCAATTAGGAATGGGCGGTTCGATCCTGCGGAAAACAAGAGCCTGCTGGATGAAACAGTCCCAGATCCTTCTATTGAGGTTAGAGTGGGTGATCTTCTTGTTACCAGGGCAAACACTCCCAAACTCGTTGGAGATGCTTGCTATGTGGTTGATACGGCAGGTAGGCGCTTGATGATGTCGGATTTGGTCTATCGGATTCTGCCGTCAGCTTATGGCGAACCATCGTTTATCCGATTTCTACTCATCAGCAATTTTATGCGGTCTCAGATTGAGGTAGATGCCAGAGGCTCAAGCATGACAATGGCAAAGATTTCTCAGTCACATATCCGTGCCTGGAAAATCCCTGTTCCTCCTGTCTGCGAGCAAAAAAGCATCTCGGCATACTTGGAAAAAGAAACAACACGCTTGGACTCTACCGTTGCAAAAATCAGTTCGAGTGTTGATCTGCTCAAGGAACATCGCGCCGCCCTCATCACCGCCGCTGTCACCGGCCAAATCGATGTGAGAGAATCTGGCAAGGAGAGTTCCAATGCTGCGTAGTCCGTCACCGGCCAGCACCGCTCCTGTGCATGAATGTGCCCAAGGTATTCGTGCATCCCTGCACATCATAGACACTCGCGATGCGGTCAGCACCGCCGCGTAAAGGAATCTGACATGGATGCCCACAAGGAATACCACTTCGAAGACTTCATCGTCGATTACCTCGGTAACCACGGCTGGCTGGTAGGCGAGGCTGCTCGTTATGACCGCCTACGCGCCCTCTACCCGGAGGATGTGATCGGTTACCTGCAGGAGTCCCAGCAGGAGGCGTGGGCAAAGCTGGAAAAGCTGAACGGCGCAGGCACCGAGAAGGTGGTGCTCGACCGGGTGGTGAAGGCGCTGGAGAAGGATGGCACCCTGGAGGTGATTCGGCGTGGGGTGAACGTGGCCGGGGGCGGGCGTTTGACGCTGTGCCAATCCCTGCCGGAGGATGAGCGCAACGAGGCGGTCATTGACCGCTACCGCAAGAACCGCCTGCGGGTGGTGCGCCAGCTCAAGTACGCCCCGGACCGGGAGTGGGCGCTGGATCTGGCCTTCTTCATTAACGGCATTCCGGTGGCTACGGCTGAGTTAAAGTCGGACTTCACACAGTCGGTGGAGTCGGCTATCCACCAGTACCGCGCTGAACGTCAACCCAAGGACAAGCAGACCGGCCTTGAATTCCCGCTACTGAAATTCAAACGCGGTGCGTTGGTCCACTTCGCGGTTTCCACTTCCGAGATCTTCATGGCCACCCGGCTGGCCGGGGCTAAGACCTTCTTCCTGCCCTTCAACCGGGGCAACGACGGCGGGGCGGGGAATCCTCCGGCGCAGGACGGTAAGTATTCAGTTGCATACTGGTGGGAGCAGATCCTGGCGCCGGACAACTGGCTGCGCATCTTCCACCGCTTCATGCTGCACGAGCGCAAGGAGAAACAGCACGCCGACGGTCGCTCCTATTGGTCGGAGACGATGATCTTCCCTCGCTTCCATCAGTGGGAGGCGGTGAGCCAGCTTGTCGGCACCGTGCGCGAGGAGGGGCCGGGACAGCGTTACCTCATCCAGCACAGCGCCGGTTCGGGCAAGACCAACTCCATCTCCTGGACGTGTCATGAACTTATTCGTTTGCGACGTCCGGACGGCACCAAATATTTCGACTCGGTGATCGTGATCACCGACCGCACCGTGCTCGATGCCCAACTGCAGGACGCCATTCAGCAGATCGACCACCAACAGGGCGTGGTGAAGGCCGTCGACCGGGAGAACAGCACGCTACCGAAGAGCCAGCAACTGGCCGAGGCGTTGCTCCAGCGAACCCCCATCGTGGTGGTGACCCTGCAGACCTTCCCCTATGCGATGGAGGCGATACTGGAGGAGACCAGCCTCAAGGACCGTAACTTCGCCGTTATTATCGATGAGGCCCACACCTCCCAGACCGGCACGGCTGCCAGCAAGCTGCGCGCGGTACTCGCCCTGGACCAGGACGAGGAGATGGGCGATATGACCGCCGAGGAGATCCTGGAGCGGTTACAGGCGGTACGGAAGTTCCCGACCAACGTTTCTTACTTTGCCTTCACCGCCACGCCGAAGCATTCCACGCTGAGCCTGTTCGGGCGGCCCGCTGACCCGAATGAGCCGGTTAGCAGCGAGAACCCGCCCCAGCCATTTCATGTCTACACCATGCAGCAGGCCATCGAGGAGGGCTTCATCCTCGATGTGCTGCGCAACTACACCGCCTACAAGACCGCCTTCAAGCTGGGGCAGGCCATCGACGACGACAAGCGGGTAGACAGTAAGCAGGCTCGGCGTTCACTGGCCAAGTGGCTCTCGCTGCACCCAACCAATGTGGCGCAGAAGGTGGAGTTCATCATTGAGCACTTCCGTTCAACCGTAGCGCACCTGCTGAATGGCCAGGCCAAGGCGATGGTGGTGACCTCATCCCGTGCCTCGGCGGTGAAGTACAAACTCGCCTTCGACAAGTACATTCAGGAGCACGGTATCGAGGGTATCCGCGCCCTGGTCGCCTTCTCCGGCAAGGTGCCGGGAGGGGAGGTGGATTCAGCCCTTGCCGGGGAGGAGTTCGATGAGAACAATATGAACCCGGACGCAAAGGGCATGGACCTGCGCAAGGTGTTCGATACGGACAAATACCGGGTGATGCTGGTCGCCAACAAGTTCCAGACAGGCTTCGACCAGCCCAAGCTGGTGGCGATGTACCTGGACAAGAAGATCTCCGGCGTCGATGCCGTGCAGACCCTCTCACGTCTTAACAGGACCTATGCGGGTAAGGATCGCACCTACGTCATCGACTTTGTCAACGAGCCGCAGGAGATCCTCGATGCCTTCCGCCTGTTCTACCGCGAGGCGCGTATTGAGGACGTGCAGGACCCCAACATCGTCTACGACATCAAGGAGCACCTGGACAAGACACTAATCTATCGTACAGAAGAAGTGCGACAGTTCGGCGAGGAGGTTACACGCCCTGAGCCACGCCAGGCCAAGCTGATGTCGATCACTGACCCGGCCACAGAACGCTTCAACAGCCGCCTCAAGTCCCTCAACGAGGCGATTGAGCATTGGGAACGTGAGTTCCAACGCTGCCACGAGTCGGGAGATGAACGCGGCAAGCAACAGGCGGACCTGCATCGTGCCGAGCAGGCCAAGGAGCGCGATACCCTGCTTAAGTTCAAAGAGGGGCTATCCAAATTCGTGCGTATGTACGAGTACATCTCTCAGCTCATCGAGTTCGGCGATCCAGAGCTGGAGGCGTTTGCCGGATACGCCCGCCTGCTGCGCAACCGCCTGAAGGGTATCAACCCTGAGGAGATCGACCTCAAGGGCCTACAGATGACCCACTACGGCATTAAGGCCAAAGGCACACTGGATGGGGTTGAAGAGGGCGAAGGGCCATACAGGCCGTTGCAGCCGGCAACGGGCGTAGGCACCGCCGAGGGACGTGATCGGGAACGCACCTTCCTCTCTGACCTCATTGAGAAGCTGAACGACCTGTTTGGTGATGAGATTACCGATGATGACAAGGTGATGTTCGCCGTCCACATCAGTGAAAAGCTGCGCGCCAATGACACCGTCATGGCCCAGGTGCAGAACAATACGCGGGATCAGGCCCTGAAGGCGGATCTACCTGAAGCCGCAACCGACGCTATCGTCGAGGCAATGGGCTCCCATGAAAAGATGGCAACACGACTGCTATCCGATGAGGGGGCACGGGATATTTTCCTTGGCCTTCTCTATGAGATGCTGAAGCATCCTGATGCGCCAAGTCTGCTTTCCAATAGGAAGGCTGATTAAGCGAGATGTAAGGGTAATTCTAAACGGGTCAAAATCAGGGATGTAGCATGATTTCAGAAATTCAGAATGGTCTTGCAACCCTCAAGTCCTTAAAAGGCGTCAGAAATTTTCTCTGGGCAGCCCTGTTGGTTGGGCTGAGTTTGGTCTTATTTGAATCCGTTACTCAGTACTTCGCATTTAGTGATTTGAGAACCAAAGTCGAGCTGCTTGATATGCTCAGCAAACTTGAGTCGAAAAGTGAGGATAAGCAAGAGCTGCAGTTGCTGCATTCGGAGTTAATTGAAGAGGCAAAGAATATTTATCATGCTGACAAGAATCCTGGTCCCTACCTGCTGAATTTGCTTCTAAGGTTCTTTCAAGGGGCTTACCTGTCGCTTCCGCTATTCTACTTCCTGTTTAAGGCTATAGTATTTTTTGCAAAACACTCCAAGGACGAGTTGAAGGGGAATAAAAAGCTACAACAAATGAGTATTATGATTGGTTCGTTTGTGTTCTCTGCTGCGGTATGGATGGCAACTATTCTTGGTGCTGCATCAGTGCTTTGGAATAAAAGCGGTAGCCTGTTGGTTTCATGGCTTGTTTTTCCATTTTTGTCAGCCTTGATCATGCTCGTTGTGACAGCTTGGCTGGTTTCTCTGAGAATTATGTTGCCGGGTAAGAAGAAAACTGAAACGGAGAAAGTCGACGAGTAGTAGTATGGTTGTGTTAATGGAGTAATGTGATTTTATGTATTCGAAGGGAGGTGAAATATCATGAAATTGTTTGGATACACGCTGGACTGGACTGATTACCTGATAACTATAACTGCTGCAGTCCTGACAGGAGATAAGCTGTTTGTAGTTGCAAATCTGCCTGTTTACGTTTATGTGATACCTGCAGCAGTGTTTGTGATCGCTAAGTTTTTTCGAGTAGGTAGCTATCTCTTTGGTAGCTATGAGAACTTCCGCCGGTTTTTGTTGTACTTTTCTATTGCTGGCGTGAGCGGATATGCGTCCTATAGCTACTTTATTGTTGGCGGGGACGTGGGTGAAATGCGCGCTTACGTGTCTATCGCTGGCTTCTTTCTCACGATTATAGTGTACGAGGTTGCTGAGCATATCCTTTCAGGTGACATTCGTCGCATGACTGCTGAAGAGGCGATTGCTGCATCGGAAAAATCACGTAGCAGTTTGCACACAGGGGAAATGCCGGGAACGATAAGTAAATACACTGGTGATATTGTTATGTAGTCGCAAAGCAGTGATTTAACTTATGGACCACTGATGACTTTGCGTACGACGCGGCCAGTGAGGACTGGCCGCGTCGGAGTTAGTGGGCGCCAATATTAGTGGATAAAAAGTAGTGGTTCACCCTTATTGAATATAACGGGATATGGATTCCCCTCAGAGGGCGGAGCATAGAGGTATATCCACTCTGGCAGCTTCGCCGACATTTTCTCTAAGAGCGCATGCCCATGCGTATACAGCCAGTCATTATGTTTCAAGCCGTAGTCGCGATCAGGTCTTGCGTACTGGACAATAAATGTCGCTGAAGCACTCTCCCGGTGGTCGGGTAATTGCGAGCCATCTTTCCAGTTGTGCCAGACATAGGTTTGCTGGCCGTGGGTTGATGCCCATTCAGGCGCGCTACGTTCGTACGGCTGCTCACCAAATGCGTACCAGACGCGGCACTCAAGACCGTCAGCACTGGGGCAGCTAGGTCCTGTAAGCGTTGGGTATACCTTGTCGAAGGGTTTGCCGAAGGTTGGTACCACCGTTTCTACACGCTCGCTGTAGCTGTACCCTTCTGGCAGGGATGCGATGAACGCAGCTTTTACCATTTCCTTGAGCTTTTTTCCTGCCTCTAGTCCGGAGTTTGCTTGTTCTTTAGGCATCCAGGCGAGTACCTGATGGCGCAGGGCAGGGTGAGGTGCTCGACCGGGTGTAAACAGTCCGCCGAGCAGCCCCATGGTGCCGGCAAGGTCAGCAGAAACACCCGGCGGTACGGCAAAGCCATTGAAGTTGGCAATGCCTAGTGTGGTTAGGCCAACTGTATCGAAGGCATTGGCCAGTTCGTGATTTGAGGCGCCCTGGAGATCATTAGGCAGTTCTTCCTTTGCCACGTCTATTAATGGCCCATCCTCCTCAGTCAGACTGGTATGTAGGGCAATGTTCCGAGCCAGTGACATCTCGGAATGGCAATGAGCATAGGTTTCCATACGCTTGGCTGCGGGGCTCGTGCAGCCGGAAAGGGCAAAAAATGACACGCATACGCCTGTCACAATGAGTGAAATTTTTCTCATTCTTCAATCTCCATGGTTTGTATTTAGTTAGATTCCTTGATGGCCCGGATTGAAACGGGATAAAGCTTGCTGATTTTCGTTTATTCACCTCCTTGGTTGGGGGATAGGCCCATACTGCTTAGGAGCAGGGTAACTCCAGTCATCGCGAGTATCATGCTTATGAGAATGGCAGTGATATTTGCTGGAGAGGAGAGAAGACCGGCCATGCCAGAAGCAAGTGATGATATTCCGAGCAACGAAGCCAAAAGCAGCCTTGAGCGTCTCTTCATAGGCAGTCCTCTTCCAAATAACTATCCAGGTTGCTCATTATCTTATTCGTGGTGCGTGATAACGCAACCGTGCCGGCAGGGGGGAGGATGCTGGTAACGGATACCCAAAATTATTTCCAAAACTCTGACGTAACTATTTGTATTTATTGGGTCATTACAGGTAAGATTTAGGACATGTTTTCTAAGTTAAATTAAATATAAGTTGTTGTAATTTATGGAAAAAGTTAAAGTTTTGATGGTGTGCATGGGCAACATATGCCGTTCTCCGCTGGCGCATGGTCTGTTTGAGGATTTAGTGGAGAAGGCGGGGT
>OBLN01000339.1_pt1 | contig 17207 bp, 15 predicted proteins | sample 1519301 | NCBI WGS metagenome assembly OBLN01 (sample SAMEA2452533, study PRJEB22499) | sediment metagenome | reverse complement strand
GCCTGCGGGCCATATCGTCCAGCTGCTTGAAGCGCACGTAATTCTTCTGCCACTGCGGCTTGGGCTCCAGCGGCGTGCCGGCCGAATAGGTGCCGGGCTCGCGGATCGAGTTGGTCACCAGCGACATGGCTGTCACTGTCACCCCATCGGCAATAGTCAGGTGGCCGAGAATCCCGGCGCCGCCGCCGAAGGCGCAATGTTTGCCGATCTCGGCACTGCCGGCGATACCGACGCAACCGGCTATCGCACTATGATCCCCGATATGCACGTTGTGGGCAACCTGTACCAGATTGTCGATAATCACATTATCACCGATCACGGTATCCTCGATGGCGCCGCGGTCAATCGTGGTGTTGGCGCCGATCTCCACATCATTGCCGATGAGCACACGTCCCAGCTGGTGAATCTTGATCCACTGTCCCCCGGCATTGGCAAAGCCGAAGCCATCCGAACCGATCACGGCGCCTGAATGGATGGTACTGCGTTGGCCGATGCGGCAGCCATGATAGACCGTCACATTGGCATGGAGCCGTGTATCACGACCGAGCATGACCTCCTCGCCGATGACGCTGCCGGCACCGATGGTGACACCATCGCCGATCTCGCAGCCAGCCCCGATAACCACATTGGCACCCAGGCTGACACGCTTCCCCAGCCTTGCCCCGGGGTGCACGCTGGCAGTGTGGTGAATGCGATCAGCCTGTCCGTCGTCGCCCGGTGCGAACAGTGCAGTGAGCTGCGCGTAGCTGAGGTAGGGGTTGGGTGAAAGCAGTGCGTTGCCGGCGCAGTGCTGCACCTCTGCCGGGTGGAGAATGACCGCACCGGCACGGCTTTCAGTGAGATATTTGCGATAGCGCGGGTCGGCCATAAAGGTGATGCTGTCGGGCTCCGCATTGGCCAGGGTGGCAATGCGGCTCACCGTATAGCCGGCATCACCATGCAGTTCAACGCCGAGCTTTTCGGCCAGTTCGCCCAGAGTGTATTTCACGAAAGAGGCCATCTATCTTTTCCGGCTGCTGGCAAAATCCTTTTTCAGCCGTTCAATTACCTTTTCAGTGATATCCACGCGCTCACTGGCATAGATGACACCACTTTCCAGGATGAGCTCGTAGCCCATCTCCTTGGCCAGCGAGACGATGGAGCGCGCGATCTCGCGCTGCATTCTGGCCAGCTCCTCGTTACGGCGGATGTTGAAATCCTCCGCAAACTCATCACGGGAGCGTTTTAGTTCACGTTTTTTGCTGAGGATATCGCGCTCCATAGTGCGCTGCTGCTCACCGCTCATGGTTACGCTGTCGCGTGCCAGTTTTTCCTCCAGCAACTTGAGTTTCTCCTGCTCGGCGCTCAGTGCCGCATCGCGCGAGGAGAATTCATCCTTCAGTGTCTGGCGCACGGCATCGGCCTGCGGCGCCTGCTCCAGCACTTGCGGGGTGTTGACGAAGGCGATACCGGGTACGTCCGCCGCAGCGGCAACACCTGCCATGGAGCACAGCAGCAAGAGACCCGCAACCAGACAGCCTCTGAGTATTTTCATCATCATATCCTTTTGTTGCCGATAACTACGGGGTGCCCAGGGTAAACTGGAAGCTCTCCGTCTCGTCACCGGGCTGATCATTGATGGTCTGTGCCAGGCTGAAGGTCAGCGGCCCGACCGGCGTCAGCCAACCGAGACTCAAACCCGCGGAATAGCGCAATTCACCCTCATCCATCCAGTCATTGGTATCGTAGACGTTACCCGCATCGACAAACGCCTTCAAGCGCATCGATTTGCTATCAAGGTCCCAGGGCGGCGGGAAGATTAACTCCAGGCTACCCAGCAGGCGTACATTTCCCCCCAGCGGGTCACCATAGGAATCCCGAGTGGATGATGTGGAGGTCAGGCTGTTGGTACGGTAACCCCGTACGGAGCTGATGCCCCCGGCAAAGTAACGTTCATACGGTGCCAGAAGGTTACTCTCGCCATACACATTGGCATAGGCAGCCTCAGCGTCAAAGCCCAGTGTCAGATGGTCACTGAGCGGGAAGTAGTGCTCCTTGCCCAGCCTCACCTTGTAGAAGCTGAGACTGCTATCATCCACAGGAACGGCGACATCACCGCTCAACGTTAGCGTCCCCCCCGCATCGGGGAAGATGGCACGGTTACGGGTATCGTGGGTCCAGCCAAGCTCAAGACTGTAGGTATCATAGCGACATTCATCGGCCGATTCCGAACTGTCGTCACAGAATGCGATGATCTCGGGCGCCGTATACTCATCGGTGTTGAGCGTATTGTTCTCATAGCGTACACCGTAACGCACCGTATCATATTCACTGACAGGTACCCCGTAGCGCAGCGAGGCACCGTAACTGTCCCGCGTGTAATCAACAGTATTGGCGGCACCGGAATCGGTCTCGCGGTAGTACATGCTGATGGCGCGACTCACCCCATCGATCGTCGAGTACGGGTCGGTGAAGTTAAAGCTGTAAGTACGATTGATTTCGCTGTTGTTAAAGGCAATGGAGAAGCGCTGCCCGCTGCCGAGGAAGTTGTTCCAGTTCACACTAGCATTGAGCAGCAGCCCCTGCACATCGCCGTAGCCGATACCGAAGTTAAAGCTGCCGAATGAGGCCTGTTCAACGACATCGTAGTTAAGGTCCACCTGATCAGGACTTCCCGCAACGGACGGGGTGCTGACGCTGACATCGTCAAAGTAGCCCAGACGGTTCAGTCGGGTACGGGAGCGCTCAACCTTACTGGTGGAGATCCATCCTCCCTCCATCTGCCGCATTTCACGACGCAGCACCTCATCATCAGTACGCACATTACCGCTCAGGTTGATACGCCGTACATAGACACGTTTTCCCGGGTCAACAAAATAGGTCAGCGACACCTCGCGTTTTTCCTCATCGACATCCGGCACCGGGTTGATATTGGCAAAGGCGTAGCCGATATCTCCCAGCGCAGTACTGATCCGTTCGCTGCTTTCCGTCACCTGAAGGCGGGAGAAGGTGTCGCCCTGCTTGATGCTGATGAGTTTCTCAAGCTGCTCACGGGGCACCACGGTATCACCCTGAACATTCACCTCACGCACGCTGTATTTCTCACCCTCGGCGACATTGATGGTGATGTAGACGTGTTTCTTGTCCGGTGTAATGGTGACCTGCGTGGAGAGGATCTCGAAGTTGATATAACCATTGTTCATGTAGTGCGCACGCAGCGCCTCGAGATCGGCTGAGAGCTTTTGCCTCGAATATTGATCGCTGCTGCTGAACCAGCCGCCCTTGGTGCTTAGCTGGAAGTCGCTCATCAGCTCCTGCTCGCTATAGGCGCTGTTGCCGATGATGTTCAGGTGATGGATCGAGGCGACCTCACCCTCGGCAATCTCGATGTTGACCGCCACCCGGTTACGCTCCTGCGGCGTGACCGTGGAACGGATGCGTGCATTATACTTGCCCATGGCAAGATACTGTTGCCTGAGCTCCTGCTCCACCTTGTCGAGCATGGAGCGATCAAACACACGCCCTTCACTGAAACCGATGCGCTTGAGGTTTTCCGTAAGCTGATCACTGGGAATATCGGAGTTGCCCTTTATCTCGATGCTGGCGATCGCCGGACGCTCTGCAACGAACACAATCAGGTCATTGCCGTCACGCTCCAGTACCACATCATGGAAGAATCCCGTTTTGAACAGCGCCCGGATTGCCGCACTGGAGCTGGCATCATCAAGCGTATCGCCCGCCTTTAATGGCAGATAGTTATACACCGTGCCCACCGAGATACGCTGCAGTCCCTCCACCCGCACCTCTTCGATGACGAAGGGCTCAACGGCATAGGAAAAACTGCTCCATGCCAGCAGGACGGTCAGGATAAAACGGTACAACAAGGGCATATTCTCTCGCTTATTGATTATCAGTTGGCGACCAGCCGGGCCAAATCGTTGTAAATCGCCACCATCATAAGGGTGAGGATCACAGCCAGACCGATACGCTGGCCTATCGCCTCAAACTGTTCCGACACAGGTTTTCCGCGTACCACCTCGATCGCATAATAGAGCAGGTGGCCGCCGTCCAGCACCGGGATGGGGAGCAGGTTAAGCACGCCCAGACTGACGCTGATGATCCCCAGAAATTTCAGGAACTGACTGAAGCCATCAGAGGCTGACTGCTTGGCGTACTGCGCGATGCCGATGGGACCACTGAGATTCTCCACAGAGGCACGCCCCATGATCATCTCGCCGAGCATCTTCAGCGTCAGCGAACTCATCTCCCACGTGCGGTCCAGTGCGGCACTGAGAGCCGGCAGCACAGCGTACTGGTGTGTCGCCTGAATGCTTGCGTAAAGCTCCGGCTCGACCTGGTTCACCGCGCCAATCCTGCCGACAGTGCCGCTGGCGCTTTCCACGGCTTGCGGGCGGATGCGCAAGCTCTGCTCGCGCCCTTCGCGCACAATGACAAGATCCAGCCACTTATCCGGATGGGCGGAGACGATATCCACCAGTTGCTGCCAGCTGGCCACCGAAGTTCCGGCCGCACTCACCACCCTGTCCCCCGCCTGCAGGCCCGCCTGCTCTGCAACGGAGCCAGAGAGCACCTCACCGACCACCGCCTCAACAGGAGGCTCGTAGGCTTTGAGCCCCAGTCTCTCAAACAGTTCCCGCGGTTTGCTGTCGGCAGAGATGCCGCTGAAGTGCAACGACTTGTCCTGGGCCATGCCCCCGTCGAGCACCGTCACGCGCACCGACTCGTTCAGCATCATTTTCGGCATGACGATCTCGAGCACGGCCTGCCAGGTCGGCGTATCCTTGCCATCAATTGCCACGATCTGCTGGCCGCTGCGAAGCCCGGACTCGTGGGCGATGGTGCCTGGCTCAACCTCGCCCAGCAGCGCCTTGGTGCCGCTGACGCCGACAACAAACATCAGCCAGTAGGCAAGTACAGCGAAGATGAAATTGAACAGCGGACCGGCCACGACAATGGCACTGCGCTTGGCGAGCGACTGACGGTTGAAGGCCCTGTGCAGCTCCTCTTGTGCCACCTCCCCTTCACGCTCATCGAGCATCTTGACGTAGCCACCCAACGGGATTGTGGCAATGGAGTATTCGGTCTGATCCGCACCGTAACGGCGTTGCCAGAGCGGCTTGCCAAAACCGATGGAAAAACGCAGCACCTTGACGCCGCTCCAGCGCGCCACCAGAAAGTGACCGAGCTCATGCACCGCAATGAGCAGGCTCAGTGCGAGTACCAGGTAGAACACCGTCAGCAGGATATCGATCACGACAAACGGGCTCCCGCCACGAGCTCGGCAGCCACCTGTCTGGCTGCGCGATCATCGGCGAATATTCTCTCCAGCGAGTCAGCCGGGTTTGACGGCAGGCGCTCAAGGGTGGTTTCAATCACCCGGGGAATGGCGGTGAAACCAATCTGCTCATGCAAAAACGCCTCCACCGCGATCTCGTTGGCGGCGTTGAGGATAGTCGGCGCGGTGCCGCCCGCCTCCATCGCCTCCATGGAGAGGCGCAGGCAGGGAAAGCGCTGCAGATCCGGCGGCTCGAAATCGAGCCTTGCCACGCTGAAGATATCCAGGCTGGAGACCCCCGAGTCGATACGCTCCGGCCATGCCAGTGCATGGGCGATGGGGGTGCGCATATCGGGATTACCCAACTGCGCCAGTACCGAGCCGTCGGCGTACTCCACCATGGAGTGGATCACACTCTGCGGGTGCAGCACCACCTGGATATTCGCCGGCGTGGTGTTGAACAACCAGCAGGCCTCAATCACCTCCAGTCCCTTGTTCATCATGGTGGCGGAATCAACGGAGATCTTGCGCCCCATCGACCAGTTGGGATGGGCGACCGCCTGCTCCGGCGTTACGGCGGCCAGCTGCTCGATGGGGGTATTGCGAAACGGGCCGCCTGAGGCGGTCAGCAGGATGCGGCGTACGCCAACATTTTCCAGCCCCTGCTCAAAATTACCGGGCATGCACTGGAAGATCGCATTGTGCTCACTATCGATAGGCAACAGCTCGGCGCCATGCTCACGGATCTCGTCCATGAACAACTGGCCAGACATCACCAGCGCCTCCTTGTTGGCCAGCAGCACACGCTTGCCATGACGTGCCGCAGCCAGCGTCGGCGGCAGTCCGGCGGCACCAACGATCGCCGCCATCACCGTGTCCACCTCATCCAGCGAGGCGACATATTCCAGCCCGGCGACACCGCTGAGCACCTCGGTAGCACCCCCCTTTTGCTGCAGCCCCTGCCGCAGGCGCTCCGCGGCCTCCTCCTCCACCATCACCGCATAACGCGGCTGATGCGTGAGGCACTGCTGCAACAGGCGTTCGACCTGGCGGTTGGCGGTCAACGCGATAACGCGATAACGCTCGGGATGACGGGCGAGTACATCCAGCGTACTGATGCCAATCGATCCGGTGGCACCGAGGACGCAAACTGCTCTTTTCATCGACTCAGCCATATCATCCCCAGAGTAAAGGTCGGTGCCGCCGCCGTGAGACTGTCAATGCGGTCCATCACCCCGCCATGGCCGGGCAGCAGGCCGCCACTGTCCTTGAGCCCTGCGATACGCTTGAACAGGCTCTCCACCAGGTCACCCAGTACGGAGAGGGCAATGGTCGCCACCACCAGCAGCAGAAACGGCACGATGCCGGCACCCGGTTGCAGCCAGTAGCTGCCAACGAGTGCCACCACCAGCGCCAGCACCACACCACCCAGCACCCCTTCCCAGGTCTTGCCGGGGCTGACCCGCGGTGCCAGCTTGTGCTTGCCCAGCGCGCGGCCGGCAAAATAGGCCCCGACATCGGCGCCCCACACCAGCATCGCCAGTAGAATCACATAACCCGCACCGAAATCACGGTGCAACACCGTCATCGCCACCCACACCGGCAGCAGGATGCATATGCCGGCGACACCGCGGCTCGCAGCCTGCTGCCACAGCGAAGCACTGTGCGGATAGCTCAGCACCGTCATCAGCGCAAGCGTCCACCACATCAGGGCAAGCACCAGCAACACCAGCGCCCAGCTATCCTGCTGCAACAGCAGATAGCAGCCATACATGAGAGCCGCCAGCAGGGCGACGTAGAGGCTGCGTCCCGGGCGTTGCTGCAGGCCGCTCAAGCGCGCCCACTCCCAGCCACCCATGGCGACGATCACCGCCATGGCAAGGGCAAACAGCGGGGATGAGAGCGACCAGATCCCCCAGATAGCCAGCGGCCCCAGGATGAGCGCGGTGATGATGCGTTGTTTAAGCATTATTGTCCTTCTCCGCCTGCTCCACCTGCTCACCGGTACGGCCAAAACGGCGCTGGCGTCCTGCAAAAGAGGCGAAAGCCTGCTCCAGTGCCGCCTCATCAAAATCCGGCCAGAGCATTTCGGTGAAATAGAGTTCGGTGTACGCCAGTTGCCAGAGCAGGAAGTTGCTGATGCGCTGCTCGCCACCGGTACGGATAAACAGGTCGGGTTCCGGCAGCTCACTCAGTGCCAGTCGCTGCTGGAGTAACTCGGGGGTGATCGCACTGCTGAGCAAACGCCCGTCAGCCACCTCATCGGCTAGTTCGCGGCAGGCGCGGGTGATGTCCCAGCGACCACCGTAATTGGCGGCGATGTTGAGGCACAGTTTGGTGTTGTTACGGGTGAGCGCCTCGCTCTCGGCGATGCGGCGCTGCAACTCCTCACTAAAGGCACTGAGGTCGCCGATAACGCGCAGACGCACACCGTTTTTGTGCAATCTTTTCACCTCATTCTGCAGCGCTGAGAGAAACAGGTTCATCAGCACCCCGACCTCATCCTTCGGTCGGCGCCAGTTTTCACTGCTGAAGGCGAAAAGCGTCAAGGCCTCGACCCCGGAGGCGATGCACCCCTTGATGGTCTTGCGCACGGCCTCCAGACCGACACGGTGACCGGCGACACGAGGAAGATGCCGCTTGCGTCCCCAACGGCCGTTGCCATCCATGATGATGGCAACGTGCCGTGGCACCTTGTGCAAAGGGGAAATGGAATCGTCTTTTTCCGCCATGCCCACCGATATCCGCCGTCGCTGTTAGTGATAGAAGCACACCGGTACGACACCGGTGCGGGGTATTCGCCTAGATGGACAGAAGGTCCTGTTCCTTGGCCTCAACCAGCTTGTCGACCTCGGCGATATACTTATCGGTGATCTTCTGGATGCTATCCTCGGCGCCACGCGCCTCATCCTCGCTGATCTCCTTCTCCTTGAGCAGCGACTTGATGTCGGAGTTGGCATCGCGACGGATGTTGCGGATCGCCACCTTGCCCTGTTCGCCCTCGTTTTTCACCACTTTGGTGAGGTCGCGACGACGCTCTTCGGTCAGCGGGGGCATCGGCACACGGATGACCGTACCGGCACTGGAGGGGTTGAGACCCAGATCGGAGGTCATGATCGCCTTCTCCACCACGGCGACCATCGGCTTCTCCCAGGGGGTCACGGCGAGGGTACGCGAATCCTCCACAGCGATGTTGGCCACCTGACCAATCGGCACTTCCGAACCGTAATAGTCCACAGTGATGTGATTCAACAGGCTCGGGTGGGCACGGCCCGTGCGAATCTTGCTCAATTCACCCTTCAGTGCCTCGATGCTTTTTTGCATCCGGGATTCGGCATCTTTTTGAATATCGTTAATCATCACTTCTCTCCACGCTCTACCAGGGTGCCCACATCCTCACCGCGCAGGATCTGCAGCAGCGCACCGGGCTCGTTCATGTTGAACACCCGCAGAGGCAAATTGTGATCGCGGCATAACACGATTGCCGTCAGGTCCATAACACCAAGCTGACGCTCCAGCACCTCCTCATAGGTCAGGCGCGAATAGCGAGTCGCGCCAGGATCCTTGAGCGGGTCGGCGGTATAGACACCGTCCACCTTGGTCGCCTTGAGCACCAGATCGGCATTGATCTCGATCCCGCGCAGGGTTGCCGCGGAATCGGTCGTAAAGAAGGGGTTGCCGGTCCCCGCCGCCATAATCACCACCCGCCCCTTTTCCAGATGACGGATGGCACGACGGCGCGCGTAATCCTCGCACACCTGGTGGATAGGCAGTGCCGACATCACGCGCACCGCCACTCCCGCTTTCTCCAGGCCATCCTGCACGGACAGCGCGTTGATTACCGTGGCCAGCATACCCATGTGGTCAGCCGTGGCTCGCTCCATACCGCCGGAGGCCAGGCTGACACCACGGAAGATGTTGCCGCCGCCGATCACCAAACCGACCTCAACGCCGGCCTCAACGGCCTGGGCTATCTCGCGGGAGATGCGCTGCACCACGGCCGGGTCGATACCGAAATCCTGCTCGCCCATCAGCGCTTCGCCGCTGAGTTTGAGCAGAATACGTTTGTAAGTCAGTTTGCTGTCGGCGACGCTCATGGCTTAGCTACCTTTAACCTGAGCCATCACCTCGTCGGCGAAGTTCTCCTGCTTCTTCTCAATCCCCTCACCGACCTCGAAACGCTCGAAGGCGACCACGGTGGCACCGGCGCCCTTGAGCAGCTTCTCGACAGTGGTGTCAGGGTCCTTGACGAAAGGCTGACCCAGCAGGGTGATCTCCTTGAGGAACTTGCTGATGCGGCCACCGATCATCTTCTCGATGATCTCGGCAGGCTTGCCGCTCTCCTGCGCCTGAGCGGTGAAAATCTCCTTCTCCTTCTCAATTACGGCAGGGTCGATGTTGTCGGCGGAAACCGCCTGCGGCTTGCTCGCGGCGATGTGCATGGCGATGTCACGACCCAGATCGGCATCACCACCCTCGATGTCGACCACAACACCGATGCGGCTGCCGTGGGAGTAGCTGGCCAGCTGGCCATTGGCGCTGTTCATCAGCTTGAAGCGGCGCACGGTCATGTTCTCGCCGATCTTGGCGATCATCGTCTTAAGGGTATCGGCAACGGAGTTGCCGCCGGACATGGGCAGCGCCAGCAGGGCGTCCATATCGGCCGGCTCTTTGTCCAGTGCCAGCTGGGCCACTTCGTCACAGAAGTTCTGGAATTCATCGCCCTTGGAGACGAAATCGGTTTCGCAGTTCACCTCGACGATGGCAACCTTCTTGTTGTCATCGCTCGACTTAATGGCAACCAGGCCTTCGGCAGCGGTACGGCCGGCTTTCTTGTCGGCCTTGGCCAGGCCCGTCTTGCGCATGTGCTCGATCGCAGCATCGATGTCGCCATCACACTCTACCAGGGCCTTCTTGCACTCCATCATGCCGGCGCCAGTGCGCTCACGCAGATCCTTTACCATTGCAGCGGTAATTGCCATGTCTCTATGTCCTCTTAGCAATTCATTCAGTACGGGTTGCTCCGCCGCCCGCATACGGCAGCGGAATCGAATTCCTGTTTCAAAAAAGGGGGCAATGCCCCCTTTCTGTGGATGAGTCGGCCGCTTTAGCTGGTGGCCTCTGCATCCCCTTCTGTGACTTCCACGAACTCATCCTTGGCACCACCGGTGGTGGAGGAGGAAGCCTTGCCTTCCAGGATGGCGTTGGCTGCGCCCTGAACGTACAGGGTGATGGCGCGGATGGCGTCATCGTTGCCGGGGATAACGTAGTCGATCCCCTCGGGGCTGCAGTTGGTGTCGATCACGCCGATCACCGGAATGCCCAGCTTCTTCGCCTCGCTGATGGCGATCTTCTCGTGGCCCACGTCAACGACGAACAGCGCATCGGGCAGACCGCCCATATCCTTGATACCACCCAGGCTACGGTCCAGCTTCTCCATCTCGCGGCGGCGCATCAGCGCCTCTTTCTTGGTCAGGCGGTCCAGTGAGCCGTCCTGATCCATCGCCTCGAGGTCCTTCAGGCGCTTGATGGACTGTTTGACAGTCTTGTAGTTGGTCAGCATGCCGCCGAGCCAGCGGTGGTTCACGTAGGGCATACCGCAACGCTCGGCCTCTTCGCGAATGATATCGCGGGCCTGACGCTTGGTGCCGACGAACATGATGTTGCCCTTCTTGGATGCGAGCTTGGAGATGAAGTTCATCGCATCGTTGTACAGCGGCAGGGACTTTTCCAGATTGATGATGTGGATCTTGTTACGGTCACCGAAGATGAACGGGCCCATCTTGGGGTTCCAGTAACGGGTCTGGTGACCGAAGTGTACACCGGCCTCCAGCATTTGACGCATGGTAACATTAGCCATGTTGTTAGCTCCTGTGGTTGGGTTTTTCCTCCATGTGCCGGCGATCATCCAACCCCTTACGGGGCACCCGGATAACCCTTCAACACATGTGTGGATTTCGGTCTGGGCGACAATTCGCTTTCGACCGATTTGGGGTTTGCCTATCAAAGCCGCCCTTTATACCATAAGACCCCTTGTTCAACAACGATAAAACCCCAATCTGCTGAGGATGGCCCCGCCCCGCCGCGACCCTAGCACCGACAGGACAAAATCAGGATAATCAATTAGATGAGCGTAACCATCAAGACACCGGAAGAGATTGAAAAGATGCGCGTTGCCGGCCGCCTGGCCGCCGAGGTGCTGGAAATGATCGAGCCGCACGTCAAGCCCGGTGTATCCACCGAAGAGCTCGATCGCATCTGCCATGACTATATCGTCAATGAGCAGCAGGCGATCCCCGCCCCGCTCAACTACCACGGCTTCCCCAAGTCGATCTGCACCTCCATCAACCATGTGGTCTGTCATGGAATACCGGCGGAGAAGCGGCTGAAGAAGGGCGACATCGTCAACATCGACATCACCGTGATCAAGGACGGCTATCACGGCGATACCAGCAAGATGTTCTTCGTCGGCGAACCCACCATCAAGGCCAAACGACTGGTCGAGGTGGCCCGGGAGTGTCTGCTTATAGGTATCGAGATGGTCAGGCCCGGCGTCCGCCTGGGGGATATCGGTCACGCCATCCAGAGCCATGCCGAGGCCCACAACTACTCCATCGTGCGTGAATACTGCGGTCACGGCATCGGCAGGGAGTTTCACGAAGAGCCTCAGGTGCTGCACTACGGCCAGCCCGGCAGCGGACTGGAACTCAAGCCCGGCATGACCTTCACCATCGAGCCGATGGTCAACGCCGGCAAACGCAATGTCAGCCTGATGCGGGACGGCTGGACGGTGATCACCAAGGATCGCACCCTCTCGGCGCAGTGGGAACACACCATTCTCGTCACCGCAGACGGTCACGAAGTACTTACCCGGCGCAGGGACGAAACCCTCTGAACATGGGCGATGCGGCCAGCGAACTGTTCCCCCTTGCCGACTTCGAGGCGACACTGCGCGCCACCAGCAACCCGATAAAACTGTTTCGCGACACCATCCACCACGCCGCGGAGGTGCTCGAATACCGTTTTCGCAACAACGAATCGGTGGTCTCCCTGGTCAGCCACCGGGCGCAATTTATCGACCAGCTACTGGTCCATGCGTGGCGCCACACCATCGGCAGTGCCAACGAGGGGATCGCCCTGGTGGCGGTCGGTGGCTATGGCCGCGGCGAACTGCATCCGCACTCCGATGTCGACATCATGCTGCTGGCCGAGGGGCCGGCGCTCGAGCGCCACGCCCCGGAGATGGAGCGCTTTTTGCTGTTCCTGTGGGATCTGGGACTGGAGATCGGGCACAGCGTGCGTACCCTTGAGGACTGCATCGAGCAGGGACGCGCCGATATCACCGTGGCCACCAACCTCATGGAGGCACGCCTGTTGTGCGGCCCGCGGGCTCTGTTCCAGGCGATGCGTGAACAGACCGATCAGAACCACATCTGGCCGGGACGGGCATTTTTTCGCGCCAAGTGGGAGGAGCAGATCGCCCGCCACCGCAAATTCCACGACACCGCCTTCAATCTTGAGCCCAATATCAAGGAGGGACCGGGCGGACTGCGCGACATCCAGATGATCGGCTGGGTGGCGAAGCGTCACTTCGGCGCCGAGACCCTTGGCGACCTGGTGGGCCACGGTTTTCTTACCGATGAGGAGTTTCGCACCCTCACCGCGGGACAGGAGTTTCTGTGGCGGGTGCGCTACGGCCTGCACATCCTCGCCGGACGGCGCGAGGATCGCCTGCTGTTCGACCACCAGCGCAGCCTGGCCAGGCTGTTTGGCTACCGTGATGACGATACGCGTCTCGCCGTCGAACAGTTTATGAAGGAGTACTATCGCACCGTGATGGAGCTGGAGCGGCTGAACGAGATGCTGCTGCAGTACTTTCAGGAGGAGATCCTCTACGCCAGTGAAACCGACGCCCCCAAGCCGCTGAACCGCCGCTTCCAGTCACGCCGCGGCTTTATCGAGGTCACCGCAGCGAATGTCTTCAGGCTGCACCCCTTTGCGATGCTGGAGATGTTCCTGATTCTGGCGCAAAACCCTGCGCTGAAAGGGGTACGCGCCGGCACCATCCGCCAACTGCGTGCCCACACACACCTTATCGACGAGACATTTCGCCGCGATCTGCGCTGCCGCAGCCTGTTCATGGAGCTGTTACGCCAGCCGCAGGGCATCACCCACCAGCTGCGGCGCATGAACCGCTACGGCATCCTCGCCGCCTATCTGCCCGCCTTCGGCAACGTCGTGGGGCAGATGCAACACGACCTGTTCCACGTCTACACCGTGGATGAGCACACCCTCAACGTGGTGCGCAACCTGCGCCGCTACACAGTCCCCGAGTATCATCACGAATTTCCGCTCTGCAGCCGTCTCATCCAGCAGCTGGCCAAGCCCGAGCTGCTCTACATCGCCGGGCTGTTTCACGATATCGCCAAGGGGCGCGGCGGCGACCACTCGGTGCTTGGTGCCGAGGATGCGGTGCGCTTTTGCCGCCAGCACGACCTGAGTGAATACGATACCAACCTGGTCGCCTGGCTGGTCCGCAACCACCTGCTGATGTCCAGCACCGCGCAGCGCAAGGACATCTCCGATCCCGATGTGATCAACGCCTTCGCCGCACAGGTGGGCAAACAGGAATACCTCGACTATCTCTACCTGCTGACCGTCTCCGACATCCGCGCCACCAGCCCCAACGTGTGGAACGCCTGGAAGGACGCCCTGCTGGCCGAGCTCTACCACAGCACCCACAAGGCGCTGCGCCGCGGCCTCTCCAACCCGGTAATGGAGGCGGAGGTGATCAGCGAGCATCAGCACGAGGCGCGCAAGCAGCTCAGCCTGCACCGGGTGAGGCCGGCACAAATCGAGCAGTTCTGGTCCCGTCTGGGTAACGACTACTTCCTGCGCTACTCCGGCTACGAGATCGCCTGGCACACCCAGGCGGTGGCCGAGCACGGCGACAAGCAAGAGCCGCTGGTGCTGTTGCGGCAGCAGACCGAACGCGGCGGTACCGAGATCTTCATCTACACCCCTATCCGGGCCCACCAGTTCACGACCACCACCACGCTGCTGGACCAGATCGGCCTGAATATCGTCGATGCCCGCATCCTCTCCTCGTGCGACAACTACACCCTCGACACCTATATGGTGCTGGAAGAGGACGGCGAACCGATTCGCGGCCAGTTCCGTTTGCAGGAGATCCAGCGGATGCTGCGCCACCTGCTGCTCCACCCCGAAGAGACGCCCGAGCGGGTGCAGCGGCAGATGGCGCGCCAGCTCAAGCACTTCAATATCCAGACCCGGGTGCTGTTCCACGAAGATCCGCACAACGACCGCACCGTGATGGAGGTGATCACCTCCGACCGTCCCGGCCTGCTGTCGCGCATCGCACGCGCCTTGGCCAGCTGCAGTGTGCGTCTGCTCAACGCCAAGATCGCCACCTTTGGTGAGCGGGTCGAAGATATCTTCTTCATCACCGACGAAAACCACCAGCCCCTCCACAACGAGGCGCAACGACAGTGCTTGGTGGAGCGGATTGTCACTGCATTGGAAGAGTAAGCCCCTCTCCCTACAGCACTCTCATGCCCGCCTGGGTGGCAGAACACGGAACTCACTCCGCTTGCGGCGGTCTTTATTTGCTGAACCGGATTTATGGTTGATAATGATAACGATTATCATTTATATTATTAGGCAAAGCACAGAAGACCGCGCGGCCCCTGATGCTTGACCGTCTACACACCGCAACCGGAGTACCGAACGATGAAACGCACCACCTATCCCCTGCTGCTTGCCGTGGCGCTTGGCATTTCCGCACCCGCCTACGCCTCCGATGACGAGCGCCCCGATCACTTCAAGGGCAAACAGGCGGAGTCGATTGAGCAGGCCTATGAGAACCTTTCGGTGTACAACCGAAAGCTTGAAAAGCTGCTAGAAGGCGAACTGACGCCCCAGGCCATGGCGGAAATCCATCAGGTCACCTATACCCTTGAAAACGCCCTGCAGAAGCTCAACCGCGAGATCGACGACGTGGCCGAGACCCTGGAAGAACTGCACCTAGCCTCGGAGCGCAACGAAACCGCGGTCACCCAGGAAAAGGGCAAGGCCTACCTCGAGACGGCAAAGAAGATCGTGCGGGATTAAATCGTACGGGAAAACGGCTCCCCCCCGGCATCCCGCTGACAAGCTCAGAGGGCGGCCCGGCTCATCCAGCCGTCCGCTCACTCCGCGGCAATCAACTCCACACCGTTACCGTCCGGGTCGCGGCAAAATAGCGCATTACGGCCGGATTTGCTGCGACTGACGGCAACTCTGGCCTCAGCCAGGCGCTGTGCCAGCTCATCCAGCCCGGAGACGGTCAGGGCCAGGTGACGATCGCGCCCCACATGCGCAGGGCGCATGCTCCCGCTGTCCGGATTGGGCAGTTGCAGCAAATGCAGCTGTCGCTCACCGATCGCCAACCACGCGCCGGGGAAACCCAGTGGCGGCCTCTCGACCACCGCCAGCCCGAGCAGGTCGCGGTAAAAGCCCAGAGCAAGCTCTGTGTCGGCAACCAACAGGCTGACGTGATGAATGGCCTCGATTTTCATGTCATCAATCCCCTCGAAAAGCGTGGTTTATGGCGCTGGCCCAATACCCTATAATGTTGGGCTGTTTTTACGGCGAACAACAATATGAACCCGGATCTCGACAAACTGCAGCCCTACCCCTTCGAGAAGCTCAACGCACTGAAGGCAGCGGTGACCCCGGTGGAGAAGCCGCATATCGCGCTTTCCATCGGTGAACCCAAGCACCAGCCCCCGGGCTTCGTGGTGGAGGAGATGATCACCCACCTGCACGGGCTGGCCAACTACCCGCTGACCAAGGGGCGCCCCGAGCTGCGCCTGGCGATTGCCGAGTGGCTGACGCGCCGTTTCAGCCTGCCACAGGGTTCGGTCGATGCCGAGCACAACATCCTGCCGGTGGCCGGCACCCGCGAGGCGCTGTTCGCCTTCGCCCAGGCGGTGGTGGATCGTACCAGCGACCCGCTGGTGCTCACCCCCAACCCTTTCTACCAGATCTATGAGGGGGCGGCACTGCTGGCCGGCGCCGAACCGTGGTTTCTCAACACCACCACAGAGACGGGGTTTCTGCCGGACCTGGAGAGTGTAACGACCGAGGTGTGGCAACGCTGCCAGCTCATCTACCTCTGCACGCCCGGCAACCCCACCGGTGCGGTGGCCGATATCGCCTACCTGAAAAAGCTGATCCGGCTGGCCGATGAGCATGACTTTATCATCGCCTCCGACGAGTGCTACTCCGAGCTCTATTTCGATGAGGAGACCCCGCCGGCCGGGCTGCTGCAGGCCGCCGCCGAGATGGGGCGTAACGACTACCGCCGCTGCGTGGTGTTCCACAGCCTCTCCAAACGCTCCAACCTGCCGGGGCTGCGCTCCGGTTTTGTCGCCGGCGATGCCGAGGTGCTGCGCCGCTTCCTCAAGTATCGCACCTACCAGGGCTGCGCCCTGCCGCCGCCGACCCAGGCAGCCAGCATCGCGGCGTGGAACGACGAGGCGCACGTCAAGGCCAATCGCGACCTCTACCGGCAGAAGTTCGATGCGGTGCTGGAGATCCTGCAGCCGGTAATGAAGGTGCAGCGGCCCGACGCCGGTTTCTACCTCTGGCCCGAGACACCAATCAGCGACACCGAGTTTGCCCAGCGGCTCTTTGCCGAGCAGAACGTGACCGTACTGCCGGGAAGTTACCTCTCCCGCGACGCCCACGGCGGCAACCCCGGCGAAAACCGGGTGCGCATGGCCCTGGTGGCGGAGCTGGACGAATGTATCGAAGCGGCGGAACGTATCCGTGAGTTTGTTGAAAAGATTTAATTCATGCACCGCAAAGACGCAAAGAACGCGAAGGAAATAGTGGTCAGTCGGTCTTTGTCACATCGGGCGCGTGATGT
>OBLN01000338.1_pt1 | contig 17242 bp, 10 predicted proteins | sample 1519301 | NCBI WGS metagenome assembly OBLN01 (sample SAMEA2452533, study PRJEB22499) | sediment metagenome | reverse complement strand
GAATATACTGTAAAGGGCATATCCAAAACCCGCCCCTAACCCTGTAAGAAGCCACGGCAGAGGGATAGAAGGGGAATTTCCAGGTCCCGGAAGGTAACCGGTTACAAATGCGCACCCTGCAAGAGTCAGGCCAAGAGAAAAGATTTTTTTTGTCCCCAGGTTTTCCCTGAAAAACACTCTGGAAAAAATTGCAACAAATGCAGGAGCTGTATAGAGCAGAGTAACGGCAATTGCAATTGAGGTCTCCCTGATAGTAATGAAATAACAAAGGTTAAAGAAAGCAAGGCTCAGGATACCGGTCCCTATAAAATAAAGAGAATCACGAAGTTCAATTTTTAGGAGTTCAGGCCTGGTAAAAAGTAAGTATACCAGCATGATAATAGCCGCTGAGAATACCCTGAGGGTCACAATTTGAAGCGAAGAAAGTCCTAACTCGTAGAACCCTCGAACAAAAATCCCTATTGTACCCCACAGGACACCGCTCGCAGCAATTTGTAGATATGCCCGTTTTTGGCATTTCTTAACCCCTTTTCCGGATCTTCAGTTAGTATACCTGTTTCCATTTGAAATCTTCGTTCAATGGGACTTTTTATCGAATCCTTCAACTACAGGCACAACACGACTTTCCAAAAACGTCATTAACTTTACAATAACATCGTTAAATTGAACAGGAGAGAGAAATGAGATCTCTTCAACTTTATTTTGTTCATAGATTCAGTGATGTGATATAGATAATGGCACCTGTGAAATATTATATAGTTTTCAGAGTAAAAGGATGCATTTAATGAACTAAAAGGGACTATATTTAATTTGTACAATTGAATTTACGGAACAGAAATGCCTGGAATTAATGTATCCTCAGGATTAAAGTATATTCAATATGTAACTCGTAATTGAATACTTTATAAAAATTATTACAGCCAATACATTATAACAATTATTACAGCCAATACTTTATAAAGATCAGGTTTTTTAAGAATTGTGCAGCCTGCTGCCTGATTAAATAGTTTTTAACCATTAAGGATGAGGGCCGAAAAAAATATGAATTTAAAATAAGAAAGTAAAAACGTCTGTTAATAAAAAGTAAAAGTACAAATTGAAATTCATTTATTTGTACTTATATATGGAAACCAGGCCTCTGGCAATAGCTATTGAAATTATAGATATGAGCACTGCAGTTAAAAGAACCATTAAAAGGTTTTCCTGTTCAGCAAATTGGAACATAAAATAGAAGAGAATAACACTCAATACTACTCCAACAAGCAGCAGAATTGCTGCCGGTCCTCCCAAAATCTTTTCAGTATCTTTAGGCATAAATGCGGTCCCTCCTGAGACAATTACCAGCAAATTAATGTTCGGATAAGCTTTCAACTTGATAGCTTTCTACTTTATAAGCTTTCAACTTATTATTCGAATTAATATATTTCAGATTAGCTTTTTAAATAAGCTTAAAAGCTCTTATAAATCTTAAGCCTGAGCCGACAGCGAATAAGGTAGTGTTATATTTTTAACGGAAAGAAGTAATTTTTAACCAGTACAGCAACCAGACATAGGAATGCATTAATAAAGGGGATCTCTACAGTTTTAAGCATACCGATTCTCAGGATATAATAAGAGAACGGGATGTTAGTATGTATGTTAGAATGTTGAAATATATGTTTAAAATGTATTCGGACATATAGAGATGTACAGCCTTCTGGTTCTAAATAAATTTATAGTTTTTGATTTTGAAACCTTAATAAAATAGCTTAAAAAGACCTGTTTTTGAAGTAACCTATTTTTGAAGTAGCCTGTTTTTGAAGTATCAGGTCACTTACTATCAAATCTTTACATAGCTGATATTTTAAGAGAAAATAAATGGCTGAAATGCCGAACCCTTGATTTTCTGCAAATGGTTGGCTGAAGCCATCACGATAAGAGGACATAACCCTGTATGGAACTGTACTGGGATTCAGAGATATCTAAGCCCTGGTACAACTACCTGAAAGATAAAAGTATCAAGAATCAGTGATTAGAAAATCAGGCTTTTAGAGGAATTCAAGACATAGTGATACGTAATATTCTCGTGCAATCTTTTTGAGCCAGTCCGGAACGAGGAAATACCTGTCAACAATGAGCTCATTCAGGTAGTAAAGGGACTCTTCACTTTTGCATTCACTCAGCCTCTTTACAGCCGTCCTTCTCCCCCAGGCAGACCTCTCGTCATCAAGAGCTTCAAGATAAAGCTGGTATTCTTTACTATCGTCCATCAAAGTAAAATTATCTACTAAAGAATATAAATATTTGTATCCGGTGTCAGAAGCCAGAATGTCAGAAGGCTTTGGAAAAAAAATGCTAGTATCCGGTTACATCTGATTTGATCCCTTGCTTCAACCTTACTGCAATCGTTTAATTCAAAAAAGGACGAGTTTCAGATTGCAGATATTATCGATTAATAAGCTTAATACCCGGTGAATAAATAGAGATTCCGGAATTCTTCTGAAAAACCGAAAATAATTAAAGATACTTTTAAGTATGATTTCTTAAAACCCTGGATGAGCTTTTAGCATAAGGTTACCATATTTGAAAATGCACAGGACGGGTATAAAAGGCAGGTGTAAAAGGACAGGTGTAAAAAAAGTAGTTATGAAGCATAGAGTATAAAAATAGAAAAAGAGAATTCCCATACAATGATCAGTTGATGAGAATTCATGCACAAGGTCTTTGTTTGTTATTTGTTCGCTATGATTAGTATGATATTCATTCGTCAAAAAAGATATATAATTACCGGGGTTGAAATTTCAATCTACGTCTGATATTGGCTCGCGTTGAAATGTTTAATACGAGTGATAATTTCAATAGCATTACTAATTTTTTTGCCTTTATAAATTATTTGGGATGAGAAAGGTAAAAAAAGGAATTGAGAAAAATAATTGCCTGTGCAGATAACTTTGCTGCTGTGCAATAATACATATACCCGACTGTACTTATAGGCTTATTTTATACTCATTCTTACTTCTTATCTTAATTGAGTTTCATGCGCTTCTGATTTTTTTTCATATTTTGGATCCTTTACTTTATAATTCTAATTTCTCCCCTGCAAAATTCTAATTTCTCTCCTGAGTAATTCTAATTTTTCTACATTTTATTTTCCTTTTTTCTTTAGAAACCAAATTCCCTGAGTTTCAGGATAAAATAGGGTTTCCTGATTGAACTCGAACTTCTATGCCAGTAATTATCTTGTGCTTATTGCTTTTACAGGGTCCAGCTTCGCGGCCTGCCGCGCAGGGTAGATTCCTGTGATGAGGTTCAGCAGAAAAACCGCGGCAATAATAAGCACTATATCCTGAGCTCTTACGACAATTGGGATGTAAGAAATACCGCCATAAACATCTGATGAAGCTGCCGGGATTTCATACTGGCCTATTGCCAGGGATATAAGGACTCCTGCAGAAGTACCGACAAGGGCACCCAGGAGACCCAGAATCCCGCTCTGGAGAATGAAAATCCTCTGTATGCTCGAGACCGAAGCACCCATAGCCCTGAGCATGCCTATCTGACCCGTTGCACCTATTACAGACAGATTCAGGGTGCTGACCACACCAAAAGAGGCTATGACAATAATAAGTCCGTATACTACATTATTCGAAGTGCTTTCAATAGCAATGGTTCTGAGGATTGCAGGGTTTGTTTCTGTCCAGCCTCTTGCCCTATAACCCGCTCTTTCTATTTCGGCTGCAACCTCCCTATCCTTATTAAAATCGCTGAGCCGGACTGAGATCCCGTTAACTACATTCGACACATCGTAAAATTCCTGAGCGGTATCAAGAGAAGTATATGCCAGAGACTCATCAAGAGGAGATCCGGTATGAAATATACCAATAACTCTTAGAGAAAGGGGATTTGCGTTAGGAAAGGACACGGCTACGGAGTCGCCCGGATTGACTTCAAGTTTATTAGCCATCTTTGAGCCTATAACAACGGTATTTCTTGAAAACTCAAGCTCCCGGAAACTGCCTTCAACCATATCCTCTTCAATGGAGCTAATCTGGTTTTCCTGAGAAGGAACAACACCTCTAAGCTCGGCATTCAGGGAGTTTTCTTTGAACCTGAAAGAAGCCTGTCCTGTAAGAAAAGGAGAAACTGCGGTAACTCCTTTGATAGAAGTGATTCTTTCCATTAAAGTCCCATAAAGGTAAATGTAATCTTCGTCTTCTTCCGGGGAAACCGAAACGTGAGGGAGTTTATTTACGGTTGTGTTGTAAAGCTCTCCCGTAAAACCCACCATCAAAGCCTGAGAAACCGTAAGTACCATAACAGCAAGGGCTATTGCTCCTACCGAAAGGAGGGTCTGGAATTTTCTCGCCCTGATTTGCCTGAGAGCAATGAAAAGTTCATAGTTCATGGGATCACGGCTTTTTTGAGCTTTGTTTTTCTCCTGGCCGAATTTTGTCCATTGACGCATCCGTATTTGAGTTTATATATTCGAATTTATATTTATGTAAGCAGGTTTTTTCAGGTTTGTGTGCAAGAAATATTTAACGCAGCCTTTTGAAAAGGGCAAAGACTACCACAAGCCCCGTAACTCCTGAGATGATCGAAAACCCGGATATACCGTTCCCGCCATTTTCTTCTGGAGTTTCATTTCCTGTACCCTGACTTGCATTGCTTGTGTTCGTGGGAGAGAGGACAGACTCAATAATGGTCTCCCTGCGCTCGATAACATCTCCATCGTTTCCAAGGAGCTCGATTTCAAGCCTGTAAACCCCCTCCGTGAGCCTCTCCTTCCATGCAACTTCAACTGTCTCGTCATCGTCATTTAAAAGAACCGGAACTCTTTTCTGGGAAGACTCTATAAATACGAAACTGCCGTTTCCTGAAGTCCCCTCCACTTTATACACCGAAAAGACCAGGCTTCCCTCAAAAGGCACCTGAGAACGGCCCAGAACAGTCGCACTTGCGCCTGTCTCATCTTCATAAATATCAGTAATCTCTGCATCGTCCCTGGCAGTAAAACTCTCTGTTGAAGCTATAAACCCTCTATTTGGGGAATAGACCTGGACTTTCACTCTTCCCGTATACTCCTTATTGTTTTCAAGAAGGGTACCCCATGATGCAGAAAAAGCTTCAGGAGTGCTTGTAAGGGCTGCCTTTTCTGTTGTTGCTATGTAAATTACATCGCGACCGTCTGCAAGCATATATTCGATATCAAAAAGCGAAGGCTGGTTAGGAGAGAGCACAACAGTAATTCCTTCGGAATTAGGGACAAGGTCATTGACCTGAAGCCTTAAGGCTGAGTTGCTGCCGTAAACAAAGCTGTAATCCGATTCTGAAAGAGCCCTCCCACGGTCCAGTAGCCTTGCCTTTAAAATATAAGCCCCACGTTCGGCATTTTTGATGTCCCAGAAACCGACCTTTGTAACTCGTGTATTTGCAGGAAAACTTCCAGTTGAGAACTCCTGTACGGCAATTACCTCTTCAGACCTCGTTCCCGGTTTTACCAGGGATACTTCAATAGTCAGGTTTTTTTCGGGCTGGGTTGAGGAGACAGTGATATCAAAGGATTCAATATCACTGTAAAGTTCGGCTATACGGGCTGTCCTGTCGACCTGAGAGGACTCTACGGCAGAAGCAGGAGAAACCGATAGAAGAACTAAAATGAGTACGAGAAACACAGCTTTCATGATCTTTTTTCCCCAATTGAATAACAAAAACATTGTTCTGATCTTATTTAAAAGAAATGTAGCCGGATAAATCCGCCTTTTTATGCGGAAAACAGCGGAATGGACAGAAAAAACCCGGAATAAGCAGATAAAAATGCAGTAAGATGTAGAAAATAAAAAAAAGAGAACCAGAAAACGGAAAAAGCATATGGAAAACAGGAAAAATAGGAAGAAGAGAGAAAAAAGAGAGAATAAGAAATTATGAAAAACGAATAAGAAAACAGAAAAGAAAAAATAAGAAAACAAAATTGAAAAGGGAAAAAGAGACGTAAATAAAGAAATTTTCCAAGTTAACTAAACAAAAGCTGTAGTGCATCCGAAAGTATTTATCCTTTAGTTGAAGTATAAGAAGGCAAATATTAATTCTAAGCAACTTTACTTGATTTACAAACATAAGAGCAAAAAATCATATTGCCAGTTAATTAAAATCGTTGCTTAAAACCGCTACTTATAACTGAATTATATAAAAAATACCTGTTCAAGCAGAAGGTATGGTAAAAATGGAGAAAAAAAGCCTCTTGATCCTGGGAACTGCCTCTCACGTCGGAAAAAGTTCAGTTGTAACTGCAATATGCAGAATCCTATCCAGAAGCTACAGGGTTGCCCCTTTCAAGGCCCAGAACATGAGCCTGAACTCCTGGATCACAAAAGACGGAAAAGAAATAGGGATTGCACAGGCAATTCAGGCAAAAGCCGCAGGTACTGAACCTACTGCAGATATGAACCCTGTCCTCCTGAAACCCAAAGGTGACTGTGTTTCCCAGGTGATCCTGCTGGGTGAACCCTATGGTGACAAGAGTGCAGGCCAGTATTATGATTCTATTGAAGAGATGAATGCAGTCCTTGAAGGAGCCCTGGAAAGGCTCTGGAAAGAACATGATATTATTGTTATGGAGGGAGCAGGAGGGGCTGCAGAGATCAACCTCTATGAAAGGGATATCGTGAACGTAGGGACTGCAAGGCTTACGCAGGCCCCGATAATACTTGTAGGTGATATCGAAAGGGGAGGAGTATTTGCAAGCCTTTACGGCACTGTTGCTCTTCTGCCTGAAGATGTGAGAAAAAATGTTAAAGGGTTTATAATCAACAAATTCAGGGGTGACATAGAAATCCTGAGACCGGGGCTCAAGCAGCTTGAAGAAAAGACCGGAATCCCCGTGCTTGGAGTACTTCCTCATTTCAAGCTTCGTATCCCGTCAGAGGATTCGGTTTCTCTCGGTGATAAAGAGAACTCACAGGCGGAGAAAAAAATAGAAATAGCAGTAATTCGCTTGCCCAGAATCTCAAACTTTACGGATTTTGAACCCCTTGAAGGATTGGTTAAAGTCCGTTACGTAGATCTTGACGAAGACCTCGGAAATCCTGATGCAATTATGATTCCGGGTACGAAAAATACTATTAACGACCTTCTCGACCTCAGGGTAAGCGGGATGGATAAAAAAATCCAGGCTTTCAAAGGAAAGATCCCCATCTTTGGGATCTGTGGCGGCTACCAGATGCTTGGAAAGACTATCTTTGATTCCGGAATTGAAAACGGAGTCGAAGCCGAGTTTGAAGGGCTCGGACTTCTGGATATAGGGACCAGATTTGGGGAATATAAGAAGAGGACAGTTCAGGTAACCAAAAAAGTTAACGGCTTCGGCCCTATCCTGAAACCCATAGATGGAGAAGAGATAAAAGGCTATGAAATCCATATGGGAATTACTGATTCAAACCGCACTGTTTTTGGAGATGATGGAGCTATTGATGAAAATGGCCTCGTAATCGGCACATATCTCCACGGACTCTTTGATAATAAAAACATAAGAAATGCCCTTGTTCAGTATCTCTGTGAGAAAAAAGGATTGGAATACACACCTGAAGAGATTGTAAGCGAAAACGATGCCTATGAAGAACTTGCAAATGTAGTTGAGCAAAATATTAACATGGCAAAACTTTATGAAATTACAGGCATCTGAAATGAAGTCAAGAGATTAAAACTTTCTTTATTTGACTGTGAGGAAAAAACTCACCAGGAATATCCCTCAGCAGGTACTGCAGAATAGCAGTATCTGAACCTTTATTAACGCCTAATCCTTGATAATTATAGTAACCTAATCCATTGATAATGTAGTTTTTGATAATGTAGTTTAATTGTTTTAAGGTATAGCTTTAATACATTAATTATAAGATGCTAACTAAATTTTATTAAGCCTCAGCTAACTAATAATGCTCTGATTCTAAATGCTCTGATTATACTTTCAATCATCCGAAAGGTTTAATTCTCTAAAAAAGTTGAAATCCGCTACGAAAGTTAAAATTTTCCAAAGTGAGTCTTGAACGAAAATAAGCTTTGAGCGGGTCCTGAAAAGGATATGGGGAATAGCTGGAACTAAAAAATGGTACTATTAAGGGTAAAGTACAATGCTCGCGGAGGCACTTACCTTCAGAATCCGCTCAACAATAAGTAATTTTATTGCTAACTATTTATTCATTGTGAATTTGTACTACTAAATTATCGTAAGAAATCAGATTATTGGAAAATACTGGCTACTATTTCCAGCCATAAATTCATTTTTAACGATTGATGGCTACTATTTGTCCATTATAAAAAAATATTGAGCATAAGGAATTAATGAAAAAGGAAAGGCATGAAATAAAATCGTAATAAAGAAATAAAATCGTAATAAAGAAATAAACCGTAATAAAGAAATAAACCACAATATAAACATACAAGAAATCATGCATATGATTTCGAAGAGTTGCGCCTGAAAAGAGATGTTGAGCGGTAAGAGGGAGAGAATATGGGGAGTATCTCGGAAAGAATTTGCTACCATGTGGGGGTTAGGTATGTTTGCTCGTAGAGGGTGGATAAATCCCAGAATTTTAGCCGCTCAACAATAAGTATCTTTGTTACTAAGTATTTATGCCTTCTGAATTTATCCTACTTATCTAAGATTACTGAGCATGCATCTCAAGACACATTCTGCCACTCAAAAATTCATTATGTTCTTCAAAAATTATAGAACTGACAATTTACTCAGCACCAAATAAATTTATTATGATTATACTCTGAAAAATGAGAAATTACAGTTTAATATTATTTATATCAAATATTAGTAGATACAATTATTACTTTAACTCAACATCATATTTATTTTTTGAATTTGATCTTTTTCTTCGGATTAATTTCAACTCAGTAAAACAGTTATGTACTGAATTATGCATGAACTACCAGATCATACACAAATTATCGATTATTGTAGTTGCACATAAACATTCTCTGACTTTATATAATAACCATAGGGGACATTGAAAAAGAGTTTACCCTCAGTCATGAAAAAGAAAAAAAGTCTAAAATGAAACACAAATAAAAGTAAAGAACATAAGCAGGAACCAGCAGAGATGATTTCTCTGCTATCTGCCAGGTAACAGTCTTACATATCAAAAAGAAGGATTAAAAAAGAAGGATTAAAAAAGAAGGATTAAAAAGGGGATGATTAAAAAAGGGAGGAAGAAAAAGGGAAGAAGAAAATAAGCTCCATAGTGCCGGATGTTTCTATGGAGCTTATTTTACTTCCTGTATCCTGTTTAAATAAATGGTTAATCAGACTACTGGTATCAAATTATCATTACTCAAATTACTTGTATCAGATTAATGGCATCAAATTAGTGGTATCAGACTATCATTAATCAGATCACCAGTAACCAGTTACCAGATAACACTCAAAATTTTATCTGGAAATCTCGACCTCGGTCCCTGAAAATCCTGCAATTGGGAGTCTTTGGGAGGAGAGCAAATAACCGTCTTCAATGTCGGATACCCTGAATTTTGCATTAACTGTATTTTCTTTAAATCTGATTTTTACAGTGCCTCCCTTTACAAGCCCGAGCTTCCTTACCGTTTGAAGGTTCATTTCAACAAAAACATTTCCATTTTCAATCCCGTGCCACACGAATGGAGATAGGGAATAAATAAACGAAACTGAAAAGGGAACCTGGAGACTTTCCGAGGACACCTTAGAAAGGGACACGGAATATGATCCGTGACCGGGTTTGCATTCCTGACATGCTGTTTTCTCCTCATCCGTTTCGTGGAGAGACTTAGAAAGAGGCCGAAAAACAAACTCACCTGCTTCCTTTAGCCCGAAGCCTTCAAAAACCTCACTCTGGACCGACCCGAAATCGATTTGTTTTCCGAAAGCTGCTGCCAGGCTGGAAAGAGAATCGAAACCGACAGTTGAACCTCCACCTGTTGAAAGAAACCTCCCTTCCGCATTTAGTACTGTGCCCTGTTTGCGGTAAAAGGGTTCAGACCCTATCACTATATCAGCAAGGTTGGAAAATTCCCCCTGCCTTGAAGTCTGGATTATGAGGGTATCCAGCTTCGAAAGAGTCCGCACTGCAGCCTCCCTGTCAGGCGCAAAGTCAAGAAGATCGGATTCCAGGCAGAAGAGAGTTTTTACTTTCCCGGAGTTAATATCCTCAAACAGCTTTTCCAGCGTCCGCTGCTTAGTATGTGCCGCAAGCAATTCTGTGCCAGCGGAATTAGCAAAAGGCTTGAGGAAAAAGGTTTTTGAACCCGATATTTCTGCAAGTTCCAGAACTGCCTTTATATGCCTGGGGTCAGAGTGGGGGTGAATATCGGCTATAAGTATGGAGTCCTGTGAAGGGGACAGAGATTTCCCGTACTCTTCTGGCTTCAAGCAAAACTGCTCATCAGCAACAGGCAGACGCCTGGGACCTGCAGAAATAATTTTTGCTCCGTTCTTTTTAGCCATGAGAACTCTCCTGAGAAGCAGGGGGTACTGGGAGTAGGGGTCAACAAAGAGAAAGACCTGTTTTGCGTTTTTAACTTCCTCAAGAGACATACTCTGGTTAAGTGAAGAGCGATTTTTAGCCGGCAGCAAAGAGTAAATGCTCATTCCTGTTTCGATTACGGCACCAAAAACACCTGCGAGGGCTGAGAACGTCTTCTGTTCTTCATTTGTCGCGTTGCCCACTGAGAAGAAAGCCAGGCTTTCTGCAGGTGAGGTTTTCAGGGCTTTGACAGCAGCCGAGACAGCAGTTTTCAGTTCGGACCGCTGTCCTCCCACCATAGATGTTTGAGGTCTGGAATAATACAGTGGAAGTTTCATCCCGAATCTGCAGAGTTTACCTGCATTTACCGGTGAGCTCTTACGGAAATCAACAGATAATGAAGCCTCTCCGGTTTCGGAAACAATTTCCCTTAGATAAAGCCCGCAGGCAAGCCCGCAGCCCGGACATATGCTTGAATATACATTTTCCGAGTACATATTTTTCATATTTTTTACCTGCATGAGCAGCCACATCCTTCTTTGTCTTCATTGTCTTCTGGTTTCAGGGCAAAGAAAGGCGGAGTCCTGTCTGACATGCCCGGAAGATACCTGTATTCATTCTGGACAGGCACCGCAAAACGCTGGTAAAGGCGTGTAAGGGGAATTTCGGCAGGGCAAACATCTTCGCACTGCCCGCAGCTTATACAGGAATCGGACAGGTGCAGGAAGCGCACCATATGGAAAAGGGACATTTTATAACCGTCCTCAGGGAAAGAATAAGCCGTACACTTCGAATCCTCCCCGCAGGTGCAGACAGGGCAGACCGCCTTGCAGGCTCCGCAGTTAATGCAGTTTTCAAGTTCTTTCCGGAAATACTCAAAGCGCTCTTCTCCGTTTTGAACAGGGGCAAAGACTTCAGCTTTCCTCTTCTCGCTCATCCCGAGCATTATTTTGTTGACCATTTCCCTGGCAGAAATGCCTTTTTCTTCAGCCTTCATAACTTCTGCAAAGCCTGAACTGACTGCATTTCTGAGGATCTCTACCCCTTTTTCAGTCATAACCTCTACAAAGGTGCCCCTTCCTGCAAACTCTCCATGCACACCCCAGTTCCCGCAGGCAAGGTCGGCGTTTGTAGGGATCTTAACCTGACAGTAGCGGCAGGAGTCTCTTCTCCCGAGGTCTTTGGCTTCAAGGTCATCGATAGGGACCGCGTGTTCTTTTCCGTCTTTTGTGAAGAAGACGAGCTTTCCTTTTACGATTTCTTCTCCTGCAATCTCTTCAGGGCCAAGCCTGTAGACTGTCTCAAGCATTTTCCTGACCTTTTCAGGGTGCATCGTTCCCCCGCAGTTAAGCCCTATTACGTAAGTGTCTTCGGAGAGTGAGACATTTCTTTTCATCCTCTCGACAGCTGCCCTTGCGTCGCAGGGTTTTGCGGGCAGGGCTATTTTTCCGGAGCAGGTCTCCGGCTTTAAATACCTTGCAAGGTTTACAGGCACTGAGTGCATGGAACCTGCCGATTCCAGAACATCCTGCACGTCTGAAGTAAACACGGGATAGGCTTCAAATTCGCTGACTTTTTTCAGGACAAGCACCTTCTCCACAAGCCCCGTTTCAAGGGCAGCTGCAAGCACTGCTGTAACAAGCCCTCCGGAAGCTCCGCGAACCCTTATATTTTCGGATGCAGCCCAGCCAATCAATTTGTCCCCGACTTTAATATCGGAATCAACTTTTCTCTCTGACATTTCAAGCAACTCCCTCGGGTTTTAAGATACTGGGGCCAAGCTGCCTGACCTGTTCCGTAACCCTGCGGACAACCTCAGCAAACTTTTCGCCTTCAGATGCCGAGATCCAGTTGAGCTGCAGTCTTTCTTCTTCAAGGCCAAGCTCTTTCAACATTGAACGCATGAAATTGAATATTACAAGGGTTTTTTCATTTCCATTTATGTAGTGGCAGTCCCCGAGGTGGCAGCCCGTGATAAGTACGGCGTCCGCTCCTTCAAGGAAAGCCGAAAATACATGCACAGGGTCTACCCTGCTTGAACACATTACACGGATGATGCGCATACTTGCAGGCTGCTGGAAACGCCCGATCCCAGCCCCGTCTGCGCCTGCATAGGAACACCAGTTGCAGCAGAACATTACAATCTTGGGTTCCCATGCTTCAGAGATTCCGTTTTTCTCAGGTTCCATTAGAGGGCCTCCTCAGAATAAGTAAAGACATCTTTTACCTGGGCAAGGAGCTGGTCATTTCTAAAGTGTTGCTGGTCAAGCGCCCCTGTCGGGCAGCTCATAGCACACGCCCCGCAGCCCTTACAGAGAGCAGGGTTAACTCCGGATTTCCTTGCCTTATAGGAAATACCCTGTTTTTCAAGCAAAACTTCTATTAAGCTGATTGCCCCGTAAGGGCAGACCTTCTCGCAGGCTCCGCATCCGACACAGAGTTCAGTATCGACTTTTGAGATAACAGCACTGGACTCCAGGGATTTTCTCGAGAGAATAGTGCATGCCCTTGAAGCCGCAGCCGCAGCCTGTGCAATACTTTCGTCCACAAGCTTGGGAGCCTGGGCTGTCCCGCAGAGGAAAACGCCTTCGGTTGCAAAGTCCACAGGCCTCAGCTTTATGTGGACTTCAAGGAAAAAGCCGTTTGAGTCCAGAGGAACTTTAAACATAGGGGCAACCTGCCTGTTTGAAGCAGGAGCCACAAGCGGAGCGCTCAGGACTATAAGGTCAGCCTCGATTTCCAGGTCAAAGCCCGTAATCTCGTCATACACGCGGACTTCATTTTCCCCTATCCATGGCAGCCGGTCATCGGAATAAGCTATGAAGCGGACACCTGCAGCCCTGGCTTTAGAGTAAAGTTCTTCCCAGGCCCCGTAAGTGCGCATTTCCCTGTAAAGCACATGCACGGTAGCAGACGGGTCCTTTTCCTTGATGCGGAGAGCATTTTTAACTGCAGTTATACAGCAGACCCTCGAACAGTACGGACGTTCTTTATTCCTGCTCCCTGCACACTGGACCATTACCACATGTTTTGCTTTGAAATCGCCTTCGAGCTTCGATTCAAGCTCGGACTGGGTAATGACGTTCGGGAATTCGCCGTAGCTGAAATACCCTGCAGGCGAAAGCTCTTCGGCTCCTGTTGCAAGAACGGCGACTGCAAATGAAACCTCATGTTCTCTGCCATCCCGGTCCTTTATCCGACCTTTGAAGTTTCCAACCGAGCCTCTGACATCAATAAGTTCCGACCCTGTCATGACCTTTATAAGGGGATGAGCCCTGACTTTTTCGATGAGCGGGGTGAGGATTTTTCCGGTCTTCCTGCCGTCCTGAAGGGCTGATATGTTCTTGAGAAGCCCTCCGAGTTCAGTTTCTTTCTCCACGAGCAGAACCTCAAACCCGTTTTCTGCAATTTCAAGGGCAGAATGCAGGCCTGAAATTCCTCCTCCGAGTACGAGTGCATTATGCCCGAGGGAGAGTTCCTGTTTATAAAGAGGAGTAAGGTGCCTGACTCTCGAAACTCCCATCCTTACTATATCTTTTGCTTTTTCGGTGGCTTTTTCTTGGTCCTGCTGATGAATCCAGGAGCAGTGTTCCCTTATGTTTACAAGCTCAAAGAGATAGGGGTTCAGCCCTGCAGCCCTGCAGCTTTCCTGGAAAAGGGGTTCGTGAGTTCTCGGGGTGCAGGACGCGACAAGCACCCTGTTCAGCCCGTATTCTGCAATCATTTCTTTGATGCGTTCCTGGGCATCCTCAGAACAGGCATACATTTCTTCCCTTGAAACTGCAACATTCTCAAGTGTGCCTGCATATTTGACCACTTCAGGGACATTAACGAAGCCCCCTATGTTCGTTCCGCAGTGGCAGACAACTACACCGACCTCTGGTTCGCCTTCAGCTGTTTTTTCAGGCGTGAACTCCTTTTTGCTCTCCAGAGTCCCGCGTGCAGGTGAAAGTAGAGCTCCGGCTTTTGCAGCAGCCCCACTTGCCTGAGCCACGGTGTCAGGGATATCCTTGGGGCCCTGTACCGCGCCTGCAGCGAAAACTCCGGGCCTGTCCGTGCTCATGGGGTCTTCTATTGAAGTATTGATAAACCCGGCTCCTGTAAGTCCAACCCCTGCAATCCTGGCAAGCTCTTTCCCTGATTCCGATGCTCCTATGCCTATAGAAAGGACTACCATGTCGAATTCTTCGTGCGATATGCTGCCGCCCTCGTTTTCGTAAGGAATCCTCAGTTCACCTTTAAGGGGGTCAGCTTCAACACAGGAAGGGCGGGAACGGATGAATCGGACTTTTTTCTCGTTTTTTGCGCGCTGGTAGAACTCTTCAAAGCCTTTCCCGAAAGCCCTGATGTCTATATTGAATATTGCACATTCGATTTCGGGATCATGCTCTTTTGCAATCACTGCCTGTTTTACGGCATACATGCAGCAGACCGAAGAACAGTATTTTTTCAGCAGCTTCTGGTTCCTTGACCCGACGCACTGAATAAAAGCAATTTTTTTGGGCTCTTTTCCTTTAGAGGTCTGGAGGTGTCCGTGATAAGGCCCGGATGCGTTCAGAAGCCTTTCAAACTGGAGGGAAGTCACAACGTCAGGATGTTCGGGCCTGTATGCTTCAAGCCCTTTCGGGTTAAAAGCCTCAAAACCCGCAGCAAGGATTACGGCTCCTGCTTTGAGGGAGATCTCCTTATCTTTCTGGGTGTAGTCAATAGCTCCCCTTTTACAGACCTTTGCACAATTTCCGCATCTTGCTTTTCTCAGGTAGATGCAGTTTTCAGGATCAATTGTCATGATCCTCGGGACAGCTTGCGGAAAGGCAAGGTAAATTGCTTTTCTCGGAGCAAGCCCTTCATTGAACTCGTCAGATACTTTTTTGGGGCATTTTTCAATACAGTCCCCACAGCCGGTACATTTCGTCTCGTCAACATACCTGGCTTTTTTCTTGATTTTTACAGTAAAGTCCCCGGCAACCCCGTCAATGGCAAGGACTTCGCTGTATGTGAGCAGTTCGATATTCGGATGCCTGCTGGCTTCCACGAGTTTTGGAGAAAGAATGCAGGCTGCGCAGTCCGAAGTCGGGAAAGTTTTGTCAAGCTGGGCCATTTTTCCACCTATGGTTGGCCCGGATTCTATAAGGTAAACTTTATAGCCACTGTTTGCAAGGTCAAGGGAAGCCTGTACTCCTGCAATCCCTCCCCCGACAACAGCTACCGCTCCGGTTATGTCCGTTTTCATGCTTTCAGCTCCTACAGATGTTTTTCAGTTAATTCTGCTTCAGCAAAATATTTTTCAGTTTTTAATTCAAAGCAGCCTGAAGCTTATATTGAAACTCCACCTTTTCCAAAATCTGTGCCTGCACCGAGTTTTTTGCCCGGAAATTTATTTTCGGCCCTTTCCCCAATCTTGGTATAGAATTCGGTATTCTGGATGCGGTTTAAGTGGATGCCCAGTTCTTCAGGGGAATAACCGAGAGCAAGCCCGAGGAGCTGAGAGCAGTGCAGCACAGGAATGTTGAACTCTTTTCCCTGGTCTGTAAGCTCAAACTGCCCCTGGTCAAACTGGAGGTGGCAGAAAGGACAGGCGTCCACTATGCAGTCAACATCTGCTTTCTGCATGTGCTCAAGCTTTTTTTCCGTAAGCCTGAGGGCTACATCCTGCACGGCTGAACGGGCTCCTCCACCTGCTCCGCAGCAGGCTGTTTTGTCCTCGTATTCTATACTGCGGGCTCCTGTAGCTTCTACCAGTTCATCAAAAAAAGAAGGATTTTCCACGCTTCCGAGTTTTCTTTCGTGGGACGGTTTTATAAGGTGGCATCCGTAATGCACCGCAACCTTGAGGTCAAGGGGGTGAGTGACTTTATCCCGGATTTTTTCGGGGCTGATTTCCCTGAAGAGGTATTCGACTATGTGCCTGACCTCAATTTTCCCGGAAAACTCTTTTCCGATTTCCGAAAGCTTTTCATTGACTCCGGCTTTTGCTTCTTTATCTTCTTTAAGGATCCTGTTGGTGTCTGCAAGCGTGGCATAACAGCCGTTACACACGGTAAGGAGATCCGCATCAAGGGCTTCTGAAAGGCAGAGGTTCCTGCTTGCAAGGGTAAGCCAGGTCTTTTTGTCAAAAGACTGGAAGACTCCCGGAGCAGGGCAGCAGGAAGCCCCTTAAAGTTCCCTCATAGAAATTCCAAGCCGCTCCATTACTTTCCGGGTGGCACTTTCAATACCGGGATAGCGGTTTGGGGCGATACAACCTAAAAAGAGAGAAAGGTTACGTTTTGAATTATCTGCAGTGTTTGTTATGTTTTTCGTCATGTTTTTCAGCTTCTTATCGCAAATTCGTGTTTCAGGCCGGAGAAGGCTGGTCAAACCCTGCAAGCCTGTCAAACTCGCAGGCTTTAATGAGCTGCCTTACTTCTTCAAGGGCTTTCGGGCAGGAGTGCACGGTTCCGGGCAGTTCGTCCAGTTCAAGCTCCTTGCGCTTTTTCCTGTTCTGCTCATCAATCGGAACACCATGCCCGGTACGCATCACGTACTCAGCGATTTTTTTATGAGCTGGAAGCATGACGCCGTTCTTTACGGCAATACTTCGAAGCTTAAGCATGGTGTCCACGGTTTTTACTCCCTCTGGGCATCGTTCTTGACACCTGAAGCAGGTAGTGCAGTACCAGATATGCTCACTGTTGAGCACGCGGTCCCGCAGCCCCATTGCAGACATGCGCAGAAGTTTTTTTATGTTGTACTCAGGCACAACATCGGTAACCGGGCAG
>OBLN01000337.1_pt1 | contig 17250 bp, 14 predicted proteins | sample 1519301 | NCBI WGS metagenome assembly OBLN01 (sample SAMEA2452533, study PRJEB22499) | sediment metagenome | reverse complement strand
ATCGGTGATGGGAACAGGAAGTGCGGGTGATGGGGCGGCGGGGAGTTCGAGTGATGAAGGAACCCTTCGGCTCGGTGATGAAAAAGCCGGAACCGGTTCCGAATAAGGAATAAAGAAGAAGGAATAAGGTGCAATAATCACAATGGTTTCTTATTCATTATTCCGTACGCATTATTCCGGCCTGTTTCCCGCCACTCGCCCCTCGCCAATGGCCATTTCGGAATTTGTAGAAGGTAGAACGTAGAAGGTAGAAAAAAGCATTTGCCACGGTGAGCTATTTTTCACTGCCTTGGCTTTTTTATCACCGAACCGGGGAGTACCTCATCACTAGAACCTCCATCGTATCCATCACTCGAGCTTGAAGTTACCATCACCGGTTCTTACTTTCGAATTAGTGTTCTCGCCCCTTGCCTTCAGCGAAGCGAAAGGAACCGTTTTTCTTATTCCTTCTACTTTATTCCTTATTCAGAGTTTTGTCCTGCCTCCTGCCTCCCTGTCACCTGATACCTGGCACCTTCTCCCCAACTCCCCAACTCCCCAACTTTCCAACTCTCCAACTCTCCAACTCTCCAACTCAGCCCCCGCCTCATCGAGGCTGGGGGCTGCCAGAGGCGGGGGCTGCCTTGACACCTCCGGCGATATTGGCATAAAATAAAGCCTGATGCGCTTTTTACCCTCACAAATTCCCGTCCGCCCGGCATTGTGGGGCATCGTCCTGGCCGCGTTCTGCAGCGCGTGGTGGTTCGGCCTGGTGGCCGCCCCGGTGCGCGTGGAAGGTACCTCCATGACGCCTTCACTGGCCCCTCACCAACGACTCATCGTCAGCCCCTTGCTGGCGAGATGGGATTTACGCCGCTTTGACCTGGTGGTCATCACTCATCCCCGGCAGGCGGCCGACAACCTGGTCAAACGCGTGGTCGCGCTTCCCGGCGACCGTCTCACCATCGATGAGCGTGGCATCTTTGTCAATAACAGGCCGATCTCCTACTGGACGGCAGGTTCGTGCACTCCGTTCATGAAAATCATTATCCCGAAGCGACACGTATTCGTTCTGGGAGACAACCTGGACAACAGCCGTGATTCCCGCGCTTTCGGTCCCGTTCCCATCAGCAGCGTCCGCGGAAAAGTCGTACTCCGCTACTGGCCGTTCTCCCGCATCGGGATTCCCAGATGAATCGCGGTATCGCCTACATCATCATTGCCGGCTTCCTCTGCCTGATCATGATCGGCACGCTGCTGCTGCGCCTGCCGATCGCTACGCGCACGGAATCCCTCGACCTCGAAGACGCATTGTTTACCGCCACTTCCGCAGTTACGGTTACCGGGCTGATCGTTCGGGATACGCCGGTTGATTTCACACCTTTCGGCCAGGGAGTGATCCTGCTGCTCATCCAGTTGGGTGGATTGGGGTTCATGAGTTTTTCCACCCTGATCATCCTGCTTCTCGGCCGGACACTTTCCCTGACCGACCAGAACCTGATTATCTCGGATTTCACCACCGGCTCAGCGCGCAACATCCGCAGCGTTATCAGGCGCATTTTTCTCTTCACTGTTTTTTTTGAACTCCTGGGAACCCTGGCGCTCTATTTTCAATTCGACCGCCTCAGCGGTCCGAAACGCCTTTTCAGCGCACTCTTTCATGCGATCTCCGCGTTCTGTAACGCAGGATTCTCTCTGTTTTCCAACAGCCTGGAAAACTTCACTTCGTCGACCGGCGTCAACCTGACCTTTATCATCCTGATCGTGGCCGGAGGCATCGGTTTTATCGTGCTGAACGATCTTGCCGCCCTGTTCCGGCGCCGCAGGGCCGCTTCCCGCCGCATCAGCCTGCACTCCAAGGTGGCGTTGATCATCAGCGGCCTGCTGATCGCGGCCGGTTTCGCCGTGATCTGGCTCGAAGAATTTTACCATGTGCAAAACCCCCTGCCCGCCGGATCACGCATCCTTTCCGCGCTGTTTCAATCGGTTTCCTCGCGAACGGCCGGCTTCAACACCATCGACCTGAATATCCTTTCTCCGGCGGCGCTGTTCATGATTGTTGTGCTGATGTTCATCGGCGCATCACCGGGTTCAACCGGGGGCGGCGTCAAAACCACCAGCGTGGGCATGGTCTTTGCATACATGCGTTCTCACCTGCGCGGCAGGGACTGCACCAGCCTGTATTATCGCAACATCCCCCACCAGAACATCGAGAAAGCCTTTATGGTGATCGTACTTTCCATGGGGGTCGTGGGGCTCAGTTTTCTGTTACTGGCTACATTTCAACCCGAGCTGCCGTTCCTGAAACTGATTTTTGAAACCGTGTCCGCTTTCGGAACCGTGGGCTTGAGCCTGGGTATTACCGCCGATTTGACACTGGCCTCCAAGATTGTCATCATGATCACCATGTTCATCGGACGCATCGGCCCGCTCACGCTGCTTATCGCCCTGAGTCGCCGGCAGTCACGGGCGGTATTCAAGTACCCCGAAGAATCGATCATGATCGGCTGAAACAGGAGAGAAAAAGTGAGAAAGTTCGCCATCATCGGTTTGAGCAGTTTCGGCATCAACCTGGTCCGCACCCTGGCCAAACACCCGGATATCGAAGTCATCGCGGTTGATGAAGATGAACGCAAGGTGAACCAGGTCAAGGACCTGATCGACCGCCCCATCACCATGGACGGCACGAACCGTGAGAACCTGGAGTCGCTCAACATCAAAGAACTGGACTGCGTCGTGGTATCCATGGGACCGGGACTGGAACCCAGCATTATCGCCGTGCACCTGCTGAAAGAACTCGGCGCCCGCAAAATCATCGCCAAGGCGTTGTCGGAAGACCACGAAAAAATCCTGACCCTGGTGGGCGCGACCGAAGTATCCTACCCGGAGCGGGATGTCGCCCGCAAGATCGGTTCAAGGCTGCGTTTCGACAACCTGCTGGATTTTTTAACTGTTGAATCCGGCTTCATGATTCAGGAAATCGCGCCACCGGACGCATTCGTGGGCAAAACCCTGGCTGAGATCCACCTGCGCCAGAAATACAACGTCACGGTCATCGCCATCAAATCCCTGATCCCCGAAGCCACGCATATCAATCCGGGCGCGGATTTCGTGGTCAAGGAGAGCGACATCCTGCTGGTGTTCGGCTCCGAAGATGACATCCTGAAACTTCACAAGCGCCTGGACAACGGCCGATAGGACAGCCCGCATTGAAAATCGACCGCGATCCGGCTAAGATGCTTCGAGGAGGACTCAATGAATATTTTTGAATTCGCGCTTGAATTTGAAAAAGAGAGTGAACAATTCTATCGCGACCTCGCCGCTAATTGCGAAACCCCCGGTTTGAAAAATATCCTTATCCTGCTGGCCGAAGACGAGGTCAAGCACTATCACACAATCAGCGCCATGCGCAACGGCGGCCTGCCGGAAATGGCCCCGACCCAGGTATTGCCCAGTGCCCGGGATCTCTTTGCCGCCATGAAAGACGATCTGGATCAGATCAGTTCGGGGGCGGATGAAATTGAATTGTACCGCGCCGCCCTGGGCAAAGAAGACCAGGCGGAGCAATTCTACCGTGAACAGGCCGCAGACTCCAGCGATCCGCAAGGAGCAGCGCTGCTGTTGCGCCTGGCGGACGAGGAACGCCGCCACCGCTTTCTGATCGAAAACATCATCGAGTTTCTGTCGCGTCCCAAAACCTGGGTGGAAGACGCCGAATTCAACCACCTTGAGGAGTATTAAGAAGAGAAGTTGGAGAGTTGGAAAGTTGAAGAGGGAAATCAATCTGGTCATTGGGAAAAACTTGCCATTTATTCGCTTCGCTCATGTCATTAGCTTGCTGCGCAAGCGTCATTGAGTATAAATTTGGAAAGTTGGAGAGGGAAATCAATCTGGTCATTGGGTAACCAGGAGTTCTTGTCATTGACTCGCTACGCTCGTGTCATTCGCTTGCTGCGCAAGCGTCATTGAATATAAAGTTGGAAAGTTGGAGAGTTGGAAAGTTGGAGAGTTGGGGAGGGAAATCAATCTGGTCATTGGGTAACCAGTAGTTCTTGTCATTGACTCGCTTCGCTCATGTCATTCGCTTGCTGCGCAAGCGTCATTGGGAGCTGCAATCCGAAATCCCAAGCACAAAATCCCAAACAAATTCAAAATTCCAATGCCTGAAATTCAAAATAAAAAACAAATGACAAATGCCTTGAGCAAAGCGAAAGAAACTGTTTTTTTATTCCTTCTTCTTTATCCCTGATTCATTATTCCGGCCTGTTTTCCGCCCCTCGCCCCTCGCCTTCGGCGAAGCGAAATGAACCGCTTTTCTTATTCCTTCTACTTTATTCCTTATTCAGAGTTTTGTCCTGCCTCCTGCCACCTGTCACCTTCATTCAAATCCCAAGCAAAACAGAAGCAACCACGGAACACACGGAAGAGAGGAGTTGAGGGAGGAACGGAAGTTTGCAGATTGAGTCGAAAGTAAAAAATAAGTCTGGGGATTTTCTTTTCATTATTCCTTATTCATTATTCCGACCTTCCCGGCTCTTGCCCCTTGCCTTCAGCGAAGCGAAAGGAACCGCTTTTCTTATTCCTTCTACTTTATTCCATATTCAGGGTTTTGTCCTGCCTCCTGTCTCCTGCCTCCTTCTCTCCAACTCCCCAACTCCCCAACCCTCAAACTCTCCAACTCCCCAACTCTCCAACTTTCCAACTCCCCAACTCTCCAACTTTAATAGTAATACCAGATCGTGCGGTATTCGGACACGGGTTCGCCCAGATCCTCCAGGTTGCGCAGGTAAGCGGCGATCGATACGTCGCGGTAGATATAGGAGCGCGTGCGGCGGATATTGCGCTCCCAGGGATGAAACGCGTACACGCGGCGGCCTTCGGGCATGATGGAAATCAATTCGTGATCCTGAAAGGCCCGGACATGGTTTTTCCCCAGGAACGGCACGTTGAACACCGGCTCATCGGTGCGGTAGATCCCCGGCAGCAGGCGGGCTTCCTCCTTGCGTTCCTGCAACAGGCGGGCCAGGGGAACGGCGTAGTCTTCCATCTCGGTTTTGCCTTTCATGTTGAAGACGTAATAGGGATCGACACCGATCAGCCGGAGCGCGATACGCAGGGCCACGGATTCAAAGCGGCGGCTGTTTGAGAAGGTGAACACCTGCTGGTTGTACACGGCGATCCCCCGCTCGCGCAATCGCGTGACCGCCGCGAGCGTTTCCCGGCAGATCTCGTAGGGATGCTGGATGTGAGTCACGAAGTAGATGATTCTGCGCCCGGGCTCGTGGTAGGAAGCCAGAAGATCAACGAAAGCATCATCGATGCGTTGCGGCAACGTCACCGGGAAACGGGAAGCGATGCGGATGGTTTTCAGGTGGGGAATGGCGGCCAGGCGATCGAGCAGGGATTTCAGCTTGGCATCGGGCATGATCAGCGGATCGCCCCCGGTCACCAGCAGGTCCATGATGTGCGCATGGGACTCGACCCATTCAACGGTGCGGTCGAGATCCTGCTGCGACACCTCGGCGTTTTCCGCAAACGGGCTGGTGATCTCCCAATTGCGCTGGCAATACACGCAGATCTGCGGGCAGGTGTCATAGGGTTTCAGGATGGCCACCTTCACATAGCGACGGGTGATATGCGCTTCGGGCGATGTGTCGTGTTCACGCATGAAATCAAAAGCCACATCACGGTCATTCATATGCGACAGGACCGCCTCCACGTAGCTGATCGGCGGCATCACCTGCCGACGCACAGCCAGGTCACGCTTGCCGGGCGCGTGGTCCATCAAGTGCAGATAATGGGGGGTGATACCGAACGGAATGCCGTTATCGATCGCTTTGCCGATCGCTTCAACCTGATCGGATGAAACCTCGATCACTTTGCGCATGCGCTCCAGGCCGGCCCGATCCCGAATCACGTGGCGGTAATGCCATTGAGGGTTGTACCAATCCGCTTCACTGCCCCCGAAGGCCTCGAGGACCCGGCGCCGGTTCTTTTCCCGGCGCGCTTCCACGTCGGGTTGCAGGCCGTGGGGATAGCGTGCCAGGATATCATCCATGCGGTCGCCCATGCCGTCCAGGAAATCCGATCGCCGCTGCGCGGCTTCACGTCCGCGCAGGGTGTCGAAATCGGCCTCTTCGATACCGCGGATCAGGTCGCCGGGATAGATTCCCGCGTTTCCCTCCAGTGCCCGAAAAAGGTGCTTGAATTCAGTGATGAAATCATCATCCACGTCTGCATCAGTCTCCCGCGCCGCCTTCCATAAGTGTTTCAACGGCGAATTCCCCGTAAGACGTTCGTTGCGCAGGGAAAACATGGCACGCAAGACGCGGCGCGCATCGCGACGAACCAGGAAATCCCAGTCGGGAAACTTTTCCGAAGAGTCCAGCATGGAAGCGCGGACCTGGTCCAGATACTCCATCAAGCGGGTACGTGCCTGCTCCAGCTGTTCGCTGCTGCTGAGCAGTTGAAACAACTGCGGAGAAATATCCCAGAGTTCCCGCCAGCGGGAATGACGATTTGTTCTTTTTTGCGGCATGATTCTCTCCTGGATCTGTCTCATTCTTTTCCTGTCGGTGGGGATTCGGCGGACAAGCCGCCATCCATTTACTATGTTACACTATACCGGGAGAAAAATCAAAAATTATCCGACATTCGCGTCCATGCCGGCACGCGCAAAAACCACGAAACGACTGCCGGCCAGCATGGTGAAGAATCGCACCAGGCGCACGTCCGCGTCCGCCAATTCCTCACCGAATTGCGCCTGCATGGCGGTCGCGATCTCCTTGATGCTGCGTGAGCCGTCGGCCAGTTTCCAGGCCGCGGTGCCGAAGCGGTCCAGGTGGATGCGGAAAAACTGGCTCTTTCCCGCCTTACGGATCAGCCATTTCATCCAGCGGCTGCGTGATTTTTCCTTGAGCAGGAAAACAAGGCCCGCTTCATCCTCCCTCCACTCCAGGGTCCTGGCCGGAATCCAGTCCGCGTTGATGGCGTCAACTTTCCGGGGCAATCGAATCTGAACAGTCATTCTGTCGCCGTTTTTTTGCGGCCGCGGGCGCCGGGGTTTTGCCCCGGCGCCCGAAATCTCTGCCGCTCTATTCGCTGCAGATCAAACCCAATCAGGAAATACTCGGGGCGGCCGGTTCATCCGGGTCTCCCGCGTTGTTCAAAGGCAGTTTGACCAGCAGGTATCCCAGGGCCACCATCACGATCACGCTCAGGAAGAACGGCGAGTCACGCCACAACTTGGGCATCTGCCATTCCATGAAAGCGAAGAAAGCGAAGATCAGCCCCATCAATGCTTCTCCGGCGATCAAGCCGGCCGCCAGCAATACACCGCGGTTGTCGACGCGCGATTTCTGGTTCTCATTGAGTTTGCGCCGGGCGATCAGCACATCCACCACCCAGCGGATAATCCCGCCCACAAAGATGGCGGCCACGGTTCCGAACGATAGGTACATACCTACGCAAACCAGCATCGGGCTCTTGACCTTCACCAGGATGAAGCCGATGGCCATGATGATGCCCACGATGATCAGCGGCCATACCATCTCGCCGCCGACAATTCCCTTGGACAACTGCGCCATCAGGCCGGCCTGGGGCGCCGCCAGCACGGCACCGCCGAAACCTCCCTTATACCCTTCCAGCGCAGCGGTTTTCAGGTCACCGGCATTCAGGATAAAGAGGGGAATCCACATCACCAGCGCCGAGATGATCACGCCGATGAAATCACCGACCTGCATTTTCCACGGCGTACCGCCGAGGATATGCCCGACTTTCAGGTCCTGGAGCATTTCACCGGCGACCGCGGCGGACACGCAGATGACTCCGGCCACGGCCAGGACAACGATCACGCCGCTGGTCCCCTTGGCCCCGAGCAACACCATCAGGATGGCGGCCACGACCAGGGTGGATATGGTCAATCCGGAGATCGGATTGTTGGATGAGCCGATCAGGCCGACCAGGTATCCGGAAACCGCGGCGAAAAAGAACCCCGCGATCATCATGACCAACGCCGCGACCAGGGCCGGTACGAAGTTTTCACTGCTGAATCCCATGAACCACCAGTACACCACGAAAGTGACCACGGAAATGGCCAGCAGCCCCAGGAACACGAATTTGATATTGATGTCCTTGTCCGTGCGCTGGGTGGTTTCACCGGCGGTGGCGGCTTTGCGCACATCGTCGATGGAACGCCCGATGCCCGCGGCCAGGCTCTTGCGCATGTTCCACAGGGTGTAAGCCGCGCTCATGAGCATGCCGCCGATGGCGATCGGCTTGACAATGGAGGGGAAAATGATGTTGTCGGCGATAAAGTCCCAGGTCAGGACGATTTCATTGCCACCGAGCATGATCTTGCTGCCGATGAAGGGGGCGAATTGGGGCGCCAATACCAGGAGCAGTATGGGCACGAACAATCCCCACGCCAGCACGCCGCCGGCAAAGTTCAGCGCGGCCAGTTTGGGCCCGATGATATAACCGACTCCCATGAATGCCGGGCTCAGGGACGGGGACTTCAAGAGGAAGCCGCCTCCCGTGTTGACTCCCTTGTAGTTCAGGCCGTACGTGCCCAGGCCGGTAGCCGGAATGATCTTTTCGGAAAATATGACGAATTTCTGCCACAGACCCTTGAGTATGGCGAAATTTTTGAAAAACTCGATGGCTCCACCGATTCCCATGGCATAAAACAGGTACTTGGCGCCGGTGGCGCCGCTGCGCCCGGCCTTGTGAATTTCGCCGGCGGCCACGGATTCGGGAAAAGGCAGGTCGGGATCTTCCACCATGACGCGCCGCAGCAGGGTGACAAACAGGATGCCCGCGATGCCGCCCACCAGCATGATCACGGTTGATTTCCAGTACCCGGCGAAACTGGAAAAGAAATCATCGGACCACACTCCGGCGATCAGGAACGCCGGCAGGGTGAAGATGGCGCCCGCGGCAACCGATTCGCCGATTGAACCAACGGTTCGGGTCAGGTTCTCTTCGAGGATGTTGCTGTCACGGAAAAGACGCAACAGGGCCATGCCCAGAACCGCGGCGGGATATGTCGCTGCGATGGTCATGCCGGCCTTGAGTCCCAGGTAGGCGTTGGCTGCTCCCAGAACCACGGCCAGCACAAGGCCGATCAATAAAGCCCGCAGGGTAAACTCTTTTAAATCCTGATCCGCGGGAACATAGGGTTTGAAGTTGGTGCTCATATAACTCTCCTCAGCGGAAATTTGGCGTGAAAACCATTATACGGGTGATGATCCGGCAAAGTCAATTCAAGCCGTCCGACCCGCCGTCAGTCCATGAAATAGACCTTCTCGTTCAGGTGGCCCATGATGTTTTTTTCCACCAGGCGATCCAGGGAGAAGCCGTTGACGTTCATGTAGTACAGTGCAGAATCCAGGAAGGCGCGCTCCGGGATCAGGCCGATCATCTCGAGCGACAACACGCCGACGCCGAACCGCCGGGCCTCGAGACGCACCAGCTCAACTACCTTGTACATCGGTGTCTCGCGGTAATTGCCGATGGAAACCGTCAGCTGCATTTTCTGGTCTTCGCGCGTGCGCCCGGCATTGGCACGCACGTGACGCAGGCCCCCGTGCACAAAAGCGATCGAGCGGGCAATGGTTTCCGCCACAGCCGGATCGCGGGTATCGAGATAGATCTTGAAACTGACCAGCGGATAGCGGGCGCCGATGATCGTGGCGCCGGAATCGGGTTTGAATTCATCCGGACCGAAATCCGGCTTCCAGGCGGGATCCTTCAGCCGCGCTTCCAGTCCCTCGTACTCGATGTCGCGGATGTTTTCCACCAGGTGACGGCTGGGAACCCGTGCCGCTTCTCCGTACAGATAGACAGGAATGCGGAAACGATCCGCCACCCGGGCGGCGAAATCTTCGGCCATTTCCACGGCTTCCTTGATGGGAACATCCTTCAGGGGCACAAAGGGAAACACGTCGACCGCCCCGATGCGGGGATACTCGGCTTCGTGGCGCCGCATGTCGATGTGCTTCAGCGACTCCTCGTAGAGGATCATGCCGGCTTCAAAAAGGGCTTCGCGCGACCCGGTCAACGCCAGGACCGTGCGGTTGCGGGTCTGGTCCATGGATACATCCAACAGGATGATTCCATCCACGCCTCTCAGCTTTTCGGTCAAGCGCTTGATAAAAGCCTCGTCCCGGCCTTCGCAGACATTGGGGATGGCGGCAACGATTCGACTCATGTTCTCTCTCCTATCAGAATATTCCCAGGAACACGCCCGCCGCGATGGCGGACCCGATCACTCCGGCCACGTTCGGTCCCATGGCATGTTGCAACAGGTAGTTGTTGGGATCTTCTTCCCGCCCGACATTGTGAACCACGCGCGCCGAATCCGGAACGGCCGAAACCCCGGCGGCGCCGATCAACGGGTTGATCTTGTGCCTGGACACAAGGTTCATCAATTTGGCGAACAGAACTCCGCTGGCCGTGGCCACGCCGAAAGAGATCACGCCCAGTACAAAGATGAGAATCGACTTGTTGTTTAAAAACACCTCGGCGCTGGTCGATGCGCCCACGGCCAGGCCCAGCAGAATGGTGGCGATATCGATCAGGGAATTGGCCGCAGTCTTGGCCAGGCGCGTGGTGACACCCGACTCTTTCAGCAGGTTGCCGAAAAAGAGCATACCCAGCAGGGGAATGGCGCCGGGAGCCACCAGGGTGGTCACGATTACGCCCACAACGGGAAAAAGGATTTTCTCGATCTTCTTGACCTTGCGCCCGGGTTGCATGCGGATCAGGCGCTCTTTTTTCGAAGTCAGCAGTTTCATGATCGGCGGCTGGATAATGGGAACCATGGCCATGTAGGAGTAGGCGGCGATGGCGATGGGACCGATCAGTGACGGGGCCAGTTTCGAGGACAGGAAGATGGCCGTGGGACCGTCGGCGCCGCCGATGATGCCGATTGACGCCGCGTTCGCCGGGGAAAACCCGAGTTGCAGCGCGCTGATGAACGTGATGAAGATGCCCATCTGGGCCGCGGCTCCCAGCAGCACCGAGCGCGGGTTGGAAAGCAACGCCGTGAAATCGGTCATGGCGCCGATGCCCAGAAAGATCAGCGGCGGGAAAAGGCCCGAACGCACGCCGAAATAGATCAGCCCCATTACGCTGTTGGTGGTGGTGTTGAACACGTATTGATGGGTCTGGGGATCGATCATGTACACGGAAATGCTGTTGAACAACTGCAGGGGCAGGGGAATATTGCCGATCAGGATGCCGAAACCGATCGGTACCAGCAGCAGCGGCTCGTAATCCTTAGCCACGCCCAGGTAAATGAAAAACAGCCCGATCAGCAGCATGATGACGTTTTTCAAAGTGAGGTGGACAAACCCGGTGCCGCCGATCACCTGCTCCACGTAGTCCTGGAATTTTCCCGAATCCGCGCGGCGGTAGTCCACGTTGGCCGCGGTATTGGTTACCAGGCCCACGGCATGGTCCGCTTCCACTCCCACCACGCGGAAAATTCCCGCCAGGGTGCCCCCGGCATAGAGTTCTCCCTTCATGCCCGCGCGGGCGCCGGAGCCGGCCCCGCTCTTCTTGATGCGGAAATAGAACTGGGATTCCTCGGGAGTAAAACGAACCGGCAGCCCTTCAAGGCTGGCCTGCTCGGCCCGGGGCAGGAATTCTTCGCGGTCTTTACCCTGGGAGAAAATGACCATGGCGATGCTTTCGGCATCATCCACGGCGATCACCTTGAAAGTGGCGACGATCTCACCGTCCCGGTCCATCAATACGCCGCGGTTTCCCACCGCCACCTTGTCATCACCGCCGCGATAGACCTTGATGTAGGCATCCCGGTTGAACTCCACCTCCAGGTCGCCGGCGGCCAAAAGTCCCATGGCTGAGGTCAGGATGAATAAGAATGCCCATAAATGTTTCATTCCGCTCCTCACAGGGTGGTCATGGGTGGACGGCAGATCTCGATCAGCACATCCCCTTCGGAAACGCTGTCGCCTTTCTTGACATGGATGCATTTTACCGTACCGTCATACGGCGCCGGGATCTGGTTTTCCATTTTCATGGCTTCCATGAGCAACAGGTTCTGACCCGCTTTCACGCTGTCGTTCTCATTGACCATGATATCGATGATCAATCCCGGCAACGGGGCCTGCACGGACTGGGAATCACCGCCGCTCCTGGGCGCCGCTGCAGCCGTAGCCCGCTCGGGCGTCTTTGCCGGCGCAGCCGGCGCCGGCGCCGAGGCTGATGAGGTCATGGTCATGGGTTTGCGCCCCAGCTCCTTCAGTTCAACCGTGTATTCCTGGCCGTTGACCACCACCCGGGCCGTTTCCGCGGAAATCTCAAGGATTTCCGCTTCGAATTCCTTGCCGCCGATGGCTAACTTGTATTTGTGCATGAGATTCAGCCTCCTCGATATACCACGGGCATCGATTCTGCCTGGATGTGGCTGTTTGCCGCGCGTCCGCTCCCGCCTGGTTGCGTCATTTTCGGAATGTGAAACGCCCCTCCAGCAGGGGCAGCTTCAGCCGGAACTCCACTTCCAGGAGCACGGCGATCACCGCGGCCGTTTCCGGATCCGCCGGGGGCGAAATCACGGCCGTTTCCACTGGAGCAATCACCGTCGCCTCCGGCTTCGGTTTCTTGAACCATTGAATCAGGCTGGGGAAAAAGGTGAATGAGGAGATCAGCAGGCTGGTCAGGATCAGTCCCGAAAAGACTACGCCCACTCCCAAACCGGTGATCACCAACGCTTCGACGATGTCCACTGCTGCGTCCTCCCGGAGTTACAAGGGAATATTGCCATGCTTCTTTTCGGGATTGACGTCACGTTTTCCCGACAGCATCTTCAACGCCTTGATCAACTTGCGCCGCGTGTTGGCCGGGACGATCACGTCATCGATATATCCCTTGCTGGCGGCGTTGAAAGGGTTGGCGAAATGGTCGCGGTAACTCTGCTTCAATTCCGCGGTTTTCGCATCCTTGTCCTCCGCCTCCTGGATCTGGCGGTTGTAGATGATTTCAACCGCGCCGTCGGGCCCCATGACCGCGATTTCCGCCGTGGGCCATGCCAGGTTGACATCCGCGCGCATGTGCTTGGAGTTCATGACGCAATAAGCGCCTCCGTAGGCCTTGCGCACCACTACCGTGACCTTGGGCACCGTGGCTTCGGCAAAGGCGTAGAGCAGCTTGGCACCGTTCTTGATGATGCCGTTGTATTCCTGGGCCGTACCGGGCATGAAACCGGGCACGTCCTCGAAAACCACCAGGGGGATGTTGAAAGCATCGCAGAAACGCACAAAACGGGCCGCCTTCATGGAGGAGTTGTTGTCCAGCACGCCGGCAAGAAATGCCGGCTGGTTGGCCACCACACCGACGGTGTTGCCGTTGAGGCGCCCGAAACCGACGATGATGTTCTTGGCGTATTCGGGCTGGATCTCAAAGAAATCGCGATCGTCCAGCACCGTGGTGATGATCTCCTTCATGTCGTAGGGCTTGTTGGGGTTTTCCGGTACCAGGTAATTGAGGGATTCGTCTACGCGGTCAATCGGATCGCCGCACTCGACAACGGGAGGCGTTTCGCGGTTGTTCTGGGGCAGAAAGGCAAAGAGGCGCTTCAGGTTCTCGAACGCGGAATCCTCGTCCGGGTAGACACAATGAGCGATACCGCTGCGGCTGGAATGCACGCCGGCCCCACCCAGCTGGTCCACGGTCACGTCTTCCTGGGTCACCTGCTTGACCACCTTGGGACCGGTCAGGAACATGTAGGAAGTCTGGTCCACCATCATCACGAAATCGGTAATCGCCGGAGAGTACACCGCTCCGCCGGCGCAGGGGCCCAGGATCATGGAAATCTGCGGAACCACCCCGGAATAGAGCACGTTGCGCAGAAAGATATCCGCATAACCGGCCAGGGCGTCCACACCCTCCTGGATACGGGCGCCTCCGGAATCGTTCAAGCCGATCACGGGCGCGCCCATGCGTGCCGCCATGTCCATGATCTTGACGATCTTTTCCGCATAGGCCTTGGAAAGCGAACCGCCGAACACGGTGAAATCCTGGGAAAAAACATAAACCAATCGTCCCTGGATGGTGCCGTAACCCGTGACCACGCCGTCCGTCAGCGGCCGGTTTTTCTCCATACCGAAATCGTTGCAGCGGTGGGTGACAAACAGATCGAATTCTTCGAAACTGCCCTCATCGAGAATTTTTTCGATCCGCTCGCGCGCCGTGTACTTGCCCTTGGCGTGCTGCTTCTCGATCTTATCCTCGCCCCCGCCCAGCTTGGCGGATTCCTTCTGGTTGGCAAGGTCCAGCAAAATGCGTTCACTGCTCATAAATCCTCCCGGCGAAACAATCTCCCAAACTAGCACACAACGGCCTATGGGTCAACAAAAATCCCCATAGTTTGTAAATATTTACCACAAAGTCAAAGACTTTGAGCTAAAAAATGGACAAGCGCCATAATCACGCCATCCAGACGATCGATCGAGATACGCCAAACCTCTTCCAGCTCAAACTTGAATTGACGATTGGGCGACGCTGTCTGGCATGATTTCAGCTCGAGCCGGGAAAATCAGCGGGCTTCAGGGCGCGTTCCAGGCGGACGCGGGGCGGGGTTTCCCGGTCCATGCCCAAAAGAAGGCGTAGTTCAGCCTGGGAACTTACGGGTTTGTCATCAACTCTCAATATCCGGTCTCCCGGGCGCAGCCCCAGTCGATGCGGCAGGCTTTCCTCCCCCACCTTGTCCACCACGAACACGCCGTCCTCTTCGTGCCCGGAAACGTCCAATGACGGCAGGCCCTCTTCCTCGGCGGGCAGGCCCAGCACGTAGTCGGCGATGCCGGCGCTGAACACGCCCATGGGCGGCATATTCTTGGCCATCATCTTGAGCATGGGGTGGGAAGCGGCGTCTTCATCCTGCTTTTCCACCCGCACCGGCACAATGGTCAAGAGGCGGGCGCGGCGTTTTCCCAGGCGGTAGCGGAAAGGAACGCCCAGGCCGTAGGCCACATGGGCCGACCCGGCAATAATGACTCCCTTTTTGCCTTTGCCCGGCCTGGACGCCAGGAAATCGCGCATGGACGCGGCCATGACCGAGTCCCAGCAGGTCTGGGCGGCATAAATCCGCTCAAACCACGGAGGCAGGCGCAACGCGGCGGCGCCGAAGACCTGCTGGATATAATACCGATGCTCGGGGTTTTTGCGCTCCACGTGGGCGAACGGGCGGCGTTCTTCTGCGGAAAGGACGGCCAGTCCTCCGCCGGCCACGCGGTGCACCAGCGCGCGCGGCGCATTCAATCCGATGGCCGCCAGCCCCGTCTCCTTCACGGCTTCCATCACCATGCGGGTGTAGCCGTAGTGCAGGGAAGATTTTTCGTACCAGCCCACGGCCCGCAGCAGGTCGGCTTCGTTTCCCTTTCCAGCCAGCCATGTGGCCAACGCGGCATCATCCGCCCGGTGCAGAAAGAACTCGAATCCCACAACGGCCCGCGGGAACTTTTTGCCTATCTCCCGCACCAGGTCACGCTGGAAGCGGTGACAGGCCGGGCTGTCATGGTATTCCCCCACCACCACGACATCAGCTGCGGCCAGGCGGCTCACGATATCAGCGATCGCGACCTCCCGGCCGCTGCGGGTATCCACGATCTTTCCCGCTTCCACAGTTTGCAGAGTCAAGCGCTGCGCCCCGGGGCCCAGCGGCAGGGTATCGGTGTGTTCCGCCCGCAGGCTAACGGCCGCAAACAGCAATAAAAACAGGATGACAACCTGGCGACGTTCAATCATGCAACCTCCCGGAATCAGATTATAACCAAGCACGGAAAATAGTAAAAAGTAGAAAGATAAAAAGCTGAAAGTAAGTGAAGGAAATTCGCGTTTCCGGCTTGCGCACAGCCGGCTTTTTCAACTTGACGGCCTCAGGACCTGTAACAGAAGGGAAAAGGAGAGGTCTACAACCGCGGCCTCGACGATCATCGTGAGTTCGCTGAAGGTCGACACCAATTCGATCACGTTGATCCCGGACCAGGCCAGGGGCTTGAGCAGGCCGTAATGGATCCCCGCGCCTCCCTCCGCTCAAACCATTATCATTGTTCTGACAGATCCACTATTTCGCCGCCTTATGCTACCATGAATGCGCAAAGGGGGAGAAAATGAGCAGAAGAATCTGGTTTTCAGCCCTGGCCATGGCCGGCGGAAGCTTTTGCCTCATATCCGCGGTCAAAGTAACCGTGCTCTACGACAACACGATCCACACCCCGGGAACCCGCGCGGACTGGGGATTTTCCTGCCTGATCGAAAGCAGTGGGCATACGCTGCTGTTTGACACGGGCACCCTTCCCTACATTCTGGCCGATAACGCGAAGAAAGCGGGAGTCGACCTGGGCGCCATTCCACAAGTGGTGATCTCTCACGGCCACCGCGATCACTTCGGCGGATTGCCGGCCGTATTGCGGGTGGCTTCCAGAGGAATCCGCGTTTACATCCCGCCGAACCTGCCCGAGGCGATGCGGCAAAAGATCGCCGCGGCCGGGGGAACAGCCGTGGTTCCACAAAATCCGCTCACCCTCGAGGGCGGCATGATGACCACCGGATTTCTGGGAGACGGTATCCCGGAACAGGGCTTGATCCTGATGACCGGAAAACAGAACGTGCTGATCACAGGCTGCTCCCATCCGGGAATCGTGAACATGGTACGCCAGGCCCGGACGATTATCAAAGCCAACGTGGACGTGGTCCTGGGCGGGTTTCACCTCGCCGGACATTCTCAAAAAGCCGTCACCGATATCATCCGCCAATTCCGCCTCCTGGGCGTGCGCCGGGCCGGCCCTACGCACTGCACGGGGGAAGCGGCTATCGACGCGTTCCGCAAGGCCTACGGAAAAAACTTTATCGCAATGGGAGTCGGCCGCGTCCTGGAACTGGAATAAACGATAAAAGTTGGAGAGTTGGAAAGTTGGAGAGTTGGGGGGTTGGAGAGGAAAATCAATCTGGTCATTGGGTAACCAGGAGTTCTTGTCATTGACTCGCGACGCTCGTGTCATTCGCTTGCTGCGCAAGCGTCATTGAGTATAAAGTTGGAAAGTTGGAAAAAAGGTGCCAGGTGTCAGGTATCAGGTGACAGGGAGGCAGGAGGCAGGACAAAACTCTGAATAAGGAATAAAGTAGAAGGAATAAGAAAAACGGTTCCTTTCGCTTCGCTGAAGGCAAGGGGCAAGAGCCGGGAAGGTCGGAATAATGAATAAGGAATAATGAATAGAAAATCCCCAGACTTATTTTTTACTTTCG
>OBLN01000336.1_pt1 | contig 17296 bp, 17 predicted proteins | sample 1519301 | NCBI WGS metagenome assembly OBLN01 (sample SAMEA2452533, study PRJEB22499) | sediment metagenome | reverse complement strand
ATATAGGTACCTATATCTGCCAACCTAATCGCAATGCTATCACGTCTCGGTCAATTTTCTGCAAGCCCTTTCCCAACCACACGTGATTCCAGTCCCATTGACACCACATCGCTATAGGGCAGTTCCCACAGTTTGTGGCGTGGACGCCATATCCCGCCGGCTTGTTTAACCTTTTCTCGCAGGTCAGTTTCCCAATATTCTATTCGCAGGCCAAGTCGTTGACTGTGATGTCGATGCTGATCAAGTTTTTCGTCTACTGCGGGACTGCACGTTTCGCCTTCCTGTTCGATGAGTTCTATGGTGGTGTACCTTTTTCCAGTGTTCCGATCCACCCTGTAGCGGACACAGACCAGGCGCTCCCCATATTTTTCTGTCAGGTGTTTCGTCCCTTTTTGTCCAGGCCGCAGCGTAGTGGTGATTCGCATGGCATCAAAATCCTTTTAAATTTGTCAACGGACTCTTCACCCCCATCGGCCCCTTGTTCATCACGTGGGTGTAGATCATGGTGGTGCGCACATCCTTGTGCCCCAACAGTTCCTGCACCGTACGGATGTCGTAGCCGTCTTCTAGCAGATGGGTGGCGAAACTGTGGCGCAGGGTGTGGCAACTGCCGTGTTTGTCGACGCCTGCCGCCTTGACTGCCTTTTTCACGGCACGCTGCACCGATGACTCGCCGAAATGGTGACGCCTTCTCTTTCCCGAACGGGGGTCTATGGCGGTGTCCGGCGCCGGAAAGAGGTATTGCCAGCCCCACTGCCGGGCGGCATTGGGGTACTTTCTCTCCAGCGCATGGGGCAGGTAGACCTCTCCGTATCCTGCGGCGAGATCCTCGGCATGGAGCGCTTTAACCACGGCCATCTGTTGACGGATCGGCTCGACCAGCGCCGGCGGCAGCAGGGTTACGCGATCTTTGGCGCCCTTGCCGCTACGTATGATGATCTGATTGCGGCCGAATTCGATATCCTGAATACGCAGGCGCAGACATTCCAGCAATCGCAGTCCGCCGCCGTAGAGCAGGGCGGCGATCAGTTTGTGCGTGCCTTCCAGTTGCCCGATGAGGCGTTCGACCTCATCGCGCTCAAATACGCTGGGAAGGCGCTCAGGTCGCTTGGCGCGGGTCAGGTTATCAAGGTGCAGCTCTTCGCGGCCAAGGGTCTGCTTGTAGAGAAAAACCAGGGCGTTGAGTGCCTGGTTCTGAGTCGATGCGGCGACATTGCGTTCTACGGCCAGATGGTTGAGGAAGGCGGTGATTTCGGCCTCGCCCATGTCATTGGGATGGCGCTTGCCGTGAAAGAGGATGTAGCGCTTCGCCCAGTCGAGGTAAGCCTGTTCGGTGCGTATGCTGTAGTGCCTGCGGCGAATGTCATCGCGCAGCTGGCCAAGCAGCTTCGAATTGCCGACGAGCCGGTCGGTGTTGATGGGGTTACTGCTGTGTTCTGGTGGTCTCCTTGAACGCATGGAAAAACGCATCCTTGTGTTTATCTCCTTCACAGCATGGTAATGGCTCATTGCGGCATAGGCAAGCAGGCCGATTTGTGCAGGGTTCGGGCCAAAGAGAGTTCGAGGGACCGCATGCTTCCTTAATCCTCATCTGAATACCCGTTATTGGCCGCAAACTTATCTCAACGATCCACTCTTACCCATGCTGACAAATGCAAACTTGCACGGCACCCTGGCGGTAATACCGTGCCCCCCTCAATCGAGCATCCCGTTCAAATGCGCCGCCACGCTGCGCGCCAGGGCGCCGAGTTCGTAGCCGCCTTCCAGCATGGAGACCATACGCCCTTCACCGTACTTGAGCATGAGCTTTTTCATCTCTGCGGTGATCCAGTGATAATCCGGCTCTAGCAGACGCAGTCCCCCCATCTCGTCCGCCGCGTGGGCGTCGAAACCGGCGGAGATGAACATCAGTTGCGGCTTGAACGCATGCAATGCCGGTAGCCAGCGCTCCTTCACCAGAGCGCGGAATACCGCTCCGTCACTGCCGCCCTCCAACGGGACATTGACGATGTGTGAGGAGTCGGTATCTGCACCGGTAAATGGATAATAGGGATGTCGGAAGGAGGAGCAGAGCAATACCCGCTCGTCATTACGAAAGATGTCTTCGGTGCCGTTGCCGTGGTGGACATCGAAATCGACGATCGCCACGCGCTCCACGCCGTATTTCTCCATGGCGTGGGCCACCCCCACTGCGACATTGTTGAACAGGCAAAAGCCCATGGCGCCGTGACGCTCTGCATGGTGCCCCGGCGGGCGCACGCTGCAGAAGACCTGATCGCTTTCCCCCTCCATCACCAGTTCGGTGCCAAGCAGCGCGGCCCCTGCGGCGTGCAGGGCCGCACTCAGTGTGTGCGCCATCATGCCGGTGTCAGGGTCGAGCCAGACAATACCCTCTTCCGGGGCACGCTCGAAGACACTGTCGATATAGTCCCGATCATGCACCCGATAGAGATCCTCACGGCTTGCTTGCGGAGCACTGTAGTGGCGCAGCGCCAAATCCAGACCGGTGGCAATGAGGTGGTCCTGAATAGCGCGCAGGCGTGCCGGCGATTCGGGATGGGCAAGCCCCATGTCATGCTTTTCGCAGTCGGGGTGGGAAATAAATGCTATGGTCATCAGGGTGCCTGTAAGGGACAGAAAAGGGTATGTTTAAGTCAGCACGGATTTTGCTGCCTACAGCAGCATGCGTGACGACGCACGTTATCAATACTAGCAGCTTGCAAGGGAGTCATATATGGGTCCGCACTACCTCGATCGCCTCTTCTCTCCACGGTCGATAGCCCTGTTTGGTGCCAGCACCCGCACCAATGCGGTCGGTACTCTGGTTTATGAAAATTTGCTGCACGATGGCTTTCACGGAGAGCTCTACCCCATCAACCCCAAGCACAAGTCCCTCAAGGGGAAGACCTGTTATCCGGATATCCAGTCGATCACCCAGCCGATTGATCTGGCAGTGATCGCCACCCCCGCCGCCACCGTGCCGGAGATCATCCATGCCTGCGGCGAGCACGGGGTGGGCGCGGCGATCGTCCTCTCCGCAGGCTTCAGTGAAGGCGACGGCAAAGGGGCCGTGCTGGAGCGCAAGATGCTGGAGGCGGCGCGGCAGTACAATATCCGCATCCTCGGCCCCAATTGTCTCGGTCTCATCCGGCCAAAGGCGGGTATGAATGCCACCTTTGGCAAGAACACCGCCCACTCCGGACAGATGGCGCTGGTGTCCCAGTCCGGCGCCCTGTGCACCGCGGTTCTCGACTGGGCCGAAAACCGTGGTATCGGCTTCTCCGCAATCGTCTCACTGGGTGACGCAGCGGATGTGGATTTCGGTGACCTGCTCGACTTCCTCGCGCAGGACAGCGAGACCAAGAGCATCCTGCTCTACATCGAGGGGATCCGTAACTCACGCAGCTTCATGAGCGGGCTGCGGGTGGCGGCACGGATGAAACCGGTAGTGGTGATCATCTACATCGAGGGGATCCGTAATTCACGCAGCTTCATGAGCGGGCTGCGGGTGGCGGCGCGGATGAAGCCTGTGGTGGTGATCAAGGCCGGGCGGCACAGCAGCGGCTCCAGGGCCGCCATTACCCACACCGGCGCCCTTATTGGCGATGACGATGTCTTCGATGCGGCGCTACAGCGCGCCGGTGTGGTGCGTGCCGACAGTATTTCGCAGCTGTTCGCCGCGGCGCAGCTACTCTCCGCCTCGCACCGGGTAAGCGGTAACCGCCTGGCCATCATCACCAACGGTGGCGGCCCCGGGGTGATGGCCACCGACCGCGCCGCGGACCTGGGTGTGGAGCTGGCGGAGCTCTCCGCGACAACGCTTGCGACGCTTGAGAAGAACCTGCCGCCGCACTGGTCCCACGGCAACCCTATCGACATCCTCGGCGACGCCAGCGACGAGCGTTACGCCATGGCCACCGAGGCCTGCCTTGCCGACCCCGGCATCGATGGCGTACTGGTCATGCTGACGCCACAGGCGATGACCGACGCGGAAGCGTGCGCCCGGGCGGTGATCGAGGCACGCAAGAAAAAGGGGAAGCTGGTGCTCGCCTGCTGGATGGGCGACGGCCATGTACGCAGCGCCAATGCGCTGTTCGCCAAGCATCACACCCCCGCCTTCAGCAATCCGGAATCCTCGGTCGAGGCCTTCGCCTTCCTCGCCAATTACTATCGCAACCAGCAATTACTGGTACAGGTACCCGCCTCGCTTAGCCGGCGCAGCAAACCGGATATCGAGGGCGCGCGCCTGATCATCGAAAGCGCCCTGGCCGAACAGCGCAGCCAGCTCTCGCCGCTGGAGGCCAAGGCGCTGCTGCACGCCTTCGCCATTCCGGTAACCGGCGGCAGCAACTGCCGTTCGGCCAACGAGGCGTTGGTGGCGGCGGAGAATCACGGCTTTCCGGTGGTAATGAAGATCAACTCACCGCAATTGACGCACAAATCGGATGTAGGCGGCGTGCGCCTCAACATCAACAACGCCCAGGCGGTGCGCACTACCTACAATGAACTGGTGGACGAGGTGCGGGAGAAGGCCCCTGATGCGCAGATTGATGGCGTGCTGGTCGAGCCGATGTACCACTCCCGCCACCAGCGCGAACTGCTGGTGGGGGTGACACGGGACCCCGTGTTCGGCCCCATCATCACCTTCGGCGCGGGGGGCACCGCCGTGGAGATCCTGCGCGACCGGGCCGTGGCACTGCCACCGCTCAACCGCTTTCTGGCCACCACACTCATCGAACAGACGCGTACCGCCAGGCTGCTGCATGCCCACCGCAACCTGCCGCCGGTGAACATGGACGAACTGGTGCAGGCGCTGTGCCGGGTGTCGGAGATGGTGTGCGAACTGCCGCAGATCGTGGAGATGGACATCAACCCGCTGGTGGCGGACGACAGCGGGGTGATGGCGCTGGACTGCCGCATCGTGGTGGCGCACCGCACACCCACCCTAGACCCCTACAGCCACATGGCGATCCACCCCTACCCGCACCACCTGGTGCGCCAGCAACAGCTGGCCGACGGCACCAATATCACTATCCGGCCGATCCGCCCGGAAGATGCCGAGATCGAACAGACCTTCGTGCGCAAGCTCTCACCGCAGGCCAAATACTTCCGCTTCATGCAGAGTCTCAACGAGCTGACGCCGGAGATGCTGGTCCGCTTCACCCAGCTCGACTACAACCGCGAGCTGGCGCTGATCGCGGTGCAGGAAAAGGGGGGCGGCGAGATCGAGCTGGGGGTCGCCCGCTACGTCATGAATCCCGATGGCAAGAGCTGTGAGTTCGCCCTGGTGGTGGCCGATGAGTGGCAACACCGCGGCATAGGCTCACAACTGATGACCCACCTGATGGATGCCGCCCAGGAGCGGGGCTTTGACAGCATGGACGGGGAGATTCTGGCCGACAACAAGAAGATGCTCGACCTGGTGCGCTCACTGGGCTTCCACCTGCAGAAGAGCGAAGAGGACGCCGGCATCATGCTGGCAACCATCCGGCTCTGAGCGGGAGCACCAGCTGCCGGTGTGGCAAGGGCCAATAAGCAAAAAAAACCCTGCACAGTGCAGGGCAATCGCGCATGGATGCGCGGGGGAGGGAGACTAGACGTAAACCACTTGCAGACACCTGCTACCAACCACTCATACCCAAGAATTATAGTCAAGTTTCACAAAAATCAAGCCTGCTGCACCTAACACCACTCAAATGACTGATATAACAGGGGCAAAGTGCCCGGCAGTTATGGTAAAGTTTTGCGCTTCAACCAGACGAATGCGGCGTCAGACCGCCTACAGACAACAGAAAACCAAGGAATAACAATGAACCGTCCACTCCTGAAACCACTCCTTGTGCTACTTGCCCTGCTGGCAATGCCGGTCACCGCGTTTGCCGCCACCGGCAATGCACTTGATTTGACCACCACCTGGTACGGGATCACGGCGGTTATCGTCTTTGTCATCGCCTACGCCATCGTCGTCGGTGAAGAGTTTCTGCACCTGCGCAAGTCCAAACCGGTGATCGTCGCCGCCGGTATCATCTGGATGCTGGTGGGCATCGCCTATGTCTCCCATGGCGACACCGAGACCGCCGGCAACGCCATCCGCCACAATCTGATGGAGTATGCGGAACTGCTGCTGTTCCTGCTGGCAGCGATGACCTTCATCAACACCATGGAGGAGCGCCAGGTGTTCAACGCCCTGCGCGCCTGGCTCGTTAACCGCGGTTTTACCCTGCGCACCGTGTTCTGGGTCACCGGCCTGCTCGCCTTCTTCATCTCCCCGGTGGCAGATAACCTCACCACGGCGCTGCTGATGGCGGCAGTGGTGATGGCGGTCGGTGCGGGCAAACCCGAGTTTATCGCCCTGGCCTGCCTCAATATCGTGGTCGCCGCCAACGCCGGCGGCGCCTTCTCCCCCTTCGGCGACATCACCACGCTGATGGTGTGGCAGAAGGGCATCGTGCAGTTCCAGGAGTTCTTCGCGCTGTTCCTCCCCGCGCTGGTCAACTGGCTGGTACCGGCCGCCATCCTTTCGCTGGTGGTGCCCAACGGCAAGCCCAACCCCTCGGATGAGGTGGTGAAGATCAAGAAGGGGGGCCTGGTGGTGATCGGCCTGTTCATTCTCACCATCGTGATGGCGGTTCTTGGCCACAGCCTGCTGCACCTGCCGCCGGTGCTGGGGATGATGACCGGCATGGGGCTGCTCAAGTTCTACGGCTACTACCTGCGCATGCACGAAAAGAAGGAGCAGGACTACAACATCAGCGGACCCGAGTCGTTTGAAATGGACGAGATCGCCCATCTGGTCAAACCCAAGCACAAGCCGTTCGATATCTTCATCAGCATGAAGCGCGCCGAGTGGGACACCCTGATGTTCTTCTACGGCGTGGTACTGTGCGTCGGCGGCCTGGGCACCCTGGGCTACCTGGCAGTGGTCTCCGAGCTGATGTACGTCGGCCTGGGCGCCACCTGGGCCAATATCCTGGTGGGCATCCTCTCGGCCATCGTCGATAACATTCCGGTGATGTTCGCCGTACTGACCATGAACCCCACCATGGGCCTGGATCAGTGGCTGCTGGTGACCCTCACCGCGGGTGTGGGCGGCTCGCTGCTCTCCATCGGCTCCGCCGCCGGGGTGGCGCTGATGGGTCAGGCCCGCGGCATCTACACCTTCTTCTACCACCTCAAGTGGAGCTGGGCCGTAGGTCTGGGCTACGTCGCCAGTATCTGGGTACACCTGCTGATCAACACGCCGGCGGCAGGGGCATAAAAAAAGGCGTTCCCGGGGGAACGCCTGTCAACTTTGTAAAACCAAAAAGGAGACGTGGCAAGTGGCTTGCCACGTCTCACCTCAATGCACTAACTGTGCCACCCGTATTACACCATGCCCCAAGGGCGCGCTCGCTGTAGTCTCTGCACCCTGCCCGTGCGCTCCATCGGCACATGCACCATCATGACTCAGCCCGGCCCTCTCCCTCCAGTGTCCGCCACAGGCAGTTGCCACCACTCTTTTTATCGATCGTCTCCAGCTGCGCCTGGTGCGCCGCCAGTTCAGCTTCGCTGACCGTTATCACCTTGAGCGGCCGTCGCCCCTCGGGCAGGCGGCGGATCGCCTCCCCGGCCAAGCCATCGCCACTGCCCGCGCCACCGAGGGAGAGCGTGGTCTGGCCGCCGGTCATCGCCAAATAGACGTCGGCCAGGATCTCCGCATCGAGCAACGCACCGTGCAACTCGCGGTGTTCGTTGTTGATATCGTAGCGTTTGCACAGCGCATCCAGGCTGTTTTTCTGCCCTGGGTGCATTCGCCGTGCCATCACAAGGGTATCGAGGATGCCGAAGTGTTCTCTCAGATCCGGGTACGGCCCGTTGTTGCGCCCCAGCTCGCGGTTGAGAAAGCCGACGTCAAAGGGGGCGTTATGGATCACCAGCTCATCCGCCCCCTCGAGGTAGGCGAGAAAATCGCCCATCACCTCTCCAAAACGCGGCTTGTCAGCGAGAAACTCGTTGCTGATGCCGTGCACCTCCATCGCCCCGGCATCCACTTCCCGCTCCGGGCGGATGTACTGATGGTAGTTGTTGCCGGTGAGGCGGCGGTTGACCAGCTCGACACAACCGATTTCGATAATGAAATGGTCCCTGGCCTCCAGGCCGGTGGTCTCCGTATCCAGTACGATTTGGCGCATATGCTCTATCCGTTGTTGTCAGTGATGCCTGGGCGCAGGCGCTACAGCTCGTCGATGCCCCTGTTGGCCAGCTGGTCGGCCCGTTCGTTCTCCGGGTGGCCGGTGTGGCCTCGCACCCAGTGCCATTTGACCTCATGCCGCGCCAGCGCCTGATCCAGTCGCTGCCACAGGTCGACATTTTTCACCGGCTGCCTGGCGGCGGTCTTCCAGCCGCGTTTTTTCCAGTTGGCCATCCATTCGGTGATGCCCTTCATCACGTACTGGGAATCGGTAGTCAGGCTGATCCGGCAGGGTCGTGTCAGCGACTCCAGCGCGCGGATCGCCGCCATCAGCTCCATGCGGTTGTTGGTGGTCTCGGCCTCGCCGCCATAGAGCTCCTTCTCCTTGCCCTTGAAACGCAACAGCGCGCCCCAGCCACCGGGACCGGGGTTGCCGCGGCAGGCGCCGTCCGTAAATATCTCTACCAGATTGTTCTCTTTATCGCTCATGATCTGTCCCGCCGCGCGGTAGGCTCCGCTGCGCCCACGGGGAGCAGGCGGCGGCGTGAGCGCCAGCGCGGCTTGATTGGTGTCAGGGTGGCGACACGCTTCTTCGCCACCAGGATGTACCCCCCGCCCAGCGGCGACCAGAAACGCTCGGCAAGACGCTCCATGCGTCCCAGTGAGCGCATCAGTCGCGGATTCTGCAATGGGGGGCGGTAAAAGTAATTACGCACCAGTACGGTATCAAAGCCCAGCAGCGCCAGCCAATCCCTGATGCGCAGGGCACTGTAGAAATGGCCATTCCAGGGGGCCTCATCGCGCCAGCCGGTCAGCAGGCGGCGCAGCCCGAACAGACTCCAGGGATTGAAACCCAGAATGACCAGGTGCCCCTCCGGGATCAGCACCCGCTCCGCCTCACGCAGCACCTCGTGGGGATGCTCGGCATACTCCAGGGTGTGGGGCAGCAGCAGGAGATCCAGCGTATCACTGGCCAACGGCAGCCGGTCACTGCGCCCCAGCAGGCGCGTCGGCGATGGCGGCCTGCCGGTTTCCTGCGGGGGGATCTCATCCATGATAACCCGATGGCCGATGCGGGACGCCGCCAGCATATCCTCCCCCAGCGGCTCACCGAGCTGCAACAGATGGTAGCCGAAGAGGTTTGGCAGCACCTGCGCCATCAGCCCCAGCTCCGCCTGCCCTACGGCCTCGCCCATAGTGGTGCGATACCAGCGGCGCAGCCGCTGCCGGGCCGCCACGGTGTCGCTGCAGCGGTAGGCTTGAAGTAGTCGCTTCATCGTGTATAAAGGGCTTCTGATTGTGTATGACATGCACGTGGCCACCACAGACTGACAGGTTTATGCCCATGATGGAAGTTCGTACCGTTCACGCCTTTGATGACAATTATATCTGGTTGATAGGCAGCAGGGATAACCCCCATGTAGCGATTGTCGATCCGGGGGACGATGAGCCCGTGATCGAGCGCATCGAGGCCGACAGCCTCCTGCCCGAGGCGATTCTGATCACCCACCACCATGGCGACCACACCGGCGGGGCCCAGGCGCTGGCACAGCGCTACGGTATCCCGGTCTATGGCCCGGCCGGCGAGCGCATCCCTGCCGTCAGCCACAAACTGCAACAGGGCGACACGGTGGAGCTGCCCGGCTGCGGCCTGCACTTTAGCGTGCTCGATACCCCGGGGCATACCCGCGGTCACATCTGCTACCTCGGCCACGATGCCCTGTTCTGTGGCGACACGCTGTTCGCCGGTGGTTGCGGACGGCTGTTCGAGGGCACGCCGGAGCAGATGTACCAGTCGCTGGAGAAGCTGCGCGCCCTGCCCGATGAGACCGTGGTCTACTGCGCCCACGAATACACCCTGGCCAATCTCACCTTCGCCCTGGTGGCCGAACCGGAGAACCAGGCGCTGCAACAGCGTATGCAACGGGTGCGCGCGTTACGGGCCGAGGGGCGGGACACCGTCCCTTCCTCAATGGCGGAGGAGAAGCAGACCAATCCGTTCCTGCGCAGTCACGTCCCTGCGCTGGTTCATGCCGCGGAGCGCTTTGCCGGGCAGCCGCTGAAAGAGCCGGCAGAGGTATTTGCTACCGTTCGTCGCTGGAAGGACAGTCTTGACTGAACGAATGTGAACAGGCTCGCAGCTGCGACTTGATGCACTGCAGCGGCTTCAGGATAATGCGCGCATGCACCCAACAGGCAAATGTGTCATGAGAAAAAATCTGCTTCTTCCCATTCCCCTGCTGTTCATGCTGAGCGGCTGTCAGCCCCAGATGGTCAAACAGGAGGCGCCGCCCCCCCAGGTGCCCGCCGAGACGGCGAAGTCCGCGGCAGACGCTGAGCCGGCACTGGCCGAACTCAAGGATAGTGCCCGCAAGGAGCTGGTGAAGCTGGCGGAGGTGTGTGAAAAGCCGGTCGATCTGTGGACACGCATGCGTCAGGGCTTCGCCCTGCAGGACCATAACCACCCCCGCATCCAGAATGACATTGAATGGTATGAGCGCTACCCCTCATACATCGACCGGGTGGTCGAACGCGCCACCCCCTACATGCACCTGATTATGGAGGAGCTGGCCCAGCGCGATATGCCGATGGAGATCGCCCTGCTGCCTGTGGTCGAAAGCGCCTTCCAGCCCTTTGCCTACTCCCACGGCCGTGCCGCCGGCCTGTGGCAGTTCATCCCCGGCACCGGCAAGCGTTTCGGCCTGCGCCAGACCTGGTGGTACGATGGCCGTCGTGACGTGGTGGCATCCACCCGCGCCGCCCTCGACTACCTGCAGTATCTGCATAAATATTTTGATGGCGACTGGCTGCATGCCCTAGCCGCCTATAACTCCGGCGAAGGCACCGTGGCACGGGCTATCCGCCGCAACAAGCGCCTGGGCAAACCCACCGACTACTGGTCACTGGACCTGCCAAAAGAGACCGAGGGCTATGTGCCCAAGCTGCTGGCCATCAGCACAGTGGTGGACAACCCTCCGGCCCACGGCATCGTGCTGGCACCTATTGATGATCTCCCCTACCTCACCACGGTGGACGTCGGCAGCCAGATCGACCTCGACCTGGCCGCAGAGCTGGCCGAGCTGTCACTGGAAGAGATCTACCTCTACAACCCCGGCTTCAACCGCTGGGCCACCGATCCGCAAGGCCCGCACCGACTGCTGATGCCCCTGGCCAACGCCGAGACTTTCAGCAGCAACCTGACGCAATACCCGAAAGCCGAACGAATTGCCTGGAAACGGCACAAAGTACAATCGGGCGAGGTACTCGGTACGCTGGCGAAGAAATACAGCACTACCGTATCGCTGATACAGTCCGTTAACGGCCTCAGCGGTCACAATATCCGCGTCGGCCAGGTCCTGACCATTCCGGTGGCGCGCAATAACCTCGAGCGCTACAGCCTGAGCGCCGGACAGCGTCTCAAATCCCTGCAACAGCGCCAGCGCAACGGCTACAAGGTGGAGTACCTGGTGCGCCAGGGCGATACCCTGTGGGAGATCGCCCGCAAGTATGATGTCGGGGTGCAGGCGCTGGCCAAGTGGAACGGCATGGCGCCGCGTGATCCCCTCAAGCCGGGCAAGAAACTGGTTATCTGGACCCGTGACCAAAGCAAAGTGTCAGCCATCAATCCGGCCACCTTCATCCACCCCTTCGAAAAGAACACCACGCAACGCATCGGCTATACCGTGCGCCGCGGTGACTCACTGGCGCGCATCTCACAGCGCTTCCGTGTCGATATCGCCAGCCTCAAGCGCTGGAACAAACTGGAGGGCGTAAAGTACCTGCAGCCGGGGCAGCGCATCACCCTCTATGTCGATGTCAAACGCCAAAGCGGCAGCATCTGAGGCGGATGCACTACACAAAAAGAGAAGCAATTCACTCAACTATTGTGAACATCGTCACATTTCTTTGACACCCTCCCCGCCCTCGGTTAAGATTTTTCCGAGAACTTGAAAAGGGCTGCCCCACTGAAAAGTGGGAGACGCAAAGCCACCGGTCTAAGGTGCATGGCACTATGACAGCGGGGTTACCGGGTCGAAAGATTGCTATATATCTGCCTTGCAGGCCTTATGCGGCGCTCCCAGCGCATTGGGCACCACTGCACTGCCTCGCTCCCGCTCAGTCACAGCCCTGTTCAGTATTACAAGTGCCGGCATAACCGGCCAGAACAACAACAATGACGTGACTGAGTCCCATGAGCTACATCGCCTCCTTCATTCAGGCAATAGTGACCCTCCTGCTGTTTGCGCTTATCAGCACCCAAGTCAGCGCCGAAAGCCCAACGCAGATCGACGGCGCCACACGCATCTCCGCCGAAGAACTGATCACCCTTGCCGGTGAACACCCCGATCTGATCCTGATCGACTCCCGCATCAGCGCCAACCGAAAGCATGGCTATATCGATGGCTCCCTCTCCCTGCCCGACACCGACACCACCTGCGAAACTCTGGAGAAATTTATCCCCACAGTCGAGACACCGGCCGCCTTCTATTGCAACGGCGTGAAGTGCGGACGCAGCGCCAGGGCGATCAAAGTGGCCATTGACTGTGGCTATAGCCATCTCTACTGGTTCCGAGGCGGTTTTGATGAATGGAAACAAAAACGCTTCCCCTACCTTCACCAGGAGTAGAGACAAGGATGCCTCAACACAAACGCTCGCTCCGCAACATCATCAACTTCATTCTGGTTTCGATGGGAGTGTTTGCCCTGCTGCTGGTATGGTTCACCGTCAGCCGCTACCAGGGGATCGTACTGAGCGAGCAGCGCAATGCCGTGGCACACCTCATCTCCCACGTTGTTGAAGATCAGTTGGCAACCCACGAGGGCTACCTTATCGACCTCGGCATGACCATGCAGGCAGAGAGACGCTTTCGTGCCGCGTTCCGTGCAAAGGATACTGCCGTACTGCACAGCCTGATCAGCGATCAATTCCACCAATACTTCACCACCACCGGACTGGTGGCGCTCAGACAGATCGCCCTTTACGATAACGACTTCAACCTGCTCACACGCGCCGGCAATGACGCCACGGATGCCCAGTCCGGTACCCTCTGCCCATCGCTGGTTGCCCAGGCCAGGACACGCAGGGGCACTGAGCGGAACAAGCCGCTAACGGTACTCTGTCGTGCACAGGGCACTCCCTACCACATCGCCGTCGTGCCGATCGGCGGACTCAACGTGATCGGTTACAGCGTCATCAGCGCCGACCCTGTCAACACCCTGGCACAGATCCAGAACCTGCCGGGCATGCCCTATCGCATCGCACTCCCGTCGGGAGAGCTGCAGTTCAGCAGTAGAGACTGGCCTTCCAGCCCCCGCCCCGACCGTACCCTGATCGCAAAGCACACCATCACACAGGGTAATGGCGATGCGCTCCTCACCATCGAGGCCGCCAGTGATATCGCCAAAACAACGGATCGCCTTTTGACGTTGATGCTGAAAATCGTGCTCCTGGCCCTGCTGGTAACGGCGCTGTTTATCCTCTTCACACGGGGTATCTTCCAGAAACGAATCGTCCAGCCGCTAATGCGGCTTAACCGGCACATGGCACGCGTGCAACACGATGAGGAGGCATTGGAAAAAGGCATCGACCTATCCGGCTGCAAGGAGCTGGATGAGCTCTCCAGCGAGTTCAATACCATGGTACAGAAACTGCTCGAAGCGCAGCGGGAATTGCACGAGAAGGCACACACCGATGCACTGACCGGTCTGCCCAACCGCGAGGCCCTCTACAGCCGGCTGGAACAGCTTGAGCACCTGAGCAAGCGCACAGGCAAGGGCTTCTCCCTGCTGATGCTGGATCTGGACAGGTTCAAACAGGTCAACGACAGCATGGGCCACCATGCCGGCGACACGCTGATCCAGCAGGTCGGCCAGCGGCTCAGCGGATGCATGGGCGAATCCGACACCATTGCCCGCCTGGGTGGCGATGAGTTTGCGGTCCTGCTGCCTGACATCGAGCGCCGCGAAGATGCCATCAAGGTATCGCAAAGGCTGGTCCGTGAGTGCACCAGGCCTTTCACCGTTGACGGTATAGAGGTGAGCGTGGGCGCCAGCATCGGTATCGCCATCTACCCGCTCACCGCCGAGGATGGCGACTACCTGATGCGCTGTGCCGACAAATCGATGTACGACTCAAAACGCGCAAATAGCGGCTACGCCATCTGCGAAGAGGGATGCGGCAAACATGCCGTCTGTCACAGCCAGAGCAGTCAAGGCTCGGGATAGCAGCCGCAGTCCCAGATCCAAGGCAGCCCTTCATGAAGAGAGGCGTAAACCGATAATCCCCGCCACGATCAACGCGACGCTCAGCAGGCGTCCGATGCTGGCCGGCTCACCAAAAAGATAAATACCGAGGATCACGGTACCCACGGTACCGACCCCGACCCAGACGCTGTAGGCCGTCCCCACCGGCAACGACTTCATCGCCACCCCCAGCAACCACAGCCCGAGCACCATCGCCACTACCGTGCCCACCGTCGGCCACAGGCGGGTAAAGCCCTCGGTATACTTGAGCCCGATGGCCCAGCCCACCTCAAACAGCCCCGCGATAAACAAAATCAACCAGGCCATCGTTCCCCTCCTGCATGTGCCACCGGCCGGTAATTGCGTGTCATGCCTCACCCTCCTCCCACTGTCCCCGGGCAAAGCGCTGCAGCTGGCGGCGCATACGTTTGACGTGACTGCCATTCCAGTAGGGCTTGTCACACAGCGGACAATAGAGCAGCTGCTCCCCCTCGCGAATCGACTCGGGCGGTACCCGTGGTACGACCTCGGGCGGTGCAACCACTAATGGGGTATTGCACTCCAGACAGCGAGTGAACGGCCGGTAGAGCCAGTCGATATCGAGCCGTTCGCTGAGCTCCTGCAGAAGCTGCTGCAAGGTATTGCCCTGCAGCAGCACCACGTAGTTATCGGCATCGCGGTACTCTGCCAGTCCCTTGTCCCGGGTCAGCAGCAACCGTCCCTGGTAGCGCGCCTGCTGCATCAGCACCGCATCGCTCTCACCCGACCTGGCAATGGCCACATCGTAACCTGCAGCGCGCAGCCAGCGGCCAAGGCGCTGCAGCATCTCATCGCAGAGAAAGCGCTCAGTCGGCCTCAAGGGTCAACAACCCTTCCGGCAACTGTGTACCGAAACCCGCCGCGTTGCGATGGCCGCCACCACCGAATTTCTCGGCAATCTTCGCCACATCCTCGCCACCGTCCTTGCGCGAGCGCAGCGACCAGCTGCGCTTGTTGCCATGGTCCTGGTAGCCGACGGCGAAGGGGTGCTCCAGCGCCAGCTCGCCCAGCAGCTCGCTGATAATGGCGTGCGGTGCATTGACCACCGGCACCTGGTGGCCTGCAATGGTGCTAAGAACTGCACGTTTCTTGTACTGTTCGATAAGCTGGCGGCGAAAACGGTTGATAGTCTCCCCCTCACCGCGGAGCTGCTGCAGACGTTCAGCGGAGGTGTTCACCTCCTGCCAGAAGGCGAAGGTAAAGGGGTAACTCATCAGCGCGGTGTTGATGGCATCGGTGCCCTCAAGCTTGAAGCGCCACAGGTCACGGTCCTGCACGTGCTGCAGCAGCAGCGGAGGCGGCGTCTGGTGGAAATACTCCCAGCTCAGCACCGCGCCGGACTTCTCCATGTCAAACACCACATGCAGGTTGTCGTGCTCATCGGCCAGACCGGCGAGGTCCTCCTGGGCACTGATGTGATGGTCAAGAATGGTCACACGCTCGGCCACCGCACAGATCTGCTTGAGCACAGCACGCTTGTAGGAAAAGTCCACGATATAGATCTCACGCCCGGCACACTCGGGCGGCTCGCTACCATGTTTGGCGGCAAAGTAATCGGCCTCGACCTCCCTGGCGGAGAAGTGAAGCCATGCAGCGAAAGCAGCACCGAAACCGTCGAGGCAATTGGCGTGGTAGATCACCAGGGGTTGAGTCATGTTTATTCCTTACATTGAAAGCAAAATTCGTAGTGCAGGGGCTCAATGCTCCGGTCGTTGATACCAGAAACCGCAAAGCCGCCTGAAGCGGACAAAAAATGGAAAGACGAGCACCAGCAACAACAGTCCGGCCTGGCGCCACGGCCCGAACCATTCGAGCTTGCGCCCTGAGGATAGCGCCGCCTCATCGTCTATAATACAAAATCGTTCGCCGTGTCGGCGTCCCCAGTGCCGCAGCCGGCGTGACAGCCAGATCTCCTCACTGGCATAGACCGCCTCACTGAAACCGCCCACCGCGGCAAAGGCCTCACGCCGGGCATAGAGAAAGCAGCCGGCGGCAAGGTGTAGTCTGCGCGACAGAAAGTTCCACAGCGCCAGACCGAGGCGCGAGGCACGGCTCGGCAGGTGATCGAAGGCCACCCTCGCCCCACCGCCGCAGCAACAACCGGAGTCCATCTTCTGCAGCGCCCGAGCCAGCAATGCGGCGCTGAGGTGTGTGTCGGCGTCGACAAACAACAGGAAACGCCCCCTCGCCTGCGCGGCCCCGGCATTGCGTGCACGCGAGATCTGGTTATAGGGTTCAAACACCAACTGCGCCCCGGCTGCCCGGGCCAGCGCTGCGGTGTTATCACTGGAGTTATTGTCGACCACGATAAGTTCGCCACACAGCGCCTGCGAGGCCATCGCCTGTTTGAGTGCCTGCAGTGTCGCGGGCAGCCAGCGCTCCTCATTGTAGGCCGGCACGATAATGGAATAGTCGGTGGCCATTACAGCAGTTGGCGCAATTTACTCTCGCTCATTGCCCCCAGATAGACCTTCTCCACCCTGCCCCTGGCGAGCTGCACGAAGGTCGGAGCGGCACGCACGCCGAGTTTTTTCGCCAATTCGGCATGCTCGATGGCGTCAAACTTGGCCAGGTTGTCATGCTCACTCGCCAGCTTTTCGATCATCGGCGCCATCGACTTGCAGGGGCCGCAATAGGCGCTGGAGAAGTAGAGCACCGCCCGCTCCTGCTCCAGCCATGCGCTGTCGAGCAACCCCTCCAACCCGCTGAGCGTGCGCCCGCGCATGCGTCGTGCGGAGAAGAAGATGAACAGCTGCATCAGCGTAATCAGTGCGATGAGCACAAACGGCAGATAGATCAGGTACTCACTCATCCCGCCTCCCGGAACAGCGATGCTTCGAGCAG
>OBLN01000335.1_pt1 | contig 17301 bp, 13 predicted proteins | sample 1519301 | NCBI WGS metagenome assembly OBLN01 (sample SAMEA2452533, study PRJEB22499) | sediment metagenome | reverse complement strand
AGTTGCAGGATAATTTAAAATTTATGGAAACGCAACTCTGATTTTACTTCTATGTCGCAGACGAATGCCTCCCATATCCAAGTTATATTTTATGATAAATATAGAAATAAAAGTAATATATTACAACAATATACTAATAAAAAAACATGTAACTGGGATGAGAATAAACCCTGAAATTCCAGGATAAATGGAGAGATGAGATCTATTCAGGCCTATTTTATTTTTTCTTGATCAAAGATAAAAAGATCCCTGAAAACCCTACACCACTGGGATTTACCGGCCTCGGCCTCTCGGCAGCCCTTCTAAGCCTCATTCATATAGGACCTTACCCTGTAGAATAGGACTTTACCCTGTAGACTCGATGATCGTATCCATGGAAATATTCCTCTGAGACTTTGCTCGGGTCTTTGCAGGCATTATGGCATGGAAGAAGGGACAAGTGTTTTTGGAGGTACGGCGTTCTGTACATTCGGGCTTTTCTGGTCTCTCTTACAGGACTTGATACTTATGCCTTTATTTGGCTGGATTGAAGGCCCTGAGCCGCTGGCATTTGTAGCCTATCTTTTCCTCTGAGGCGCCTACACCTTCGTCATGTTAATAGCAGCTCTGAAGTTGGGCAGCAAAGCCATAATTTTTGTATTTGTAATCCTTTTCATACTGTTTATACTGCTGGCTATCGTAAACGCGACAGGAAATACAGGCTTACTTGTCATAGCCGGCTATATGGGACTTATCATGGGTCTTGGAGTTCTGTACATCTCCCTTGGTGAAGTGCTTAACGACGCGTATGGAAGGACAGTTGTTCCTGTCTGAGGATAGAAAAACTGGAAGTAGTAAAAGGGAATAAGACAAGCAAAAGCATAAAATTAAAAGCATAAAATTAAAAGCATAAAATGCAACGGCATAAATGCCGAAGCAAAAGATAAAAACTGAGATAAAACACAGGGCTGTTGTTTAGCATTTGCTCGGCCCTGGTTCTTTTTAATCTAAGAAACTCTCCTTTCTAGTTGTTAACTTGTTATTTTGGCTCCGGTTAGCTTTTGTAACCCGAGAATCTTTTAAACAGGTGGGGCATTGGAAGGTACTTGAACCATCCTGTCAGGATTATTTTTAATTTCAGGCGTTTAAGCCAGTTTTTGAGCAGACTTGAAACAGAACTCTTCTTCTGCAGGCACAGATTACACAGCTGAAACAGAATCTGATAGACCTGAGCACTGAAAAAGCATTTTTGCTTCAACTTTGGGGCCTCAGACCTGTAATTCCAATTTTATCAGGCGTGAATGACCTGTTCAAATCCTGTGACACCAGAAGCAGTAGCAGCATGTCGCTTTAACTGCCCCCAGAATCATGCTTTCCTAGCCTTGCCCGAAACAATCCTGCTCTGGAGAGAGCAGATTTCAATCCAAATTCGAAAGGAGGCGGATCTGTATAAACTTAGTTAACTGCAGCTTTAAAGTAAAGCGTTAGAGCAGATTTCAGTTTTAGAACACATTTTTGATTGTATATTCATACAGGTGATAAACACTTAAAGAAAACATTATCACCTTCATTGTTAGAAACTCCAGACTATGAAGCCATTCCCCGATCTCCACAATCGTTTCCGGTTCTACACTTTTCTTTTCTATTACGGTTTTTATGATCTCATGTAAACTCTTTGCTAACATCTTATCGTAACCCCACTGATAATGTATTCTATTAGACGTTACCTCAAAGCATTCCCTGTTTGAAAATGCTCTGTGGAGATATTTTTTATCCAACATTGTCTCAAAAGGAGCCTTCTGTTTGAAGACTTCCTGCATAGCATACACTATCCAACGTAGTCTTAAAGAGGCATCTCCATATTGAAAATGCCATTTTTTACCCCACCGACTCTAGCTTTAGAAGCTTGTCATATTAAAACTTGTTGAGCTTGTATAAGAGAATTTTATATGAATACCTGAATAATTTACAGGCTTTTCAATTAACCTTTTAATCACGAAGCAGAAAAAAGAAGCTGAGTATTAATAGCAAAAGGAAAGAGACCACAAAAACAGAACAGAACTTAAAACTTCGGGATTGAAAAAAGAGGCCAGCACCGGGTGTTTATTCCTGACCTGAATTTGTCATGCAAAATGAGGCCTGAGCGCAGATCTGAGGTAATCAGCCGTTTCTTTTCGTCCTTTATTTTTCCTCCGCGCCTTAATATTAGAAGAGCGCAAAGATTCGGAAATGTACTCATATTGGCTGTCTCTGGTGCAGAAATCAGTTTAAGAAAGTATATATTACAATTTAAATTATTATTTTTATGAAAAACGAAATCTTTGATCGTCCCTTTTCATTGAAAGTTTATCTGCTAATCATTATCGCGCTTTCATGGCCTTTTCAGATTGCCTACGCATTTCTCGGGGAAGCCTTTAGACCCCTTCTTTTAATATCAATGATTATGGTCGCTGTCGGCACTTACATTGCCGGCAAGTTCGTGTTCAGGGACGGGTTTGAAAATGCCGGCTGGCGATGGGGAAAACCCAGGCATTATGTGTACGTATTTGGACTTGCATTATTTTTGTGGGCGTTCCCGAGGATTGTTGAGCAGCTGCTGGGAATTTACGAAGCCCCCCAAGACATAAGCATCACAACCATTATAGCTGAATTTTTATTTAGCTTTACAATTACGCTCATTCCGGCTTTTAGTGAAGAATTTGGTTGGCGTGGATATTTGTTGCCTCGTTTATTCACGCGGTACAGTACCCGTTACGCATTGACTCTGCACGGCTTTATCACCTGGGTCTGGCACCTGCCAGTTTTAGTTGTGATGGGAATGCAAATGGGAACACAAATAAGCGGTAATCCTCTTGTTTCAGTATCGCTTGTTATGATCGTCAGTTTAGTACCAACAATTATGCATGCAGTTGTATTTGCCTACATCTGGTCAAGCACGCAGAGTCTGGCTGTATCAACTGTATATCACTCCGCGTTTGATGAGGTCCGTGATACACTTGAAGGATCGGTTGGTTTAGGGCCGCTTTCACAAAACTGGCAAATGCTAATCCTTACTGTTTTAGGAATTGCACTATTATGGAAAGCAAAATGGAGAAAAACAGCTAACTCTGCGTAATAGCCTGAAAAAGACAAAATTAAAACAAGCTCTACAATTATAATTCATAAATTCATTTTTTGTATTTTACCTGCGGGCACAAAAGTAAAAAAGCATTAGATTAAAGACAAGCCCAAAAAATTGAATTATTGACCCTCTGCCTCCAACCTATTAACAATCCCCAAGCAGATCTTATCCATAAGTTTCCAGTAGGTTCCGAGCTGTCAATAGATTTCTTCTACAACTTCTTCAAAATTGACGTGATCAGTGATATTCCTGATATTTTCTTTCTCGTCAATCATTTCAAGCGCTTGCACTGCTTCTTCTTCACCCATGAGCCCAACCTTGAAAGCTATTTTCATACAGGACTTGGGATATTCACAAACAAATCCTTCATGGACACAGAGATAGTCTTTTAGAAGTCTCCAGAAGATTTCGACGCTGCGCTGGAATCTGAGCAAACTGGCATCACGGATAATTGGAGAGTAAGGTTCAGAGAGAATTTCGTGGAGGGGGTTAAGGGATTTTTTGTGAGTTCGAGTTTGAGGTTCAAATTTTGCGTTAACTTACTTAAGCAAGGTAATTCTTAAAAGGCCTTACCTGGATCATATTTGATCAGTATAAAGTGGCCAACCTCCCTGTCAACTATCAATTTCTATCTTTTAACCCGTTTCAGAGCAGTGCAAATTTAATATAATGATTCCCTTTATCCATCTATTATTTCTAACAAATCAAAAATTCACGATTACCTGATATCCCCCGATCAATATCACGAGGACTTATAAAATGGATAAATACGAAAAAGTATTCGAGCTGGCAAAGCGCCGCGGCTTTTTGTGGAACTCATTTGAGCTGTACGGCGGAAGCCGCGGCTTTTATGATTACGGACCTCTTGGGAGCACGCTCAAAAGGCGCATTGAGCAGGTCTGGAGAGAATTTTACGTTATCCAGGAAGGGCATATGGAAATTGAATGCCCGACCATAGGCATTGAAGATGTTTTTATTGCATCCGGGCACGTTGGAGGTTTTTCTGACCCTCTTTGCGAGTGCATGAACTGTAAAGAGGCTTTCCGGGCTGACCACCTTGTAGAAGATGTGACAGAAGCAGCAGGGACCCTGAGCGCAGAAGACCTCACCAAGGTCATAAAGGAAAAAGGTATAAAATGTCCGGAGTGCGGTGGGGAATTCGGGGAAGCCTATGAATTTAACCTGATGTTCAAGACCACAATAGGGCCAGGGACCGGAAGGCAGGGATACCTCAGACCTGAGACGGCTCAGGGAATGTTTGTAGACTTCCAGAGGCTGTCCCGCTTCTACAGGGATAAGCTGCCTTTTGGAGCTGTTCAGATAGGCAAGTCTTACAGGAACGAAATTGCACCGCGACAGGGTGTAATAAGGCTCAGGGAGTTTACACAGGCTGAGTGTGAAATCTTTGTCGACCCGAGGAACAAGAAACACCCCAACTTCGAGCGCTTCGCAGACAGAGAGCTTACTCTTTATTCGCAGAAAGCGCAGCAGAAGGGCGAATCCATCAGGATGACAGTTCGGGAAGCCGTAAAGACCGGAGTTATTGCTCATGAGGTTCTGGGCTACAACATTGCTCTTACCAATGAATTCCTGATAAAAGTAGGAATGGACCCTACAAGACTCAGGTTCAGGCAGCACCTGAAAGATGAGATGGCACACTACGCAATCGACTGCTGGGACGCCGAAATTAAAACAGACCGCTTCGGCTGGGTCGAAATCGTGGGCATTGCCGACAGGACGGACTATGATCTCAAAGCCCATGCAAGAGTAAGCAAGACAGATCTCTATGTTTATGTTGAATATGATGAACCTAAGATGGTGACCCGCTTTGTTGTGAAGCCAAATATGGGCAAACTAGGCCCTATCTTCAAAGGAAAAGCAAAAGCCGTTGCAGATGCTTTGAAGCAGCTTTCGGAAGAAGAGCTCTCAAAAGATCAGATTACCGTTACCGTGGATGGAGAAGAATTAACAGTCAGCTCGGATGTAGTGGACTTTGCTGAAGAGACTGTAAAGGTCAGCGGTGAGAATGTAATACCTCACGTAATTGAGCCTTCTTACGGGATAGACAGGATCTTCTATGGGGTCATGGAACATGCCTTTGACGAAGAAAATGTTACCCAGAAAGCTGCCGAATCAGGGCTTAAAGGTGCTGAAAGCGTACAGGATACGGAGAAGGCAGAAAAAGGATCTGAAGCAGTAAAGGACGAAAGTGAAGGAGAAGGCGAAGAAGAAGCTCGCCTTGTAATGCACTTCTCAAGTGCAGTCGCACCTGTTCAGGTTGCAGTCCTTCCACTTCTCACGAGGAAAGAACTTGCAGACCCGGCAAAAGAGATTGTTGCAAACCTCAGGGAAAAGAACCTGCTTGTCAATTACGATGACTCAGGGACTATCGGGCGCCGTTACAGGAGAAATGACGAAATAGGAACCCCCTACTCGGTTACTGTTGACTACGATACCCTTCAGGACGGGACTGTTACAATCAGAGACAGGGACTCCATGCGCCAGATTCGAGCTCCGATCAATGGAATCGAAAATGTACTCTATGAGTTGATTTATAGAGGCAGAAACTTCGAATCCGCAGGCAAGCCCTTTAATTTCTGAATTAAAGAATTAATTAAGGAGTAAATTAGAATTAATTAGAATTAATTAAGGAGTAAATTAGAATTAATTAGAATTAATTAAGGAGTTAATTAAGGAGTTAATTAAGGAATCAATTAAGGAATCAATCAAGGAATTAATTACAACTGGTAAATTCCTGAGCTGCGGGTTGCAGAGACTTGGAGAGCTCGCAGCAAAACCTTAATTTTTGTTACTTTTATAACAACTTAATATAGAGTAAAAATAACTACATAAAGTAATAAATATATAAAGTAAAATGCCCCATAAATCCCTGAATTAAAATGAGCGAAAGTCTTTTTCCCGAAAAATTAGTATTCATGAGTCATCCGCTGATAAAGCCTGATACTGTTGAGCAGAGACTTTATCAGCTAAACCTGGCAGGGAAAGCCCTCGAAGGTTCGAGCCTTGTTGTCCTCCCCACAGGGCTTGGGAAAACTATTATAGCCCTTTTTGTGATTGCGTCAAGGCTTCAGCGCTTCGGGGGAAAAGCTCTCATTCTCTCTCCTACAAAACCCCTGGTTGAGCAGCACGCAGCTTTTTTTAAAAAGGTAATGGCTCTCCCTGACGAGGAGGTTCTGGCTTTTACGGGCAGTATTTCCCCTGCAGAGCGAGAAAGGCTCTGGGCTCAGGGAAAACTGATAGTATCAACCCCGCAGGTGATTGAAAATGATATCCTTACCAGGCGGATCAGCCTTGAGGATGTAAGCCATATAACTTTTGACGAAGCTCACAGAGCAGTTGGGAATTATGCCTACACCTTTATTGCGGAGAAGTATTTTGAAAGCGCAAAAAATCCGCATATACTTGGAATTACTGCAAGTCCGGGAAGTTCGGATGAGAAAATCTCAGAGGTTTGTGAAGCCCTGCATGTCCAGAATGTAGCCGTAAAAACGGAAAAAGACAGGGACGTCCGCCCTTATGTGCAGGAAAAAGAAATTGAATGGCTTCAGGTCAATCTTCCTGCTGAAATGGCAGAAATCCGGGGATATCTGGAGAAGATTTTTGATGACAGGCTTGCGATTGTCAGGAATCTGGGCTTTTCTGCAGGCAGTGGAAAATATGTCTCAAAAAAGGATCTTCTGCTCCTTCAGAAAAAGCTTCAGGGGGATATAAGAATAGGAGGGGATCCTGCAGTCTTTTCTGCAATGTCTGTTGTCGCGGAAATGATGAAGGTGAACCATGCAGTGGAAATGGTGGAAACCCAGGGCCTTGAAGCTCTCAAAAAATATCTGGAAAAACTGGATGCTGAGGCATCTTCAAGCAGTGCGAGCAAGGCTGCAAAGAGGCTGATGGACGACCTCTATATGCGAAAAGCCCTCTACAGGGCGAAAGAATGCGATGTTGAGCACCCCAAACTTGAGCTTGCCCGGAGGATTGTGTGTGAGCAGCTTGAAGGAAACCCTGACTCAAGAGTAATTGTTTTTACGAACTACAGAGACAGCGCTGAAATGGTAGCAAACGCCCTTTCCAAAGTTTCCGGGATTAACCCTGTTCGTTTTGTAGGGCAGGGGTCACGACATAAGGATAAAGGGCTTACACAAAAGCAGCAGGTTGAGATCCTGGAAAAATTCAGGGTTGGAGAATATAACGCCCTGGTTGCTACTTCAGTTGCAGAGGAGGGGCTTGACATTCCTGCAACGGATCTGGTACTTTTTTACGAACCCGTTCCCTCGGAGATCCGGAGCATCCAGCGAAAAGGCAGGACAGGTAGGCAACACAAAGGCAGGGTTACAGTACTTGTAACAAAGGGCACCAGAGACGAGGCTTATTACTGGAGCAGCAAAAATAAGGAAAAGAGAATGCTGAACAGTATGCACGGGCTTGAATCTCTCCTTGGTCCGAAAACCGCAAAGAAAAGAGCAGAAATTTCGGATTTTGAAGAATTAACCCATATTTCAGGCTTAGAACAGGAGTCAAACCAAAACTTAAAGCCAGACTCTAATCCGGCACTGCAAGAGACCGAGATCAGAGTCGAAGATGAACTTGAAAGTGAAAGCTGGAAAACCGGTAGCAGCACTCTTGAGGATATCGGAGAGAAAAGTAAAAGAGACAGAGAATACAGAGAGATAAACCTGGAGAAGGGCCTGGACAATAACCTGGGTGAAAATGAAAAGGAAATTGGGAGAGAAGCAGATATAAGCCTGAAAGAGAAGCAAAAAACTCTTGTAGATTTCGTAGCCGCATCAGGAGAAAGCTCAGCCGAATCCCTCAGAATAATTATCGACCACAGGGAAACAAAGAGCGGGGTTGCAAAAACCCTGGACAGGCTTGGAGTTGAACTCAGCTTTACAGCACTTGAAATAGGAGACTACGTTGTAAGTGACCGTCTCGCAGTAGAGAGAAAGCGCACCGATGATTTTGCAAGTTCCCTGATCGATGGAAAACGCAATCTTTTTTCCCAGCTCTCGGACCTCTCAAGAGTTTATGAAAAGCCTGTCCTGATAGTTGAAGGCGAAGAACTTTTTACTTCCAGGAAGATTAATCCGAATGCTATTTACGGCTCGCTAATCTCTATTGCAATTGATTTTGGAATATCCATTCTATATTCGCGCGATGAAGAAGAGACTGCATCTATCCTGAAAATACTTGCAAAACGTGAGCAGACAGAAAATAAACGCGAAATTAATCCGCATGGAAAAAAATCTGCCAGCACCCTTGCAGAACAGCAGGAATACCTCATTTCTTCGATCTCGAATATAGGGCCAAAAGCTGCCAAAAACCTCCTTTCATACTTCGGCTCGGTAGAAGCTGTTATGCAGGCAGATATGGAAGAGCTTAAGAAAGTAAAGCAAATAGGCCCAAAAACAGCAGCGAGGATCCGAGAAATCCTTGAAAGCCCATATAAAGGATAAATTATTCCCCATAAAGGATAAGGTATAAAAAAGAACAAATATGAAAACAAAATCCGGAGCGTAGAAAAAACCCAAAAATAAAATACCCGGAGATTGAGGCTGAAAAACTCGGATAATATGAGGAGGATAGCCGGCAAAATATTAGAGGAAAACCGTGTACAAAAACCGTGTATATAAAACTTCTATTTTGTACATAAGCTTGCATTAACGGATTCAACCTGTGAGCTCCGGGAAAAACGTTTTTTACGGAATTCCCTAAGGGAATTCCTGCGAGAAAAAACCTGTTCTATCAATACCTTTTGACGTTGCAAAATATCTTTTCTAAACGCCGCCTGTGAACCGTGCATTTTGGTTCAGGCAGCACACCCAGGAGGATGAAAACCCATCCAAACGGGAAGAGCAAGATCAATGCTCCAAGCAACCTCAAAAAGGTAATCAGACATGAAAGCAGGTCTCTGTATATCTCTCGCATGCTTTCATCACCTCTCAATATACATTTATCTGGTCATAAAATATAAACACTCCTAAAAGAAATTTATGAAAAATCATGATAAATCTGTTCAGCCCTAAAAGGCTGATTTTGAAAACAAAGGGGAAAAATATAATGATAAATAATGATAGAAAATATCTTTCCAAAAATCACCTTCTCTAAGTTAACGGAGTTAAAAAGAAAAACAAAAACGCGTGCTGAATAGATTAACTTCACCATAAATTACATTATGTAAAAACAGTTAAAGGAAAAAGGATTCCTGTAACCAGAAAGTTGGAAATTGTAATGAAAAATCGAGATAAATAGTGAATAATAACCTACTTTAGATATATGATAAATATATATAATGATTAAAATTAAAATTTACATATAAAAAGAGGAAGAGACCTGAAAAGTGCCTTTACGAGACAAAATCGATGTCGTGAGAGATATGCCGCAAGCATGAAGGAAAAAAGGCCATACATGGAATCCAAAATCTTCTCCGAAGAAACTCGGATTTTTCAGATAAATTCCCCAGGTCAGGGCATATTTAACTCCCAAAAGAGAAGAAAGGAATAACCAAACTTCAACTTTGCGATTAAGCCTTTATTAAGACCTCTTTTTGGCTCTTTTCTCTTAATACTCTCTTTTTGGCTATTTCTTTTTAATGTTATACCTGCGTTCCAGAAATTTGACGTTTATATAGACTTCAGTTTGGATCACAAGTGAAGGTGGATTTTGTGGTGCCATGTTTCCATATAATCAGACTATGTGTCAAATTTTGTTACTTTTCAAGCCCTATTCTTTTCAGACCCTATTATTGCAGGTTCTGATTTTTAGGCTTTTTCAAAATCATTACCAGATTTTGTCGGGCTTCTGTCATTTTGTCAGAGCTTCTGCTGGTTTTTGTCAGATTCCTGTTAAGCCTTTATCAGTTTCTATTGTTATTTTTATTAATTTGGTTTGGAAGCCTGTCCATACACCCTCTGCCACCAGGTTTCTCGCATCTGCAGTTTTACATTTGTTTTAGCCGCTCTATCAAGCTAATTCCTTTTTCAATTAACTCTAGCTGCTCAGCAATACTGTGAGAGTTCTTTTCGTCCTGCAGTGAGGCAGCAACGCTGATGATCTTTTTGAAGAGAAGATTTTCCAGTACTTCACAGTCCTTCTGACCGGTAGAAAATCTGGGTGCTTCCCTGTGCCTTGCCCGAACCTCAGGTATAGCACGGACTTCAGGGACATTCCTCTCTGTTTCCTCGGTTTCATAAGAAGCACAGGAAATCTCAGGAGATTCTTCTTCCTTAAATGTGAGGTCTTTCTCTTCTTTCCCTTCTTCCTCGTCAGCTTCCGATGTCCTTTGCCCGAACCGGGGCTTCTGTCTGCGTGCCTGTACTTTCTTCCTGGGTTCAAAAGAAGGTCTTTCCCTTTCAGTAGAGGGTCTGGCTTCTGGAGCCTGAATCTCTGCCGCAGGTTCGGAAACCGGAGTTTCTTCCTCTTCTTCCCGGACATCACAGACGGGGCAGATTACCGTACCCTGATAACGAAACTTTGGGGCTCCGCAGACTTTACAGTGCTCGGCAAGCATTGTGCCCCCAAGTTCCAGAAAACGGGCTATTCGCTTTACTTTTTTGTCTTTATCAGAATCCATATGCCTAACCTTCCTTTTTGCACGATTTTTACTATTTTATATGATTTTTCCTGTAATTCCCTCTATATGAAACTACCTTTATAACACAAAAACCAAAAATAGCCTGTACAGAAAATCGGAGGAGGAAGGCACTAAATTAATCGGGCAATGGAATTACCGATAATATTTTATATAACAAGCCTGTCTTACACTAATTTATTAGCTCTAATTTTTACATCATAATTGACTGCGAAGGTGATTCAAATGTCATCAAATGATTCAGCAGAAGTTATCAGACAATGTCTTCAAGTTCTAGACAGCATAACAAGTGACTCTTCAGTTCCAAGAAATATCAGGCGTTCTGTGAATGAAATCATGGACATCCTGAACAACGAATCCGAACCTCTCTTCCTTAGAGCAGCATCAAGCATTTCCATTCTCGAAGATATAAGCAACGACCCAAACCTTCCTCTGCACACAAGGACTCTGATCTGGAATCTTTCAAGCCAGCTCGAGACAATTCCTGTAGACGAGTAAAGCCAAAAGTGTATAAAAGTTTTTTAATCCCACAAAAAAGATTTTTTCCGAGAGCACCTTACAAACAGGACTAGCTCCCGGAAAGAAAAAGCTCAGATACGTTTCTTGAGACGATTCTGTAAAAAAATCCCAAACTTAACCTGATTCTAAAAAAAGATATGGAAAGGAAGTGATCTGGAAATTTTAATGGTCATCTCCATCTGATTTTGGAATTAATCTGAAGTAAAGGATACTGACGAGATAAAACTAAGGTAAAACTTTTTCATCTTTTTTATATTTTTTTCTTTTTAATGCTTTTATTTTTAATGTTTTTATTTTTAATGTTTTTATTTTTAATGCTTTTGTTTTTAATGTTTTATATTTTTTGATATTTTCTATCGTTTCGTTTCTTTTTTAATTTATTTATTTTTTATAGTTTCCGATCCATTTTAACTTCTAATCAGTCCATTCTATCCGGATACTAAATAATCACTAAAAATTTAAATTAGAGCGTCAAATTTAAATTCATATTAATCCATCTCTGAACAGACTAATTAATATAGATAAGTTGATACATGAAAAAGAACATAAAAAGAGAGATAAAAGAATAAAAGGCTTTAAACACATTTATACATAATAAATAAATTAATTAAATAAGCCAGATAATAAAATAGAGGAATCAACTAAATAATAAATTGAATTGTTGAAGTGATGCCATAGAGGTAAGCAACAGCTAAGAATCAACGGTTAAAGTGAGGTTCTCAAATAACATTTTTGAAAGCCTGAAAAAGAATAAAAACCGGAAGCATACATGTAATGTAACATGTAATGTATAAAGTAAAGCAACCTGTTGGATAGAAATGAGCACAACAGAGGCGCAGAATCTACGGGGGGTAAAGTTAATGCTGGAAGAAATCTCTTCCCGGATAAGGGAGAATTTCGAGATTAAAGACAGGATTAGAGAAGAAGGATTGAAGATTTCAAGGGAAATTGTCAGAGAATGCCGGATAGCAAGTTTTGCCATACATGGCAAAAACTTTGAAAAGGCAAGCAACAGTATAGAAGCAGCTGGAAAAGCCCTAAAAACGCTAACGGCACGTTTTGAAGGGCATTCTGATATTTATCACGCCGGATTTGTAGATCATGCTCAGCAAGAATATTCAGAAGTTGCAGTCCTTTACAGCCTGCTGAGGGATGAAGGCGAGATGCAAAACATTCCTTCTCCGGATGACCTTGGAGTTGAGTATGCTGCCTATCTTAATGGGCTTGGCGACGTCGTGGGTGAACTCAGGAGGCATGTGCTTGACCTTATAAGGGAAGAGTCCTTTGAGGAAGCCGAAGTATTTTTAGGAATCATGGAAAATATCCATGCAGTCCTTATGGACTTTGATTATCCTGATGCAATAACCGGAGGGCTCAGAAGGAAAACAGATGTTTCACGCTCTCTAATAGAAAAAACTCGCGGCGACGTAGTAAATTCAATTCAGCAGAAAAAGCTTGAACGTGCAATGAAAAGCCTGGAGTCCAGATTATAAAAATTCATATATAAATGGCCGGGTAAGATGACCAGAGGGAATGGTCAAATGAAATAGTCAGATAGAATAGTCAGAGGGAATAGTCAGATAGAATGGACTGAGAGCTGCTCGGCTTTAAAATAACCGTAAAGATAAAGATATAAAAATAACCAGAGATGCTGTAAATAATCAAAGGAACCAGGATTTAAGACAAACTCTCTTCACCGCCTTGAAAATGTTTCAGGCCGTAAGAGAGTTAAACAATTTTCATAATAACCACCAAAGTCATTTACTATTTAGTGCAGTTACATTACAGCCTAATACTCACTACCTTAGCTTCAATCAATACATTAGCTTTACTCAATACCTCATTCAATCAATACATCGGCTTCGATCAGTACATCAGCTTTACTCAATACATTATTTAACCGATACCTTAAGTTTATGTTCGGTACTTTACCAGGCTGCCAGATACAGCACTAACACAGTTCAACATATAATATAAGCGATAAAATTCTAAGGGTCTGATAGATCCAAATTCCAGTAATCATTTACAAGAGGATATCCATGAGATTTGATCCAGAAAGAATAAAAAAGGATGCAAAAGAGAATTTTGACCTTGCCTGGAACGAAGGTAGAAAGATGGTCAAAACATCTACCCTTAATGAGCGCTACCCGAGGACAACTCTGAGATACGGGAAGGCTCACCCTGTTTACGATACAATCCAGAAACTGAGAGAAGCCTATATGCGTATGGGTTTTGAAGAGATGATGAACCCTCTTATAGTTGATGAAAAAGAGGTCCACAAGCAGTTCGGAAGCGAAGCCCTTGCAGTTCTTGACCGCTGTTTTTACCTTGCAGGTCTGCCCAGGCCCAATGTGGGCATTTCTGACGAAAGAATTGCGCAGATAAATGAAATCCTGGGCAATATAGGAGAAGAAGGAATAGACAAAATCAGGAAAGTCCTTCATGCCTATAAAAAAGGAAAGGTTGAAGGAGACGACCTGGTTCCCGAAATTTCAGCAGCTCTCGGAGTTTCCGATGCTCTTGTGGCCGACATGATTGACAGGGTATTTCCCGAATTTAAAGAGCTTGTCCCCCAGGCGAGTACAAAAACATTGCGCAGCCACATGACAAGCGGCTGGTTTATTTCTCTTGGAGCCCTCCTTGACAGAGAAGAGCCTCCCTTCCATTTCTTCTCAATAGACCGCTGTTTCAGACGCGAGCAGCAGGAAGATGCGTCAAGGCTTATGACCTATTATTCAGCTTCTTGCGTGATTATGGACGAGGATGTAACTGTTGATCATGGAAAAGCAGTTGCAGAAGGGCTTCTTTCCCAGTTCGGGTTCGAAAAATTCCTTTTCAGGCCAGACGAAAAACGCAGCAAATATTATGTGCCTGATACTCAGACCGAAGTTTTTGCTTTCCACCCGAAATTGGTAGGATCTAATTCAAAATACTCGGATGGCTGGATAGAAGTTGCAACTTTTGGTATATATTCCCCAACCGCCCTTGCAGAATACAACATCTCTTATCCTGTAATGAACCTCGGGCTCGGGGTTGAGAGGCTTGCAATGATTCTGAGCGATGCCCCAGATATCCGTTCCATGACCTACCCGCAGATCCCACAGTACAGCGAATGGGAAATGTCGGACAATGAACTTGCAAAACAGGTCTTTGTAGATAAAATGCCTGAAACTCCAGAAGGGCAGGCAATTGCGTCAGCTGTGGTTGCCCAGTGTGAGCTTTATGGAGAACAGCAAAGCCCCTGCGAGTTCCCGGCATGGGAAGGGGAGGTATGCGGAAGAAAGGTTAAGGTTTCCGTAATCGAGCCTGAAGAAAACACAAAGCTCTGCGGACCCGCAGCTTTCAACGAAGTAGTCGTATATCAGGGAGACATACTCGGGATCCCGAATAACAAGAAATGGCAAAAGGCCTTTGAGAACCACTCTGCAATTGCAGGAATACGCTTCATAGACGCTTTTGCAGCTCAAGCTGCCAGAGAGATTGAAGAAGCTGCAATGTCCGGCGCAGACGAGCATATTGTTAGGGTACGGATTGTTAAAGTCCCCTCTGAAGTTAACCTGAAGATAGGTGCCACCGCCCAGCGGTACATCACAGGCAAAAACAAAAAAATAGACATCAGAGGCCCAATCTTTACTTCTGTAAAAGCTAAATTCGAATAAATCAAAGAAGATTCAAAAAAGGAATGTACTGTATGCAAATAGAAAAAGTGCCGCTTTCAAAGTATCCGGAATTTAAAAAGTTAATGGAAACCGGAGAGCCGGTCTGTATAACCTTTGAAATTGAAGAAGGTAATACGGAAGAAAAGTCCGGGAAAGATGTACAATCCTATAAAACAGCACCTTTTTCAGGAACAGCTCCCAGCGCAGAGGAAGCGAGAAAAGAAAATGAAGAGCTCCCAGAGAAATCCGGCTTTCTTTTTTGCGAACTTGTGCAGAAAGCCCGTATGGGAGAGAGTTTCCGAATTTCCGGGCAAAGCTGTTCCCCCGGAGATTATGTTCTTGGTTTTTCAGAAAAAAATCCTGCTAAATATTATTTTAAATCCGGAAGGTACAGTAATCTACAGGCTGCAGAGAAAGCAGCCCTGTCCCTTCCAAGATTAAAAAGGAAATTTTACTCTATTTTTATCGAGCCTCTCTCCCTTAATAAAGGCAATTTTGATGTTTTGCTTCTTTTCCTTAGACCCGAGAGAGCTATGAGAATTATCCAGGCAAACGCTTATTCCGGCGGAAAGAGGACAGAGATGGATACAATGGGTGCTGCTTCGATTTGCGGAGACTGTACCGTGCTGGCTCTTGAACAGGGGATAGGTTTATCTTTCGGATGTAAAGGGTCAAGAAAGCATAGTGGATACGAAGATTATGAAGTTCCCCTCGGTATTTCTTTTGAAAAAATAGAGAAAATTGAGGAAGGGCTTTCAAAGCTTCCAGAAACAGCTAAATAAAAACCTGAACGGACTTACGTCTGTAAATTTTACCTGCGGGTTTGACTTTTGATAATAAATTTGAATCGACCTTTAGATAACGAATTTATCTTAAAATAACGAATTTATCTTTAAATAATGAATTTACTTTTAGATTAATGAATAATTATCCTTTGAACCTGCCAAATTTTGGCTATAAACTCCTGTTATATCACTTTACTGAAGAAGTTTACTATACTTTGCAGTCCTATGGCTTCCAGCTGTCCCGGGGAGATTACTGCAACGGTTGCCAGAAGGAAGATTAAGACAAGAATGTAGACAAATCTCTTCATTAAAAAGGATTGTACTGAAAATCCCTTTTTTCTCTTGCTGTCGTCAACCTCTTCTGCCAAGCCTCCGTATCTGACTTTTACACTTGACCAATCGGCATTACCCTTGCCAGATCCATCTGAAGAGTCTTCGTCCTCCAGACTCTGATTTTTTCCGGAAGAAACATACTTGGACCAATCAACTGCCGCCTCGGAAGATGAAGTTGATTGACTGGAACTCAGAGGGTCAATGGAAGATTTGAATGGGACGTAAGAGATGATAGTCTTTCTGAAAGGAGATTTGGACCCAGAAGGCATGTCGGGAATTTCCGGAATATGAGGGCCCTGGGCAGAGCCCTGGCCACTGTTAGAACTCTCAGGAGCAATAGAGAGTTCGATCGCTTTTTCTTCCGGAGGCAAAGACATATCATATGCCTTTCTTTTTTGAGGGTCTTTGAGGGTTTCATAAGCCTCTTTGACTTTTATGAATTTCTCCTGGGCATCAGGGGATTTGGCTCTATCCGGATGGTACCTTTTTGCAAAATAGTGATATCGGTCTTCGATTTCCTCAAGGCTTGCACTTCTGGGGATGTCGAATAACTGATAGTAGTCCAATTCTCTTCACCTTTAAACCTGCGTATCTTGCCTTTAAAACCCGTATATAAGTCTGCAAATAAAATTACTAATTTAGGTATTGCTTTCGTGTTAACATCGGGATGTTAATCAATAGAATGTTAATCATTGAGACCTGCAGGCCTTTCTATGGTAACACTTCTCATAATTTCGGTCCCCAGGTCTTTGGCTGTCGCATTTATTATTCCGTTAGCGTCAATATCAAAAGTAACCTCTATACGTGGGATCCCTTTAGGAGCAGGTGGAATATTATCAAGAACAAGTAATCCTAGAGTAACGTTTTTTGACGCTGCCCGTTCCTCCCCCTGAAGAATTTTGCCTCTTACCACTCTCTGGTTATCATAATGGGTCGTAAAGACTTTGCTGTTTCTTGTGGGAATCGTTGTATTCCTTGGGATTATAGGCGCCATGAGGTCTCCTACGGTTTCAAAACCCAGAGTAAAGGAAGTTACGTCAAGAAGCACAAGATTGCCCGCATCAACGTCATCCCTTGCAGATTTAAGAAAATCATTTCCTAGAATTCCAGCCTGGACGGCAGCCCCCATTGCTACCACTTCATCAGGGTTAATAATTTGATGAACCTTTTTTCCCATAAACTCTTCTACGGCTTTTGCTACGGCAGGTATCCTTGTAGAGCCGCCCACGAAAATGACCTCATTGACTTCCGCAGGAGTAAGCTTTCCGTCATGCAAAGTTTTCTCTATAATTGATATGG
>OBLN01000334.1_pt1 | contig 17320 bp, 19 predicted proteins | sample 1519301 | NCBI WGS metagenome assembly OBLN01 (sample SAMEA2452533, study PRJEB22499) | sediment metagenome | reverse complement strand
ATCTCTCGACTACTCTTGCGTCTTTAAATGTGGTCTCATCCAATATAACACAATATTTACATGCGTGGCTTGATGAGACAAAAAGTACCGGCTTATCGCTCTTTTGTGCATTTTCAATGCCCTCATGATAATCTTTTGCCCAATTTATCTCGGCCCCAAAGAGGTTGATTGCCATCCCAAGTACCAAAAATATAAAAATTCTACGCATGTTCTTTCACCTTTTCTAGAAGTTCTTTAGCGCACTCTAACGCACTTTTGTCTGTCACGTCAATCACAATATCTGCAACGGCCATATACTGCGGCAATCTCTCTTTATAGAGCTCTTTTGCCTTTTTCAAGTCATTTAAAAGCGGTCTTTTTTTAAGTTTTTTCGACGCATTGGGGTGACTTTTTATCCGCTTTAGTATTTTATCAAAAGGAGAGTTTAAAAACACAACTATACCTATATCTTTTAGATTATCCTGTTTGTAAAATCCGCCTCCCGTTGATATAAGAGTATTGCTTACGGAGTTTTGCAGCCACAAAGAGACTCTCTTCTCCAGATCTCTGAAATACTTCTCACCGCTCTGTTCAAATATCTTCTTGACGCTTCTGTTCTCCATGCTCTCTATAAGATCATCGGTATCTATAGATATGTAGTCAGATATTTTAATAACCTCGCGGGCAACGCTGCCTTTGCCGACACCCATAAACCCGACTAAAATAATATTTTTCACTTTTAACTTTCCACTTTCATAGCAAATGCGCTCATGTCAAAATCAGGCTTCGTCTTAATAGTTTTTAAGTAGACCGACACTGCAACTGCGATATTGTACTCTAATATTAACATGCTTAAAATAAATGTAAGCGCAAACAGAGCCAATAGTTCCGGCACAAAAAATGAGACTATAAAGCCTACAAGAGATACAATAAATAGTATAAACTGAGCAATTGAGAGCTTTTTGCTTATCATCTCATTCATAGTAGGAATGCTCATATACCCTTTTGCGTTTAGATGGAACCAGACCAAAAAAGGGACAATTTTATAGAGCATTCCGGACATTATGGAGATAATAAATCCTCCGCCTATCATCACTGAAACCACTACAATATACTCTGAGGCAAAAAGATCATTAAATACCCATGCAAATAGTCCAAATGTCATAAAAACGGAAGCGCTTCTCCAGTACCAGATAGTAATATCGCTGACTTTTCGGCGTCGCTGATTTAATTTTATATAGACCGTTGTAGCAAAAGCCCAGAAAAAAAGAGCGACCCATATCTTTGCGACTGCTGCGTACGACTCAAAAAAGAGATTTAAAAAGAGCCATAGCATAAGCCCTGCGCTTATGATCCATACAACTCTCTGCTTACAAAATCTTTTGAATTTCGGCGCCACGTAAAACATCGGCAGTATGTGAAAAGCAACACCGATTATCAAAATCCCTGCAAAACCGAAAATCGCCCAGACGCTGTGAATATTTGCAAAGAGCAGATGTGATTGCAGAAAATTGCCGCTTGCGTAAGATGCCAAGAGATGGATTCCCATCAGCGCTATAAAGAGTGCAAAGATTAAACCTGTAATCATTGCTCTTATGCTTGGAGTAAAGTTTATGACGCTCTTAAAAGCTACAAGCATTGAGAGTATAAGTATTAAAAATCCGCCTCCCAGCAGTCCGGAAGCAGCAAACATAAGCACGGAGACGTCAAATAGCAGCCCAAAGATCATAAATAGAGTTCCAAAGAGCAAAAAGAGATATGACACAAGCGAGACAAGATTTACTTTTGCAATTTTAACTCCAGCCAGAACAGGAAGCATCTGGGTAAGCGCTCCAAAGATAATAAAACTCAAAAAACCTATGGTCAGTGCATGCGTAATTGCGATCGACTCCAGTGAAAATCTGCTTGAGAGCACATTAGCATCGCCAAAAAACATCAATATACCGGCAAGAACTCCAAAGAGAGGTGCCGTTAAGAAAAATCTAAGAGGCGCCCATATCGGAGGCGCTTGATCTACAGAGAGTCCGTTAAAATCCAAATCCGTATCTTCTCACTACTCTACGATCATTGAGCGCATCATATCCACAATGCGGTCCGACTCTGCGCTTAAGTGCTGCTGCGCCATGGTATAGAGCATCTGCTCCTCTTTCATATTGTGCTGCTGCATCAATATCATCAGCGTCTCACTGCTTCCAAAAAACTTATCTTTGTCTTTAGATTCGATCGCCTTGCCCATGTCGGATATAAGATTTCTCATCTGCGCATGTTCATGTCTCATCATCGCTGTAGGACCTTGCGTCATACCGGTCTTTTGTTCAAACTCCAAGAACATCACGCGCTCTTCCATCTGAAAATGTCTCTCAGTCTCTTTTGCGAACTCCTCATAAGCCGCCTTTGCGCTCTCTATAGAGTTTGTTGCCGCATCCTCCATCGCCGCGAACAGCTCATCGCAACGACCATGATCCGCCGTTAAATACTCTTTTATACTGCTCATAAATATATACCTTGATAATTAAAATTTTCGTATTATATTAAAAATAATTTAAATAAAAATTACCGCAAATCAATTTCGTCCAAGTTGTTATTTAAACAGCTTTTTACTATAATGTCCTTTTTAATTTATACAGGAAAAATAATGAAAAACAAAAAGTTACTTACTCTAGGTTTTGCCTCTGTAACGGTCGCGTTAGCTCTGCTCTTTTCCACAAATCTTCTTGCCTCTACAGATGAAAAGAGTGAGGACAAAGAGGCTTCCAGACTTGAATCTTTGGCAAAATTCACAAAAGTCATAAGTATCGTAGAGCAGTACAATGTAGACGATGTCACGATCGAGGAGCTTATGGACAAGGCGTTAGAGGGGATGATGAGTAACTTGGATGCACACTCAAACTACCTTACCCAAAAAGATTATAAAAATTTAAAAGTCCAAACGAACGGTGAATTCGGCGGTCTTGGTATCACTGTGGGTGTCAGAGACGGCGCATTGACGGTAATAGCACCGATAGAGGGCACGCCTGCGGACAAAGCTGGAATCAAAGCCGGCGATATTATCTTGAAGATAAACAACGAATCGACTCTTAATATGACGATAGATGAAGCGGTCTCCATCATGAGAGGCAAAGTAGGCACGCCTATAGAGCTGATGATAGTAAGAGAGGGAGAGAGCAAACCTCTTACAATCAAAATAGTAAGAGGCACTATCACAATAGAGTCTGTTTATGCAAAATCGATCGGCAACGATATCCAGTATGTGCGCGTAACAAGCTTTGACAAAAAAGTGGTAGATGAAGTGACAAAAGCCATAAAAAAGAGAAAGCCGACGACAAAGGGAATTGTTCTGGACCTAAGAAACAATCCGGGAGGGCTTCTTGATCAGGCGGTCGGACTTGTTGACCTTTTTGTCGACGAGGGAGATATAGTCTCACAAAAGGGAAGAAACAGAGCGGATGATGAGATATACTCTGCGAGTTCTAAAAACACTATAACAGATGTTCCGCTCGTAGTGCTTGTAAACGGCGGCAGTGCAAGTGCAAGTGAGATCGTAAGCGGTTCTCTTCAGGATCACAAACGTGCTATCGTGGTAGGTCAAAACACCTTTGGAAAAGGGAGCGTTCAAGTTGTTCTTCCGATAACTGAAGAGGAGGCTATCAAGCTTACAATTGCGAGATACTATCTTCCTAGCGGAAGAACTATCCAAGCTCTTGGCGTAAAACCCGACATTGAGGTATTTCCCGGTGAGGTTAACGTAAACAAAAATGAATTTGCGATAAAAGAGGCTGACTTAAAGAAACATTTAGAAGAAGAACTGGAAAAAGTAGAGGGCAAGAAGGAAGAGGATGAGGCTCAAAAAGACTCAAAATATATCATCACAGACGAGATGATAAACAAAGACATGCAGCTAAAAGTTGGTGTTGATATTTTAAAAGCATTAATCATTACAAAAGGACTATAAAAAAGATGCAAAAAAGAGAACTGCTCTACGAGGGAAAAGCAAAAAAACTGTTTACTACTGATGATGAAAATCTTCTGATCTCAGAGTTTAAAGATGACTTGACTGCGTTTAACGGAGAGAAAAAATCCAGCGAAGCGGGAAAAGGTGCTCTTAACAACAAGATATCTACGGAACTCTTCAAACTTTTAGAGCAAAAGGGTATACAAACTCACTTCGTAAAGATGCTTGATGAGAATCATATGCTTCACAAAAGAACAGAGGTTATTCTCATAGAGGTTATCGTTCGTAATATTGCGACAGGAAGCCTAAGCCGCAACCTCGGCATAAAAGACGGAACTGTTCTGCCGTTTACGTTAGTTGAGTTCGACTACAAAAACGACGCTTTGGGCGATCCTAAACTAAACGACCAGCATGCGCTTATTCTAGGCCTTGTTGATTTTCAAGACGAGCTTGACAAACTTCGCCGTATGGCAAGACAGATAAATGATATTCTTAAGCCTTACTTTGCAGATAAAGGTCTTAATCTGGTCGACTTTAAACTTGAATTCGGCAAGGATAGCAGCGGCAATATCATCCTAATAGATGAGATCAGCCCTGACAACTGCCGTTTTTGGGATATGGCAAGCGGTGAGAAGATGGATAAGGACAGATTTCGTCAAGGTTTGGGCGGACTGACTGTTGCTTATGAGCAAGTTTTAAATAGAATTTTAGGGAAGTAGGGATTATGAAAGTTATAGTAAACGTATTTTTAAAAGCTGGTGTTTTAGATTCTCAGGGAAAAGCGGTGCATCACGCACTTGAGTCTCTGCACTTCGACAATGTAAGTGACGTACGCGTAGGAAAGCAGATAGTTTTAAAGCTTGATGAGAGCGATGAGGCAAAGGCGATGGCTGATGTAACAAAGATGTGTGAAGAGCTTCTTGCAAATACGGTAATTGAAGATTACAACATAGAGCTGGTAAAATGAAAGTAACTATTTTACAGTTTCCCGGCACGAACTGCGAATATGATACACAATACGCTTTTGAGAAGCTTGGCGCCAAAACAGAGATATTATGGCACAAGTCGCAGAGCGTTCCTTCTGATACTGACCTCTTGGTAGTTGCAGGCGGTTTTAGCTACGGAGACTACTTAAGAAGCGGCGCTATTGCAAAGTTCAGCCCTGTTATGAAAGCTGTTTCGGCTTATGCAAAGAACGGCGGAAAAGTTTTGGGTATCTGCAACGGTTTTCAGGTTCTAACAGAGTCAGGACTTCTTCCGGGTGCTCTTAAGAGAAACGAGAGCCTGCACTTCATTTCAAAACACCATCATCTTAAAGTCATCAGTAACGAGAATGTGTTTTTAGAAGAGCTGCAAAACGGCGATGTCGTAAATATCCCGATCGCCCATCATGACGGAAACTACTATATAGATGAAGATGGATTAAAAGAGCTCTACGACAACGATCAGGTTCTTCTGAAGTACTGTGACGCAAACGGAGATGATAAAAATCCAAACGGAAGCGTAGACTCTATTGCGGGTATCTGCAACAAAGAGAAGAATGTTTTTGGTCTTATGCCGCACCCAGAGAGAGCTATGGAGAGCATTCTTGGAAGCAGCGACGGCGTTAAGATGCTTCAAGGGTTTTTAAAAGCGTGAAACTCTTTTTATTAGCATGCTTTTTTCTCTTTACAGCCTCGCTTGCAAATGCAACGCAGAGTTCAGATACAAAGAGCTATGCTGATACGCAAAATATAGATCAGAACACTTTTATTACCGAAGATGAGATACAAAGCCTGCCAAAGGTGTTGTATCTAAGCTATGAAAAAGTCCCCGCAAGAGTCCTAAAGGGGGAGATTTTTACCGTTACCATAAAGAGCCTCTCAACGGTTAAAGACTTTATGGACATCTCCTATACACTCTCCAACTCTGAGGGTCTAAAACTTCTAAGCGACTTTCCCTCTAGAGAAAAAGACTCAAAGTACTTCTATGAGACCTTTCACTTTTTGGCTACTTCACAGAGCATCAGACTTCCTGATTTTACCGCAACCATTATAGGTAACAATGACGAGATATACAGAAGCACAACTCTTCTTGGTCAAAGCATGAACGTCATCTCCTTAAATCCTAAAAAAGATTTCTCCAATATAGTAGCTTCCTCGTTTGAGATACTGGAGTACAAGACCACAAGCTATGACAATGCACACAATATCGTCGTATTCGTGGCGACCGCTACAAACTGCGATATAGCCGCTCTTCATTTGAACAGTGCCTACAAACAGGGAGTAGAATCTATTACAGAGTCCTACTTTGACTCGAAAATAACCTACTATGCGGTAATTGACAAAAATATGGAAAATCTATCATTTTCATACTTTAATCTGCAAAAGAACAGGTTTATCCCAATCTATATACCCATTGTAGTTGATGATGACAGCGTTGCTACACAAAGCGATCTAAAGCCAAAAGATCAGTCTCGCGAGATGCTCAAGATGGCTATTGCAGGAGCAGTGGCGGTAGTCGCTTTTTTTGTGATCTTGTGGAGAAAGAAGTATATATATCTTGTTTTCATTATACTGCCTCTGGCATATATAGCATATGTCGCTCTTCCTTCAAAAGAGGTGTGTTTAAAAGAGGGCTCTAACATCTATCTGCTTCCTCTTTATAACGGAACGATATTTGAGACTACACAGGAGAAGCTGCATCTTCAAAAAGAGAATGAGGTTGAAGGCTGGATAAAAGTACGTATTGATGGAGAAAAAGTAGGTTGGATAAAAAATGAAGATATTTGCTCACGTTAGTTGGCTTTTCGCAACTCTTATAATTGCGACTTCGCTAACTTTTATGATTGTTACCTTTTACCTTCTTCCAAGACCATATAGCAGAAAGATAGCTGCGTGGCTTATCAGGATAGGAACTTTTTTCAGTGTTACGGTTGAAGGCAAAGAGGATCCAAAAGCCCAGATGTTTTTAGTCAACCACCAAAGCGATCTTGATATCGTAGTGATGGAGACGATAACCTCAAGAGACATTACCTGGGTCGCTAAAAAAGAGCTATTTGATATGCCTTTTTTCGGTCTAGCCCTTAAACTGCCTCAGGATATAGCCGTAGAGAGGGAGAGCAAGACATCTCTTATAAAGCTTCTAAAAGATGCGAAACGTATTCTTAAAACAAACAGGGTCATTACGATGTTTCCGGAGGGTACACGCTCCACAAAGGGAACAATGCTCCCTTTTAAATCGGGTGCAAAGATCATTGCAGATGCGAACAATCTTCGTGTTCAGCCCGTAGTTTTGATGCAAACGGCAAAATATTACAACACAAAAGAGTTCTACTACAGACCTGGAAGAGTAAAAGCTATCTTTTTAGAGTCGTTTGTGGCTGATAAAAGCGATGAGAACTGGCTAAGCGATCTAAGAGTAAAAATGCAAAAGGTGTATGACGATGAGTTGGCAAACAATCCTCGCCATAGGTAGCGGCGGCTTTATCGGCGCGGTTCTTAGAGCCTACCTAAACGGTCTTATATCTCACAGAGTGCCTCATGAACTCCCTTACGGAACGCTTGGCGTAAACCTCATTGGAAGCTTCGTTATGGGAGTGCTTATCGCATACTTTATGTACACTACCGTTTTTTCCCTCCATGCAAAATCGTTTCTCTCCACTGGAATTCTCGGTGCGCTGACCACCTACTCGACTTTTGCCGTAGAGACTCTTCTGCTGATAAATGGAGGGCATTTGGCTCTTGCAGCGGCAAATATGGGACTTAACGCTTTTGGCTCGGTCTTTGCCGCAGGCGGAGGTTTTTACCTGGTAAAGTATCTTCTTAAAGCATAATGATCTCATCCGCACACCACTTGGCGAGGTCGAGATCGTGTGTAATAAGAAGCATCCCCATTCTATCGAGATGTTTTACAAGCATACTCATAACCTCCAACTGAATGACATTATCAAGTGCGGAGGTAGGTTCGTCCAGCAGGAGCAGATCCGGCTTCATGAGCATAGCGCGGAGTATAGAAGCGCGTTGTAGCTGTCCGCCTGAGAGTTCATGCGGTAATTTTAAAAGAAGTTCATAATCGAGATTTATATTTTTTAAGTAGCTCTTTATCTCATCAATTTTTGCGACATCTTTTATCTGGTTTAGAAGCGTATAGCTTGGATGAAAAGAGCTGTACGGGTCTTGAAACACTTCAGAGCAAAAAGAGCTTTTAATGCTTCCGCCAAGAGGTTTCAGGTTGCCCAAGATAAGTTCAAAAATAGTGCTCTTTCCGGCTCCGCTTGCTCCCACTATCGCTTTTATCTCCCCTTTTTTAAGAGAAAAAGAGAGATTTTCAAAAAGCAGATGCTCCTTTTTATAACCAAACGATAGATTTTCAACTTCTAGTATAGCACTCAAATACTAGCTCTTATTTAACGCCAAATAGAGTTTTGTAAGCTCTTTATAAAGCTCATCGGGTTTAATATCGCTGTTTTGCTCTAAGATTCTCTTCATTATAACGTTATCCTCTTCTCCTGCCCATACCTTGATATAAGAGCCATCTTTGTAGCCGTTGTCCTGTCTGAACTGGTTTAGGATATTTTTTCCTACATAGAGGTTGTAGAGACTCTCAAGATTTAAACCGCTCATAACCACAAGATCAAAGAAGTCTGCTATAAGTTTTTCAAGGTCAAGCGGGCCTCTTGAGAGAGTGTCTATCATGATCGATTCTATCTTTTGGATGGTCTCATCCTGAGAAGCAAACAGCGCCTCTTTAGTATCTATCTTTTTAAAGCTCTTTGACTCTGAGATATTTATCGCCAGATCTTCAACCTGCCCTCTTAGGGTCTGTGAGTAGTTCTCTATTGCCAGACTCATAACGAAGTGCCAGACATCAACGACCTCAACCTGAAGATTGTCCCAATCTGCCTCTTGGTCTATGTTTTTCCAGTGTTTCCAGCTAAAGGAGTCTATCATCTCCGCACACTCCATATAGATGCAGCGTCTCCAGTTGATTACTTTGCCGTTCTTCGTGATTCCCTCAGTCCATTTATCGCCGTTTGTAGCCTCGTTTAGAGATGCTTGCAGTTGCAGCATTAAAAGTATTTTATCCATCCGCTTCTCTTTAAAATTTAATTATCCCATTGTACCAAATATGCTAAAATAGCGCACTTAAATTAAGAGCCGATATGAAAAGAATCAACTGTAGAAGATGTGAATACTATTTTGTTACGTGGGAGGCATCAAGACCTCACGGATGCCGAGCTTATGGATTTAAATCTCCGCAGATTCCCTCACTTTTGGTCTTTCAAAGCAGTGGAAGCGATTGTACGATGTTTAAGGAAAAGAAGCCTGCCAAATAATCTTTTTGCCAAAGCCCAAAGTATTGTCGGTTAGCTTAAAGTAGTCTACTTTTATCTGCCAAAGCTTCGGGCTCATCGCAAGAGCGTATGGAAAAGTTTTAAAATAGAGTTTTTTTAGCTCATCATCTTCAACCTCTGAAAACTCGCCCCTAAACTGAACTCCCTCTATCTTGCCTACGGTTTTCGTCTCCAAAACGACAGTTCCTGCAACCGATGAATTTTTGGAGATATTTTTTATATGTGTCGTGTCGTCGCTGCTTGCAACCACAAATGAGACTCTTTTTGCATCATAGGCATAAAAAAGGTTGCACGCGCTAAGCTCTAAGCCATCAGTTGTAGCCAGAGTCAAAACGTGGTGTTTTGCTAAAAACGACTCTATCTTTGCTAGATCATTTTGCGACATTGAAGTTTCTAAAGAGATGCTTCTCTAAATCTTCCACCGAGCGTATCTCACGCTTGTTGAGCATCAGCTGTGCGGTGTCGTCGTTTGCCATCGTCTCATACATCTCTTTTATATTTGTCATGCTGTAGTAGCTTTTTAAAAAGTCTAATAGCACCTCGAAATTATCATTTTTTTTCTCACTGTACTGCTTAAAAAATTTAAACTCGTCCCAATTTATCTCGATCAATTTTGTCTCCCAAAATTCTTTAATGCATTCTCTAGGTTTTTTATTATTTTCGACATTTTATCAGAACTAACGGCAAAGTTCAATCTCATAAAACCGCTCCCCTCTCTGCCGAAACTTATCCCTGGGCTAAGACCGAGCTTTGCCTCTTTTACAAAGAACTCTCTAAGCTCGCGATCACGCAATCCCAATCCCCTGCAATCAAGCCAAGCCAGATATGTGGCCTCTATCGGCGTTACATTTATGGAGTATTTTTCGCATGTCTCTTTTAACATTAAAAAGTTTTTTTCAAGATGTGCTTTTAGCTCTTCAAGCCACTCCCTACCATCTCTGTATGCCGCTTCAAAAGCCACATGCGAAAGAGAGGAGCCTTGTGCAAAGTGGATGCGGTTATATACTTTTAAAAACTTCTCTCTTAGCTCTCTGCTTGGTATGGCAACACTGCTTATGGCAAATCCCGCCATATTGAACGTCTTGCCGACCCCAATAGCCGTTACGCTAATCTCTCTTGAGCCTTTGCTAAGCGAAGCAAACGGGATATGCCTGTTTGGCTTGTAGATAAGGTCGCAGTGTATCTCATCGCTAAAGACCACTATGTTGTGTTCTAAACAAACTTTTAGTATCTCCTCAAGCTCATCTCTTCTCCAGACGCGCCCCACAGGGTTGTGCGGAGAGCTTAAAAGCAGAAGCTTTGTTCTCTCATCTATCTTTGATCTTAGATCTTCTATATCAAAAGTATAGCTTCCGTCATCTCCAAGACGCAGAGGATTTTTTAAAAGCTCTCTATCATGCTCAATCACGCTGTGAAAAAATGGCGGATAGACCGGTGTTTGGACTATTATTTTATCGCCCCTCTGGGTAAATGCCTCTATGGCAGCGTTCATACTCGCTACGACCGAGTGAGAGTAAAGCATCTCTTCTAACGCAAACTCTACGCCATGCTCTTTTTTCATCCATGCTATCTGGGCTTCAAACATACTGGACGGCACCTCTTCATACCCTATGATTGGATGTTCTAAGCGTTTTTTTACGGCATCTAGGACAAAAGCAGGAGTCTCTATATCCATATCTGCCACCCATGCAGGAAGAACATCGTTGGTGCCAAAAAGCTTCTCTCGAAGAACGTACTTCTCCGCGTTTGTCTCTTCTCTGGAAATAGATGTTGAAAAATCATACTTCACTTTTTTCTCCAAACACTCACCTCTGCGATGCTGTGCTGAAATTTTCTGGCTGTCTCTTTTATGACAAACTCCAGATCCTGCAGATGGAGAAGCTCAAACTTTTTGCCCAATATCTCTTTTAGCGTATCTATGGTTTTTACCTCTTTGCCTCTCTCATCTCTGTATCCGCCGAGCCAGAGCTCTTTTTTGGTTGAGCTCTCCTGCCACGTATATGGCGAAGTCAGGATCAAAATGCCCTCGCTCTCTAGCCTCTCATCCACACTCTGCAAAAATAGTCTAGGATTGTAGAGCCTGTCAATAAGGTTTGTAGCCATTACCAAGTCGTAAGAGTTAAAATTCGGCTTGAGGTTACATGCGTCACCCTGCCAGAAAGAGACTCTCTCTTTGAGTGCATCATAGCCAAGTTCATCTATACTTACCCTTTTTTTCTCTGCCAGATCGCCTTCTGTTTTTGAAACAAATGCTACATAGCCATCATTTTTCAGCTTCACTCCGACACCGATAAATCTAGCCGAAAAGTCGATCCCCTCCACCTCATCAAAACTCTTGGCAAGCTCAAATGTCGCACGTCCTGTAGCACATCCAAGATCAAGAGCTTTTGTGTGGTTCTTTGCAAATCTTGAGGCGATTTTTGCACACTCTATTGCAAAATTCTTTACGCCGAACTTCTCATCGCCGTACTGAAACTCACAGTACTGCGATACAAGCTCGTCGCTCTCATAAATATCGTTTTGAATTTTCTCTTCACCACTTGATATGACGTATCTAAAACCGGCATTTTGAGGGAAATGTTTGCGAAATGCATAGCGCGAGTGTTTCATTATAAGATTTCCGCTGCTCGCCCATGATGAGCCGAGTATTAGGGCGTGTTTGTTATCAAATGTAGGAGTTGAAAAATCATCGTAAGCGCTATGAACTTCAAACCCATCAAAGCCGAATATCGGCGTACGGCTCCACTGCCAGACATTCCCCACGACATCATATATGCCGTTGAAACCAAACTCATTTACGGGGCAGGAGCTAAAATAGTGGTAGAAGTTCAGGTTTGCCCTGCTCTCGTGAAAATCCGGAATATCACGCAAGCTTGCATAATCGTATATCAGCCTATACTCTGCCTCGCTCGGCAAAGAATAAACTACTCCATCCTTTTTGCTTTTATAACGGCAAAACGCCTCCGCTTCAAGCGCGTTTACATCAACAGGCCAGTCAAGCGGCATATCTATGAGCTTGCAGAGTGTTCTGTATCTAAAACTACCATCTTCTAAAACCCAGAAAATAGGATGTTTTGCACCGCTTATGGCTAAAAACTTCTTCCCCTCTTCATCCCAAAACTCTTCATCTTCATATCCGCCATCTTTTACAAATTCCATAAATTCCGCGTTGCTTACAAGATATTTTGAGACTTTGAACTTCTCTATCGTCTCACTGAACTCTCCGTACTCGTTATCCCAGCCGTAGAGATTATGCGATTTCTCCTTTCCCAAAACAACACTGCCGCCATCTATATCTATCATCTCATTTTTTGGAGCCGCTGAAGTGTGCGTACAGATGTTAAACTCTCTGACCTCTTTGACATCATAAAGAGGCATCTGGCGGTGCAGAACCAAAGATGTCTCTATGTGGATGCGCTCATGCTCTATACCCATTAAGATTATCCACATGGGCGAATCTTGAGTGATCGGCAGAGTGAGTGGAAGCGAAGTTATAAGATCATCGACAAGAGCTCTTACCTTTTTACGGTACTCTCTAACCTCATCCACTTTAGGCCATTTGTAATGAGTGCCGTTTGTATCGTCCCACTCCATCTCATCCACGCCCACGGCAAAGATAGACTCAAACTCAGGATTTATACGCTCTTTTATTATCTTCATAAGGATAAGTTTGTTTATAAAAAAGGTTGCGGTATGACCGAAATAAAATATCATAGGGTGGCGCGTAGGCTCCGACTTTTGGTAAAATACCTCATCGCTCTTTAAAACTTCAAATATCTTCTCAAAAATATCGTATGTGTTGTGAAAATATGCCCTTATCTCTTCTCTTTTTGCTTCTATATCCGACCCGTCTAAAGTGACTGGGTATAAGCTAAACTTACTCAAAACATTCCCTTTTGGATATAATTTTTACATGAAATTCTATTATAGTAAAAAACTAAGCTTATTTCCAGAACTATTGCATGCTTTTACGACAAAAGAGAGCGGCAACCTTGCATTTCATGTACAAGATGATGAGATTAACGTTCAAAAAAATCACTCTCTCTTGGCAAAAGAGCTTGGGTATGAAAAAAGCTCGCTCGTTCATATGAAACAGATCCACTCAGATATTGTGCATATTGTCAAAGATGAGGGTTTTGATACTCCTCCCACATGTGATGCACTTGTAACAAACAAACAAAACACTCCTCTTATGGTCATGGTCGCCGACTGCTCCCCTATTCTGTTTTACGACAATGAAAAAAGGGTTATCGCGGCGGCTCACGCAGGAAGGCAGGGGGCATTTAAGAACATAGTAAAAAATGTTCTTGATAAGATGAAAACTGAGTTCGGCTCAGACCCAAAAAATATATATGTAAGTGTTGGTGCGAGTATCGGAGTATGTTGTTATGAGGTCGGTGGCGAGATCTATGATGAGGCAAAAGAGCTTGGTTTGGAGTACGCTATGCAAAAAAGAGATGGCAGCTTCTATCTTGATGTAGGTGTTATTTTACTAAAACAGTTACTCTCCTGTGGCATAAAAAAAGAAAATATTGAGTTTTGCGATGTTTGCTCATGTTGTAAAACAGAGACCTACTACTCATACAGAGGCGAGGGGCAAACCGGAAGGTTTGCAGGAGTTATCTCACTGAGTCAGTGACCTTTTTTGCAAGCTGTTCAGGCAGAAGCCCCAAAGACTCCTCCACCTGCTTTGTGTTTCCGTGGGTAATAAACCTGTCTTCATACTCAAAGCTTACTACATCAACATCTAAAATCTTCTCTTTTGACAAGAACTCCAAAATAGCACTGCCGACTCCGCCCATCTTTGCGCTGTCGCTAAATACAAACCACTTTTTATGTTTTTTAGACATCTCTAAAAGCATCTCTTCGTCAAGCGGCTTGACAAATCGCAGATCCAAAATACTTACTTCAAAATCCAAATGTTTTGAAGTCTCATAAGCACGCCCCACTCCATTTCCGTATCCTATAAAGAGAACATCGCCGCTCTCAGAGCGCAGAAGCTGAGATTTTGAGAGTTCAAAAGGCAAAGAGTCCGGCAGGTCTGTCTGGATAAATGAGCCTCTTGGATATCTGAGCGAGCATGGGTATGGATACTCTGAAGCAAACGCCATCGCTTGATGAAAGCTCTTCTCATCACGAGGGGCAAAAAGCGTCATATTCGGGATGGCTCTTAAAAAGCTAATGTCAAAAACACCCTGATGCGTCTCTCCGTCCTCTCCTACAATTCCTGCACGGTCAAGTGCGAAAACAACTGGAAGATTCATCAGACAGGTATCATGTATAACCTGATCATAACCGCGCTGTAAAAATGTCGAATAGATGGTACAGAAGGGTTTAAACCCCTCTTTTGCCAAAGCTGCCATTGATGTAACAGCGTGCTGTTCCGCGATCGCCACATCCCAAAATCTCTCAGGAAATGCTTTCATCAGCTCATCCAAACCTGTTCCCGTCGGCATAGCCGCAGTTGCTCCGACTATCTTTTCATTCTGTTTTGCAAGGTGCATTAGTGCCTCGCTATATATCTGCGTAGCACTTTTTGCGCTGCTTTTTTTGGCTGCGTTTCCGCTGTCTATATCAAAAGGTCCGACACCGTGCCACTTCTCCTCTTGACCCTCTGCTATCTCATACCCTTTGCCTTTAATGGTCTGAGCATGGACTACAACTGGTTTTTTAAGCTCTTTTGCTTTTTGGAGTATCTCTATGAGCGATGTCAGATTGTGCCCGTCAACCGGTCCTATATAGTCAACCCCCATCTCTTCGAAGAGTATGCCAGGAGTTATAAGCTTTAAGGACTCCTCCATTCTTTTTGCGATGTATCTTGCACCCTCGCCGAAATTGTCTACAAAATTCTCGGTATGTCTTTTAAAGTTTTGGTAAAACGGTGAAGCCATTGCTGAACTGAGCATACGACTGACCGCGCCGATAGGTTTTGATATGCTCATCTCGTTATCGTTAAGGATGATGACCATCGGGTACTTTCTATCGCCAAGTTCATTTAGCGCCTCATATACCATACCCGCGGTCATTGCACCGTCGCCTATCATAATAACTGGAACTCTGGAGTCCTGCTCGCCTTTTAGTGCGATAGCTTTGGCCGCACCTACACCCAAAGATATGGATGTTGAGCTGTGCCCCGCTACAAAGTAGTCATGTTCGCTCTCGCTGGGCTTTGTATATCCGCACAATCCGCCGAACTCTCTTAGAGTGTCAAACTCCCTCCATCTGCCAGTAATAAGTTTATGAGCGTATGATTGGTGGGATACGTCAAATATAAAGGGGTCTTTTTTGGAGTCAAAAACTCTGTGCATAGCTACAATAAGCTCTGTAGCCCCCAAAGTAGAGCTTAAATGCCCGCCGTTCTTACTAACAACTCTTAAAATCTCTTCTCTTATATCCGTGCAAAGAGTCTCTAACTCTTCTATACTGCTTTGTTTTATATTCATAAATAAATTTTACTCACTTAATGCCGCTCTTTTTACGCGTTCAAATCTTTTTGATATCTGTGAATCTATATTGCCGGCGTCACTTATCGCTATAACTCCGCCAAGGCTCACTGCACTGTCTGAAATTACTTCTACGTGTGCCAGCGAACCGACTGCCTGTGAAATGGCTCCGTGATCTTTTGGGTTTACTCTAAGTACAACTTTAGATGCGCTCTGAAGCTCTTTTATAAGCTCTTTTGCCAAGGTGAACGCCACTTTTTTGGAGTTCTCCTGAAGCTCGATCTTTATGACCTCTTTTGCAATATCAAGAGCCGCACTTACAAGCTCCTCCTTGATGCCTTCCAGAGCACTCTCAAACTCTTTTACACTACTCTCAAGTTTGGCAACGGAGGCAGAGTACATAGAGATTGCATCGGTTACGCCTTTTTCGCCCTCTTTCGCATGTAGCTCTTTTCCCGCTTCTACACCTTCGGCATAAGACTCCTCTTTGACCTTTGAGAGCTCCGCCTTATGCTCTTCGCTCATATTTTCAAGCTTCATCTGAAGTTTGATGAAGTTCGATGACATCTCATCTGTTTTTTTAAGCAGAGACTCTATCAAAGAGTCTTTTGAGCTTGAACTCATTGCAGTAGCATCGATCTCTTTGTCTTCAGCTGTTTGCTGTACTTCCTCTTGAATTGGAGGTTTTTTGGAAACAAGCGCAGATTGAGGCGCCTCATTTTGGGTATCGTCAGCACCAAAGGCTAAAACCTTAAAGTTGTACTTATCAACATTATGTTTTGCTATTCTTTGATTAGTGATTATACTTGACAAACTATTCCACCATCTCTTCAGTTGAACTTCCAAGCTGGATCACTCCGCCCTCAGCCAGGCCGTTTACCACCTCGACAATTCTTCTTTGGGCACTCTCGACATCTTTCATCTTAACTGCGCCCATGAACTGCATCTCTTCTTCAAATGCCTCTCTTGCTCTCTCACTCATAGCGCTGAAGAACTTCTCTTTAAGCTCTTCAGGAGCACTTTTGAGTCCAAGCATCAGATCAGGCTTGTCAATAGCTTTTAGAATCTCGACTATCGCATTTTTATCGAGCGTCTCTATATCTTCGAACGTGAACATCATCTCTTTAATGAGGTTAGACATCTCTTCATCTCTCTCTTCGATCTTAGCCAAAGTCTCTTTAGAGGCTTTTGCCCCAAGACGGTTGAAGATATCTGCAACAGCGCGAGGACCTCCGACTTCGACTTTGTACGAAGCAAGAGACTCAAGTTTTGACTCTAATACTGCGGAGACTCTTTTGATGACCGAAGGAGATATATCGCCTAGTTTTGCCATTCTCATTGAGACCTCGCTTCTTAGGTCATCCGGAAAATACTGAAGCGTATCCGCCGCCTCTGTAGCATCCATGTGAGCCAAGATAAGAGCGATTGTCTGAGGATGCTCGTTGATAATAAAGTCTGAGAGCTGCTGAGGCTTGATCTTTGAGAGATATGCAAAGTTTTGGGTCTCCTGCATACTTTTTGAGAGCTTTTCCAATACTTTTTTTGCCTCTTCGGGGCCGAGTGTTCTATAAAGAAGCTCTCTTGCATATTCAAGACCGCCGGATGTGATGA
>OBLN01000333.1_pt1 | contig 17361 bp, 17 predicted proteins | sample 1519301 | NCBI WGS metagenome assembly OBLN01 (sample SAMEA2452533, study PRJEB22499) | sediment metagenome | reverse complement strand
CCGTAGAGGGAGACATCGGGTAGGAGGTGATCATATTACATCCGCCTGCCAAAAAACCAAATCCGCATGCCGTAGTCCCATCCATGAGGTGAAGTTTTTTTACAGCCTCCGTATCAACTTTTGGCAGTTTAAATATGGTTTTGTTTTCTAAATTAAGAGCATCTTTGTAGCCCAATTCTGCCACATCCATATTTGCCTCATCATCTTTAAAACGCTCGGCTATTGTCTGCAGCAGAAAACTCTTATCGATACTCAAATATCCGAAAAGAACGCCTGCCATATATGTATTGGCATATTTTGCACTGCCAAATTTTTTTGCACTCTCTCTCATTGCGACTAAAATGAGATTGTCACCATTCTCGCCGAATTTTTCATCTGCAAAGATTATGCTCCTTTGGCTCCATCTTGGCTGCATATGTTTTAGAGCGTCAGCATCTAAAGCGATGGAGATATCGACCTCCCAGCATGGCGCCTGCAGAGGAGTATCTGAAATTCGAATGAGGGTTGTGTTGCTTCCGCCTCTGACTCTGGACATATACTCTTTTGTTGAAAAGATATAAAATCCGCTCTCTTTAAAGGCATCGCTAAGCACTCTCTCAAGTGTGGCAATACCTGTTCCTGCGGCACCGCCTATTAAAATAGAGATGCCTTTGCTCCTGTATCGCTTAAGTTCGTCTATTGTCATGCCAATATCCTTTTAACTTAAATAAGTTAGTTACATATAGTACCTGTTATGCCTTATGACTGCGTTCTTTCATTCTCCTGCATGGCATCTACGTAATCGCATACCTCGCTATTGTCATTGCATGGCTGCGTATACTCACTGCTATGGTCGATCTGTGCATCTGCCAGATTGTCAGACACAAACCTCCAGTTTATGAGCTTGTACCAATTTTCAAGATAACCCGGTCTTGCATTGCGATGATCTATGTAGTATGCGTGTTCCCAAACATCACATGTCAGAAGTGCTACTTTATCATGCGCCAATGGATTGTCAGCGTTAGAAAGAGCCTCTATTGAGAGCCTATTGTCTTTGCCCAAAACAAGCCAAACCCAGCCCGAACCAAAAAGGGTAGCCGCTTTATCCAAGAACAGTTTTTTAAACTCATCCATTGAACCGAAATCTCTCTCGATCATATCCGATAGCTCCACCGAGGGGCTGGATGAAGTATTGGTGAGTCCATGCCAGTAAAAATCGTGGTTATAGACCTGCGCCGCGTTGTTAAAAATTCCGCCTTGTGAATTTTTTATTATATACTCCAGCGGTTTTCCTTCAAACTCACTATCTTCTATAAGAGCATTTAGTTTATTTACATAAGCTGCGTGATGTTTACCGTAGTGGTAGCTTATCGTTTCCGATGATATATATGGTTCCAGTGCCGTATCTTCATAAGGCAGTTTCATCAATTCAAACTTCATTTTAGACTCCTTTAGCTCATTGGTTTCTTGTACGACATTATCTTAAAAAAAATAATATATTGCTAATAATGCAAGATTAATAAATAGCTTTAACTTATAAAATAGTTTGGGATTCCGAGGTGTTGGAGGGATTAATTTAGATATTTAGACAATTTGAAGCTTTCCATTCTTTATGCTGATCTCCCCGCTCAACTCATACTCAAAAACCTTTGAACCAAATTTTGCTATGGCTTCATCATAAGTGGGACTGTTTTTGCAAAACTCCATAAAAGCATCCGCTTTTGTCTCTTGTAAATTCTCTGATTTACAAAACTTTGCCACAAATGTTTCTATGTCATAGATCGCTTCTGCTTTTGCTTCTGCAAGAAGCCTGTTCGTTCCACCGCTCTCTCCCATGCGGTGAGGCAGTACAAATATCTTCTTGCCCATCTTTAGGGCAAACTCCACGCTTCTCATGGTTCCACTATCTGGCTCTGCCTCTGCGACGATAAGAACCTCTCCAAGAGCCACTACAAGCTCGTTTCTGACGACAAAGCTCCAAGGTGTAGCTCTGAAACCTGCTTCAAACTGAGAGAGCAGAAGCCCGTTTTTTTCTATCTCGTTTAGTAGATTTTTATTGACCGCAGGGTAACGCAGATCTATACCGCAAGGCAGCACCGCAATAGTGTTTTCGCTTCCTGCTCCCGCATGAGCCGTTGCATCTATGCCCATCGCCCCTCCGCTTACAATACAGACACCATGTTTTGCCAAAGATGATGAGAGTTTTTGAACAAGCTCACGGGAGTATTTTGTAGGTTTTCTGCTTCCGACAATTGAGACCTTCACTCTTTTAAGAAGCTCGATATCTCCGTTGTAATAAAGCTCTTTTGGATAGTTCTTCATAGATGATAGTTCAGGAACTCTCTCTTGAACTATACTCATATCAGTAGAGCCTGTCTACCAAAACAAGCTCAACTTCATCAAAAAGCTTTTTTGACTCGTTTATTGCCAAAATGGTATTTGAGTGAGGGTGTCCTATAGCTATCGCGCTTCCATGCTCTTTTGCAAACTCGACCGCTTTTTTGATCTGCCCTTTTACATAATCTTTATCAAATTCATGGTCTAGAAAAATATCTCTTGATACATACTTCTTGTTGTAGCTTTTCATAACGGCAGGCACTTTTGTCGAACCTATGGTCCTGCTGTCTATAAACTCTATGTTTGCTCTATCAAGGGCGTAAACTAGCCTCTTTACCGCTCCCTCGTCTGAGGTAAATTTACTGCCTGTATGGTTGTTTATATGCTTTACATTGGGGAAAAGTTTTTTTATTTCAGCTATTCTTTGAGTAATTAGCTCCTGCGAATCACCGACTTTGAGGGTAAAAGGCTCCTCTTTTGTAAAGTTCTGTGCCTCCATCGGCAGATGCACCATGTAAAAACTCTCTTTTGAAGCCAGAGCATGTGAGTTAGGCCTATGTTTGCTCGGTGGCAAGAAAGACATTGTTATGGGCAGGTTGAGGCTTTTTATGGCATTTACATGAGACCTTACGCTTACGTCATCTATAATGATCGCAAGCATCGGCTTGTGGCCTTCTTTGATTGCTTCTCTCTTTGGGGGTTTAGGAAGGACATCCCCGTCAACCTCATGTGAAGCATCCTCATATTCACCGACACTCTCCTGCTCTTTTAGAGCAGCTTTGCTATCTTTTTTCAGCACCTCTTTAAGTCTGTCGCTAATATCCAAATCTTTGCTTTTGGCTGTCTCCTCCTCAAGCTTTTTTAGCATCGAGAGCCTTTTCTCCTCTTTTGCTTTGGCTTTTTGAGAAACATCTTTTTTTGCGCTGTCATACCCGACATAGTAACCCGCAATGAATGAGCCCAGAAGAACCGCCGTTACGGCCAGGATCCAAACTGAATTTATCAAAAACTTCGACTGCTTTTTATGACTTGCCTTTTTTCTTCTTGGCATATATTCTCCACAAATTTATTGCTAAAACTATATCCAAAAAAATTAAAATAGAAGTTAGACATTGCATATTGACATATTTTTAGCTCTTTGAGAGCTTTAACTATTTGGCTATTGTTTTTTTTAAGTATATTTTTTGTATAATCCCGCGTTCCTTTCTCTTTGTATCGATCTATATTTTTCGATATATATACATCCGAAAGGGAAACAAAAGCCTATTTTATAGGCGAAATACCAAAGGGAGATTATACTCTATGAGAAATTACGAAAACCTAGTAATCGTAAAACCGACATTAACAGCAGAAGAGATTCAAGCTAGCATCGCTGCTATCGAAGAAGTCATAACTTCTAACGGCGGCGAAATCGCTGCAAGAGACGCTATGGGGATGAGAAAATTAGCATACCCAATAGGAAAAAGTGAGCGTGGTTATTTCCATGTTGTTTATTATTCAGTTGCTCCTTCAGCGATCGGCGAAATCGAGAGACGTTTCCGTATCAATGAAGATCTTTTACGTTTTGTGACTATCAAATATGACACAAACCGTGAAGTAGCAGCTTGGAACCAGCTAGTTCAAAAAGCTAACAAAAAAGCTTCATCGCCTGCAACAGAAACTAAAACTGAAGAAGTTGAAGCGGCTGCAGAGACCCAAGAAGTAGCTGAAGAGTCAGCAGAGTAATTGTGGCTAAAGCCTAAACAGAAGAAGGAAAATTCATGTACAACAAAGTTATTTTGGTTGGAAATCTAACTAGAGATATAGAACTTAGATACTCTCAAGGCGGAATGGCGATAGCGAACACTGCTATAGCGACAAGCCGAAAGTTCACCGTTAACGGAGAAAAAAAAGAGGAAGTTTGCTTTGTAGATATTACATTCTTTGCAAGAAGTGCAGAGATTGCCAACCAATACCTTAGAAAAGGGAGTAAGATCCTGGTAGAAGGTAGACTTAACTTTGATCAATGGGTAGATCAAAACGGACAGAAGCGCTCAAAGCACTCTGTTGTCGTAGAAACTATGCAGATGTTAGACTCAAAGGGCGAGAGCCAAAACGGCGGCAACTATGCTCCTCAACATAGCCAAGCACAGCAAGGCGGTTATGCTCCACAGCAGCCGCAGAGCTACCAGCAGCCTGACAATATGCAGCAGCAATCTTACGGACAGAACAGACAGATGCCAAGCAGCAGCTCTATTCCCGAGATAGACATTGATGAAGATGAAATTCCGTTTTAGAAATAATAGATAACAAAAGGAAATACCATGGCAGAAAGAAGAAAGTATAAAAAAAGATACTGTAAGTACTGTGAAGCAAAAGTTGACTTCATGGATTATAAAGATGTAGGAGCTCTTCGCTTCTCTCTTTCAGAAAGATATAAGATCATGCCACGCCGTTTAACAGGCAACTGTAAACGTCACCAAGACATGATCGCGACAGTTATTAAAAGAGCTCGTGCTGCGGCATTGGTTCCATATACTGTAACTCGCAAAGCAGTTGTAACTGCACCATTTGAAAATTTAAAATAATTTTCACTATCCCCTTAAGCGGGGATGTATACTACTTAAAACAACAAATAATATTATCCGGCTATTTCATCTTCCAGTACCATCTCTCTAAATAAATGATACTCTCCATCATTAATAGCATTGTCAACCATAATGTCAGGCATTAAATTGGCATCTATCCAAGCACCGGCAGGACTCAGCATCTCCAATATATCCATATATCTTAATCTGTCTATTTGATGTTTCTTCAGCACTTTTTTTCTCGGCTGATTCTCCAGATTATCAAAATTTACTTCATCTTTATAGTAGACGGTCCTAGTGCAATTATTAAGATCCTTACACCAACTCGGTCTTCCATCTTCCGTGTAGTATACTTTCTGTCCGTTATCGTACTCTACCTCAAATGCATAACACCCTTCCAGTCTAAGTGCTTCTGCTAAAACAAAAATAACTTTGCCTACGCCAAATACAATAGAGTACATCTCGTCATTTACTTTTATATCTATAAATCTTTCCATAATATCTCCATTAATACTTCATTTAAGGCCTATAGTAAAAGTATAACTCTAAAAATATTCCCTTCTAACTCTTTTATGATGAAATATTGATCAACATAGTTATCTTTGAACTGCTTCTGTTAAATTATTAATTAACAAGATTTACATTTAGGAATATTTTTTGCTACTTAAGAAGTAAAAAGTGGTACTATGCGCTATATTCTTACAATTCTTTTACTGACCTCTTGCATATACGCAAAAACGGCGGATTTTTCGATCATCATAGATGAAAAGTTCAGCAATGCCTTGGTAGATGTGACTGAGGATCATGACCGCTCTATCTCTGCAGTAGGCTTTGTAAAAAAGTACAAAGATAGCTCATCAAACTCCTCAACTGCATACAGCAACGCTTTTGACTACCTCTCCTCTTTATCAAGCTCCAGCGGCTCGCAGATGCATCTTGTAAAGGTAGATGGCAGTGCAGAGATAGTGCTTAGAAGATCAATGGATCTATCTAAGTTCAATGAAGCAAAAAGTCTCATCAAGACTCCGCAAAACGGCTACTTTGTAGGCGGGCATACGCTAGAAGCTTCATTAGTGCTTCTAAAACTGGACTCCGGTGCAAACAAGATATTTGTCAAAGAGTTTGGAACACAAAACCATGACAGGATGAGCAAACTACTCTCTCTTCGCGACGGCGGAGTTCTGGTAATCGGCTCTTCAACTGCCTCTTCAAGCCAAAGCTATGATGTTTTTAACGATGGCCTTGGATTAAACGACATATATATTGCCAGATTTTCAAAAAACGGAACAATGCTCTGGAGCAAGAAGTACGGCTCATACGAAGATGACGCAGGTATTGACGCGGCAGAGGCGGATGACGGCTCAATTGTTGTCTTGGGCAAAGTAAACAAAGACAATAGCACGGGAGCTACTATTATGAGGATCACAGAGCACGGAGACAAGCTCTGGCTCCATCAGCTTAACCAAGAGAGAAAGATAACCCCGCACAAGATCATCAAACTAAGAGACTCCTCTTTTGCCATCTCCCTCTCCCAGCAGGATGAGATGAACAAAGAGCAGATTAGACTTATAAAAATAGATCTGCAAAAAAACATATTGCTCGACAAGACCATTCATACAACATACTCAAGTGTTCTAAAAGATATCGGAGAGTACTCTGATGGCAGGATCGCAGCAGTAGGCTATGTTCAAGACAGCTACGATACTGACGGGCTGGCTATGCTTCTTGATTCAAAGTTTTCAATGCTGCTTCAAGAGCACTACGGCTCAAGAGATTACGACTCATTTAATGCTCTTGATATACTTCACGACTCAAAAATAGCTGTTGCGGGAGTGCACACGAATCAGGATTCTCAAGAGACGAACATGTGGCTCTTAAAGCTTAATCAAGACCTCTCCCTCTCGCAAATATCTTACAAATCTAAAGACTTTTACAGCAGGCTTAACGAAATTTTCAGAGATGAGATAAAAAGAGGAGAACTGGTTGTAAAAGAGGACCTATCGATAAACTTTAGCGACGAGAAGCTCTATTTTAAAGTCGGCGAATATAAGCTCACGGATTTTCAAAAAAGATTTTTAGATAGCTTTGGCAAAAAGCTCTTTGCATTTCTGTATGATAACAAAGACAAGATAGCAACTCTGGAAATAAACGGCCATACATCAAGCGAATGGGGAGATAGCGACTTTTCGCAGAGCTACATAAACAATGAACGCCTCTCCATGAACCGCTCATTTGCGACACTTAGCTATATGTTTAAAAGCCAGGATGAAAATAGAAAAAAGTGGCTCTCCGAGGTTCTTAAAGGAAGCGGTCTTAGTTTTTCCAAAAAGATCGTCTTAAATGACGTAGAGGACAAAGAGAGATCAAGAAGAGCCTCTTTTAAGATTCTTCTTGATTGATGTTACGCACCAAAACGAACTCGTCCGTTTTGGAGGCAGGGACTAAAGTCCCTACAACCCCCTAAAGCTACGAAAAACAAGTTTTTCGAGATTTGCAAGATGCTTAATACAAATTTTCCTCATGTGACTCTGTCGCACGAAAGCTCAAACGCACTTTATCCTGTTTTAGCTTTTTATATAGCTTGAATTTGGCCTTCTCTAACTCATCGTCATCGTAAGAGAATTCGGCTTTTATCTCATCATCACTCACACCTGCACTATCCATTGCAAAAAGTCTCAGCTCTTTTTTTGTAAGTTTCGCTTTAAGCACCGCGTAAAGATCTTTCTCATCCTCTATAATATCTACCAAAGAGAGTCTGCAAAACTTAGCCAGCATCTCTCTAAAACTATTCTCGTTATTGTACTGTCTCCAGACACTGTTCTCTAGCATTTTATTTTTCCTAATATTTGTGTTAAGTCTTTCGTCTCAATTACTATATTTGCCTCTTTGCGCAGTATCTCTCTTGCACAAAAAGCGACTCTTGTCCCGGCGTGAGCAAACATTGAGAGGTCATTTGCTCCGTCTCCGCACACCAGCGTTTCATCCTCGCTGACACCAAGCAGGCCCTGCAAGCGAACCAACATATCGCCCTTTGAGTAGTTAAACATCATATCTCCGCCCACAAGGCCTGTAAGTATCTGGTTTTTATGGTGCAGCACGTTTGAGAAATCTGCATCATAACCCAAGATGTTTTTCGCATATCCCGTCGCACTTCTAAATCCGCCGCTGAAGCAGACCACCTTCATGCCCATAGCTTTAAGCTCTGCAATGGTCTCACGTGCCCCTTTCATATAAGGAAGATTCTGGCTTATTCTCTCTACCACGCTGTACTCAAGCCCTTTTAGAAGGCCTACTCTCTGCTGAAGCGATTCAAAAAAATCAAGTTCGCCGCTCATTGCAGCTTCCGTTATTTTGCTTACCTGCTCTCCAAGGCCCAGCTCCTCGGCAAAAAAATCTATCGTCTCGCCGTCCATAAGCGTAGAATCAAAATCAAAAACAGCCAGTTTTAGCATATATTCTTCTCTCTTTAGTTATAATTGCGCAATTATATCAATAGGATACTTTTTGTTTGATGAACTTATAAATAAACTAAAGAACGATACCTACATCACCCTAGAGACCACTCCTGGACACTCTCCGATCTTCTCTCCTATCATAGAGACGATAGCACAACTCGGACTTGATAGATTAGTAGACGGCTTTACGACCACAGACAATCCTCTTGCAAAGCTAAAGTACAACTCCCTCTTTGCCGCTAAAATGCTTCAAGAGAGATTTAACAAGCCCGTAATTGCGACCATGAGCATGCGTGATAGAAATAAGATCGCCCTGCAATCAGATCTTTTAGGAGCAAACGAGGTAGATGTAAGAGCCATACTAGCCCTTACCGGTGATCCTGCAACTATCTCAGATCAGCCTCATACAAAGGGCGTTTTTGAAGCAGACAGCACGCTTTTGCTTGAGATAATCTCATGTTTTAACAGCGGCATCGACTATGCTGGCAAACCTCTTTTGCATAAATCAAAAGAGATATACCCTTTTGCCGTCGTTAACTCCTATGCAAAAAATCCCAAGACACTGCAAAAAAAGATGCAAAAAAAGATAAAACACGGTGCGCTTGGGATAATCACCCAGCCCGTTTACGACATCCAGAGCGCAAAACTGCTGCTTGAGCTAAAAGATGCGGCAAATGAAGCATGCTGCAACGAGAACAAAAGTGCCGAACTTATTTTAGGAGTTTTTCCAATCACCAAACTAAGAACCGCACAGTTTCTATCTGCTCACGTTCCGGGCATAAACGTGCCTGCCTCATGGATAGAAGCTCTTAGAGATGCGCATGAAAAAGGGTCAGAGGAGGAGTATAGAGTAGGATTTGAGCTTAGCAAAAATCTCTTTTTAGAGCTAAAAGCGCTCCATCCTAAAATTCACCTCATGACAGCCAACCAGTTTCAATTGGCAAGAGATATACTATTATAAATCAAGGATATGAATGATCGATCTAAAACTACTTCAAAAAGATTTTCAAGGCGTAAGCGATAAACTCGTAAGAAAAGGGGTTGATGTCAGCCTGCTAGACTCTCTAAAGAGAAAAAACGAGGAGCTAAAAGCTGCAAAAGCAGATTACGAAGCGCTTCAGGCGGCTCAAAATGCGATGAGCAAAGAGTTTGGTATCTATAAAAAAGAGGGCAGAGACGTAAGCGAGCTAAAAGCCAGAGTCGATGCAAACAAGATAAAGATCACAGAAGCTCTTGAGGTGCAACGTGTAAAGCAGGAGGAGTTGGAGTCTCTTGCGATGTCGATTCCAAACATCCCCGATGATGACGTTCCGGATGGCGAAGATGAGAGCGACAATATCGAGATCAAAAAAGTGCTTACTCCAAGAGAGTTCAGCTTTACTCCAAAAGAGCACTGGGAGCTTGCAGAACAAAACGGCTGGATAGACTTTGAGAGGGGAGTAAAGCTTGCAACAAGCCGCTTTAGCGTAGCTTTTGGCATGGGAGCAAAGTTAGAGCGCGCCCTAATTAACTTTATGCTCGCTTTTAACTCTAAAAGAGGTTTTGAAGAGGTAAGCGTGCCATCTATCGTAAACAGAGCGGCACTTGAGGGCACTGGACAGCTTCCAAAATTTGAAGACGACCTCTACAAGATACAGGACCAAGAGCTATTTTTGATCCCAACCGCAGAGGTCCCTGTTACAAACCTCTTTCAAGACGAGATACTCTCTCCTAGCCAATTGCCGATCAAGATGACGGCTTATACATCATGTTTTAGAAAAGAGGCAGGTGCCGCAGGGCGTGACACTCGCGGTATGATAAGACAGCACCAGTTTCACAAGGTAGAACTTGTAAGCATTACAAAACCTGAGGATAGCGACAAAGTATTTGACGAGATGGTACAAACAGCATCCGACCTTCTCAGCGCGCTTGAACTTCCCCACCGTCTTGTAACCCTTTGCGGCGGAGACCTTGGTTTTGGAGCTGCAAAAACCGTTGATTTAGAGGTTTGGCTGCCTGGACAAGCGACATACAGAGAGATCTCTTCGGTATCTAACACAAGAGAGTTTCAGGCAAGACGTGCAAAAATAAGATACAAAGATGAGAACAAGAACTCTTTCGTTCACACTCTAAACGGCTCGTCACTTGCCGTTGGAAGAACAATGGTGGCGATTATGGAGAACTTTCAAAACGAAGACGGAAGCATCACGATACCAAAGGTGTTAGAGCCCTACATAAACTAGTTTTATGGTACTTTTTTTGCTTTAAAAAAGAAACGATAGTAAGGTAGATGATGGCTGATGGACTAGAAGAAGAGATAATAATTATCGAAGATAGTGATGCCGCGTATGAGAGTGCCGCTTCAAGATCATCAATTATAGACGAAGATTCATCATCTGCTGCCAAAAAAAGATTGATCCTTGTCGGTATCGGCGTAGGACTTGTTCTAATAATCTCTCTTCTCTTCTTTACAATGCAAAAAGAGTCAAAAAAAGCTGCCGACCCCTCTATGGGCTACATAGATGAGAGGCTGGAGAAACCGACTTCAAAACCCGTGGAACCGACCAAAATAGAGAGTATGATAGCAAAGGCGGACTACCTCTACTCTACGGGTTCAAAAACGGAAGCACTTGCTCTTTATGAAAAAATAGCGCACTACAGTGAAGCAGTATCTGCTTACAATCTTGGTGTTGCCCAGCTAAAAGATGCCCAATATGAGACTGCACTTGAAACATTTCAAAAAGCGATACAAAACAATGAAAAAAGGTGTGTAAGTGCCATAAATGCTGCTGTCTGCTCACTGCACCTGCAAAACGAGGAGAGCTTTAGATACTACATAGATCTGGCATACGCATATCTTCCCCATGAGAGACAATCACCTCTATACTCCTACTACTACTCTCTTATAAACTACTATAACGACAACTATCTGGAGGCTCTAAGCGCACTTAAGAACCCTACGTCTCTGGAGTATCAAAAAGTTCAAAACTCTCTTGCTTCAAGGATCAACGCTCTTTTTGATAATGACTACAGTGCCATCGAGAGCATGGAGAGAGACAAGCCTATAGCCAATGATTTTAGTCTTGGACTTCTTTATGCAAGAGTAGGAGACCTCACACTGGCAAAAAACTATCTTCAAAATGCTATAAAAAAAGGGATAGAACCTGTTAAGTCACAGCTTGCGCTCGGATATGTAAATTTAAAATCCGGTCAGATACAAGAGGGGGCAAAAAATATAGAAAATATCACCGATATGTTCGGTGAAGAGGTCTATAAGCCCTACCCGATCAAAGTGGAGCTAAAAGAGTCTCTCTTTGATCCTGAAAAAGCACAAGAGAGATACAGAAACAGCGTAATCAACAGCAAAGCGATTGACTACCAAAAGATCTTCTACTTCTCGCCATATAAGACATTTAATGCAAATCAGACCATAAGCTATATACGCAAAGGAAATGCAAATATATATATTGACAACATAGACTCTGCAAAAGAGTATCTTGCAAAGGGCTCCTCATCTTCAAGCGTCAATCTGGGCATAGTAAATGCAATTAAAAAAGCCCTCTCTTTTAAACTAAGAGAAGCCAATGAGCTTCTCCAAAAGCTGGTAGAGATCCAGCCTAAACACTCTATTCTTCACTACAATCTTGCTCTTACTTATGCTCAGATGGGCAACATGGCTGACGCATATAAACATTTTTTGCGCTCTTACAATCTTGATGCAAAGAATTACCTATCCGGAATATATGCCGTTATGACATCTCAGTTGATAGATAGCGAAAATGCAAAACTGCTCTCAATAATAAAAGATGCTGTTGCCCATGAGGAGTTTAGCGAAGAGATGGATCTCTACAATACTCTTCTCTCTATAAGCCAGCAAAACACTGCAATTCTGGGCGACTGGCTTGATAAAGAGTACAAACAAAGACCTCTCTATCTGGCACTTGACATCATTATAGCTCTTAGGCAAAACAACACGCAAGCGGCTCAAAGATCGGCAAACAAGCTGACAGCTATGCTTCCGGATGAGATAGTTCCTCATATGATGTATATAGATGCTTACTTTAACAAACTGAGCCCAAAAGAGTATGCCAGAGAGGTTATGAACTATCTAAAAGATCAAGAGCTAAATTTAAATGATCTCTATTTCGGTGCATATGTCGCAAGGTATCTCTATATTCAGCAAAATCTGATAACAGGCAGGCTCTATTTCTTAAGAGAACAGTTAAAAGCGGTACTTGAGTCTACCACAGAGCGAACGGAAGATCTCACCGCTTCGCTAGCTCTAGCATCTTTGTATGACGGATTTTACGAGGAGTCTTACACTCTGTATAACAACCTTATCGACAATCTTAAAGTGCGTGATTCACAGACTCTCTTTTTGGGAGCTGTTGCATCCACGGCGGCAGAGCACCATGCAAATGCGATTGCTCTTCTGGAACTCTCAAAACTGAAAAATCCCAGCTTCTTAGAGAGCAGATATGCTCTTGGGCTGCTCTATCTTGAGGTTAAAAACAATAAGGGGGCGGTAATTCAGCTCTCAAGAATATACAAAAACAACTTCAATTCTGAATATTTTAATTTTAGTGTGGATACCGATAAGCTGATGTTTGAGAAGACTCAGAAGTAATATCTACTTCTGAGCATGGAAGATACTATTTACTCTTTTTGCTCTCTGTCGTAAAGTAGCCGATGAGAGACTCTGATGCTCTTAACTCGTTGCCTATGCCTATGTTTAATCTAAAGTTGTGCGGCAGGTAAAGTTCAGTGATACCGTTTACGACAAGACCGTATCTAGCACCTTGAACAAGTCCCTGAGCTTTCTTGACATCTATGTCTATCCCTTTGATACTCTGCTTTAGTCTATGAACTACTTTCATCTTGTTTGCCGACTTCTCGTCACTAAAAATCAGCGCTGCATTCTCGTTTATGCTTTTTGAAAGCATCCTAAAAGCAGAGAGTCTAGCACCCCTTTGAAGTTCAATCTCTTCCATGGTAGAGGTAAAAGGGGCTCTTAAAAGAGCCACATTTAAGTAGCTGCCGTCTATCTCTACCTTATAAGCGTAACTGTTCTCATTTTGAAGCTCTTCGATCGAAGAGACAACCCCATCAACAGGACTGACAACACTATTTTGCTGGTAGAGCATATTTTCCCGCTCAGGATTTCTGAAAATAAAGACAAAAAAGAGCGTCGTTAAAAATGCCAAAAACTGCAAGAGATCGAGATCCAGAATTGTGAAAACTATAAGCGCAGCAACTGAGTACGCCAGATAACTCCAGCCCTCTTTTGCTATGGGTAAAAGATTACTCTTCATCTAAGTCTTCCTTATCCTTTTTGGGTTTTTTCTCTTCACTCTCGTCTTGAGCCATTCTTGCGTCTACTTTTAACTCTTCTTCTATGTCATCTATTACAAGGTTTACTTTTGACTCTATATTATTCGCTTTTTCAAAATCAATAATTATATTTCTAACCTCTTCGCCGGTGATGTTCTCTTTTTTATAAAGAAGTTTTACCATCTCTTCAATTGCTTCACTATACTCTTTTAGTCTCTTTAGAACAAAATTGTACCTCTCTTGAAGAGATGTTTTTATAAATTCATCCATACTCTCGGCCATCTTATCACTGTACTCTCTTGTAGACTGCATACCGCCGCCTAAGAACGAATGTCTGCTCTTCTCTAACACCATCAATCCTGCAACATCGCTCATACCGTAAGTCTGAACCATTGACTTGATAATATCCGTTGCACGCTCAAGGTCATTTCCTGCACCTGTTGATATCTCGCCTATAAAGACCTCTTCTGCCGCACGACCGCCAAGAAGAACGTCAACCTCTGCCCATAGCTCATGACGCTGCATCATAAACTTGTTCTCTTCAGGTGTGTTTAGCGTGTAGCCAAGAGCTGCTAATCCGCGAGGAACAATAGATACTTTTGATACCTTTTTAGCTCCCGCTGTTGTCTCAGCCATCAAGGCATGCCCGCTCTCGTGATAAGCGACGATCTTCTTCTCTTTTGGATTTATTCTGCGTGATTTTTTAGAGAGTCCCGCCAACGCACGCTCCACAGACTCATAAAGATCTTTTTGAGTTACGCTTTTTTGATTTTTTCTACCCGCTAAGAGTGCCGCTTCATTTACAATATTTGCCAAATCTGCACCCGCCAAACCTGCAGTCAGACGAGCAACCTCTTCAAGATCGACATCTTCATCCATCTTAACGCCCTTGACGTGAACCTTTAATATCTTGATACGTCCCTCATAATCAGGCTTGTCAACCAGTACCTGTCTGTCGAAACGTCCCGGACGCAGAAGTGCCTGATCGAGTATCTCAGGTCTGTTCGTTGCAGCTAAGATGATTATCGGCGTATCGGTTCCAAAACCGTCCATCTCCGCAAGAAGCTGGTTTAGCGTCTGTTCACGCTCATCGTTGCCGCCCATATTTGCACCTGCTGCACGGCTTTTACCGATAGCATCGATCTCATCTATAAAGATAATGCTTGGCGCATCTTTCTTCGCTTGTTCAAAAAGGTCACGGACACGAGCCGCTCCGACACCGACGAACATCTCAATGAAACTAGAACCGCTTACCGAGAAAAAAGGCACGTCCGCTTCACCCGCAACGGCTTTTGCCAAAAGTGTCTTACCAGTACCCGGACTTCCTACCAACAGGACACCTTTTGGTATTTTTGCGCCTATCTCGACATAACGGCCAGGGTATTTCAAGAAATCGACTATCTCCTGAACCTCCTCTTTGGCCTCTTCCACACCTGCAACGTCATCAAACTTTGTTTTGGGCTTTTCTGAGTTAATCATCTTTTTAGAACCGCCCATTCCCAAAATGCCGCTGCCCATGCTTTTTTGCATTCTTCCCGCGAAGAACATCCAGATAGCTATGATTATAAGAAACGGAAAGAGCCACCCAAACATCTCGGTAAACCAGTTTGTCTCGCTAAAACCTGTATATTCGATACTCTGTTTTTCAAGTGCTTCGGTTAGTTTCGTATCACCCGGAACGATTCTTGTCGTATAGAGCGTCATATTGTCCGCTCCAAACGCTTTTATATACGTTTGTCCTATCTCGACCTTTTTTACATCTTTTGAATCTATCAGAGACTTAAGTTCCGAATAGCTTATCTGCTTTACTTTTTTATTGCCCGCCACTATTGCGTCTGAACTGCCGCTGTCGCCTATAAGCGCTTTAAAAAGCAAAATAATTACTACAGAGAATATTGCAAACGTTATCAGCGGATTTTTATTGAAAAAATTATTCTCGTCATTATTATTGTTCTTTTTATTTTGCATATCTATTTTTTACCTTTTTTTAGTATTAATGTGACCCACTCATCTTGGTCTATTTTTTCTAAAATCTCAAGATCTTGATAAAACTTCAGAACTTTTGCTTCATATTTCTCAAGTATCCCTGAGAGCACGAGTACTCCGTCCTCTTTTAAAACTTTTTTGAGATCATTTGCTATGAAGATAAGAACATCCGCAACGATATTTGCTACGACGACATCATAAGTGCCTTTTGCCTCGGAACAAGAGCCTTCCCATAAGCTTTCAAACTCTACGGAGTTTAGCTCTGCATTTTGTTTGCTGTTCTCCACGGATGCGCTGTCCGTGTCGCAGGCGTCTACAACGGCACCTAACTTTATCGCACCGATTGCCAATATCCCGCTGCCGCAACCCACATCTAGGACTCTATCGCCTTTTTTTACATATTTTGCTATTGCTCTTAATGCGGATGCCGTTGTCGGATGATGCCCTGTGCCGAATGCAAGAGCAGGATTTATCTCTATGTTTATAAGCTCTTTATGAGGCTCATCCCATGTCGGATGTATGTAGAACTTGTCGATTGTAAGTGGTTTTAGGCTGTCTTGATAAAGCTGTACCCAATCACTGTTGTTAAGTTTTGTCTGCTCGCACTCAACATCTATATTTTCGCCAAGCGCCTTTGATAGAGCCTCTGCAAACTGCTCTAAACCCCAGATGATAGTATCTAGGCTGTCTTCGCTTCTTATAATAAAACCGTCATCCGTCTCTTCAAAACCAATCGGCAAAGTATCTGCTAAAAAATCGCAAAACAGTGAATGATGAGAAGATACACGGACTTTTAACTCAAAGTAGTGCTCTTGCATTACACCTCAATACCCATAACGGCACCAAGCTTCTCTTTTAAAACCTGTGGTGTGAACGGCTTGACAATATAGTTGTTAACACCCGCTTTTAATGCAGTAATAACCTCTGCTTTGCCGCCCTCTGTTGTTACCATGATGATCGGAAGATCTTTAAATCTATCATCTGCGCGAACTTTTTTTACAAGTTCCAGACCGTTCATCTCAGGCATGTTCCAATCCGTGATAAGCATATCGATATCCGGATTAGCGTCCAATTCTCTCCAGCCTTCAACGCCGTCAGCACCCTCTAAGATATCTTTATGACCGAGTCTTGCCAATGTATTTTTTATAATACGGCGCATTGTAGAACTATCATCGACAACAAGTAATTTCAAAGGAAATCCTTTTTATAAAAATTTGCAAATTAATAAGCAATAATACCTAAATTTTATTTATTTTGCGATAAAGCGCCGCTTAAGAGAGGAGCTTGAACATCTTTGGCAGATCAAGCGTCCCCTCATAGTAGGCCTTGCCTATGATAACGCCCTCAACCAAGTTTGTCGCAATAAGGGCTTCTATGTCGCTCTCATCTTTAACGCCGCCGCTTGCAATCGTACTAACTCCGCTCGCCTTTGCGATCTCGAGAGTAAACTCTACATTTACCCCGCCAAGAGTGCCGTCTTTGCCGACATCCGTACAAATTATGGCTTCAACTCCGGCATCTGCAAATTTACGCGCAAGATCGGTCGCTCGCATAGAGCTAACTTCACCCCAGCCTTCAACCGCCACAAAGCCGTCTATAGCGTCAATACCGACAGCTATTGGGTATTTTGCCGCCATATCTTTTACAAACTGAGGGTCTTTGACTGCAATTGAACCTAAAATAACTCTGTCTATGCCGATATCGAGCATCTTTTTAATGGTCTCTTC
>OBLN01000332.1_pt1 | contig 17367 bp, 14 predicted proteins | sample 1519301 | NCBI WGS metagenome assembly OBLN01 (sample SAMEA2452533, study PRJEB22499) | sediment metagenome | reverse complement strand
AAGAATTGTGAAAGTTCTGTTTTCTGAACTTCTGAAAGTTCTGATACGCTTTTTGCTGTCATATTCTATTCCCCTCCAGTTTTTATAATTGTATTTAGGTAAAATTAACAAAATAATAGCAACAATTGAGATTAATAATTAAAAATTAATTAGAAGTGAAGTGCATCTTTAGGACAGACACTTACACAGCGACCGCATTTGATACAATCAGGGTTTGTCTCGGCCTGGCATACCTTGAGCTGCATGGGGCATACTTTTTCGCACTTCTTGCAGCTAATGCATTTATCTTTTTCAAGTTTCAACTGATATCTTTTTCCTCCGAGCAGGCGCTGGGCTGTCCCCATAGGGCAGAAAGAGCACCAGGCTCTCGGGCTCAGGGAGCTCCCTAGAAGGATTGCAATTGAGGTAGTTACAAGGCACATCATTACAAAGATCATGCCTATTTTTTCGAATGTATTAAGGCTTCCGATAGTGTTTGCAACTCTATAACCCATAAGGCCCATAAGCAGGAAAAAGATTGGCAGACGGACCCAGAGGCTTCGGAATGCATCAGGTATCTTTCTTTTCTTTGAAACTTTGCTGACCCAGAAGTCAACAAGGCTTCCTCTCGGACAAAGGTTTCCACAGAACCATCTGCCTCTAAAAGGGCTTATCAGGAAGATTGCAGCAAACACAAGCAGCATAAAGTACCCGAGTGCGGGGTACCAGAGACCTCCGATAGAAACAATCAATACGAGAATTCCCAGGTAGGGGGTGATTTTAAGCATTTTTTAACCTCGATTTTCCCATTGTTCAAGTTCCTGTCCCAGTCTGTCAGCCCAGGACTGGACAATTTCCAGAATTACTTTTTTAATCTGATTTTTCGAATGAATTTTGTAAATGAAGACATAGCCCCCTCCGTCAAGGTTCTGCTGCGACCTCTGAAGAATTCCTTTTTCGTGCAGCTTTTTTACGGAGCGCTGGACTGTAGAAATATCAAGCTCAAGTGATTTTGAAAGGGCGTCAGTATCAACCCATTTCTCGGGTTCATTTAAGAAATACTTCATAACATTCAGATCAGCTTTTGTAAGGTTGAGAGCGCACTTGATTACATCCTCAATTTTGAATTCTTTGCAGGCAAAATCTATTATCCAATCCCTCCTCTATTCTACAGTACTGTAATATTATATCCGGCGTATATATATACTGGCAAATACTGTAGAATAAAGCCATAAATCAGAAGTACTGTATTTTTTAATTCTGTCGCCGGGCCGGTATTTATACAGCATATCAGCATCCAACAAGCTAATTTCAAAACCTGAAAACAGTTTTTTGGAATATTTAATTAGAAATAGTCAATCGAGCTACTGATCCAAAAGCAGTCATGAAACTCTGAATATATAATGAGTAAAATAGGTTTCAGTAAAAATAGGTTTTAGTAAAAATACATCTTAAGGACCGAATAAATTTTGGAATAGCTTAAATGAATATTAGAGGGCTTTTTGTGCCCTATTTCCAAACCAAATGGCAAATTCCGTTCCGCAGTTCCTTTTTAGATCTATGCAGCCATCTATTTGCTCAACCAGAATATTTACAAGCTGAAGTCCAAGGGAATCTGCTCTCTGGAATTCTATTTCTTCAGGAATACCTTTTCCGTTGTCCGTTACTCTCAATATATACTGGAAGCCATTTACCTCTTTGAAGTCCTGACCGAATATCTTGGATTTTACTGCAAAGGTTTCAGTTTTTTGCAGGCTTATGCAAATTTCACCTTCACTTCTATCAGGAAAAGCATGCTTTAGAGAATTTGAGACAAGTTCATTTACAATAATACCAAGTGGGATTGCAGTATCCATATCCACATGTACCTGTTCGAGATCTATTTTCAGGCTGATATTATTTCCAAGGCTATAAGAACTGAAAAGATCTGCGGTAAATTTGCGAAGATAAGCTGCAAAATCAAGTTCATCACTTTTATCTCCCCTATACAGTTCTTCATGAATGAGTGCCATGGACGTAACACGGTTCTGGCTTTCCCTGAAAGCTTCAAGCATCTTTTGATCACTGAACTTTTCAGCTTCGAGGCTGAGAAGAGACGAAATCACCTGCAAGTTGTTCTTTATCCTGTGATGGATTTCTTTTATGCGGATTTTATCTATTTTTTCCAGGGCTTCTTCAGCCATTTTGTGCTCTGTAATATCCTGGATTGTTCCCTTCATTCCAGTGGGGACCTTTCTCTCATCAATAACAAGTTCACCCTGCGTGTGGACTACGCGCTCCACTCCATTAGCTGAAACGATTCTGTACTCACTGCTGTAGGGCTCGTGATTTAAGGCTTTTTTAATATTACTATATACGTATTTTCGGTCTTCCGGATGGACGTGACTTAAAAATGAATCAAATGTTACTTCAAATTCCTGAGGTTCAAATCCGAAAATACGGTATGTTTCATCAGACCATTGTACTTTATCAGTTATAAAGCTCCGATACCAGCTGCCCAGATGAGCCATTTTTTGAGCTTCAGCAAGCCCTCTTTCACTCTCTTTTAATGAACTGTATGCCTTCTCAAGCTCTGATGTACGCTCTTTAACCAGATCTTCTAAGTTATCAAGTGTTTCTTTCAGCCTGGCTTCTGCCTCTTTTCTCTCGGTAATATCCGTAAGCATTTTCATAGAGCCTGTAAACTTGCCGTTTTTATCAAAAAGGGACTTAGCATTTACAATTGTCCATAGAGGCGAACCATTTTTACGCAGTAATTTTAATTCCTGGTTTCCATCAATACTGCGCTTCCTTTTTTCCATATTTTGTCTACCGATATTTTTCCCCTCTTCATCGGTAAAACTCCATGCAGATTTGCCAATTATCTCTTCCTGACCGTACCCCAGCATTTCTGCCATTTTCCTGTTTACATAACTAATCCTGGACCCGGAGTCAACTATCCATATGCCTTCATTAGCTGTTTCTATAATATTGCGGTATTTTTCTTCGCTCTCGCGCAGCGCTATTTCTGCCTGTTTATGGTCAATAAGGTCAGCGGCCTGCCTGGCAAGAATATCCAGCAGCCGCAGATCGCGCTTAGATGGTTCGTGTGGATTGCTCCAGTGAGTCGAGATCATGCCTACCAGCTCACCTTTGCGGGATAGAAGGGGTGTGGTTTGCACTGCACGAATGCTAGCCTGGAGATAAATTATCTGGTCCTCAGAACCGGTCATAAAATCACAATTCTCTACATCCGGAACGATCACCCTTTTGCCAGTACGCAAGGAGTTACCACAGCTGCTTGACGAATCGGCATTCACAGATTTCCAAAACTTTGCCGCTTCATGGTTAAATCCGTGGAAAGCCAGCAATTTAAGTTCACCACCGTTTTTACTTTCCGGGTAGAACATCTGTATGCTCGCGTATTCGGAATGCATAATTTGCATTGCAGCATCAATAATTTTTTCATATAGTGCTTGAGTATTATCCTCATGAAGAAGTTCTGCACTTATACTCTGCAGGAGCTTTGTGTCTGCCAGCTCTGCTTCAAGCTGCGCTCTGCTTTCCCGTATCGCATCCTCGGACCGCCTGCGCTCGATAGCCACTGACACCTGGTCAGCCACTGTACTCATGAGGGCAAGTTCCTCTTCCGTAAAATTTTTTCTGCTCCTCGTACCAAAAGAGAGTGTGCCTATCGTTGTTTCTCCTATACGGAGCGGCTGACAGGAATAAGCCTGAACCCCCATGGATCGCACAAGGTTAGCCCGGGTGTCTCCGTTATTCTGGACATCCTTGGAGATAATACGGCAACCATCACGGGCAACACAGCCGCAGATGGCCCACTCCTTATCAAGCCACTTAATCTCTTTAGCCACATCTTCGCTTATTCCACCGCAGGCATTGAGATAAAGTCTGTCCCGAGTCTCATCGAATACATAGTTAAAGAACACGTCACAATTCAGGTGGCGCATCATTTTTTCGGCAATATTCTGGATTACATTTTCTGGCTCTTTGCTTAGAAGAAGAATGGAATTAGCCTCGCTCAGGAGCCTAAACCGCTTTTCGCTCTGGCTGAGAGCTTCATTAGCTTCCCGGAGCTTTTTAGCCTGGTCCTTTAATTTCTCTGATTGTTCCCGGATTTCTTCATACGCCTGATATAATGCGTTTTCAGCCCTCTTACGCTCGGTTATATCCAGGTTAATTCCTACAGCTCCCGTTAACCTGTCCTGCCTGTCCTTAATCGGTGAAGCGGAAACAAGGACCGTGCCTCCGGTACCATCAAAACGGCGAATGTTCAGTTCGACGGGCTGAACTGACTTGCCTGTTAACAGTGCTCTGGCAACAGGATATTCTTCCGATGCCAGCAGTTTGCCGCTGTCGACATACCATGCGGTATACTGCGAATAATCTTTAACCTCTTTCACAAGCGGAACATTGCCAGCCCAGATATCATCGGCTGCTTTGTTTGTCCCAATAATATTGCCGTTCATATCCGTTATCCATACTCCCACAGGCAGATTCTCCAGGACGGCTGCCAGCCGGGATCTTTCCACCTCTATCGAACGGGCCAACTCCCGCTGCTGGCATTCGCTTTCTTGCAGCTCTTCTTCCATCTTTTTATTTTCGGTTATATCCATAAGAGTGCCAAGGAGCCGCACTGGTTCTCTTTTCCGATCTCTCCATAGCGCTCTTCCGCGAACGGCTACAAAGCGTTCTATCCCATCTTCGCGCCGAATACGATACTCTGTATTGTAAATACCTGGCCCTTCCGGGTCTAATGCGGCAGAGATCTCTTCACTAATACGCTGGCGGTCACAAGGGTGAACTACTGCCATCAACTTTTCCAGTGTATGGGCTTGCTCCCGGTCCAGACCGAATATCTCCCCGCATCTCTGGTCCAAGCGCGTCAGACCACTTGCCACATCATATTCCCACGTGCCCAGCTGGGCTATTTCCAGAGCCAGTCTTCTCTGTTCCGAAGCATAGCTCATTGCCTCTTCTGCCTGTTTGCGTTCCGTGATATCGGTAAGGGTCACCACACAGCCTATTATTTTCTGATCTGCATTTCTAAGAGGCCCTGAGTTTAATTGTAAGTAGAATTTCCGGCATCCTTTAAGCTCAAGTACAGTCTCCACCCCAAGAATCTCGAAGCCTTTCAGAGCAGAAGAGACTGGAAAAACGCTTTTGCCTGCATTTTTTCCTTCCGAGTACCTGATATCTATAATCTCTTCAAACCTCTTAAAAATCGGATTGCACTCGCAGATCCTGGATACTGCATTGCTAAACCGGATGATTTTGCCTGAAGTATCGCAAACAACTATAGCTTCAGCAGCCTGTTCTATAATCGACCGGGCAAGCCGCTCAGCAGCAACAATTTCTTCGTTCTTCTTTTGCTCTGTAAGGTCTGTAGCCACCAGGCACCATGCATTTGGGGACCCCTCTGTTTTTAATGAGCTGACAGACAGATATGCTGGCACCCGCATACAGCTCTCACACAGAAGTTTGATTTCTCCCTTGCCGGTTTCCTGTTGCAGGAGTGCCTTAAAAATGATGATATCTTCGGGTGCGATAAATTCATAGATAGACGTACCAACTACAACCTGGGGAGGCCTCTTTACGAGTTCTGCGAAATGGCGGTTGCAGTAAAGGATAGTTCCGTCGCATGCAAGGGTAACAGTCCCTTCATTCATCGTCTCGACCAGCATACGGTATGCACGGTCAGCACTATCAAGAGTAAAAATCAATTCTCCTTGAGGTCTGGATATGACCAGGGCATCAAGATCTCCTTCGCTAATAGCACGCTTGAGTTCTTCAGCCTCTTCCAGGCGTGTTTTCAGGTCCTGTACCTCTGCCTCAAGAGTACGATTCTTAGCTAATAGTGCCTGATATGATGAAGGTTCCGAGTCTTTTCCCAATTTAGAACTCATGCTTACTATATCCTTTCCAAAGGTCAATTATTTTTTAACATCCTTGTCGTTTTTAGATTTCAAGTCCATTCCAACCAGGACTCTCTCGGTATCTGACATGCTGCCTATTAGCTTCCTCAAAGGTGGAGGTAGCTCTTTTATGAGAGTTGGGGCTGCAACTATCTGGCCATCTTTAGCAAAGACCGGATTCTGGTATATGTCGATAATCTCCAGCTGGTACTTGCCGGGTATATAATCTTCAAATATTCGTTTGATATTATTTATTGCCTGTATGGACTTTGGTCCCATTCCTGCGACGTAAAGGTGCAGGATGTATTCTTTATCCTCATTTTTGGCAAGGGCTTCCTCAAAAGCGGCTGTTGAATCCTTTACCTCCTGCTTTCCGGTTTCTTCATTATTTGACATGATATTCCTCCGCAGGGCGCAGGTCCAGACCTACCAGGACTCTTTCGGTATTTGAAAGATCTCCTATTATTTTCTTTATAGGTGGAGGAAGTCTTCTAACCAGTGTCGGAACGGCTAATATCTGATCCCCTCTCGCAAGTTGCGGGTTCTCCAGAAGATCTATAACCTCAATCCTGTACCTGCCTCCAAGGTGTTCCTCGCAGATTTTCTTTAAGTTTGCAACGGCTGTCAAACTTTTCTTAGTCTGACCTGCAACGTATAACCTCAGGATATAAGGCTCCTGATCAGACATAGTATCGGACTCTATAGATTCGGGTCCATTGTCATTTTGTGCTGCGTTTTCCATCTTATTTCCACCTTTTTTAGCCTAAGAAGGCTTGCTTTTTACCGGGCTGCCTTCTTTCTTTACTCTTTGGACTCTCTATATGATTAGCAGGGGTTATGGGATAAAGAAAAAGCCCATCTGTCCAGATTTTGAGATTGCTGCCTGAACAAATCACTGCCGATGTAGGGCTGAAGGTCATCTTTTGACCTCTTGCTTCTCAAGATATGAGCCTTCGATCCCTCTGAAGGGGTTTTCTATACAGAGCCTTTCTCATTACTAGCACCAGTAAAACTGGGAGTTCTTAAGTCCAGAACTTCCATGACCTTTTTCTGGTCAGAAAGGTCCCCTACGATCTTCTTCCCGGGATAATTCTTTCTAATAAGGGTGGGAACGGCTACTATCTGGTCTAATCTGGCAAGATCAGGACTCTTTTTGAGGTCTATGATCTCGATATGGCATTTCCCCTCCAGATATTTATCACAAATATCTTTCAGGTTAGCAAAAGCTATCTGGCTCTTCTGATTGTCGCATATCACGTAAAGTTTGAGTTCGTAAATGTTTTCTTCGTACCGGCCATCATTTGCTGAGCAACCGGGCTGTTCCGCGTCTTCCATTGAGATCCTCACTGCCCCTTGGACGTATCTGCTTTTCTTATACCGGCTATCCTGCTTCTGCCACTTACCAGAGCCTTATTCCTTAGATCGTCCTCGGAGGCGAGCCTGTCCAGCTCCTCTTTCTGTATCTCATACTCAGAGTTCAAGGTCACTAGCTGGGCATCCAGGGATTTTATCTTGTTTTCCAGCTCTCTCTTCTTGCGCGCAATAGCCTGACTTTGAACCACTGCCTCGGATACCTCTTCGGCTTCCTTAATAATTCTTGCAGAGCCCATAAGAAGACCTCCCGATGGGCCCAGATACACATCCTGAATATCTATGCCGTGGTCAGTCAGTAAAAACTCCCTGATCTGGTTTGAGTGTCCCATACCTCTTGACTTGATTATTGAAAGCCCACTGTTGCGTTCGTTGTCGCTCTCGAAAAAGCGAAGATTGATCCAGGTATCCATGATGGAAGATACACCCTGAGCACTCACGCCCTCCGTGCTCTCGTGCTCTACCAGGCTGGTGCACACAGCAGTAATATTCTTGTGTTTCAAGTAATCGATAAGCCTGGTGAGCATGAGCTTGACGTCTACTTGAGACCCTACGTTAACCAGGTTGGAAACAGGATCTATAACCACAACGTCTGGCTCGAATCTATCTATAGACCTGCGCATGGATATTAGATGCATTTCCAGACCGTATGTCATGGGTCTGGAAGCATGAATTTTCATGATGCCAGAATTGATATACTGCTGGAGATCTATGCCTATTGAATTCATATTCCTCACTATCTGATCTGTGGATTCCTCAAATGCAAAGAATAGGCAACGTTCTCCCCTTTCACAGGCAGCTTTACAGAACTGGGATGCAAAACTGGTCTTGCCCGTGCCGGCCGTTCCTGAGATAAGTATGGTAGTCCCGCGATAGTATCCCTCGCCCCCAAGCATTATATCCAGGCGCTCTATACCTGTAGATACTCTCTCTAAAGATATCTCGTGTTCCAGGCCCAGCGAAGTGATAGGCAGGACCGATATCCCGTCTTCTTCTATCATGAATGGGTACTCATTGGTGCCGTGTTTTGAACCCCTGTACTTAATTACACGCAGGCGCCTGGTAGCTATTTGTTCTACCATTCTGTTATCAAGAAGGATAACGCAGTCCGCAACATACTCTTCCAGTCCGTATCTGGTAAGGGATGATTCTCCGCGTTCTCCGGTGACTATAGCTGTTACACCCTTATCCTTTAGCCAGCGGAAGAGCCTGCGAAGCTCAGAACGCAATATTGCTTCGTTCTGGAACCCTGAGAACAGAACTTCTAATGTATCCAGTGCCACACGTTTGGCGCCTATGGAATCTATAGCTAGTCCCAGCCTTATGAACAACCCTTCCAGATTGTACTCGCCTGTTTCCTCAATCTCGCTTTTATCAATATGGACATAGTCAACTATCAGCTTATTTTTGGCTTCCAGGCTGTCAAGATCGAATCCCAGTGAGGCAAAATTCTCGGTCAGGTCTTCAGAAGTCTCTTCAAACGCCATGAAAACTCCAGGCTCACCATACTTTTCGGCTCCCTTAACCAGGAATTCCATAGCCATAAGAGTCTTTCCTGAGCCTGCACTTCCGTATATCAGTGTTGTGCGGCCTTCAGGCAGTCCGCCATAAGTAACTTCGTCTAAACCACTTATGCCCGTTGGGGTTTTCTCCAGGCTTTTTTCTTTTAGAGTCCTGCTCTCTTTCTCAGTCATTAAATCCCCTTTCTACTTTTTGACAAATAATATATGTTATTATAAATTCTTATTTTTCATTAAGTCTCTCATTTTGACATTCCTGATAAAATATGAAAACCGCCTCTCTAAGCCGAAAGTAAATATTACGCATCTTCAGAATCATATTTCAATCCTGGAATATTTTTCCATTTTCCCGAATTATTCAATTCTTCCTCCCTTTCAAAAGAGATCCTAAAAAATCTGAAGATATATTTATACCCCGCTTAACTGCAGTGGTAAATATTCATTAAAGGAATGAAAATTTTTCTGAAATATTTTCCGGCGTGGATAGAGAGCCTTATCAGTCATTTTAAGAAAAAATGTGTTTTTTGTTTTAATATCATTTGTAAATTCTTTCCATAAAACCAGCCATATGGCAATATTTTTATACCCCTTCTTCAATCTGCAAATTAAGGTTTAATGAGTTTTGCTTATTTTAAGACCTTTTTCCACAAAAAGATTAGTCTTAAAATTATGCTTCAGGCTCATTAAAATCCACATATACTCCATAAAACCGGCAGGTTTCTCCTTTTTTCCTGCCGGGTCCACACACCCCTTTTTTGATTAAATTATATCCGGTCGAGAATACTCCTATCTGTAGATCTGCCTTCTTATTAATACCGATTCCCTGGTCTTTTAAGCGTTTGTTTTACAGGTCCGCGCTTTATTTCCGCAGGCGGGCTGCAGATCTTTTATGAAGAGCACTTTTGCGCCTTTCAGGATTTTTCATTAATTTTTCGGGAGAGGGGGAAACTCAGTGTTTCCCCTTTCATACCATTTAAGTCCCAAAAGCTGCCTGTGTAATTGTATTCTCTATCTCTTCCCTCAGTTCTTCCGGAATTCCCCTTATTCCAACATCCAGGAAGCCCCTTATAATCATTCCAACGGCTTCATCTTCGGTAAGCCCTCTTGCCATCAGGTACTCTACCTGGTCTTTCGCAATTTTTCCGACAGCTGCTTCGTGAGTAAGCTCGATATCGTCTACGTTTGCCTCAAGGATAGGTATCGCAAGCTGGCTGCCTTTGTCTGTAAGGACAAGCCCTTTACATTCAAGGTGGCCTTTTGCACCTTTTGCATTGCCTATCATCTCTCCGCGCGCAATTAGCTTCCCACCTATGGTGATTGTTCTCGAAATCAGTTCTGCTCTCGTACCCGGGGCATTGAAAATGGCTCTGCTTCCAAGATCAAGTTCGGAACCCGCATGTGCAATTGCTATGGTGTTGAGTCTTGTTACCGCTCCTTTTCCTTCGAGCCTGACCGTAGGGTAGGTTTGAACTGAGCGCACGGGTTTTAAGCAAATGTAATTGCTAACATAAGTCCCGCCTTCCTCTACATGCACAACCGTTCTCGGACGGACTCCTATCTGTTCAGCCCAGTTATGAATCATTGTGAAATTCAAGGTGGCACCTTTTTTTATGTACATCTCGGAGATCCCGAGGTGGAGCCCTTCTTCGACTCCTTTTCTGGAGGTGCAGCCCGTGATGATGTCAAGGCTTGCCCCTTCCTCAACAATTATTATGTTATGGACTGTCTGGGCTGCTTTTTTGCTTCCAAGCATAAGGCAGGTCTGGACAGGCATGGAGGATTTCTTCCCTTCAGGCACCCTTATAAAATAACCATCGGCATCTTCAAGATAGGTTTTTGCTGTGTACTTGTCAGCATCCACCTGAACAAGTTTCCAGGAGTAATCTTTAAGCCATTCATACTTTTCCATGGCTTTATGCGTGGACATAAGCTCTACATTTTCATCTTTCAGGGAAGAGTGAGAAACTGCATTGTCAAGAACAAGCAGGCTACCGGATCTGCCTTCTTCGCTCGGGATTACTCCTACCTGGAGTAAAGTCCTTTTGCTTTCTTCGTCGAGGGACTGGAGATCTTCGATAGGTTTGCTGACCTTTGAACCTTCTTCATATTTTTCCAGTTCAAAATCCTCTCCGAAGGATGCTTTTTTATCAACAGCACTCTCGGCTCTTTTTTTAAGGCTCATTTCATCAGCCTGCATGTTACACACTCCTCATACCCTTTGTTTTTTATCTCTTCCAGCATTTTCATGGGATTTCCCGAACACATAACCGTGCCGTTGCAGAGGATATATCCCCTGTCTGCCTGCACGTAATCCAGAACCTGGCCCGTGTGTGTAATTATAAGTGCCGACTTCCCTTTCGTACACCTTTCACCGGGGCAGTCCATTCCTTCGGCAAGCAATCCTTTTATTGTCAGCCCTACCTGTTCAATGCTTACAAGATCCACTCCGGATTCGGGCTCGTCCAGAAGATACAGTTTTGGGTTCTGGGCTGCAAGCTGGAGAAGTTCGGAGCGTTTGATTTCCCCTCCTGAAAATCCAACATTTACATCTCTATCCAGAAAACGCTTCATATCGAGGTTTTCTGCCAGAGTTTCAGGATCCTTTTTTCCTTTCGATGCTACTTTTACAAGATCCCTCAGTTTTATTCCGGACATATCAGGCGGGCGCTGCATCATTATGCCCAGCCCACGGCGGGCTCTTTCATCTATCGGAAGGTGGGTAATATCTTCCCCGTTAAACAATATCCTTCCTTTCACAATTCTGTACTCACTAAAACCCATTATTGTCCTCATGAGAGCCGATTTTCCGGCTCCGTTTGGCCCGAAAAGTACATTTGTGTATCCTCTTTCAACCTCGAGGTTCACGTCATGAAGCAGGGTCTTTCCGTTGACCTCTACAGTCAGGTCTTCTATTTTTAGCATTGATGTTTTCTCCCTGGTATCATTTTGATACGGCTTCCCCTATTCTTTCCGTATCCTGAAAAATAGCCTTTCAGAATATGCCTATTTTATTAGACAGATATGGCAGAAACAAGGGCAAAAATCAGGCTGTTCTTGCAGTCCTGCCTGGTTTTAATTTTTCTGCACAAAATCTTTTATTCTTTTGGAGGGCATTCTATTTCTAACTATATGCTTCTGATTTCTATTTCTGACAATACGCTTCTAGTGACTTCTGCACTCATTTTTATTTAATTTATTAAGTAACCGGTTTTTGCAACCAGGAAATAACTCTATTCGGATGTCTCCTGAGACGTTTTCCGGAACGGATATACTTTTAACAATTAGAAAATAAATTCAAATAATAGCTTCAAGCGCTGTAGAAGACAGAATATCAAACTTCAACCAGCTCAGATCAGCTACCAGGTAACTGTATCAGATAAGTCTATCCTTACCTGTATCCTATCTTTTATAAAAAGCGATAATCTTTAAATCAGCACTCAGTCAGTTCAAGGCGTAAACCGGCTCTAATTTCCATGAATTTTGAGGGAAAAAGTCCTTTTATTTTTTCTTTATGAGTTGTGCAGTGCCCTGCAGCTATCATATTCATTTCTTTAAATCCCTCGAATACGTCACTATCATGCAACCCTCCAAGAATTCCTTTAATCTTTCCATGAAAGCTGGCAGCGTTTATGATCTCATCGATACCTGGGTGAGCGCAGCCTGTAATTACATACGACCCGTTTTTCGTGATTAGAACAAGGGACTGTTCTTTTATTTTATCTCCGAGCTCTCCGGTGCTCCAGATATTCCTTGAAATCTCAATAGATTCTTTTACTTCTATACATGTAGATCTCTTTTTAATTTCCTTTTTGAGATTTTCCGAAAAAGAGGCAGGAACATATACGGCAATTCCGGGATTTGCATTGAGGATCTCGGGCAGACCGCCTATATGATCCCAGTGCTGATGGGAAAGAACCAGCTTGCTTATACGGGAAGGATCAATGCCGGCTTTCTTCATATGCTTAAGAAGCAGGGTCCCATCCCAGCCGGTGTCAAAAAGAATGGTTTCTCTGTCTGTTTCGACCAGTACCGAAAATCCCCAGCTCCCTGTAAAACCGGTGCAGGCTTCATTGTCATACAGCACTGTCAGTCTGAGCATTTGACTGCCTCAAGTTCCTGGTAGTTCCCGGCTATGCTTTTTTAACGGTTTATGTTTTTTAAAATACTCTATTTAAATCTCTGACATTGTTCTGTAGTCCAGCATAGAAGAAATTGGGTTCGTTTCAATTTCGATTCCTGTCTCCTCAAGGGCGCAGATCCCGTTAATCCCTCCAACAATCGCAACCCCGAATTTTCCGGTTTCAACAGGGGCCCCAAGTAAAAACTCATCAATTTCTCCTGTAGTGATACAGCCTGCGAGACCTACTTTTTCTGCTTTTTTCATTACCTCTATTGCCATATCATAAGCGGAGGCATTTATCTGTCTCATATTGGCAAGAATTTTCCCTTCACCTTTTTCGAGTACCCCAAGTACCGAAGTAGGAGTCCTGTTCATAAATATTTTAATTGGGTCAATGGAAGTCCCGCTATAGGATATAAGATCAAGGAAACGCGCTGGTTTTTTGTCTTCTATCTGAAGGATACCTCCGTAAGAGGGTTCTACAGGGATACCCGCTTTAAGGAGAAGCCCGTCAAAAGTAACACTACATACCGTAGCTATTCCTATCTTCCCCGGAGGCAGAGGCATTTCAGACGAATCTTCTTCAAAGATTCTTACTCTCGGGCTTATCATGTAGCCTGCATGAGCCGTATACGAAATTAATTCTGTAACAGTTTCAAAGTCGTCCTTATCAAAATAGGAAATGTTTACTACAACTTCCCCTTTCTCTGTTTCAGGGTTATAAGTAGTCCTGAATGCCATTTCTTCGATCCTGGATATCACGAAACCGAAGCGGTCTCCTATGAGGGCATCATTCATTTCGCTTTCCCCAAGATCAGTAAGCGTACGCCCGGCGTATCCGTGTTTACGTGTAAACCCTCTCTCGTCCAGGATCCTCAGGTGATAGCGGACAGCCCGCTCTCCTATATCATAGCCCCGGTTGTTCAGTTCGTCAGCTATTGCCCGGGCACCTATGGGTTTATCACTTTCATGAATCACCCTCATAATTTCAATGAGTTTTCTTTCTATTTGCGGATCCATCATGTCTCTAACACCGTTATACTCTGTATAAATTCCGTGAACTCTATGAATAATAATGATAAAATCGCAAAAACCACACATTGAGCATTTCATGAATGGTCCTGATAAATAATTCCAGGTGATTTCTGTGCGATTTTGGGATAATTTCTATTCAATAAATAGCCATTTTAGTAGATAATATATTTCAGTAAATTGTAATATATTTTAGTAAATTGTAATATATTTCAGTAACTTGTTTTTCGGACAGCTTGGAGGTATTTTTCAATTAGTTCCGAATTAATATAATTATTTTTAAATCTCATCGCCTAATGTTCGGTTGACCAAATCCGAAACATCTGCGCTTTTAAATACATAATTATAGTAAATCTTTTCGTACTTAATATAAGTTTGTCTCATTCAGCTGCATAGTCACTGCTCCCGAGCTAAAGTCTCAGAGGTTTCCTGCCTTCTTTTTATGAATGAGCCGTCAATATCGTGGGCTTATGAATAATTCATATGAGTTTTACAACCCCGGGTTCTGGAGAGTAAATTTCTCCCGACTCCATAAGTATTCGCAGGAGCCTCTCGAACTTTTCTTCATCGATCCCTTTTTCCAGGGCTCTTTCACGAAACTCTCCAATCCTTATTTTTCCATCCGAAGCTTTAAGGATCTCACTCATAACCGATTTTTGATCTTTTTTTGCTGATAAGACGATGGAAGAATCTTTAAGTTCTGGAATTTTAACTGTTTTCTTCAAAACGTTATCTTCTGAGCCTGAAACCTCCGGTTTTTCCGATTTTTTCGGCGATATATCCAGGGAAAAAGTTTCTTTTCCCTTTCCGGAAATTTCAGCCTGCAGTCGGGTTCTAAAGTCTACGGCTTCGGGCAATTCTTCAAAAGAGCCGAATATCCTGAGTTTTCTTGTCTTCAGTAGAGCTCCGCAGTGCTGGCATCTAAGAGTTTTTTTCCCGGTTTCTTCTGTTTCGATTATCTGGACATGCTGCCTGCATTTAGGGCACACAATCACAATATAACGGTTTCCGGTTTTTTCCCCAAACTCCATTTTTTCTCACTTTCCGTATCTTCTCTGCCTCTTCTGGAAATCTCTTATCACCCTCAGAAGGTCTATTCTTCTCACGTCTTTCCAGTTCACATCCGTAAAATAAAGTTCTGAATACACTGACTGCCAGACAAGGAAATCCGAAAGTTTTTGCCCGCCGGAACGGATCATTATATCAGGCTCGTGCTTTACAAGTAGACGCGATTCAAGCATTTTCTCGTCTACTTCTTCAGGCTTAACGCCTCCTGCCTTAACCTCTTCGAGAATAGAAGCTACAGCTCTTGTGATTTCTCCTCTTCCTCCAAAACCAAGGGATACGTATACAAAAAAATCTCTACCCTTCCGGCTGCTCTTTACTTCTCCTTCAAGCCCGTATATTTCGTAACCCGCTCCTGCAGGGAGATCAATAAAACTTTCTTCCAGTCGGGCTCCAAGCGTCGATGCAAGCTCTATTTTTACGGGTTGGTCAGCCTTAAGAATATCTACATAGACGCTTACAAGTTCTATCTTAAATCTTTTGAAGGTAAGAAAGGTAGAAAGAAGTTTTTCGATTCCGTTATGTTCAAGCAGATCTGTTTCCTTAAGTATGATAGCTACATGTACAGGGGTCTTTGTAACCGACCTTGTTATTTGCCAGGCCAGGTACCTCTCGTAAAGAGGATGACCGAAAGAAAGCAGGTCCATTTAATATTCCTTCTAAAAAGCCTAAAATGGCCCGGTATTTATTCTTATTTTTATCTCAAGCTTCAGATATACATATTTTTCAGCTTTTTAAAGCAGCAGTTAAGCAATAAAGCTGTTTACAGCTTTATTAAGGCGGGTTATTTTGCAGTGGATACGATCTTAATTACATCTCCGTTTTTCAATTCGTGCTTTTCCCCAAGCCTGAGCCTGGTCCTTGCATCCACAGCGTACAGGAAATGATTCCCTATCTCGGTATGGATCTGATACGCCAGATCGTGGCAGGTAGATCCCCTTTTCATAAGATAAGCATCCGGCAGCATATTGCCAACTTTGTCTGACCATTTTCCTTCATCTTCTACGGGATATACCACAATAAGGTCCAGAAGTTCAAAAACAGTCCTGTTTATGCATTCCTGAATACCTGTAGTGCCAAACCGTTCAATTACTTTATAAATGGCTTCAAGCCCTTTTTTCTGGGCTTTCGTAACCTCTTGGGTTAGCAGCTCGAAATCTCTATCTCCGGGTGTATACTTTATTATCCCTGCCTTTGCCGCTGACCTTAAAGCGAGCTCTGCCGCTGCGCTGGTAGATATCACTATTCTGTCAAGTTCTCTAAGTCTGTCCAGGTTTTCTCTTGGGGCGATATCAGCCTTATTTGCTGCAATAAGCAGAGGTTTGCTGATTTCTCTCATAGTATCGCAGAGCCGGATCATATCCTCTTCAGTCCATTTAATATGGTCTGTCCTTGCAAGTCCGGTATCTATTAAGGCAGCATTTATATGAGATTCCTTAACCCCTGCTCCTGCGAGTTGTTCTGCAATTACTACATCAAGCTTGAGCCCTTCTGCCTGGATTTTTCTGGAGAGTTTTGTCCAGTTCCTCTCAAGAATTCCGTACAGCCACATTGTAATTTCCCTGTTCAGGAAAGCCACATCCTCGAGGGGGTCGTGATCGCCTATGTCTACAGGGTTGCCTTCACAGTCTGTCCCACCTGAGGCGTCCACGACATGAATTATTGCCTGAGCCTGCCTTAGTTCATCCAGGAAAGTATTTCCAAGCCCCCTTCCTTTGCATGCGTCAGGCACAAGCCCCGCAACATCTATTATATCAATAGGAACAAGCCTGACCCCATCCACACATTTCCCACACGTTTTTTCCTTCTCTTTACACGGACACTCAACCCGAACGTATGTGACGCCATGGTTGGCATTGATAGTTGTAAAGGGATAATTTGCAATTTCAACATCTGCAAGGGTAGCCGCTTTAAAGAAGGTGGATTTGCCCGCATTAGGCTTTCCTGCAAGGCCAATGGTCATCGACATAAATTATAAAAAAGGACTTGTTGCATTTAATCTTTATTGATATAGAAGCCATGGAAACAGGATTTTTTCCTTAATTTTCAAAGACATAATACAGATTTAAATAAAGTTCGGCTAATTTTTGAATAATAAAGTTTATATTCTAGAATGTGCTTATGAGTGGTGCTCGCTTGCGTCCCGATAGGGTAGTGGATATCCTTGAGGCCTGCGGAGCCTTAGACCTGAGTTCAAGTCTCAGTCGGGACGTAAATCTTTACTTTTTACTTTTGAATAACTTTATTCTTTTTATCTCAGGGTTATTTTTACTCTCAGGGGCTATTAGGCTATTTTTTTCTCTTTTCTTAAAAGTTATTTAGTTCGTTTTGATGTTTTTTCTTCATCTGAAGGAGGAATTAGCAT
>OBLN01000331.1_pt1 | contig 17409 bp, 15 predicted proteins | sample 1519301 | NCBI WGS metagenome assembly OBLN01 (sample SAMEA2452533, study PRJEB22499) | sediment metagenome | reverse complement strand
TTTGTTCTCTGCCCCTGCCATTAATATCCTTGCAATCGTCTATACCGCAAAAATCCTGGGCTATGACCTGGGGGCAGCCCGTGCTTTTGCAGCAGTTCTTCTTTCCGTGCTTGTCGGTCTTGTAATGTCTTTTGCTTATGAAAGGAAGGTAACCGAACGCAAATCCATAAAGACCTTCGGAGAAGAGGAACATAAGCATAGTGTTGAACTATTTGTTTTGCTAATTGCAGTCCTTATAGCCCCGGAACTGATGTCTTCATGGGGATGGAAGTATACAACTCAGCTTCTTGCCTGGGCTCCCATGATAGGGTTTACCGCTTTCCTCTCTTTCAAGTGGTTCTCAAAAGAAGAGCTTGAGAGCTGGATGGGAGAAACCTGGTTCCTGATAAAGCAGATTACTCCCCTGCTCCTGCTTGGAGTTTTCTTTGCCGGGATTGCAGTCGTGGTGCTCCCCAAAGAATATGTGGCAGCCCTGGTAGGAGGAAATTCAATTACATCAAATTTCATCTCTTCCGTAGCAGGAGCTCTCATGTATTTCTCAACCCTAACGGAAGTGCCGATTATCAAAGCCCTGACTCTCCTCGGAATGGGAGAAGGTCCCTCCCTTGCTATGCTCCTTGCAGGCCCGGCACTCAGCCTTCCTAATATGATAGTAATTAACAGGATAATGGGAGTGAAAAAGGGAATGACTTACATTTCCCTTGTAGTCTTGATTGCAACTGTTTCTGGATATATATTCGGAGTTATGTTTGTATAAAAAAGGAACAGTATAGAATTAAATAAAAACAATATTAAAATTAGTATTAAAAATAAGATTAAAAGTAATATTGCGAATAATTGCATGAAGCTTATATCAAAAAATACAATGATAAAAGAATAAACAAAGGATTAAGAAAAACTAAAACGCAGGTGAAAGAGTGAGAATCGAAATACTGGGATCAGGCTGTGCCAAATGTAATAAGACAAAAGAACTTGCCGAAAAAGCTGTCAAGGAAACAGGTGTGAGTGCGGAGATTGTTAAGGTTGAAGACTTTGATAAAATTCTGGAGTACGGAGTTATGATTACTCCTGCCCTTGTTGTTGATGGAGATGTTAAAGTCGCAGGCAAGGTCCCAAGCGTAGAAGATATCAAGAAATGGATTACAAAGTAAGCTAGAGTGAATCCCTAAATCAGTTAAGAATTAACAGGTGAAACATCATTAAGTAAACAGGAGATTAAAAAATGTCAGAAGAATCCAGATGTTCCTGCGGTTCGGCAAATGTGGCACTTTTCCCCTGCGCAGGGGCAGCGAATGTCGGACAGCTATCAAACAAAATTGCAATTGAGCTGGAGAAGCAGGAAATAGGAAACCTTATGTGTACTGCAGGGATAGGGGCCAGAGCCCCCGGGCTTATGAAATCTGCCGAAGCTTCCGACAGGATATTGACCATTGACGGTTGCCCGGTAGGTTGTGCAACCAGAACCATGGAGCTTGCAGGTTTCAAGGTTGACCGCCAGATCGTAATTTCCGAATTAGGAGTAAAGAAAACAAAGGACAGAAATCCTGGTGACGAAGAAGTTGCCGGAGTCCTTGAAAAAGTCATGGAGATACTGCAATCGGAGTAATCTCCACCCCATATTTTATTTGATATTTGTTAATCTAATTCTCCTCCTAATCCTTTCAATTCCCCTCTTACTTATTCGAATATTTTTAATTCTTCAAATACTTCTAATTTTTTTCAGATTTTTAGTCTGCTTCTTTAGTTTTTAATAAATTTAGACTAACATTTCTAATTCACTTTAAATTCTTTACTGAACCCTGAATAATTTTAAAATATGATTTATTTATAACCAGAATTTGGAAAAAGTACATATTCTCATGTATCTAGCTATATTGATATGAATGAAGAAGAGAACGTTCAGTTATTCAAAGCCCTCAGCGAAGAAACCAGATATAAAATAATAAAAGTCCTGCTGGAAGGGGAGAGATGTGCCTGTGAAATCCCGGATATGATAGGAAAGACCCAGTCCAACACCTCAATGCACCTGGCAAAACTTCAGGACTGGGGAATTCTTAAGGTAAGAAAGGACGGAAAGATGAGGGTTTATTCAATTGATAATGAAAAAATAAGGCAAATTCTGAAAATAGTTGAGGATTGAACTCCCTTCATTTTTATTTACCTGTTCTTTAAGTTCCTACCAGAATTATTATAGAAATGGGAGGCAAAGAGTACCTGCAACCGTCTTATAATGGCAGTTTCATTTACAATAGTCACACTTTCCACAGGAAAAGATAAGGTTATTATTACCTTTTTCTATTCCCCAGCATTCAAAGCAGAGCTTTACTGCGCCGAGTTTTCTATGCTTAACCTTGAGAAGCGAGCTCTCTTCCTTTCCGCAGATGGAACATTTTACCATATCTAAACCCTCTTTAAGGCATTCTTGAGGAAAAATGCAAGAAAACAAAGGAAATCATAGAGAGAATCCCTTGCTGAAACAGGCAAAAAATCTGAGATCATCAAAGTGGAAGACTTTGAGAAGATCCTGAACTATGGTGTAATGGTCACACCTGCCTTCGTAATAGATGGTGAGGTTAAACTTGCAGGTAGGGTTCCGGATGAAAAAGAAATCCGAAAATGGATTGCCTGAATTTCATAGATCAAATATTCTTTTTCATACTCATATTCTAAAAGTTGGGAAAATAAAAGTGAGTAAATATAATAAAAATTATAAATATATAAATAAAACGGATTGGATAAGTTCTGGAGATGGCTAAATGTCTGAGGTTATTGTTAACTCCACAATTTGCGATTTTGTCCACAAAATCCACGGAAGTAAACAGGGAAGCAAACTCGTTGTTGATATAGAAACCCCATGTGAAAAGATAAAACAAATTTCTCACATGGAAGTTCCTATAAAAGAAATCCTGGATATCAAGGATAACTATGTAATGAATAGGGCACAGGAAGCAAAATGCTGTTCAAATTGTCTTGTACCCTGTGCAGTGCTCAATCTCTGTAGGCTTGAGAGCGGCTTTCTTGCAAAATCCTTGGTAAAAAAGGCAGGCAGCATGAGCATTGAGTTTAAAGACGATTGAAAAGGTCTTTTAAGAACTTGCTCTTTCTGGAAGGTTAATTTTAAAGGGCTGAAAAGCAGGATCTAATCAAATTTATTGAAGTTTATTGATCCTGGAAAAATATCGAAAATCGATTCTTAAGGTAAAAATTATCCAGAGAAATTTCAATATCAAAGATTCTTGAAATAGAACAGTTGTACTTAAGTAGCCAGATTTTAAAGTAAGCACAGATTTAGAGATGTCTAGATTTTCTTAGAACTTAGGATTTATCCATAAATATGGAAACTTATCCAGCGACATGGAAATTTATCCAGTAATATGATAACTTACCCAGTAAATTTTTAGATTAACTTAAAGCTAATTTAGGGCTGACATGAGGCTGACAAATCCCATTCTTTACTTGAATCCCATTCACTATTTAAACCCTATTCGCTGTATTACGCAAACCTATTTCCTTGTTCAGGTAATAAATAAAATGTATACTCTTTAAAAAATTAAAGAACAAATTAACAAATAAAATTATAAAAATGCAGATATGAAAAATTGATTAATAGGATCTACCTGATATTGCCTATACAACAATTTGATGAGGGAAATTAAAAATGGGGGTATATAATGATAGATACACTGCTTGTTCCTGTGGACTTTACTATTGAAACAGAAGACTTGCTCAGCTGCATAGGAGAACTTGAAAACGCTGGATTGAAGAAAGTTATCCTTCTGCATGTGGTGGATATACACAAAAGCCAGGGGCTTGCCCCTATGTTTGAGCGAAATGCAAAAAAGAGGATTGAAGATTACGCAGGCTTTGTAAGGGAACTCGGACTTGAAGCCGAGACCCTGATAGTGGTGGGGGATGCAAAAAGGACAATTGCAGAGACTGCTGACAGGAAAGATGTTGATGCAATAATAATGGGGGCCACCACTAAAGGATTTATAAAAGGGAAGCTTCTCGGAAGAACTACGGAATACATAGCTCGCAGTTCGAAAAAAATACTGTTAATTGAAAAGTATGATGCCCTGAAAGAAGGAAAAGAAGTTTATGAAAAGGCATGCAGGGCTACTTTTTCCAGAGTTCTTGTACCTCTCGACTTTTCAAAAGAATCAATGAAGGCGATAGAACAGCTTCAAGCATTTAAAGAGGTAATAAAAGACGTTCTTTTCCTGCATGTAATAGACGATATAAAAGATATGGACCTGCTGGATGAGCAAAGAGAAGAAGCAAAAAAGAAACTCAAGAGAATAAAGGAGCGGCTTGGAGGTATAAAGAGTCAGTACCTTGTCGTTGAAGGTATTCCATCAGATGAAATTGTTAAACTTGCCAGTATGGAAGACATCACTTTGATAGTGCTGACCGCCCGTGGAAAAGGTGATTTAATGAACCTTCTGCTCGGGAGCACGGCAGAAAGCGTACTCCGGAAAACCACAAAACCTGTAATGATCGTCCCTGCAAGCAAAGAGTTCGAAGGGGAAGAATGGGAGGAAGGAGAAGAATATGCCTGAAGATAACGAAGAAAGGGAGCTTGATTTTTTCAGCAAATACCTCTCTATCTGGGTTGCAGTCTGTATCATACTCGGGACTGCAATAGGTTATCTTTTTCCAGGATTTGCCGGCACCCTCGGTGGCATTGAAATTGCAAACGTTTCGATTCCTGTAGCCGTCGTGCTCCTGATCATGATGTATCCAATCATGCTTAAGATTAATTTTGAGGAAATCCTGAACGTTGAAGCAAACCTGAAACCCCTTGTTCTAACTCTTATTGTAAACTGGGCAATCAAACCCTTTACAATGGCTTTTGTTGCATGGCTTTTTATGCGTGTCCTCTTTGAAAATCTTATTCCTTCCGATCTTCAGGCTCAATATATCGCAGGCATGATCCTTCTCGGGCTTGCCCCGTGTACAGCTATGGTGCTTGTCTGGACTTATCTTGCAAGAGCCAATATTAATTATGCTCTGATTCAGGTCTCGGTAAATGACCTTATCATCCTCGTTCTTTTCGCTCCTCTCGGAAAATTTCTCCTTGGAGTAACAACCGATTTTCCGGTTCCTCTTATGACGATATTTGTCTCGGTCCTTTTTTATGTGGCAATTCCTCTGGGTCTTGCTGTGCTTACAAGGCAGGTGGTAATAAAGAAAAAAGGCATTACCTGGTTTGAAAGCAAACTCATCCGAAAAACACAGTGGATTACTCCTGCCGGACTCCTGATAACTCTCGTTTTAATTTTTATATTCCAGGGAAACAATATCATAAATTATCCCCTGCATATTCTCTTAATTGCAATCCCTCTGATACTGCAGACTTACCTGATCTTCTGGATCGCATATGCAGGAGCAAAATACCTGAAAATTCCCTATATGGAAGCTGCACCTTCAACCTTTATCGGTGCCAGCAATTTCTTTGAACTGGCAGTGGCAGTAGCCCTCATCTTGTTCGGGATGGAATCAGGGGCAGCTCTTGCAACAGTTGTGGGTGTTCTTGTGGAAGTGCCTGTTATGCTCTCCCTTGTGAAAATTATGGACAGAAGCAGGGAAAAGTTCAGGTTCTGAAAAGGTTCTGAGAAGGAAAAGTGGAGAAAAGAAAAAACAAAAAAGTAAAAGAAGCAAGGAAATTGAAAAATTAACTGGTAAAGCGGATTCAAAACCTTATTTTTTCAGTTTCCGCAGCAACAGCCTTTTTTCGGCATTTCTTTATCCGATTTTTCGTTTTCAGAACCTTCTTTTTCAGAATCTTCGGGTTTCTTCTCTCCAAAAACAATGTCGTAAACATTTTCACCGTAAATGTTTGTCCAGCCTAGCTGGGAACCTCCGGCTATAAACATTGCAACTGCGATGGCTTCTGCAATTTCTTTTTTATTTGCCCCGTGGGCAACAGCTCTCTGAGAATGCACATCAACACAGAACTGGCAGCGCATAAGGACAGAGGAGGCAATGGCTATAAGTTCCTTGGTCTTGCGGTCAAGTTCTCCGCCTTCAAAGATTGAATCCCTCAGTTTTCCGAATGCCTCAGCAGTATCAGGCAGTATTTCATTCATGAATGGCATATTATTCCTCCATTTAATTCTACAATTTTAGTTTATAAAATATAGAAAGCCACATATCAATTTTCATTGATATTCAGGAAAGGAATATAAAAACGAAAATAATAAAAAAAGATAGACAGAAGTTATTGAAGGAAATTCAACTGAAAAAAGTGAAAAATTAGCCGAAGTTACAGTAAATTCTACAATTTGCGGTTTTACCCATAAAATTAAAGGGAGCATGAAAGGCGATAAAATATTGTGGGTATTGAAACACCCTGCGAAAAAATAAAAAAGATTTCACATATGGAAATTCCTATGATGGAAACCCTGGATATTAAGAACAATTATGTTATCGAGAGAGCACAGAAAGCCCGATTTTCTTCAAACTGCCTTATGCCCTGCTCCATACTTAACCTTTGCAAGCTGGAAAGCGGGCTTATGGGAAAGCCCCTGGCAAAAAAGCAGACAGTATCAGTATTGAATTTAAAAATGGTTAAAATTTTTTTAAATTTTTAAAAAATGTTAAAATTATTTTTAAATATAAAAAAGTGTTTTAAAATGTTAAAAGTGTTTTAAAATATTTAAAAGTGTTTTTAAATGTTTAAAAATGTTTTTTGATGCCGGCAAAGCTTACCTTGACAACTACCTTTTATTAAGCAAGAATTGTACAGCTAGCAACTCAAAAAGCCAGCCTCCAATTTTCGAATTTATCCGCCAGAGATAGCTCATATTTATCTACGGGAGAAAATTTGAAGTTGATTATCTGTTTCTATTTCCATTATGTTTACTTTTAAATAATAATTTAGGTTGAGGAGTTAGTTTCCGAATTTTATGCTTTTACGTTTTCTACTTTAAACTCAGTGCCCAGGATTTTTTCCATGAAATACCCTATAAATATAAACAGCGGAAGGGAGATTAAAGTCCTTAGAATTGTAAACTTAATTCCTAAATAACCGATTTCTATTCCCAGCATAGGCAACTTCATGGATGAAAAAGCTCCCAGATAAATGAAAATATTCCTTACGGATGAACCTTTTTTACATAAAATATATGCAACAGGAAAAGCTCCGTAAAGCGGGCCTGCCTGGAGCATTGCTAGCAAAATAACAATAAAAATACCTTTAACTCCGGATTCTTTACCTACATGTTTTTCAAGCAATTCTTTTGGAACCCAAACATCAAAAAGTCCGACTATTATGAACAGGAAAGGGACAAATGAAGCCATTTCTATAAAAAATTCATTAAAATTGGAATATATATCAAGTCCCGGTCTAAATCCCGTAAAGTAAGAACCTACAGAAAAGAGAACAAACAAAAAAAACCACATGTAGTTTTTCAGGTACTTCTTCACATTAACCATCCCACTATGATCCCTATTATTACTGCCGCAATTAGATTCAAAATATTCCTTGTTATTGCCGCTTTTTTTCCAAAATATTTGACCTCAAGAGGTAATGTAACAACTCCTACCATAATCAGAGTTGTCATAAAAACTGCAACGACAGAGTAAGTTGCTCCCTGTTTAAGTAAAGTAGCAGCCAGTGGGTATGAGATAAATCCCGGTATCAAAGTAACTGACCCAACAAGAGCAGCTATTCCAAAACCATACCATCCGGAACTGGCCCCGAGATACTGTACGATTAAAGAATTCGGAATGAAGAAAAGTACTATGCTAATAAGGATTAGAATATTAAGGAACGGAGGTAGAACATTGAAAAACATTTTCCCACCTTTCTTCAGGCCGAGAAAAGTTTTGTCCCTATCCGCTATAAAAGACAGAAGTAAACTTATTCCGGTTAGCAGCCCGAAAATTAAAGTGTTACTCGGCATCATTTTTCTCCAATTTATCGGAAATGGCCCTGATTCCACTCTTCAAGTTCATAGCTCCCATCACTATTTCAAATAAATTTGAAATAGCAATTTATTTAAAATAATATATAAAGATTCCGATTTCAAAATTAGCTGAAACCAGCGCATTAAATTTCAATAGATATTAAAAAGGATACAGAAATATTGAATAACTCTTTACAAAATGGTTATCCATAGACTATTATTGAAAACAATTATCCAGAACCATTATTTATGTGCAAATATGTTATTATATGCGAGCGTGTTTAAATATTAAAATTGTTCAAATATGTGATAATTGTGGTTGTTTTCAACCCAAAATGTGATCGATTTATCCTTTTCTACCCTGTAATTAAGAAATTGGTTCGTGTCATTATCATAGACTCGGATATTTTTTCCCGCATGTATATTTACATTCGCCAGTGCATGGAAGCCGTTTGTATACGCTTTAAACATAATAGAGTTCCCGGTACATTGCAGGATATCAAAGCTTGCTTCAAAGGTATTGCGGTTTATCTGACCATACTCATAAAAAGAGACTATGGATATATCATTTGAAGTATAATTGTCCACCCAGTTAAGGAACTTTGAGCGGCTTATTGAATACTTTATAGCCTTCTCAAGGTCGAGTTCATGAGCGAAAGCAGGATAAGATATACCTGCTTTTGATGCTGACTCCCACCATTCCCATGTATCGTCGCAAAGGCCTCCTACATAATTTTCAGCGTGAATTCCTGCGTTTCCGTTTCTCCAGAACATGCCCAGGTTGCCGTATGCATAAATTGCGTGTGTAATGTTATCTCTGTTTCTCAGGGAGCACCAGCTTGTCGGCTTTCTCCCGATTTTCTCATATACATACTGGTATCCTTCATCCATTAATGTATAAGCCTGGTCAAGAGGGAGGCTATTTAATTCTTTAGAATAATGTACCCCTGTATCCCATAGATTATTGACAACAAGGTTACGTAAGTATTCGAGATCGGATTCGCTGAATTGTCCAAGGAGATCTATATCAAACCAGATAGTGCCCCTGTTATTTTTGCTACTGAGATAGCCTATACCCTGTTCTGTTGTACTTCTTATATGAGGTCCATCAACCCCGAAAGGGGTCATCTTACTACTTCCTAATGCAGTTATGAATTTTCGGCCTGCGATCTGCTTTATGCTATAGATATTAATATCGAGGCATGTTCCTTTTTCACTTAGAAAAGATGTAAACCTCAGATATCCGTTTGAAAAATCCACATATGGCAGCATTTGCCTTTCTAAATCATAAAACGGAGTTATAATACATTCTCCGTCTTTTGTGGAAACAGTATTTGTTCTGCTGCACCCGTCAAAAGTAATTTCAAAATCCAGTTTCTCTAAAGAATTTCCTAAAAAGAGAGTTTTAGATTCGATATTGCCGCAAGAACTCTCAAAATAACTTTTTAACAGGATTCTATTATTTGTTTCCTGAATTATCAGCTTCGAAGCAGGCGTATTAAGTTCGACAAAACTGTGAGCGTCATCCGCTTTTATGTCCATTAAGATTTGATAGGTGCATTGGGCCATTGGTATAAGCCTGCAAATATAGAGTGATCCGGTTTGCCTTGGCTGACCCTGATAATGGACAAGGGGAAGAGAGGCAGCTTTACAGAACCCATAATTTCTTGAAGATTTTATGAGATTTCCGGTATACCTGTTTATTCCGGAATCAAAAACAGCGTCTATGACAGGCATTAAACTGCAAGGAAACAGGCAGGGATTTCGCATAGTCCTGTATGTAAGACCTTTTGTAATATTGCTGAAAAAAAGTTGTGGTTTCAGCATCCCATAAATTGTTGAATATAACCGGTCATAAATCTTATTCTCCTGAAGCCTTGAGATAAAAACGTTTTTCGGGACACTGCTAATTTTAGAATAATCATCTGAAAGCAGGGTGATAGTACCCTGATCGAGATTTGAGAGAGTATCGGGGCAGGAAATTTCAGGGGAGATATCAATTCCTCCGATCAAGGATTGATGAATGATATAATGTGTGAATTAGAGGGGGATACTAACAAATAACTCAGAGATAATAACTCAGAGACCGGTACACGGGCAAATGAGATAGTGAAAAGGATACAAGAAATATGTATATGAAGAAATGAATAATCTGGAAAGATTATAAATTCCATACAAACAGTTCTCATGATATTATCGCATGGTATTTGTATTCATAATACATTGACTGAACATGTTCCATCTCAAAGCCATGTTTATTCGCAATATTTTCTATTATACAGGGTTTATGAGTAGATCCGAGAATGTCTCTGGGACGATTTTTCAAACTCGATGCAATTACATTAAAGGTTTCAAAACCAATTTTGCGAAAAATTCTCCGGTAATCAGCATTTTTCGAAAACAGACCTATTTTCCACAATGGATATAAATAAGGATTCAGGATATCAAAAAGGACTATTTTACCTCCTTTATTAAGGTGCTTTGATGCATTACAAATAAAATTATCAATTTCCTCGTATGTGAGGTACTGGATTACCCCTGCTGCAGTTATTCGGTCAAAAGAAGAATCAAGTTTCTCCCAGACAGCTTTATCGTCGGCGAGTATCAGGGTTATATTTTCATGTCCTTTTCTCGTAATTCTTTCACTCGCCTCGTCAAGCATCGATGCCGAAAAATCGGCTCCAATAAGCCTTTCGTATTCCGGCGCATAATGGACAAGAAGCTCCCCCGCTCCACAGCCAAAGTCGAGAAGTGTTTTGCCCCCATTTAAATGAAAGAGCTTTTCTCTGGCCTCTTTTGAAATAAACTCATCAGATGAGGATCTGTGGCCCCCACTCCTTTTATCCGCAAAGAATTCTTCCCAGACAGATTTCGGATTCGACATATTTATTGTACTCCCAATCCCGCTTCAAACATATTTCTTCATAACAGGGATTTAATTAGGCGAATTTTTGTTGCTTAAGATCACGGTCTCTTTTCAAGAGAAAGGAGACATAATTTCACACATTTGTACATAAATATTTATACTTTTCGAATCCGACATCCTTTCCGGATAATTTATGTCAGATATTACACTGCAGATTTCTCTGACTATTCCGGAGCATACACAATAATCCGATCCGTGAAAGCTAAACCAATTGATGCGGAACGTGAGTTTTATCAGAGTTAGTTTACAGACGTTAATTGCCAAATCACCGAAGTATTGAATTTAGAAGATCAGAACAAGATAAGGAATTTGAACTGGGCACTTTACAGACTAAATACATTATTTTGGTATCCGAATGAAGAATTCTCAAATTCTTTCAAATTTAGTTGAAAATAATATATAAAGATTTTTATATATAGCATATATAAAAAGGACTGAAGAGGTAACAGCAATCAGTTCTTTTTTTTGACATAAAGGAAGCCGGCCTTAAAAATAGAATTTCTAATATATCCGAAAGCTTCAGCGGTTTCAGGCAACATTTCGTTTAAAAATGACGTTTAGAGTCCTACGTGTTAAAGTAAAAAGGGAATAGAAATAGGCTAATATACTCAAAAATAAATGAGCTTTAGATATCTATTCGGAATCAACGTCCGGGTTTTCTGCATAGGGTAGTATTCCAGCGCATTTCTCCACCACGAGAATCTGGCTTATGCGTATACAGAAGGTCTTCGTCATCAGGGATATTTGGAGAGTTGTTATCTTTAGAATTTTTGTTTTCTGGTAAAGTGTCCTTTTGATCTCCCATTGTACGGTCTCCTTAGCTCGCTAACTTTTAAGCCGTATTTAATTTCTGCTTAATAAAAATTGGAAATAAAACTTTAAAAACCCATGGACGGGTATCAAAAATAATTGATGTAAAGAAATATGAGAAAGTGCAAGTTAAATAGAAGGTGGCATACGAAAATTAAACATCAGGGGAATTCGTCTCCTATTTAAAATGGATTCAAACCCACAGCCTGCATGCAGGCGAGTCCAGCCCATAGGGATGTCAGCTTCCGGTCTTCCGGTTTTGTCACAGATCCTGTTTTCAAGCCTGCCCTGAATGTTGAAACCGAATTTTCATAGAATTCGATCGTTCTCTCATTGCTTTCCCTTGCGATTCCACCTGAATAGGATGCGACAGTCCTGTAAAGAGCCACAATTTTATGCGGGCTCGAAGGTTTGCTTTCCCTGACAGTGTATTTTAGCTCCATTTTTTCGAACCTCACTAAAAAGTTATCTTAAAATTCAAATCATTTCACATTGGCTATTATGCAATGCTGTACGTCTCAAGATTATTACTTTTAAGATTCCCTGATTCGCCACACTTCTTTATTTCGATCTAAAATAAAAATAACTTTTTTGATTCATCTTATTCCCAGAGATCCAGGATTTGATTCATACTGAGATTCCAAAAAGTCGTCTACTGCCCTGGCATTTGAAGCATTATATAATTTATCAGTTTTTAAATAAATTTTTATTGTTTGGAGTGGTATACGTTCTAAAAAATTGCTGCAAGAGATAACTTTGCAGAACTGAATATGAAAAACCGGGGAGAATCAAATTATGACCAAAAATCACGTAAATCAGACATTTATAAGCACTTTATTGACTGCCTTGATACCAGTTGTGGACGATACAACAGCATTAAGGAATATATTAAGGAACATTCATTTGTGTCTTGACGTTCTACATCACAGACCCAAATACTCTCTAATGCTTACATTAATCCTGAGCACGACTGTCTTAATGAGCATTGTGCCCTTTGAAGCACAGGCCGCAGGCGGTTCGTATACATTGAAATGGTATGCAGCTGACCCTTCATTAAACAATGCTCCATATTTGCCGACCTACGCGAAGTTAACTCCAGCTCAACTTCCTTCTCCAGGTACTGCCGGAAGATATGCAGACCCTCTTGCAAATGCAGTAGCATATGGTCCTACTTCTTCCACTCTTGATGCTTTAGCCTCCCTGGCTCCAAAGGACATGGCTCTTGGCCAGATCGTGCCATATGAGATGGTAATAACAGTCAGCGGCAGTACGGCGCCTGAAAATGGGACTATCCAATTTATTAATACTTTCGACACCAACACAACTTCAGGCTCCAATTTTGGCTTTGACCCAAATTATAGGGTATATGCAGCTTTTGTTGATACAGCAGATGTCGGCACTATTGATCCTCTAAATAATGCTAAAGTGGATAATTTCACTTCTATACTGACAGGCAGCGGTTCTTCTCAGAAGATCCAGGGAACATTCAATGTTTCTGGCCTTGATAATGGTGACAGGGTGGTTGTTGAGATCTGGGTTGTCCTTAAGTCCACAATCCCTGCAGGAATATCAGGCAATGTACCTGCAGGTGTAGTCAGTGCGCAGACTGCCACAGGGGATTCAATCAGTAGCGGAGCACAAACAATTCCGCTTTTAAGGGTAGGAGAATTTTTCAGCGCCAATGCCGACGTTTCAGTTGTGAAAAACGACAGTCCAGATCCTGTAATTCAGGGGCAGATCCTCAATTATAGTATTGTGGTGAAAAATAACTCTCCTGACACTGTCGCAAATGGGGTTGTGGTCAATGATACCCTTCCATACAATACAACTTTTATTTCAGCTTCTGGTGCTTCTTACACAATTAGCGGGCAAAATATCAGCTTCAATGTCGGTTCTTTGAGCCCAGGCCAATCATCGACAATATCCATAGTCACCAGGGTCGCCGGGACAGCAGGGACGAACAACGACACCTCTACGGACCCCGAAGCTGGCACTGCAGGCCCTAAGCCTACATTATATGACCTTCTCAACATAGTTTCAGAGACCGCTATCACAAGTGATTCCAATACTGCAAACAATATTTATTATCAACCGACTAACGTTTTACTGGCCCACCCGTTTGCTCTCCTTGACAAAATAATCACGGATGTTGCAGGGAAAGGACCTTCAGGAAATGTAACAGCTGCAGGAGACTTAATCACTTATCAAATAAACGTTACCAATACCGGAAATATTAACTTGACAAATATAACTCTGAATGATACTCTGATCAATCTGACAGGACCAGCAGGAGATAACGTACCTGTGGAAATCCTGAATGTGGGAGAAATATGGACTTACACTGGAAATTACACAGTAACTCAGGACGATATAGACAGTAACGGCGGAGGAGACGGGTTAATAAACAACACAGCAACATTTGACTGTGATCAGCTTGATCCAAAATCCGATTCTGCTGAGGTACCAGTACATACAACACCAGCTTACATCATTGACAAAGTAGTTACGGACGTTGCAGGACAGGGACCTGAAGGGAATGTAACAGCAGCAAATGATGTGATCAGCTACAGAATTAATGTGAGTAATGTTGGAAATGTTGACCTCACAAATGTGACCTTGAATGACTCCCTTATCAACCTGACAGGATATTCGGAGTCCCTGAGTACTAACGGAATCCTGAATGTGGGGGAAACATGGACATACACTGGAAATTACACAGTAACCCAGGAAGATATGGACATTAACGGTGGAGTAGAAGGAGTAATAAACAACACAGCAACAGTTGACTGTGACCAGCTGGACCCAAAATCCGATTCTGCCGAGGCACCAGTACATGGAGTAACTGCTTACATAATTAATAAAATCGTTACAGATGTTGCAGGACAGGGACCTGCAGGATATGCATCAGCAGCCGGTGATGTGATCAGTTACCAGATTAACGTAACCAATACTGGAAACATTGACTTGACAAATGTAACCCTGACTGATTATCTGATCGACCTGACAGGATATTCGGAGTCTCTGAGCACTGATGAAATTTTGAATCCAGGAGAAACATGGACTTATACTGGAAATTATACAGTAACTCAGGACGATATAAACAGTAACGGAGGAGGGGACGGGTTAATAAACAACACAGCAACCGTTTACTGTGATCAACTGGATCCAAAATCCGATTCTGCTGAAGCACCAGTACATACAGAACCGGCTTACATCATTGACAAAGTAGTTACGGATGTTGCAGGAAAGGGGCCTTCAGGGTATGTAACATCAGCAGGAGAAATAGTTACCTACATGATTAACGTGACCAATGCGGGAAACGTCGACCTCACAAACGTTACCTTGAATGACTCTTTGATGAACATGAGTCTGATAGAGCCAGCAGGCGATAATGCGCCTTTGGGAATCCTGAATGTAGGAGAAATATGGACATATACAGTAAATTACACAGTAACTCAGGAAGACATAGACAATTATGGTATACCAGACGGAGATATTGATGAAGGTGTTGAAGGAGATATTGATAATACAGCAACAGTCGACTGTGACCAGCTGGACCCAAAATCACACTCCGCTGAAGTACCACTAGGAGAACCGATTTACAGCATTGACAAAACAATAACGGATGTTGCCGGGAGAGGGCCAGCTGCAGATGTAACCGCAGTCGGAGACATCATCACGTACCAGATAAACGTGAGTAATGTAGGAAACCTTGATCTCTCAAATATAACTATTAATGACTCTTTGATCACTCTAACAGGGCCAGAAGGAGATAATGCGCCTGTAGAAATCCTGAATGTGGGAGAAATCTGGATTTATACCGGGAGTTATACGGTAACTCAGGAAGATATAAACAATACCGTTGAAGGAAAAGGATTAATCAACAACACAGCAACCGTAAACTCAACTCAACTGGGCCCGATAAATGACAATGCTACTGCACCAATATCTCTACCTATAGCTTACAGTATTGACAAAATAGTTACTGATGTTGCAGGCCAGGGACCTACAGCTAATGTAACAGCTGCGGGAGACGTAATTGAATACCAGGTTAATGTGATAAACACCGGACAGGTCAAACTTACAAACGTAACTCTGAATGATTCTTTGATTTACCTGACAGGACCAGCAGAATCTCTAACTGCCGATTTAATCCTGGATATTGGAGAGATCTGGGTATACAACGGCACTTATACTGTTAATAAGACAGATATAGACAGCAATGGTGGAGGAGACGGGTTCATAGAAAATACGGCAACCGTTGATTGTGATCAACTGGCATCGAAGCTAGATAGTGCTCAAGTACCTATAATACAGAACCCTGAATTGACGATTAATAAAACAGCCAGTCCAGCGACATATTCTGCTGCAGGTCAGAACATAACATACACCTATAACGTTACTAACACTGGAAATGTCAATATCTCAGCGCCAATTAACGTTACGGATGACAGACTTGGAATAATTCCTTTAACGAGTGGAACACTTATTCCTGGTCAGAGTGAAACAGCAACGGCTAACTACACAATTACTCAGGCTGACATGGATTCTGGATCAATAACCAATGCAGCCTTTGCTACGGGTATTTTCGGAAATGAGACAATTGAGTCAAATACTGATAATGAAACTGTAACGGCAGAACAGAATCCAGAATTGACGATTAATAAGACTGCCAGTCCAATGAATTATTCCATTGTTGGTCAGAACATAACATACACATATAACGTTACTAACACTGGAAATGTCAATATCTCAGCACCAATTAACGTTACGGATGACAGACTTGGAATAATTCCTTTAACGAGTGGAATACTGATACCGGGACAGACTGAAACGGTAACGTCTAACTACACCATTACTCAGGAAGACATTGATTCTGGATCCGTTACCAATGCAGCATTTGCAACAGGTATTTTCGGAAACAACACAACCACTTCTAACACGGATAATGAAACCGTAACAGCAGAACAGAATCCTGCTTTGGAGATCGAGAAATCAGCAACACCAACCAATTATTCTGCTGTTGGAGAACTGATAACCTACACTTACAATGTTACTAACACTGGAAACGTCAATATTACAGGACCAATAACGGTTACAGACGACAAAATTGGAACTGTAAATATAACAGAAGATAACCTGACACCAAGACAAAGTATTCTCGGAAATGCTACATACACAATTACTCAGGCTGACCTGGATATGGGATCAATAACCAATGCAGCGTTTGCAACAGGTACTTTCGGAAACGAGACAATTGAATCAAATACTGATAATGAAACCGTAACAGCAGAACAAAATCCTGAATTGACGATAGAGAAATCAGCCAGTCCAACCAATTATTCCGCTGTAGGTCAGAACATAACATACACTTACAATATTACTAACACCGGAAATGTCAATATTTCAGCACCAATTAACGTTACAGATGACAGACTTGGAGTAATTCCATTAACGAGTGGAATACTGATACCGGGACAGAGTGAAACAGTAACGTCTAACCACACAATTACTCAGTCAGACCTTGATTCTGGGTCAGTGACAAATGCAGCGTTTGCCACAGGTGTTTTCGGAAACAATACAACTACTTCTAATACGGATAATGTAACGGTAACAGCAATACGAAAAGCAGATTACACAATCGATAAAATAGTTACTGATGTGGCTGGAAAAGGATCCATGGCAAATGTAACACAGGCTGGAGATGTCATCAGCTACCAGATTAATGTAAATAACACGGGAAACATTAATCTGACAAACGTT
>OBLN01000330.1_pt1 | contig 17429 bp, 9 predicted proteins | sample 1519301 | NCBI WGS metagenome assembly OBLN01 (sample SAMEA2452533, study PRJEB22499) | sediment metagenome | reverse complement strand
TTTGTACTATATCGTAATCGTCATCTCCGTCGTTATTGATGTCAGCTATGCTATAAGGTGTTAACTGATTGACATAATTTGATCCGAAAACAGGGGATGACGGATAGCCCCAACCCCAGAGGGAACCGTCTGAGCTTATCGCCATTCCGCTGTAAGCCGCAGACTGAACGGATTTCCATGATACGTCTGCTGGATCAGGATCTTTTATCTGATTAAAAGAAGTCTTAAAAATCTCCATAGTGTCGTTAGGCAGTCCGGCTGAATCGGTTTGCCCCGCACCGAACATGCGCCCGCTGTCGTCAATATAAAACGTATTAACGGGGTCTGTCTTTCCGCCGGAGGCGCTCACCCTGTTCTGCCAGACTGATTTCAGTTTTACAGTGAAATCTATGGGCAGATTAGACGCCGCAGGGTCCACTATGCAGTGTACTCCGACCTCAATGTCAGGGTCTGTCATGTCGGCACGTTTAATGAGAACTCCGTAATTACTGATGCGGTCATCATCGCCTGAGGTACAGGATATGGTCGAGTGGTTCGCCTTGTCCGGACTGAAATTCAGGTTGAACATTACGCTGTCCGCAGAGCTGTTGTTACCCAGAATGTCCGCTGTCTCGAGGCTGCGCCAGTCGGCGAGAGCCTCGGCAGAAGCGGCGTGTATGACAAAATCCTGAGTGACTATTTTGTCCACTCCGTCAATGGTCATCACTCCGACAAGAGTTACAGTCTGGTTACCCTCAGCCAGCGACGGGTTTGTGATGTCGCCGGACGCGGAAACATAGCTTGTATTGCCGGAATACCATGTAACGGTGGCCGCTCCGGCTGTGTCCGGCAGAGTGAGGGCTGTCAGTATGTCGTCCTCGGAATCGTTAGAGCCGATCAGTATATCTGTGTCCAGATAACTCTCAGACACGGAAAAGGCCGCTGTCTGTGTGTCTGTGTATTCTCTGGAATATTCGTATCTTGTGGTGTATTTATTGCCGTTTTCGTCCATGTACTCATATGTATCGGTACATCCGTCCAGAGCCGCGAGAGGCTGGGCGGTTATCGAATATGTCGCGTTGGGAGAATCCTTGTATATCAGGTCGGTATAATTGTCAGTCTGCGCTGTAAGGGCGTTGTAACAGCTGAGCGTGGCCACTCCGTAGAGCGCGTCGTCTATACTGCCCATGTTTGTGGCTGACGTTACGTTTGACGATGTCAGAACCAGTTTAAGATCGGTCTGAGCGGACGATCTCAGGGTCATGTCGCCTCCGGAAAGAAGTTCGGACGCGGTTTTCATGCTGTTTCTGAGTCTGTATGTGACAGACTGTATCGGCGAACCAACAGGGTCGCCAGTCTGGCTGTCGTAAGAAGCATAGCCGGACACAGTGTATGAAGCGAAGCCGTAAGCGTCAATATCTGCGTTGACATCCGCTACATCCTCGTCGGCCATCTGATAAAAGCCGTAATCTCCGCCCATATTAAAATCGTTGCCCGATCCGTACACCTTGATACCTTCGGCGGGAAATCCGGGACCTGTCACAGTGAACAGAGTTATGCCCTGCGACGAGAGGTCTTTCATGTCAAATTTAAGCCCTGTCGTCGGGAAAAGGTCTGTAGCAAAATAGATAGTTGAGACGCTGACGCCCATGGCAAATCTGCGTTCGTCGCCTGTGATGTACCAGACGCCTGACACTTTAGACATTTTCCATAGCACACGTTCATAGGTGTAGCCTGCCGACGTATTCTTTTTAAGGATAGCCGCAACGTTCACGACGCTGGCGCTCTCCCTCGAAATTATTTTAACGTCGGTAACCTCCGCCACGCCGGATTTAAAACCCTCCGCCAGAAGCGCGGAACGTGTCTCTCCGTTGTTATATGAAAAGCCTGACGCAAAATATGACGCGTAGCTTTTGGAATGGCTGACGTAAAAATCAGTCATAAAAGCTTCCAGCTCGCCTAAAGATTCAGATGTGCCCAAATAAGCGGCGATCGACGATGCCTGAGCCTGAGATATAACACTGCCGGATACGCTGGCTACTGGAGTGTTCATTATAACTGTGCCTGTGTTGACGTCTATGATGCTCAGCTGACCGTTCTCGATAGAGATGTGCAGGTTATCCAGAACTCCGTCTATGCCCGTTCCGTCGGCCAGATAGTCGCCGTTCATCGGGTCAAAATCCGTTACGCCAGCCTGAGAGGCGACGTTGGCGAATATCTGCGCCACTGTGTTCTTTGACTGTTCGACGTTGTTACTGGCAAGAGCGGATGTGTACTGGTCCATGCTGTTGAAGACAGTATCAAGGTCTGTGCCGCCAAACGCTATGGACATCATGAGGCTGGTGTATGGGTTGATGTTTACTTTATCGTTTGTACCGTCTGAGTATGAGTAAAATTTTACAGGGTTGCCGTTGACACTACCCTCCGCCTCGACCATGTATGGCGGTGTGAGGGTTGTGGTGTCCAGAGTGAAACTGCCGTCCGCGCCGATATTTGCGGAGACCTCTGTTCCGTTGATGTCACGCGCTCTGACAACCCCCGTCATGGGAGCGCCGCCAGCGGCCACACCGACGATTATAGGAGTGTTCTCTATAACACAGCTGATGTATATCGTCTTGTCTCCTGTGGTGTCCAGATTGACGGAAGTGGAGTCCGAACAGAGAGCGTGGCCGTCTGTGCCCTGCGCCTCTATTCCGAACGTATAGGTTTTATATGCCTGAAGCACTACTGAGACTGATTCGTTGTTTTCTATGGAGTCGATGATGTCCATTGAGACCGGGGTGCTGAGAGATTCACCGGAAACTGTCAGAAGTACCTTGTCGACAGTTATGTTGCGAACAAGAAAGCTCTTCGCGCTCGTTTTATTGAACGAGTCCTGATTGACCTTGATCTTTACAGACACCTTGTTGGAGCCTGTTGCGGAGCTTCCGCCGCCACCGCCGCCGCCGCACGAAAAGAGAGCGACTGATATTATTATCATGATAAATAACCTAAGAAATCTCATATTAAGGCCTCATGGGGGAAATTTATGACACGTGATATTAGAGATTAACATCGTTAAACATTATTATCAACGTAAGCTTCTTATGCGATTATGGATAATACTGCACGGTTAAACAAGACCAGTATGAAACATCTATTTAACATCTTAATATTAAACGATATTTATATTCCGAACGTTAATATTGTAAAAAAATAAAAAAAATGTAATTTTGCATTTGACAATAAAAGCGATTGCGGTTATTATTGTGCCTCACCTGACGACAAACGATTTTAATGCTGAATTGTCAATCAGTTATGGTGTTTAGCGGGTATAGCTCAGTTGGTAGAGCGCGACCTTGCCAAGGTTGAGGTCACCGGTTCGAGTCCGGCTACCCGCTCTTTTAAGAAGCCTGTCAGATTCGTCTGTCAGGCTTTTTTATTTTTTGGCTTTCGGGTGTGTTTTATCATAGACACGCAGAAGCTCCGTCAGGTTAAGGTGGGTGTATTTCTGTGTGGTGGAGAGTGACTCGTGACCCAGAAGTGTCTGTATGGTGCGAAGATCGGCCCCGCCCTCAAGAAGATGCGTAGCATATGTGTGTCTGAACGAGTGAGGTGAAAAATCCAGCGGTAGCCCGGCCATTGTCAGATATTTTTCGACTATCCGTCTCACCGACCTGTCTGTCAGCCTTGTTCCCAGCCTGTTCACCAGAAGCGCCTCTCCGTCTTTCAGCCCGGTTGTGCAGATGTCCGGTATCACAGCCAGATAATCTTTTATCATGCTCACGTGCAGATCGGCTATCGGAACGATACGTTCCTTCTTACCCTTCCCGCGCACTCTTATGCGCATGCCGCCGAAATCTATATCGGAAATATTAAGCCCCACAAGTTCACTGACACGCATCCCCGTGCCGTACATCAGCTCCAGTATAAGAGCGTCGCGCATGCCTGACGGCTCGTCCTTATCCGGAGTATCCAGCAGTCCGAGGATAGAGTCTATGCTGAAAACACTGAACGCCTTCTGCTCTTTTTTCGGAAATTTAAGCATGCGGGCCGGATTATCGTCGGTCATGTTCCTTTTCTGCAGGTAGTTGAAGAACGACTTCAGACAGGCTATCTTGCGTTCCACGGTCGACTTGGACATACCCTTATCGTAAAGCATGGCCACGAAACCCCTGAGGGCGAAAAAATCCACGTCGTTGATGTCTGTGAGAGATGACTCCTCGAGATAAGAGCAGAGGTCGGCGAGGTCCTTTGAATAGTTGATGAGCGTGTGTTTTGACGCGCCCTTTTCATTAAGCATAAAAGATAGGTATTCGGCTGACGCCTTGTCTATGTCCATGAATAAAAAAATCGCATAATCTGTGGATTAATCAAGAAAAAAAAGCGGGGCCGAAACCCCGCTTGTAATTTATTTCAGACACTTGGCTTTGTCGAACATTATGTCCAGAAGGCCTATAAGGTTGTTTACAGTGTCTCTCATGTTCTCCAGCTCGTGGAAAGCTTTTTCCTGATTGCCCGCCTTTATGGCGTCGGCAACGTTATGAGACAGCCTGTGCACCTCTTCATGAGGCTTGGCAATAGCTTTGAAATCCGGATCGTCGCTGAAAACGCTCTGAATCTTGGGATCATAGTAAAGCTTGCCGAAGTCGCATGCGTGGTGGTCTCTGAGGTTCGTCGGAACAACGCCGCGCATATAAGCCGCATATATGTTCTTGAGATATTTGATATGCGCCATTTTCGCTTTCACGAATATAATGGATTTACATGAAAGATCGTACTGTATCAGGTCTTTTTCGATATTGCTCAGTTCATCCATGAGCTTATCTATCTCGTCAAGGAGCAGTTCGACCTTGTCCCTTGAGTCTCTTGACGAAGAAGCGACGAGGTCAATGTTTCCGGCCACGTCTGCTGTGGCCTTGGCCTGCTGTTCGGCGGCTGTGGATGTGTTCAGCAGAAGCGCGTTAAGGTCCATGACAGCGCCGAGAATTTCGGTGAATCTCTCGTTCGCCTTGTCTGTGGCCTCAACCTGAGAACCGATGTTCTCCTCGACAAGTTTTGCGTTGCCGTTGGCGCGTTTTACGTTCTCCTGAATCACTTTTATCATTTTTTCTATTTCGTTTGTGGAATCAAGGGTCTTTTCAGCAAGCTTGCGGACCTCGTCTGCCACGACGGCAAAACCGCGTCCGGCCTCTCCCGCTCTGGCGGCCTCAATAGCTGCGTTCAGCGCAAGAAGGTTCGTCTGCTCGGATATGTCGTTGATGACCTCCACAACGCTTCCGATGTTTTTGGCGTTCTGTGTGAGAGAATCTATATCCTCTGTGAGCGACATCACTATGCTCTTAACGTATTCGGCCTTTTCAGTAGCCTCTTTCACTATCTCTGAGCCTTCCTGAGCCATTACGAGGGTATGCTCGCCTTTTTCGGCCACGTCTGTGGTGTTTCTGGATATTTCCTCAACAGTAACGCTCATTTCCTCTCCGGCGGCAGCCACGGTGGCGGAAAAATCCACGTTGGCGTTGGCGGCCTTGCGCACGTCGACCAGTGAATAGTAAATGGGCATGATACCTGTCAGAAGGTCGCCCAGAGTGTGTATGGTCTTGGACAGGTTGGTGTCCATAGTGTTCAGGAAGCTGTTCATCTTGAAGGAGACTGTTTCAAGCTCGTTGCCCTCTTTTTCGACTGGAAGTCTTTTGGACAGGTCGCCGTTGCCTGTGGATACAGCGTCGGCTATGTTGCCCATCATATCGAGCAGTTTAAGATAGTATTGCAGAGTGTAGTAGAGTATCACGGCAAATATTGAGGCCATGATGAATCCTACGATGAACTTTTTGATAGCGCTGATAAAAGCGGCGTGGAGCACGTCAGTCAGATCGCGGAATATAAGTATATGGCCCATTTCCGCGCCGGAATAGTCGTGCAGAACAGCCTTGCCGACATAGAATGTATGTCCGTCTATCTTGGCCAGACCGTCTTTTTGGTAATCGTCTATGAATTCCTTGGGATGCTCAAGGTTGTTCTTGTAATAAAGTATTCCGTCTTTCTCAATATCAGTGTCCTTTTTCTTCATGCCTTCGGACTTTTTGATGACCTCTTCGCTGAGGCCGATAGCGTATTTAACGCCGAAAGACGAAGTAAGGTTGTCTATCATGCCGGTTATAGACCCGCCAAACTCGACGGAACCTATGTGCTGGCCTTCGTTGAAAACGGGATAGACCACGCGCAGACCGGGACCACCCTTACCAATCTCAAGCCCTGTGACAGGTTTCTGTGTACTGTTGCACTCAACGACTGTCTGTCTGAATGATGAAAGGTCGTCACCGAATTTTTTCAGCTTATGAAGTCTCAGAAAGCTGGTGGCAGGAGGCGTATGGAACTGGAACTGGTCTATACTGCTTTTGATAGATTCGTAATAATTCTCATATTTTTTAATGAGTCCCGCCCTGTCTCCTTCCGCAAGCATTCTGTCCGTATCAGGATCTTCCGCTATGGTGCGCACTGTGAGCGAGAGGTCGCTCAGTTTTTCTGTGATTCGGTCATTGACCATAGACTCAAGAGATGTCATTCTAATGGACGCGTCTTTGATAAGTGATGATTTTACGCTCATATAATCATAAACTGATAGAGCGATAGTTATCAGCAAAATACCGATATAGACGCCAATAGAGACGTATTGTTTGATGCTTAGCTTCACGATGATACCCCGTAAAAATGAATTAAAAAACACTTTAGTTTTACTACGTAATTTACTATAATTAAACCATATAATAACGGAAATGCAATTACAATGATAACAGAATTTGAAAAACTTATAAAAATCGTAAAAACACTCAGAAGCGAAAACGGCTGTCCGTGGGACAGAGAACAAAACCTCTATTCGATCAAAAATCTCTTTATGGAAGAGGCGTTCGAACTCATCGACGCTCTGGACAAAAAGGATATTCCAAACGTTAGGGAAGAGCTTGGCGACGTGCTGTTCCATATGGTATTCCATGCGGAAATGGCCGAATCCGAAGGATATTTTACTCTGGACGACGCTATACGCGAGGTCTCTGAAAAACTCGTACGCAGACACCCGCACGTTTTCGGCACCGAAAACGTTGAAAATTCAGCGGAAGTCATAGTCAACTGGGACAAGATAAAGCTGGAAGAAAAACAGCACAAACAGAAGGATTCTATCCTCGACGATATACCAAACGCCTATCCTTCTGTGCTTAAAGCTTTCAAAATTCAGGAAAAAGCGAGAAAATCCGGTTTTGACTGGAAAAACGCAGACGACTGCATGGAAAAGGTCCGTGAGGAATACATGGAGTTTCAGGACGCAGTCGATGAAGGTTCTCAAAAAGAGATCGAACACGAGCTTGGCGATATGTTCTTTGCGCTCATCAATATTTCAAGATTTTTGAAGGTAAATCCGGACGAGGCTCTGCGCAAGGCTAACGACAGATTTTCATCAAGATTCAGATATATCGAAAAAACTCTGAAAGAACAGGGAAAAACCTGTAAAGAGTCGACTCTGGAAGAGATGGACGCTCTCTGGGACGAAGCGAAAATAAAGGAAAAGGACTAGGATTTTCTGAACATGACCTCGTTGTCTTCTTCTGAAAAGTAAAAACTGCCCTTGCCTATCTCCTCTTTTACGAGATAAAAACGGCCTGAGATCATACATTTAACTTCCGGATGAATTATACGGCCAACGCTGATAATACCTTCGTTGTTCTCAGAAAGCTGGTTCTGGATAAGCTTTATCTCAGCGTCTTTTACAAGCACTTCTTTTCTCAGCTGTTCCCTTTTTACCAGCAGTTTGCCCAGCATCACCTTTTTATCCTCACCCTGACTCATCAGCATTATCTTATTGTTGCCAAGGTAGGTTTCCAGCTTGATCAGTGTTTTGGACAGTTCGAATCTTTCAGCCACGTTCTTTTTCATGGCCAGAACGTCGTTGACCGAGTTGAAAAGAGCGATCTCTGTTTTAACGTAGCTTTCAGAACCCAGTATCTTTGCGGAAATACCTTTAACCGCGTATACCTTGCCGCCGATTATGCTTCCCGGCGCTGATTCAACTGTTATGGTGTCTTCAGAGTACACTTCTGACCCCATGATAGATTTTTTGATAACGACACATTCGCCGGACAGTATCTTCGCCTTATGAACGAATTTGGCATATACTGCGCCCTCGGCGATTATCTCCGCATATTCGTGACCGCCTATGATGCCCTGTCTGGCGGTAACACCTCCTCCGGAGATCACTTTTCCCCTGATAGTAGTAGCGATGACCTCGTTTTTGGCCCTGACCTCGAATCCGGCCTTTATGCTTCCCTTGACTATCACAGATCCGGGGAAATCAATGTTTCCGGTGGAAAAATCTACGTCACCGTTTATCAGATATACGTCTGATATATCGAACTTTATTTTGTCATCTTCTTTGCTGTATTCTATAAGCCCGTCGATGCTGCTTATCAGTTTTCTGCCGTTTATAAATACGTTCTTGCCAAGCTCAAGCTGAACCTCCTGACCGTCCAGAGCGTCTATAGGTTCTCCCGTCACGGTCATTCCGTCGCGCCCTTTTGTTGGCGGTATTATCATGGCCACAGGAGCGTCCTTTTCCGCCAGAGCCAGCTGTTTCTGCTTATATGTTCTGTAGTCCACGTTAGAAATATCGTCTGACGAGAGGATAACGTCCGCAGGTTTTACGGAGCGCAGGATAAGTTCGCCGTTCTGACCGCTGACAGCCCTTTTTCCTGTGGCTACAACGTATTTTTTTTCAGTCTTTTTTCCCGACAGAAGCATTGCGTTGACATTTTTCACCAGTTCAGTGTCGATGCCGACAAAGACTCCGGCTTCGCTTATCAGTGTAAAGATGTCCGCATAAAGAGGGTTATCGGGGATATGAACTTCGGCTGTCATAAGGTCTTCGCTTATGACTATTTCCGGCTTTTCCTTGAAGACGTGCTCTTCAAAAAGCATCCCCTTTGTGCTGCTGCTGTCGCTCATTATCAGATGTCCGTCCTTACAAAGGCAATGGCGTGATAAACAGCCCCGCCTATGGAGCCGCTGCTCACCATTGCGAGTATTTTCTCCTTTTTACATTCAGAGTTCAGTATCTCCGCTCTGGATATTCCGTCCGGAGCAGACATAACCTTTTCGTAATCGCTGTAGCTCGTGAAAAGCGCCGAAGCGTCCTGTCCGGCCAGACATTCCGGCTCACAGAAAAAATGTTCCGCCGTAGCGTTCAGATCTTCTATTATGCCCATGCTGTCTACCATTACTATCGGCATAGGCGAGTTTTCGAACAGTGCTTTGAAAAAAGCCTCTGAGGCCCACGCTCTGTCTTCCTGCATCTTCTGTTCGGTCATGTCCATGATAACGCCTATTATACCTTCAACACTGCCGTTTCTAATGAACGCCCGTTTCTGGATAATATGGAAACCGTCGTCCATACCCGGAAAGCGGCCTCTGTGCTCGAGTTTTTCCTCTTTGCGCTCTTCAATAAGGACCTTATCGCCGTCCGCAAAAGATTCCGCTATGTCTCGGGAAAAGAATGAATAGGCTGTTTTGCCGATTATCTCTCCTCTTGTCAGCCCGTAGACTTCGCAAAGTTTCTGATTGCAGGCGCGATATACCCCACCTGTGTCCTTATAATAGACAGCCACGGGAATCGTATCGAGCATTTCCTGAAAGATATTTTTGTCGTCGATGACGCAGGATGTGTCATAGAATCCGCATCCGAACACCTCTGTGAACAGAGCTGCTATTTTGTCTCCGGATACGTCGTCTGACATCTCCCCCAGTCTCTTTTTAAGTTCATCAAGCTTATTGTTTAATTGTCCCATCTTAATTTCCTGAATGTCTTTATAATCACAATAATACATTATAATAATAAAAAAACCTGTAAAATCATTTGACTTGTTTTTTTGACCGAATTGAAATAACAATATTAAATGAAATTTAAAGCGCTCACTGTTCAGGGATTCAAATCATTCGTAGACAAGACCGTCATTGAGTTTCCGGGCGGGATAACCTGCGTCATAGGACCGAACGGCTCGGGAAAAAGCAATATTCTCGACGCTATCCGCTGGATATTCGGCGAACAGAGCGCAAAAGAACTGCGCGGTTCCGACATGGACGACGTTATCTTTGCCGGATCACAGCACAGAAAGTCATCCGGTTTCGCCGAGGTGTCACTAACCCTGTCCGATCTTCCGGAAAGTCTCACGTCCAAGTGGGGTTCTTTCAGCGAGATAACAGTAGCCAGAAAACACTACAGAACAGGCGAGCGTGAATACCGCATCAACGGCAAAAAATGCCGTCTGAAAGACATCCGCGAAATATTTTACGACTCGGGACTCGGCACAAAATCCATATCTATCATAGAACAGGGCAAGGTGGACAAGATAATCCAGTCCACTCCGGAAGACCTGCGCCTCTTCTTCGAGGAGACAGCCGGTGTAATGCGTTTTAGAGAGGGCAAAAAAGACGCGGAAAGACGCCTGTCACAGACCAAGGACAATCTCAGCCGAGTGACCGACATCCTCGCGGAGATCAGAAGCCAGCTGGAAACCTTAACCCTTCAGGCGGAAAAGGTCAGACGGTACAGAGACCTCGCATCCAGACAGTCCGTATTGCAGAAAGCCATCATATTCCAGAGATATAAAAAGGCCTTCGATGACCTCTCTCAGATAATTGAGACAGTGAACAAACTCAAGATCGAGCTGTCATCCAGAACCGAAAAATTCGCAAAACTCACAACAGCAGAGACCCAGATGCGCCAAAAAGCGCAGGAACTGCGAAAAAATATAGCTCAGGCCAACGACATGCTCCTCTCAGCCGAAACAGAATCCGGCAAGACCGAAGCCGACATCCGTCTGCTGGAACAGGAGATAGAGGCCGCGGAAAAGAGCAAGGAAACACTCCACAGCGACATAGAGTTCCTGCAGAAGAAACTGTCCGAACTCACTGACCGCAGAGCAGAAATCCTCGAAAAAAAGGCCGCCTACGCCGACAAACTCACTGTCATTCAGGAAAAGATAGACGAGGTTGAGGAAAAAATAAGCGGCTACGAATCCATGCGTGAGGACATCAAAGAAGAGCTTTTCGCCGCGGACGACGAATATCTCAAAACAGCCCACAGAGCCTCAGAGACCAGAAACGCCATATTCGAGCACGAAACACTCCTCGCCCGCTACGCAAAGGACCTCGAACGCCTCAAAACCGAAAAGGAAGAGAGTGTCAAAGATAAAGATTTCGCCCAGAAAAACATATCCCAGATAGAACAGGACATAAAGAACCTCGCAATAGACATAGAATCTGTTGAAGAGACCATAAGCGATTACACAGAGCAGTATTCAGACGTAAAAGAGGAGATAGGCTTTCTGGAGGCCAAAACCTCCGAGAAAAAGCTTGAGGCTAAGACAGCGAAAAGCCGTCTGGAAATGCTGGAAAACAGGCTGAAAGCCGAATCAGCGGGTCAGGACAACACACGCCTCATGGAAAAATTCGGCGGACACCTCATACTCGACAGACTGACACCCACGCTCATCAGAGAATACGGCGACATACTGGTGTTTCCCGCGTCCAAAAAAGACGAGCTTTATAAAGAGCTTGAAAACGTCAAACAGTCTGTGCGGTTCATATTCGACTCGTCTCTGAACGACTTTCTGGCTTCCGCCAAAGACTCCGTAAAGACAGAAGGCGCAGTCATCATAAACGGACTCATCCACAGAAAAGCCGGAGCGGACGACAAGCGCGAGGCGGTGGTGAAACTTCAGGCGGACATAGAAAAATGCAAAATCGAGCTGGAAGACGCTGAAACTGCCCTCTCCGGTCTGGAAGAACAGCTCCCTGAGATGCAGGATAAGCTGGAACTGCTCAGCGACAAGCGCGACGAACTCCTTGAGCATAAACAGACGATAACTCTGGACAAAAAGGACAAGGAACGCAGTCTGACCGACATAAAACAGCGCCACGAACGCATGGAAAAACGCGCAGGAATAATAGACAGCGAAATAAAAAGCATCACCGAAGAGATAACCAGATCAGAAACCAAAATAGAGACCTACAGACAGGAGAACAAAGACCTGTCAGCGAAAATGGCGGACGCGGAACAGAAAAAAGAGGAACTCAACAGCAAGCTGGAAGACATAGACAGCATGTATGAGGACGTGCGCGACGAGCACTCAGCCTATAAAGTTGAACTGCGCGGCGTACAGGAGAACATCAACGCCTCTGTCCGCGAGCTGTCGTTCATAGACAAGGACATATCAGAATCCACTATAAAGCTGAACGCCGCAAAAAACAGGCTGTCACAGCTTCTTACATCCGACATAGTAAACCTGAAAGACAAGCTGGAAAGACGCAAAGACGATTTCCAGAACATCATAAAAAAACGCTCTATTCTCAAAGATGAAAAATTCCGCATGGACACCGAACTTGCGGAGACAGAAAAAACTCTGGACGACACAGGCAAAGACATCGACAAATTCAATCTTGAGATACGCGGAATAGAGGACGACATCTTCGACGCCGAAAAGAAAAAGGAACGCTTCGAGGCGGATATTTCCAACCTCAGAGAAGCATTTGAAGAGAAATTCCAGTCGTCTATAGCCGAGTTCGACATGGACCTGAACGACTTTCAGCCGAACAAGGCAAAAGCAGACCTCGCCTCAATAGAGCGAGAGATAGACGAGCTTGGCCCGCTGAACATGACAGCCGAAACAGAGTACAACGAAATAAAAGAACGCAACGAATTTCTCACAAACCAGAAAGAAGACCTTGAGGAAGCCGTCGCCAGCATACACGACCTCATCCGTGAAATGGACGAGAACACGTCAGCTATCTTCTCCGAAACTTTTGAGGGAGTTAAAAAGAACTTTACCAGAGTGTTCACCATACTCTTTGGTCAGGGCAACTGCGACCTCACCCTCACAGAGCCTGAGGACATACTCAACAGCGGAGTTGAAATCTTCATCCAGCCCCCCGGCAAAAAACTGCAGAACATGAACCTCATGTCCGGCGGAGAAAAAGCCATGGGTGCCTGCACACTGCTATTCGCCCTCTTTCTCTATCGCCCGACGCCTTTCTGCTTCCTCGACGAAATAGACGCGCCTCTGGACGACAACAACATCGACAGATTCCTGCGCGTGGTGGAGACACTCTCCGCCGACACCCAGTTCGTCATCATCACCCACAACCAGAAGACAATGGCCGAAGCCGACTCTATCTACGGCGTCACCATGCAGGAACCCGGCGTCTCAAGCATCCTATCCGTGACAATTTAGTTTACGGAATTTCCTCCATCCATGGAGAAATTCCGATACCGCTACGTTTATCCAAAGGACAAACTTCGCTCACTCTCCGCTCTCTCGCATTGCAAAGCAACGCTCAATCACTCCGAGAACCACGTCCTGTGGTTGTAGTACCGTGGAGTTTCGTTTAATTGTCATTGCGAGCATAGCGTCGCTCTGCTCCTCAAGGTGACTAAACAATCTGCCTGACTTCATGGAAGAAGTCCGCGTAGCGTGAGCGCAGAGAGGATTTAATCCGAACGAAGCGTCATCGGAAATTCTCCACGGACGGATGAATTTCCGCAAAATTTAATTGTAGGGCGGGTTTTTTCAGCTAGCTCGGTGCAGAAACACCCGCCAAAGGTAGGGCGGGGTTTTACACCCCGCCGCAGTCAGCTTTTATTTCACAACTGGTATGCCGAAACGTCTGGCAACCTCGTCCATATCAACATCCATGCCCATTGAGTGAGCGTCCTTGACAACGTCCCACGAAGCCTCCGCCTCCACGTCCAGCACAAACTCAAGCCCTGTGCCTTCGCCGAAGTTAAACTCAGCTATCCACGAAACAAGCGTCTTGGTCACCGTCTCCGCCAGCGCTCCGGCCAGCTTTGCCGCTTTTCTGTTCAGTGTTTCCTGATGCTGTATGGACAACGAATAAGAGGCGTTGGAGGAAGTATCGCTGGTAAGCACCTCTCCTGTTATCGCCTTGGAGATCTCAGTGTTGCACATCTGTACCAGCGAAACGAAATCGTCGGAAGTTCCTTTGCTCTCAAGTACCTGCACCTTCTCCACGTTCGCCAGAGCAACGGCCGCGTCGTTCTGGATGTTATACAGGTTTTCCGCCAGCTCCTTAGCCCTCGCCCTTCCATCCTCGTCGTCCAGCGACTCGAACAAGGCGAGCACAGTAGGCACGCCGTATTTCTCCGCCACCGTGAGCCAATATCTGAACCCCGCTTTTTTGAACATCCACGGCCAGTAACATTTGGACAGCACGGGAGTGCCATACGGATTCTCATTCTTCTGGCTGTTTCTGTGCACGATGAACTTATACTGCTCGTCCAGCTCCGTCCTTACGTAGCCGTCCATAAGCTGTAAAGCACCGGAAGACGAAAAGGCGAACCTGTCCGCACGCCTGCCCAGAGCCTTTTCCGGCATCCATTTGCCGTCTTTAAGCGTCCAGACCAGCTCCACAACGCTGTAGCCGTATTCCACAGCCTGCATCATGTCACGCAGAAGGCCGTTGATGCCCAGTGTTCTCAGAGCGTCCTTAACGAATTGCGCTTTTTCTGCGTCGTCCGCCGTCACAGGCTTAACATCCCAGCGCATAGCCAGCACGCTGTCTTTCAGCTGTTCCAGCTTGGCGTAGATATGCGCGTCCTGAAGCATCTCGTCGAACACGGAGATGTTCACTCCGCCCCTTCCGAACAGAACGTCCGGATTTGGCATTATTCCGTTGATGTCAAAAGTATTATTTTTTGTCAGCACGCTTGTCAGTGTCTTCATCTGAACCTCCTAATATCTGCTGAACATTTTGTTGTAGTTTCTGGTTAGTCCCGCCGTAACGGCTTTAGGCGAGCTTCTGGTCTGCGATGCGCTCAGAGCCTGCGTCATGGCGTCCACCATGTCGTCGTGTTTGCCGGAGGGGAAATAGGCCGCCTCCTCCACCAGCATCTGCGAGAACTGAGCGCCCCTTTTCAGAAACACGTTCCCTGCCTCAATAAGCGGGCATACGGCGTTCGCCCTCGCCACTTTGCCGCCTCTGGGGGTTATAGGTATCATTCCCTGCACGCTCCCTTTCAAAGCCGAGATGACAGCTGGACCGTTGGCCTTGTCCTCAATATATTTCGCTGTGGCTTTCGGGTATTTTTCGGTGAGATTTCTGAGAGCGTTCAGAGCTGTCATAAAGTCCATGCGCCCCCTGACCATGTCCACCAGATAGCGGTCAGGCCCTTTGGCCGCCCAGACCTGCCCCACCACATAGTCTGCTCCGGCGCTGTCCTTGAACGTCATATCCCACGACTGAAAATACGAGTCTATATCCACAGGAAGCTCGTCGTAATACCGCCACCACTCACGCCGGAATATCACGCCGGATGCAGGGGCGGGTCTCTGCTGGTAAAGCGCGTTCCAGACACGTGAACCAACGGCGGATTCCATGCGTTTAAGCGCATCAGCGCCGTATTTTGCCGGCCAGAGAGGGTCGCCTATGTTTCTGAACTCCTCGTCCTGCTCCGCCACGGCAGGAAAGCATACAACGTCCCATTTTTCGGCTTTTGATTCCAGAAGTCTTCCGGCAAGGTCGTCCTCGTGCCAGCGTGTGAGGATCACCAGTATCTTTCCGTTCTTCTCGATACGGGTGTAAAGGGTGGACTGATACCACTCCCAGACCTTTTCACGGTAAACTTCCGAGTCAGCGTCCTCCTGATTTTTGAACGGGTCGTCAATGATCAGCAGATCGCCCCCCATGCCCGTGATAGACCCGCCTACTCCGGCTGACACGTAGCCGCCTCCTCTGTTGGTCTCCCAGCGGTTAGCGGCCTTTGCGCCCATGCTCACGGAAACTCCGCCAAATACAGAGCCAAACAGCCCGTCGGACACCAGATCACGCACACGGCGGCCGAATATCTCCGCCAGCCTCGCGCTATAAGACGTGGCTATCACCCGTCTGCCGGGGTTATGTCCCAGATACCACGCCGGAAACCGCACGGAAGCCAGCTCCGATTTGCCGTGTCTGGGCGGCATAAGCACCATAAGCCTGTCTGCGCCGCCGTTCATCAGATCTGTCAGCTTGTCCGCGAGCACCCTGTGATGCCAGTTTGGGCTGTAGCCGCGCATGGTGAGCATTGCGAACGGGATAAGCCTTTCCTTCGCTTTTTTGATTACTTTTAGCCTGTCGGCCAGATCAGGACTCCTCAAGGATAGCCCTTATGTCTTCTTCGGAGAGGTTCATCAGCTCAGCCTGAAGCTCCGCCACAGGCGGTTCTGTACCCTTCTGGTCAAATATTTGTTCCGGTGATCTGCCTATGCAGATGTCACGGTAGTTCTTCACTGTTTTTGAGTGCAGTTCAACGTCTCTGAGGGACTCGCACCCGGCCAGCAGGTCGTCGGCCTTTTTCAACCCTTCCATTGTGCTGGAACATATCGCCTCGAGCATCAGCACTCTGTGGGCTTTCAGCCTGCGTACTGTTCTGTCAGTTTCCGGTCTTTTCCACTGCTCTTTCGACGAAGTTTTTTTGATCGTCTCGTAGCTGATCCCGTATTCCTTCGACAATTCGCTCAGGTCATACAGCCCCTCTTCATAATCTTTCTTTAGTTTTTCCCAGTTAACGGCACTTGTTCTGCTCATCCGTCACTCCGTATTTTTCTTCGGATTTTAACGGTTTTTTGCACGGAATATGTTTAACGGCGAGCCGCTTATTGACTTTCAAGTATCGTCTGTTGCAATGACTGAGCGTTCTGTTATAATGAATTAAACAAGACGGGCGGGTGGACATGATAAGGAAAGTTATTACCGATACCTACGAGAACGTGCATTTCAGCGACAAATACGACAGAGAGCTTATAACCCCCATGATAAGGGAGCTGGACGTCCGCGCGGAACATTTCAGAAAGCTTCCGCTGATTCCGGACGTGCGCCGTATGCTCACAGGAGAGCTGGTCACCAACGCCCTCTTCTCATCCTGCTGTATCGGCAGACCTGACATAGACGAAACCGACGCCAGAGCCTATCTGGCAGGCGGCTCAAATAACCTCGACCCTGTACAGACACGCTTTCTGAACAACATCAGACGCGCCGACGAATACATAGAAAAAACCTATCAGACATTCGAGATGAACACTGAAAACCTACGCAAGCTCCACATGCTCTACACTCTGGATACAGAGGAAGGACTCCCCGGCGTTTTCAGAAACAGCCTGAAACAGGAACAGACAAAAGATTACACACCGCCTAAAAGCTCTCTCGAGGAGCTGGTTACCGATTTCTGCGGCTGGTTCAAGACCGGAGAAATGACCGAAGAGCACCCTGCGGTCAAGGCTTTTCTGGCTCATTACCACATAGGCATGCTGCAACCCTTCACCAACGCAAACGGCAGGACGGCGAGAGCCGCGGAAGCAATGCTTCTGATGCAGTCAGGCCACAAATATCTGCACCTCGCTCTGGCACAGTATTACCGCAGAAACCGCAAG
>OBLN01000329.1_pt1 | contig 17458 bp, 15 predicted proteins | sample 1519301 | NCBI WGS metagenome assembly OBLN01 (sample SAMEA2452533, study PRJEB22499) | sediment metagenome | reverse complement strand
CTCAATTCTCCATTTATTAGGGCAATATCACTCCAGGGACTTGAGTTAGTGCTTGAAGGATTTTCATTCCCCAACTCAAGGAATAGAGTAGGAATGTTTGAGAGGTCGTTTAAAAAGGGGAGTTTAGAAAAAGGATCAGGTCGACCATGAACAATAGCCAGATCTATTTCTGAAGATTCCAGGTCGGGAATGTCTTCAATAAAGCGTCCATTTCCTGTCCAGGTCAAAGGGTACAAATTGTTGTTTTGATCAGACTCTATCAGTGACCTCAGGGCTTTTACATCCGGATGAATTGAGAATGCTATATGAACAATATTTATCCGGCTGTCTATGACTTCTACTGATATGTTTGATGAGTTATTATCCTCTGACCACTCACCGGGTAAAATTTGAGTAAATATTTCATACTGTTTGAGTCCGGCCTCATCCAATTGAACCTCAAAAGTCACTGTCTTAGACTGATCATTGGTCTCGAAAGTGATCTCTTTTTCGTCTACTATCGTTTCTCCGCTGCGGATTTGTACACTGCTTGCAGATCCCATATAACCTGTTTGATTGATCTCAGCTTCAATAGTATGCAAAGTATTCGTATAGCCGGTAGTATTGGTATTGATGTTAGTCACGGCTACATCTATTATATCAGCCGTATCTCCAATGCCAATGGTATATATAGGAATAGATGAATTAAAGGCATCCACTACGGGATTTTTACCATACGTGATGATACCATCAGAGATCAAAATAGCTGCTTTTACATTTTCGTCGATTTCGAGAATAGATTGAATAGGAGCTGATAAGTTTGATTGACCTCCGCTGCCATTTAAAGAGTCAGGTGTACCAGGTGAAACATCCTCATCAAATAAATGGAACTCAAATTCAACGTTTTGGAATCGATCAAAATCCAGATCCTGGAGCAGCTTCCGGTAAGAGTTGAGTCCCTCGTAATCATTTTTAGAGATGGTGGTGCTTTCAGAATTATCAAGGAAAACCGAGATCTTTGGATTGACCTCTACCTGTTGTGAAGAAAAGAAATAGGGATTCAGTAAAAGCAGTAAAACCAGTAACAAGGAAGCTGCCCGTAATGAGATCAGCAACCATCTGCCACTTTTTGATATGCTTTTCAATTTACTGTATGAGAACCAGGAAAGAGCGATCAATCCACCAGCTAATAGTATCGTGATAAAGACCGGGAGGGTATTTTGAAAACCATGAAATTCCATGTCAATTCCTCCTCAGCTAAGAACTACGCCTGATCTAAAAGCATTTCAATCAGTTTGACGGTGGTAAACCCTTCGGCTTCGGCAGCGTAATTATTTACGATACGATGCCTCAATACCGGTATGGCAAGCTCCCTAATATCATCTTCAGTTACGTGATAGCGCCCCTGAGAAAGGGCCCGGGCTTTACCGCCAAGGATCAGGTATTGTGAGGCTCTGGGACCGGCTCCCCAACTCATGTATTTGTTAATAAATTCAGGTGCTATTTCGGTGCCGGGTCTTGTTTTGGAAACAAGTTCAACGGCAAAATCAAGCACATTTTCAGGAACAGGAACCTCACGTACCAAAGCTTGTAGCTGCTGGATCTTCTCTTTGGTCAGTAAAGGTTGGATCTGAATATTTTGGTAGGCCGTAGTTTTACTGACGATCTCTTTTTCTTCTTCCAGAGAGGGGTAATCCACCCAAATATTGAACATAAAACGATCGAGCTGCGCTTCAGGTAAAGGATAGGTGCCTTCCTGTTCAATGGGGTTTTGAGTAGCTAATACAAAGAAAGGCTGATCCAATTCGTAGGTTTTTCCACCGGTAGTTACATGATATTCCTGCATCCCCTCAAGAAGCGCTGCCTGAGTTTTTGGAGGGGTACGATTTATCTCATCCGCAAGTACGATGTTGGCAAAAACAGGCCCCTTGATAAAGGTAAATTCCTTACGACCTGAGTCCTTGTTTTCCTCAATCACTTCTGTTCCGGTAATATCCCCCGGCATGAGGTCGGGAGTGAACTGAATACGATTAAACGTTAGATTGAGTGATTGGGCCAACGTTCTGATGAGCAGTGTTTTAGCAAGACCTGGAACGCCCACTAATACACAGTGACCTTTAGAAAAGAGGCTGATCAAAAGCAGTTCAATGATCTTTTCCTGTCCGATTACAGCTTTGTGAATTTCAGCTTTTATCTCATGAAATACCTGGTGAAATTCATTAGCCAGTTCTACTGAATCAATTGCCTGACCATCGCTCATAGAGTTGTCTCCAGGTCTGATGAATTTTCAGGTCTATCGATTTTGTATTCTATATATACATCATCCCGAAGATCTTCTATCCATTGCTGCATAACGCGATTTTGCTTTTGCTGAAGCGCAATATTCTTGATCCTTTCGTAATCCTGATCAAGGTTGGCAATATGTTCCGGGATCTGCTGATCTAGCCGCACAATGCGATAAGCTTTCTTGTTTTGGCTTTGGAGCGTGAAGGATCGGGGTTCAGATATGTATCCAACTTCATCCATCAAAAGAACAATGCGATACATTGCAGGATCAAGGCGATTCAATGGAATGAGCCGCTCTCCGGTTTGTGGATCAAAGATCTTTCCTCCGTATGGCGCCGTGTTTGGATCTTCACTTTCTTTACGAGCTACGGAGGCAAATTCAACATCTTCATTATTCATGATGCTGTCTCTAAGAGTATTTAGCTTATCTATCGCAAAATCCTCATCAAGTTGTTCATTATCTACAGAGATGAGAATGTGATTAGTTTCTATCTGGTCACCGACTCTTCGGTTAAGTTTAATGATATGAAAGCCAAACTGAGTTTCAACAACCTTTGAAATGCCACCGGGTTGAAGGGCAGAGGCTGCTGCGGAATACTCTGATACCAGTTCGTTCAGCGACATTAACGGCAATGCTCCACCATTAGCTGCTGAACCACGGTCATCACTATGGCGTCGTGCCAGTTCCTCAATGGATTTGCCGTGTGTCACAATAGAATCACGCAGCTGTTCTGCGAACTCAAATGCGGCCTGTTTGGCATCATCTTTTGCCGGTGGAATAACCACAATTTGCGATAGCGCAACCTGTTCAGGTATAGTGGGAAGAGAATCGGCAGGAATTGCATTGAAAAATTCTTCCACTTCTGGCCGAGTTATATTTACGGATTGAATTTTCTGTTGCTGAACACGCTGTGCGATCATCTGCTCTCGGAAATCTTCCTTGAAATCAGCCCGAAGCTGTATGATGGACTTTCCAAAGGCTTGTTCAAGAGCACGCTCACTACCGGCCTGAGAAACAAGCTGACGTATGCGCTGATCCATTTGAAGATTAACTTCATCATCTGAAACCGTAATAGAATCGATCTCAGCCTTTTCAAGCATTACATAGTTATTGATCGCTGATTCAAGAAAGTTAAACCAGAGATCTTCACTGAATTCGATGTTTTGCCCTGAGACACGTGCCTGGCGCAGGTAATCAGCAACACTTTGATCAATATCAGATTTTAAAATGATGTTGTCGTTTACGTGAGCAACAATGCGATCTGCCAAGACCGGTTTTTGTTGTGCATTAAGATCTGTGAGTGATAAAAAAGTGATCAGCAGAAGTGGAAGTAAAAAAAGTGTTTTCTTCATCAGATAGTTTAATTCAATGATACGGTATCTGCGAAAGCACTGCTGCTTTCTTCAGATTGATTGTAAATTTTAATTTCGTTGTTTGCCTGTGCCTGAAGATAAAGATTCTTAACGTATGTGTTGAATGCTCTTTTACGTTTTTCGAGGGTCAACCATTCACGGATCTGTTCTATCAGCCAGTCCAGATTTGGGTGGTCGCCTTCAGGTCGCTCTTCTATTAACTGTACAAAATGATATTCATTGCCCGAGCGGTAAATTGGTGAGATCTCGGAAGGACCAATAACTCTCAAATAGCGGTTCAGCATGTTCACATCACCGCCTGAGATCGAAATAGGCCAGAATTTCTGTGACTCCCTGATCTTCAGATCCGCATACTTGGAGTATCTTTTTGCCACGGTTTCCCAATCGGTTCCCCTCATTAGTTCACGCTTTGCGTTCTGAGCATCTGCCATGGTTTCTGTTACTACATGCCGGTATTGTACGTATTGCTCTTCGAGAGTAAATTTCTTTTTATTCTGTTGATAATAATTTCGTGCTTCAAGCTCACTAACGCTCATATCGTCTTCAAACTCACTGATGATGTAATCCTGAACGGCTTGCAACATGAATTCATCCTGAACGCGTTTTAAGCGCGCTCTCACATCTCTTCGGTTCGCAAAATTCAGGCGATTTGCTTCCTGCAAAATGACCTGTTTGCGAACCCAGTCATCGATGTATTTTTCGAGAGCTAATGAGCTGTCAGCTTGCAGGGCATTTTTTGGGATGAATGATTCAGCTTCTGACTTTGTGAGTACCATATTTCCCACTTCTGCAAGGATCACGGTCTCAGAACTGCTGTTGGTCTGACAGGCCTGCGTCATTACCAAAACAATAATTAAGAGTGGTAAAATTTTAATTCTCATGACTAAAGGTATAGCTTTTGTAGGCTTGCTCTAAATTAGGATAATTCTCCGCTACATTATAACGGTCTCTTAAGTCATTAATAAACCTTTGTTCCTTCTGTGGCAGGTAATCATTGTAAATTTGATCAAAGGCCTCTTCATAGGTCATATGACGCCTTTCAAGGTGTTTAACCAGCCAAACAGCTGTAAAACTATCATTAAGAGGGATGATCTCAGTAAATGTTTCAGGTTTCTGCGATTTGAGATCAAATTCAGAAATATTCGCATAAACAGTGCTTGAATCCATTGAGACCTCTACTCCCCGGAATTCACTTTTTACAGAGGAGGGAGGGTTGCCACTTTGAACATAAGTGGTCACTTGTTCAATAAGACTTGAGTCATTTGCATAAAATTGAAAGTAAAACGGTCTTTCTTCTATTCTATAAAGGTCTTTATTGGTTTGATATATGTCTTGAACAGCAATTGAATCTTCTTTGTTGGCCGACCAGATATGATTTTCATTTATTTTAAAGATAACCAGTCCATCCAGATAGGAACGTGCTATTTCTTTGAATTCCGGAAAGAGGCTAATGGTTGCCTCTGATATATTTTTTTTAGTAAATGTTTGATCCGGGTATCTCTGGTTTGCTTGTTCCAGAATGAAATCCTTGTCCTCAAACTTGTAATTAACATTTTCAAATCTTCCTCTCAAAAAATCGGATCTATCATCAAGATCATCGAATGTCCTGACTGAATCAATTTTAAAAATATGGTAACCAAATTGTGTTTCAATGGGTTGGGAATAAGGGGTAGGAGCGGGCAGTGTCATTACTTTATTCAGAAATTCTTCAGGCAGGTTTATTGTGTAATGGATCCAACCTATGTTACCTTCCCTCGAAACAGAAGCCGGATCTTCTGAGTAATTCAGAACTACTTCACTCCAGTTACGGCCGGAATCAGCCAAAGCCCGATAAGCCTTATTTATTTTTTCGACAGAGCTAGAATCGGGTTTTCGCTGTATATAAACATGATTCACCAAACGGGCAGGGGTTTTTTCTCGCTTATCTATAAGTAGGGCAATATGAAACCCAAACTGGGTTCTAAAAATCTCTGATACTTCACCCACCCTTAGATCAAATACTACATCCTCAAAGGCCTTTACTGTTGTGCCGGCTGTGATCCATTGCAGGGTGCCGCCGGTTTTACGTCCCCGCATAACGCTTGAGTATCTGTTATTGACCTCATCCAAAGGGATGCCTTTTTGAATATCCTCCCGGGCTTTATTTAGCCTGATATCGATCGTGCTCAATTCTGTCGAGTCGCTTGGTGTGATAAGAACATGAAACACCTTTAATTCCCAATCAGATCGTTCACTGAATTCATCAAACAGTTTGGGCTTTACTACCCGATCCACTAAAAAGGAATAAGAAGCCTCTGTTACGTATTGATCATATTCTTGAAGTATGGATGGATCTTCATATAACCCGGAATCTCTGCCAAATGCTATTTTAGCTTTATAGTTTAAAAATAGGGGAAGGAAAGACTTTAGTTCCTGCAGTTCCGGAGTTTTATTCACAGATTTAGCGTATTCCTTTAATAGCTCTTCAAAATAAACCGGAGTGTCATTTACGGTACCCACCGGCAAAGTGGATCGTGTATCTTGAGCATATGCATTTATTGATAAAGAAAGATATATCAGGGAAAGCGTAAATAATATATATCTAGATCCTGTCATATCTAATTACACTCTTTTCAATACAGCTTAAAATAACATACCGGCAAAGGTAGCGGTCATAAGATTTGCAAGGGTTCCGGCAAATACGGCTTTGACACCAAACTTAGCAAGATCTGATTTTCTGCTTGGTGCCAAGCCTCCTATACCACCGATCTGAATAGCAATAGAAGAAAAATTGGCAAATCCACAGAGTGCAAAAGTAGCCATGGCAATGGTTTTAGGGGAGATATTTGCGGCACTGACTTCCTCAGCAAGTTGTAAATAGGCTACAAATTCATTTAACACGATTTTTGTACCAAGCATGGATCCCATGTTAACCGCATCAGCCCAAGGAACCCCGATCAGCCATGCAATAGGTGCGAATACCCAGCCTAAAAGCATTTCTATGGTTAGTGTATCACCTAAAAGAGAAGTAATGCCTAAGAGATCGCTTCCCCAGCCCAGGATGCCATTGAACATAGCAAGCAAAGCTATGAATGCCAATAACATAGCGCCTACATTTAAGGCTAACTTAAGGCCAACTCCCGCACCTGTAGCGGCAGCATCGATACCGTTAGCATCTGTTTTTTCAACGTGCATGGAAACTTCACCCTTGGTCACAGGTTCTCCATCTTCAGGATATAAGATCTTGGCTATTACCAACGCAGCCGGAGCTGCCATCAAGCTGGCGCCTAATAACCGTTCAGCAAATAGTTGTTGTGCTACGGCTATTTCAAGGCCATTAGCCTCCGCAAAAGGGGTGCCAAGCATAGCCACATAAGCCGCCATTACACCTCCGGCAATAGTGGCCATGCCTCCGGTCATGACTACCATGAGTTCCGATTTCGTCATTTTTTCTATAAATGGCTTGATAACCAAGGGGGCTTCCGTTTGACCAACAAATATGTTGGAAACCACGGATAGTGTTTCAGCCCCGGATGTACCCAATAGCTTTTGAATACCCTTAGAAACTATTTTTACCACAAACTGAAGAATTCCATAGTGATATAATATTGCCGTCAATGAAGCAAAAAATACAATGGTCGGAAGTACCTGAAAGGCAAAGAAGACCCCTAAACTTTCAGGGTGTTCAGGACCCTGACCAAGTCGACCAAAGATAAATGAAGCCCCTTCAGTGGTATAATTCAAAACGACCACAAAAAAGCTGGCAACTTTTTGAAAGGCGATCATTGGCCAGCCAAGAGGTGCCCAGAAACCGGCCATTACATCTGCTTTTAGAATGAATATGGCCAAAAAGAATTGAAAACCTACACCTATACCAACCAGTTTCCAGTTTATGTTTTTTCTGTTATTGCTGAAAGCAAAAGCAAGTCCTAATAAAGCTACAATACCAACTATACCGCGAATGACGTCCATAGGAATTATTTAAATAAGTTCATTTTGTGTTTGCTCAGAAGATCTGTTTTTAGGCTCCTCTGAATTTGCATTTCGAAAAGGTTTTATTGGTTTACCCCGTCTTTTATCATAAGGTGGGCGGAAACAATGCCGTGCCCTGGGTTCATAAGAATCATATTCTCCAACCAACACCTGATCTTCTTTTTCAACAACACTTTGTGAATAATGAGCCATGGTTCCGCTTTCAGCACAAATTGCATGTAATTTAGTTACGTACTCTGCAATTGCCAGTAAATAGGGCATAGGGCCGAATGGTTTTCCGTCGGAATCCATATCAAGTCCTGCAATTATAACCCGCTTTCCATCATTGGCCAACGTATTTGCAACGTCAACCACACGGTCATCAAAAAACTGAGCTTCATCAATACACACCACTTTAGCGCTGCTGGTTAACAATACGATCTGATCGGCTGTATCCACTAAAATAGAAGGGAGGGCGGTCTCATTATGAGAGACCACTTCTTCATCGCTGTAACGTTTATCTAACGAAGGTTTTACTATAACTACATGCTGGCCGGCTATATGGGCTCGTTTGGCACGCCTGATGAGTTCCTCAGTTTTACCGGAAAACATGCCACCACAGACCACTTCAATCCATCCAACTTCTCTTGGAACCAATGAGGGTTCGTTGATCATTAAACTTGTTTATCTGATTTTGAACTTTGTGATTTTAAAGGATGGAATATATCAGGCGACAGGGAGAAAAGGAAAGTATAAAACAGGACTTTTATTTTGTGTGATTTTTTCCAGAGACTTTCGGAGATAGGTAGCAAAGCAATACATAACTTTTACATATAGCAGCAGATTGCTATCTTGGAGCATGAAGAAATTTGTTCTACAGAAAGATGAGCCTCTTAAACGACCGGAAGACTATTCTATAGCCTATCATGAGTTATTAAATGAGAGGCAGCTGGAAGCAGTGTTTCATGATAATGGGCCCGCACTGGTTGTTGCCGGTGCCGGAACCGGGAAGACCAGAACCCTGGTTCATAGAGTTGCCAGACTCGTTGAAAGCGGGGTCAAACCCTCGGAGATCCTGCTGCTTACTTTTACAAGGCGTGCGGCTAAGGAGATGTTAAATCGTGCCAGTAATATTCTGGATGAGCGGTGTAAGCAGGTTAAGGGAGGGACCTTTCATTTTTACTGCAGTATGCTTTTACACCGTTATGCAGATGCTATCGGATATCCTTCAAATTTTACCATCATCGATACTTCAGACTCCCTTGAAGTGATACAGTTTGTACGTACTCAACTCAATCTGCACAAAAAAAAGAAACGGTTCCCGAATAAAAATACACTGCTGAAAATTATCAGTACCGGAAAGAATAAAAACCTCGATACCAGAATCGTTCTGAAGGAACATTACCCTCAATTTCTGGAGCAGGAAGAAAAGATCCTTGAAGTGGCAGATGCCTATGAAGCATACAAGGAGAAGAATTTTGTCATGGATTTTGATGATCTCCTTATCAATACCAGAGATCTGCTCAGGAAGAACGATGATATTTGCACTAAGGTAGCTTCAGGGAATAGGCATGTAATGGTGGATGAATTTCAGGATACGAATAAACTGCAGGCGGATCTCACAGAATTATTCTCCAGTGTGCATGGTAACATCATGGCGGTTGGGGATGATGCACAAAGTATTTACTCATTCAGAGGAGCTGATCATCAAAATATACTTGAATTTCCTGAGCGATTTAAAGGTACAAAACTCATTAAACTGGAAGAGAACTATCGTTCCACACCCCAAATACTTGAAGTTGCCAATCAGTTATTGAAACAGGCTAATTTTAAATTCGAAAAACAACTGTATTCAAATAAGGAAAGAGGAGACCTGCCGGCTTTGGTCCAATCTTCAAGTGAGCACGATCAGAGCCGGTTTATCACACAATTGGTACTTCAGTTACGAGAACAGGAAACAGAACTGAACGATATAGCCGTTCTTTTCAGGAATGGAAGGGATTCATTTGACCTGGAAATAGAATTAAACCGGAAGAATATCCCGTTTGTGAAGTATGGGGGGCAAAAATTCACTGAAGCGGCTCATATAAAAGATGTACTGGCTCATGTTCGTGTATTGGTGAATCCAATGGATACTATTGCCTGGAACCGGGTTCTGATGCTTCTTGATGGAATTGGTCCTAAGACAGCTCAGGATCTATTTGAATGGATACGTTTGGCTAAAAACCCATATCAACTGGATCTGTCTGATACCACAAGTCAATCTTATATTGATCAGCTTAAAGAGTTGAGCAAATTGTTGGTCAGTATAAAAGAAAATGATCATTCCGTACCCAAAGTGATCGAGTTGGTCACCGATTATTATAAAGTATTCTGCAAAAAAAAGTATGATGATTATCCTAAGCGTATCAAAGACTTGGAGGCATTTGTTAATGTATCAGAGAGCTTTAGTTCACTGTCAAAGATGCTTGAAGAGCTGGCCCTTGACCCAATTACAGCTACAGCTATAGATACCGAACAAAAGACCAAGGAAGAGGCTCCACTGATCCTGAGTACTATTCATTCTGCCAAAGGATTGGAATGGAGACATGTGTTCATCATTCAATGCCTGGATGGGATCATTCCATCTGCCTATTCAGTAGAAGATGAAAAACAACTGGATGAAGAATTGAGGCTACTTTATGTTGCGGTAACAAGAGCCGAAAAGATGCTGTATTTCAGTTATCCGGTGTTGGCTCAATCGGCCTATGGAGATTATTTCACGCAGCCTTCTCGCTTTTTAAAGGACATGAATGAGGACTTAGTGGAAGATTGGAGGTTAGTGGAAGAAAATAACCCTCAGAACTTACCTGAGGGAAATCAAAAAGCGTTAGGCGAATAACCAAAAGGTATTGTTTTAATCTTCCTTCATGTATTTCCTTTGCCGATACATATCATAAACCAACCATGCAACAGGGTAAACAGGGATAAAGATAGCGAGAGCAATTTGCCAGTTATGACCTTTTTTTTGACCTCCATCATAAGGTAAAGTGATCCCTGCCATGCCGGCCATCCAGAATATGAAGAAAATGAAAAAAAACACGGCTAAGAATAATGCGCCTAAGAAACCGAAGTTTTCGTAAAAGCTTTGAAGCATAGTATATTGTGCTTAATAATGCGTACCTTTGTTGCTTGTTTTAATCTAAGAATCTAACACTTAAAATGCTTCCAGTAGTTTCAATTGTAGGACGCCCAAACGTTGGTAAATCCACCTTTTTTAACCGGTTGATCGGAAAACGAAAAGCAATCGTTCATGATGAATATGGTGTAACCCGAGACAGACATTACGGAGAAACCTTTTGGAATGGACGGGAATTCAGTGTGATCGATACAGGAGGATACCTTCCGGATGATATGAATGTGATGTCGGTTGGTATCAGGGAACAGGTTCATATTGCTCTGGAAGAATCAGATGTCATCTTATTTGTGGTAGATGTGGAAACCGGGGTAAATACCCTTGATAAAGCTGTGGCTTCGTTGCTCAGAGAAGAAGATAAGCCGGTGATCCTGGTTGTAAACAAAGCAGATAACGAGGAGAGAAGGTTAAACGCCACTGAATTTTATGAATTAGGTTTTGAAGACCTATATCCGATCTCATCGATCAGTGGTATGGGAACCGGGGATCTGCTTGACAAAGTAGTAGAGCATCTTCCTGAAGCAGAGCCTGAACCTGAAGTGGAAACGCCAAAATTAGCCTTTATAGGGCGCCCTAATGTAGGAAAAAGCAGTCTGTTCAATGCTTTGCTTAATGACCAAAGAGCGATTGTAACGGATATCGCAGGGACCACACGCGATTCTTTGAACAGTCATCTTCATTATAACAACAAAGACTACATCCTGGTGGATACCGCAGGACTAAGAAGGCGAACTAAGGTTAAAGAAAATATAGAGTTCTATAGTACGGTAAGGACAGAAAAAGCGATCAGAGAATGTGACGTAGCCATTCTTTTGGTTGATGCCATGCAGGGTTTTGATGCGCAGGATAAAAGAGTACTAAAAGAAGCTGAAAAATTTAATAAGGGTTTGGTCATAGTTCTGAATAAATGGGACTTAGTACCTGAAAAGGATACCAATACCGTTAAAGAATTTGAAGAATACATCTATACCTCAGTTCCACAACTTTCTTACGTGCCAATTGTTACGATCTCAGCCTTAAATAAAAAGCGGGTTCATAAAGTATTGGATATGGCACAAATGGTGATTGAAGAGCGGAAAAAGGAGATACCGACCTCTGAATTCAACGAATTTATCGAACAAATGTTAGGAGAGCGTCCTTTGCCGATGAAAAGAGGACAGCAGCTCAAGATAACATATGGAACCCAGGTAAAAAGTAATCCACCGGTGTTCAAGTTTTTTATGAATAGTCCACATGAACTGCCCCCAAACTATCGGAAGTATATAGAAGGCAAGATCCGCCAGCGTTTTGGATTCAAAGGGGTTCCGATCACCATGGTATTCAGGCAAAAATAATATCAAGGAACGTATGTTTATCTTTGAAGCTATGTGTTCAAAGAAGTAAGTTCTCAACTTGTCAAATTGTAACTGTATAACAGTTATGTCAACAAACAACAGTTAATATCTAAAGAAAACAGGCGGATACAGAGGTTTCATTTCGAATGGAGATAAAACAAAGCCAAATTGATTCTTTAATAGATGATGTAGCATACCTTGAACATGAGGCTGAAGCCCTGAAGTATGTGATCGACACCGTTCCATACGACAAAGCTCCGAAAGGTGGCAAATCAGTTGCAGAGATCCTGCATTTTATTGATCACGCTCAACAACAATATTACCGTAGAGTGATAGAGGATACGTTCCGGAACAATCGGCCGATCAACCTTAACTCTTATACCAAGCCTGATGAGAGTTACGAAAGAGACGAAGAGCTCATAAAGGATATACAAAAGCTGTTGTATAAGATCTCCAAGCACCGGGTAGCGTTACTGAACCTCGTTAAGAATCTTCAGCTAATTGATTGGGAGAGAGAGATATCAGAAGGAAGGCAAACCCTGACCTTATATGAATTCACGAATAATATGGTTCAGGAAGAGCGAAAGACTTTAAAGAAGATAGCAGAACTTGTGATGACCTTCAGAGAAACAAATAGCCCTGAAACTGAATCTGAAAATTCAAAAACCAGCGCCTAATGGAACCTTTTCAGTGGGTTGATCTTTTGGTATCCGTTTCATTATTAATTTCATTTTATAGCTTGATTAGGCTATATATGGTCAAAAGGTCACTGGTAGACCTATATTTTGGCTTATCTGCTTTGATCCTTTTGATAGGATATGTTGGACATATGGTAGGTTTTCATTTTAACAGCCTTATCATGAATTGGAGTAAACTGGTATCGGTGACATTCTACATAAGTGGTTTATTGGTTTTGATCCGTGAATCAAAGCCTGTATTTGCCCGCTTTCCTTTATATCTAACCGCCTTACCATTCGTTAGTATCCTGTTTTTTCCTCTTGTAATTGATTTTACGGTTATTAAAGACCTGGTAAACGGTATTTATCAGGGAGGAGCCTTGATCGTTTCTATTTTGGTTTTAACGGTTAATAATGTCAATGAAATAGGCAGAAGATACTATATAGTAGGCCTAACACTCGTATCGGTCTCATTCCTTACATATTGGGTCATTTTCAACAGAGATATCCCAGATAAGATCTGGATTAGTGAAATATTATTTGCAGCGGGAATTTTATTGGTCTTATTCAGATTCATTAAATCTAACTCAGTAAGAAAAACCACTTAAATTATTTATAAACATTGAAAGCAATAGATTTTACTCTAAAAGATACAGACAATAAAGAAGTAACTTTAAGCTCATTTGAGGGGCGAAAAAATGTAGTCATATTATTTTTCCCTCTGGCATTCAGCAGTGTTTGTACTACAGAATTATGCACAACACGAGATAATATGAAATTATATGATGCACTTGATGCTGAAGTACTGGCAATAAGTGTAGACAGTACCTTTAGTTTGAAAGCATTTAAGGATGCCAATAATTTGAATTACACTCTACTTAGTGACTTCAATAAGAATGTCAGCAAAGACTACAATGTACTTTATGAAGATTTCTTTGGAATGAAAGGAGTTTCAAAACGAGCTGTTTTTGTAGTAAACAAGAAAGGGGACGTGGAATATCAGGAAGTGTTGGAAAATGCCGGTGACATGCCTGACCTAAATAAAGTACAAGATGTTCTGGCTCAATTAAATTAAATCGGAGCAATTCCTTAGAGTGGAGAAGGAGTATTAACAGAACAGAGAAAGTTATACTACATTGACTTGAATACCTGATACTTTACATAATATAAATTATAAGAATATTAATACATTTAAATAATCAGGTTGCCTAAATATTTCTTATTATCAAACCAGAAATAAAAAATAAGTATTAGTCAGACGGTCGGTTAAACTAAAAGTATTACAATGAAGATAATTGTTGTCGAAGATGATAAAGTCTTATCTCTTCTGTTATCTAAAATGATTGAGAGACTTGGACATGAGATCATATCTGTAGTCACCAAAGGATCTGAAGCTATAGATCAGATCATTGATCATAGTCCGGACCTTATTTTAATGGATATTATGCTCGAAGATAATATTGATGGGATCACGGTAATGGAAAAGATCCGGGAGAATAACTTATCTCACCCTGTGATTTATATTACCGGTAATTCTGATTCGGTCAATTATGATCGTGCCAAAGCCACCGGTTTTGAAGAGTATCTTATCAAGCCTGTCAGCTTTGATGACCTAAAAACGAATATTAAGGCCGTAGAACAAAAAAAGCCCTGATAACTATATCAGGGCTCTACGTTGTTTTATCTGGCAAGATCAACTCACTGACTAACTGTTTTGATCCTGAAGTGTAAAATTGATCGGCATGCTGTAACGAACTAAAACCGGTTTACCTCGCTGCATTCCAGGTTTGAACGTTACTTTTTGAACCGCTTTGATGGCTTCTTCATCGCAACCCCCGCCAATGCCTCTTATAACTTTCGGGTCACGTACTTTACCATCTTTATCTATGATAAACTCAACAATAACACGACCTTCAATTTGCGCTCTTCTCGCCATTTCAGGATAGGTTATATGCTTGTTCAAGGCGGCTAAACCACCTATTAATTCAGGCATTTGCTCTACCACTACAAAGATCTCTTCTTCTTCCTCAACCACCTCCTCATCCATTTGTGGCGGTGGTGGCGGTAATTCCATGAAGGATTCATCCAGATCCAATTCTGCATCAAGTTCAATGAAATCATCCTGAATGATCTCGTCATTCGGAACCTCTACAGGAACCATGGGTCTTGGTGGCGGCGGAGCTTTGATCTCTTGTTTTGTTTGTACGATCTCCTCAACATAAACTTCTTCCTGTCGATCGATCACTAATTCTTCCTTTTCCTGCTCAATATTCAGATCAAGCTTAAAGGCTGATATCATTATAAGAAGTGCTAATATAAAGCCTATCTCAAGGCGAATCAGATAGCCTTTTTTTAAATCATTTTTACGATCTATTATTTTTACCGGACCTCGCATCATAACCTCCTGTTTGTTTTAGAAGTTATATAATAATACTACCTGTCAATGAAGATATTATGAAGCAGATAAACCCATTTTATGAACCCACTACAACTTTTATAGCCCCTTTATTCATGCTGAATTCAAACCGATCTAATTGACCTTTTTGTTCGCCGTCAAGGTGTGTATGAAGCTTTATCGAGTTTCTGAGCTCCATGGTATCCTGAAATGACTGTATTTCCATAACTTCAGGATCAAAGGACCTTCCGAAGGATAATTTTATAAATTCCCTGATCAGGAGAATTCTTGACACTCCTTTTACGATGATCACATCAGCAATACCGTCACTATTATCAGAATTCGGTGAGATCTTATACCTGCCACCTTCTGTTTTTCCATTGGCAACGGTCACCATCCATATATTTTGGTATGCCTTGCTTCCTTTTCCATCAATATTATATGTAATGTCGAACTGGCAGGACTTCAGCAAAGCGGTTAGCCCACCAAAAAAGTACTTAAGAAACCCCCATCGGAACGGACTTTTGGAAGCATAATAGTTAGTTAGACCATCCACACCTGTCCCACAGGTATTAACCATGTATTCCCCATTAACCAAAATAGCATCTACCTGTTTGATCCTGTTGTTTTTAAGAATCTTTAGATCCTGTTCAAAGTTTTTAAACAATCCGATGTTTTGAGCAAAATCATTTCCACTGCCTAATGGCAGGATACCGAGAACAGCTTCTGTATCTACTAAGGCGTTAGCGACACTATTTACCGTTCCATCCCCTCCACATGCTACAAAGTGATTGTATGTATCTAAATGAGCTTCAACAAATTCTTTTATACAATCACCGGTTCGTATGTATTTAAGGTCTGAATCCGGAAATTCACTCTTTATTACAGGTTCATATTTTTTAAAAATCATTTCAGAAGCATGTGCATTTGACGCACAATTAATGATAAAGCAATATGAACCCTTACGACTCAAGTAATCCTAATCAAAGTGTTTTACGTCCAGTGAGTAGGATCCGTCCTTATTCGGCTTCAAAGTGATCTTATCAATAAGTGCATCTTTTGTCACCTCACCCATCACTTCCACATATTTAAGACCATCTACTTTCACATGTTTGATCGGAGCCTGTATTCTAAGCGGATCTAAGACGATCAGTAGTATTTCCTCACCTGAATAGATTTTGTTGATCACATTTTGCGCCTGTTCACCGGTAAATGTTCTTAAATGTCCTTCAGCTAAGAATTCCGGGGAATAGATCGTCTCTTTTTGAGAGATCTCACGCCAATCCGATTTTTTTAGTGCTATAAAAAGTAAGTCGATATCCAATGTATTTCTATTTATTTGTTATATGCAAAGTGAATGAGAGCATCACCTTTATTAACTACAGGGCAATTGTTTAAGCCAATTACCATTCCGTCTTGTGGAGCCAAAACCCTGGAGTTGAGCTCCCCATAGGGATCCTTAATTTGACCTAATACCTGTCGTTTATTTTGAATTTCACCAAGTTCAGTTTTTGAAATAAATAAACCGGCATTCTTGGTCCTGATCCAGGTTGATTGATTATATATCATGGTTTTATTTGCATCCGGGGCATTTTTCACCATTCCAAGATATTTCATGAGACGGCGGGCGCTGTCAATGCCTTCCTCTATACCGAATTCATCATAGCGAAGTGATTCTCCTACTTCAAAGACTAAAATTTCTTTTCCTTTTTTGTGAGCCGCGTTCCGAAATGATTTAGAAATCAAACCTGAGTGCATCATCACCGGAGAGCCCATAGCCCGGGCGTACTCTGTTGCCTGATCAATTTTAAAGGAACACCTCACCTGAGGGTAATTAGATCGCGAAGCACCTCCGGTGTGAAAATCAATGCCACAGTCAATGACAGGAATGATCTCTGTCATTAAAGTATGGGCAAGTAATTTTGCCAGTGACCCGCCTTTTGCTCCCGGAAAGCTTCGATTGATATCCTTTCCATCCGGTAATCCCCTTGAATTCTGGATAAACCCATAAATGTTTACGATTGGGATCGCTATCACGGTGCCTTTTTCAGGAATTACCAGATCTCTTTCGATCATTCGGCGGATGATCTCTACGCCATTGATCTCATCACCGTGCAATCCACCTGTCAATAACATCACAGGACCATCTACAGGCGCCCGATACACCAATACAGGCAGATCGATACTGGTGTAGGTTGGAAGTCGGGCAATGTTCAGGTTCACAATTTTATGTTCACCCGGGCCGATCTTCTCTTTATTTATCGTGATGTACTTAGGCATGTTTCTT
>OBLN01000328.1_pt1 | contig 17462 bp, 17 predicted proteins | sample 1519301 | NCBI WGS metagenome assembly OBLN01 (sample SAMEA2452533, study PRJEB22499) | sediment metagenome | reverse complement strand
ACAGAGTATACCGGCGCACTAATTCATCGAAACTTTTCACGTCTCCTTTTTGAACCTGCCTGATAAGCTCCTTTTCATCAAGCTGCTGAAGATCATCGCTAGTCTTTATATTTTTCCATAATTTCATAAATATCACCCATGAGATAAAAGGAACCGTGGGCTACGATAAGGTCAGAGGGGCCTGCCTCTGCCAATGCCCTCTCCAGCGCCTTTTCCAGGTCTCTTTCCGTCAGTATCCCCTCCCTCTCTCCCGCAGCCATCCGTAATTCTTCCGCAGAGGCCGACCGGAAAGAAGAGTTTTCCGTTAAAATCACTTTTCGACAATATTCAAAATCAAGGGAAAGCATTCCCTCAAGGTTTTTCCCGCGTGAATAAGAGACCACCGAGACCAGCCTGCGGCCCGGATACTTCTTTCTCAGAGCTGTATAAAGAGCCCCGACTGATTCCACCGTATGGCCGACGTCTAAGATCCAGAGTCCTCCCCTGAAGGCCCTCTCCTCGATACGGCCGCCCAGGAGAGTCTTCTCCGCAGCCCTGACCAGGAGTTCTCTTTCCTCTGAGGCCTCTCCCATGCAGTGGAGCGCCTGGTAGGCACAGGCAAAATTACGGATCTGATGTTCTCCTTCCATGGCGAGCTTTACCGGCCCTATTTTTTCCCTGCCGACAAAGAGAAACGAACCCTCAGCAGTGAAATCCCTCCCGTAAAGAAACGGCTTGCCTCCGGCTTCCAGAGCCAGCTCTTCCAGGTAGTCCGTGATCCCCTCCTGCTGGGGCCCGATGACCACAGGGATCCCGGGTTTGACGATCCCCGCTTTTTCCCGGGCGATATGCCTCAAAGTAGGGCCCAGAGTCTCTGTATGGTCAAGTCCGATGGTATTGATCACAGCACATCGGGGCATGATAATATTGGTACTGTCCAGACGCCCCCCCATCCCTACTTCATATACGACCCAATCGGCCTTCTTTTCCCTGAAATAGAGAAAACTCATAAGGGTGATCAGTTCAAAAAAAGTCCGGTAGCGTTTTTCCCGCCCTGAGGTAGCCGGCCTGATCTTCTCCACCAGGCCGGCAAAATCCTCTTCAGAGATCCACTCATCATTGATTCTGATCCGTTCCCGGACATTATAAAGATGCGGGGATGTAAAGGTCCCCACACGGAATCCCCGGGCCATGAGCATGTTTTTCAGAAACTCTACCACACTCCCTTTCCCTTTGGTCCCGGTCACATGGATTGAAGGAACCGCCTCCTGAGGGTGACCGAAGAGAGCGGCCAAAGCGCGAAAGGACTCCAGATTATAATGCGACTCATCATATTGGACATCTTTCTTGATCTCATAATTGATAAAGGAATTGAGATAAGCTGTCGCTTCCTGAAAATCCATAATATCCTCACTGTTAACCACAAAAATATCACAATTATCAGCATATGCCAATGGGAAAGAATGGAAAGGGGCGGGTGAACCCGCCCCGCCGGCCTATTTGAATGCTTCCTGGCCGGAAAAATCCCGATATAGGGTCAGATCGTTAAGGATCTCCTTCTCCTGAGCACTGAGCTCGCCCATAATATCCTTCGATGCATAGTAACCGAGCCCGGGGCCCAGCATATAGCCCTGCCCGCACATCCCCACCATGTTATAGTAATTTTCCACATCACGGGTAAATCCGACGATGGGGAATCCGTCGGGAGTATTGGGATAGAGGCCCCGCCAGGTCCTTCGCACATTGAGGTTTTTAAGGATCGGCATCAGATCGATCATCCGCCGTGAGATCTGGGGGAGAAAGCGTGATGTCGGGCGCTCATCTTTCCCCAGGATGGCCGGAGATGGAGTAATACAGAAGATAAACTGTCCCGTCTTATGCTGATAAAAGTAGTAGTTCTTGGATCCGGGAGCTTCCCTCATGTCCACGATCATTGTGGGCAAGACAGGCTGAACAGCATCGGTGATGCCTCCCTCATGGGAATCGGGATTCACAGGGACATCGATCCCCGCCAGAAGAGCGACTTCTTTAGCAAACCCGCCGGCGGCATTGACCACGACACCCCCGTGATAAGTCCCTTTATCCGTTCTGATTGCGGTTATCTGTACGCCCTTTTTCTCCATGGCGATGACTTTTTCACGAAAATGAAAGGTCACGCCGTTCTCCAGGGCATTGAAATAAAAGGCATTGATAGACCTCATAGGAGAAGCCGATCCGTCATCGGGAGAGAAAGTCCCCCCCCGGAGCCCCTCAGGATTGATCATGGGAAACATCTTTAAGTAGTCGTCCCGGTCAAACCAATCGATATTGAGCCCGTATTTTTTCTGTTTTACCAACAGCTCTTTATAGGTCTTCTCATGGGTTTCTGTATAGGCGGGATAGGAATAGCCACCCTTTTCCCACTCGATAGGATCTCCGTATGTCTCTTCCCATGTGGAAAAGATCTCAAGGCTTTTCTGACAGATGAGGATCTTGGAACGGTCAGAATGAGTGGCTCTGATTCCTCCGATAGCGCGTTTGTTCTGCCCTTGTCCCGGAGAAGGTTTTTCATCAAGGACAAGGACTGTTTTACCCGCCCGCCCCAGATACATGGCAAGAGGTGTCCCGACACTTCCGGCTCCGATGATGATCACGTCATAATTATTCATGGCTCTCACCGTCCTTTATTCCTGCGAAATAACGAAGAGGCGTATCAAAGAAAAGGGGCCTTAGCGTGTCCCGGGTGATCTCTGAGACATCAGCGCCCTCTTCCCGCATGAGCCGCAGAATAATGCTTTGACAGGTCTTCCCTCCGCAGGCTCCCATTCCGGCCCTTGTAATCGCTTTAAGCTGGTTGATGTCACGCACTCCTTTACGGATCAGTTCCCGGATCTCCCCGGCTGTCACACGCTCACACCGGCAGACGATCTCATCGTCGCGGATCTCGGGAATATACTCTCTCAGGGGTTCTGTGACAGTATGGTCTTCCTGAATGATCAGGCCGGCGGCCTTTTTGGCTTCTTCAGCAGGCATTCTGAACTGGACGAGATAGGTGTTGGAAACCTTCCCTGCCTTTCTCAGGCTGACCACTTCATATTCCCCGAGAGGGTTTCCCGCTTTGTCGGTAACGAAAGCCTTGTCGCCGGCATCCAATCTCTTATCCCCGAATTCATAGGGCAATGTGACGGTGGGCATATCACTTTCTTTGCGGAAATCCACCAGCGTCACAGCCAGTCCCGGACAGATGGCGACACACTGCATACATCCGATACAGCCTTTTTCTTCCAGAAAAATCGGAACATCCATCATATTATCAGGGTCGATATAGATGGCATTTTTTGGGCAGACAGACGTACAGGGGTTACACGGGATCTCCTGTCCGCAATTGAATACAGGGTAGACCCCCTGATTATATCCGCTTGTCTGCGGTTCTACATCCCTGCCGGGCTTGCTTTTAAGGATCTCCATCTTTTTTGTCCACTCAGCAGGGATCTTTTTCGACTCTTTCTTCAATTTGCCTGTTATCTCCAGGCCCTTGATCTTTCCGCTGAACATAGCAGCAGAGGCTTCCGCGATCTCCTCGGCATCTCCGGCCAGATAGCTTTCCATGCCGAAATCCAGAGCCTGAAGATGGAATTCATTCACGGGATCAAGCCCCACGGCGATGAGAAGAGTATCGCATGAAAAAGTTTTTTCCGTTCCCGGGACCACCCGGAAACTGTCGTCCACTGAAGCCACGGTCACACTCTCGACAGCCTTATCTCCGTTTGCGCTCACCACAGTGTGCCGGGTGTAGACAGGGACTCCCATACGCACGAGTTTATCTTTATGGACTCTGTAACCGCCCACATCTTTCTGAGCCTCGATAAGACCCACCACATCGATTCCAGCCTGGAGGGCATGGTAGCCGGCGATGAGTCCCACATTTCCTCCTCCGACGATAAAGAGTTTATCGGATGCCTTTACCAGGTCACGGTTTACCAGTGTCTGAAACGCTCCGGCTCCGTAGACCCCCGGCAGAGTGTTCCCGGGGAAAGGCAGGCTCTTCTCACGAGCTCCTGTTGCGTTCAGGATGATACGGGGTGTCACAAGGACATAGGTCTCATTGTTTTTAAGCACTCCCACCTTTTTATCGCTGTATACGGCAATAGCAGCTGTGTCCAGCCAGATCTCCACAGAAGAGAGGCTGCGGACCTCCTTTTCCAGAAGCCGGCCGATCTCAAACCCTCTTGTTCCGGCAAAGGAATCCTCCACAGACCCGAAAAATTTATGTGTCTGTAACACAAGCTTTCCTCCAAGCTTGTCTTTGTCATCGATGAGCAGTGTCCTCACTCCGGCTTTTCCTAATTCAATGGCGGCGGTCAATCCTGCCGGGCCGCCTCCGATGATCAGGACATCTGTTTCCACATCTTCGATCTCGTGGAATGTCCCGCTCTCCTCTTCAGCAGAAAGAACCGGAAGCCCCCGCAGCGGTTCTATCCGCATATTTGAGCGCAGAGGCGTCATACAGGCCTTCAGAGGCCTTCCATTGACTATCACCGTGCATTGCCCGCATTGGCCGTTAGCACAGAAAAGCCCCAGGGGGGCACCATCTTTCTGATGATAAGAAAAGGTACGGACTCCGTTGGCAAAGAGCGCAGCGGAGATCATCTCGCCCTCCTGCCCTTTCATCTCACGGCCTTCCCAAAAAAACGTGACTTCTTGTGTGGGAGGAATATCCAGGACCGGATGTTCCTTAATTCGATAATCAGACATATCTCCTCCTCGTCATTCCGTGAAAGGGAACCTGATTCTTCTTCTGAAGATCTTTTTTTAACAGGTGAATTATACCAAATGGAACCGTGTTGTAAATCACTTTTTCAGAGAGAAAAAGGACAATCCATTATTTAGGAAAGGAGGGGGGAGGTCAGCCTCTTTTTCTGCTGATGTAAGAGAGGCATTTTTTTCTGAATAGGGAGAAAAAAAGGAAGGAGATAAAGAGAAAGGCAAAAAACTGCAAAGCCGGCTGGAAGACGGCCAAAGATAACAGCGCTGTGAGAAGAGCCGCAGCTCCCAGCCCCCCCGCGTACAGGCGCGCTGAGAAAATCTCCAGTGCGAAAAAAAGAAGGCCGGCAGAGATCCAAAAGAGCTGAGTCATGGCCTGCCGCCTTGAGGGTGAGGTGTAAAAATCGGCGGCGGAAAACGTTTATGAGACGCTTTTTTGATCATCATGGCGACTTTCGTCCGGATCTCATCCCCGTTTTCAGGTACAGGACATTCTTCGGGAAGAGGCATGCCATAGACCATCCTGATCCCATATTCCATTTCATCATAGGTCAGGCCGATCTCCCCTTCATCTGTCTGGCCGTGCCACAATCCTCCCGAAGGGATACGGCTTAATATCTTTTCAGGCACACCCAGAGCCCTGCCCAGGTCCACCACTTCTCTTTTAAAAAGATGGCTGATAGGAAGAAGGTCTGCGCCTCCGTCCCCGTATTTTGTAAAATAACCGATTTCCAGCTCTGTTTTATTCCCCGTTCCCAAAACAAGATAGTTCATCTTCTGAGCATAGGCATAGAGAAGGGTCATCCGCATTCTGGCCTTGATATTGGCCAGAGCCACCTTTTCCATCCGGTCTTCGACTTCTTTGAGATCGGCCCTTCGGACCTGTGATCCGACAAGAGAGGCTAAGGACAGATAAGCCTCCTCAAGATCCAGAACATGATACGGGACAGAGTTTTCCTCACACAGCTCCCGGGCCAGCGACTCATCATCGCTTTGATTCCCGCAGGGCATGATCAGCCCCAGGGTCGTCGCCGGAAAAGCTTGCTTCGCCAGGAGGAGCGTCACGGCAGAATCCACTCCGCCCGAAACTCCCAGCACGACTCCGTCTCCTCCGGCATTGACGACTTTTTCGTAGGTCCATAAAACGATCTCTTCACTCAGCTGTCTTTGATCCATTACGACTCCCCGTGTATCCTGACCCATCCTTTTCCGATGCGTCGTTCCCATCCTTTGAGTTTATAGACTGCCCCCCGGATACCCGGCATGATCCTGATCTGCCTGTCCAGGGCTTCCAGGGTAGAACGGTACTCGTGACTCAGTTTCTCCTGGATCAATTCTTCGGAATAGTAAAAATCACGTCGGATCCTCATTACGGCCACATCCTGGCGTTCTATCTTTCCCTTGATATAGGCCACCCCGTTGATGACTGAGATATCCAGAAGCGACGTCTGAAGCCCGAGGCTTACAATGACTCTTCTCACCATGGAGGTCAGCTGAAAATCATTAATACTCATTATCCGATATACCGTTTTAATGCGGCCAGGGCTTCCTCTTCTGTGATCATCTTCATTTCTTGCAGAAAGCGGATAAACCCTTTCAGATAATTTGAAGAGACGGTCCTGACCACGTCATCCCATAAGCCTTCTATCATCTCATCCTTGAGGCCCGGCACTTTTTCCAGAAGAGCAAAAACTGACTCCTTCGGTTCCTCTTTCTTCATGGCATGGAATATCCTGAATGTCCCTGCCAGAGAATCATCTGCAATTCCCTGAATAAACTCGCCCAAAAGCTCAGGGTCCTCTTTCATCATGAGCAGCCTGAATTTCAGCATATTGGCTGAATAGTAGCGGGGATTCACAGTAAGGGCTTTCTCGCAATAGTCCAGGGCTTTACCGACATCATTTTCCGAGAAGTAATATTCAGCCAGCCTGTAGGCCACATCGGGCCAATCGGGATGATTTTCGAAAATCACATGAAGGAGCTCCCTGGCCCGGTCAAAGTAACCAAGCTCCGACTCTACATAGGAGAGTTCCAACCCGATCTTTTCATGTTCCGGCTGGGCTGAATACCCTTCCCGAAGTGCTTCTCCGGCCAGGGCAAGCTCCCCCTGGGCATAACACAGCTGCCCCAGGGAAAGAAGAAGCTCTCCCTTCTTCGCTGAAGCGAAAAAGGCCGTAACATAGTAGAGAAAGGCTCGCCTCCAGCGTCCTTCTGTCCGGGCGATCCTTCCCAGGATCAGATAGTACTCCCCGGCCAGCTCCCCTTTGAAAAATAATCGCTCCATGAGATCCCGATGTTTTTCGACCTGTTCACTTAACGAGAGAAACCGGACCTGCGGATAACCGCTCATCTCAGGAGGATGAAAACCCCCCGATTCCATAAGGGTTCGGGCTGTCTTATATTTTTCATAATGATCGTTGATCTTGACCAGTTCCGCCATATATCTTCGCGACTCCTCCTGACGGCCGGAACAGTGAAGAAGGACGGAAAAGGGAAAGAGGACATCGGGGTACCCCTTTCCCTGTTGCAGCATTTCTCTGAAAAAAGTCTCCGCTTCACGGCTGTCCTGCTCCACTTCACCGGAGAGCCGGGAGAGTTCATCGTTTTGAATAGGTGTTCTGATATTTTCACTCATCATTAATCATATCACCTGTTTCTGTACTTCTCAAGGGCCAGGCCTAACAACTGAATACTCCGACGCATATCTTCCTCTTTCAGGACATAGGCGATCCGGATCTCATTCTTCCCCTTCCCGGGGGTAGCATAAAAACCGCTGGCAGGAGCCACCATGACCGTCTCCCCTTCGTGGGAAAAGCTTTCCAAAAGCCACCGGGCAAAATCCTCGGCGTTTTCGATGGGAAGTTTTACCACTGTGTAAAAAGCTCCGGCAGGTTTGTGAAAAGTCACGCCTTCGATCCGACCCAATTCTTCAAAGACAACATCTCGGCGTTTTTTGTATTCTCTCCTGGCCTCATCCAGATAATCTGATCCTGTCTCGTAGAGAGCCACAGACAACACCTGATCGATCGTGGGAGGACATAGACGGGCCTGGGCCAGGACCATGGCTGCATCGGTGAAATCCCTGTTTTTCGTGATCATGGCGCCGATACGCGCTCCGCAGGCTGAATACCGTTTGGAGACGGAATCGATCAGTATGACACGCTGGGCCTGCTCTTTGAAATGCATAACGCTGCTGTGTTCCCTCCCGTCATAGACAAACTCATTATAGACCTCATCTCCGATCACGGTGAGGTTGTAATCATCCGCCAGGCGGAAGACCTTTTCCATATCTTCGCGGGTATGAACGGTCCCTGTGGGGTTATTGGGAGAGCAGATAAGGATAGCCCGGGTATTCTCTGTGACGGCCTCTTCCATCTCCTCTTCAGAAGGAAGGTGAAACCCGTTTTCCACGGTGGTCGTCAGAGGTTTGATTTTGACCCCGGCCATCTTTGCGAAACCGTTATAATTGGCGTAATAGGGCTCAGGGATAAGGACCTCGTCTCCGGTATCCAGTGAGACCATAAAGGCAAAGTAGATGGCCTCGCTGCCGCCGTTGGTCACCATGATATCTTTTTCATTTACATCATAACCGATCCCGCTGAAATAGCCGGCCATGGCTTCACGAAGTTCCGGAATACCGTTAGAGGGAGCATAGGAGAGGACTTTCTCCTTAAAGGACCTCAGGACTTCAAAAGCCTTCGGGGGCGTCTCCACATCGGGTTGTCCGATATTGATGTGGTAGACCTTGATCCCTCTTTTTTTGGCAGCATCGGAAAAAGGAACTAATTTTCTTATCGGGGACGGAGGAATGGTACTCATTCTTTTGCTCACAGGCATTGCAGTCTCCTTTTTTTTGATAAAAAAAAGGCACGAAGATGATATTCTCCGTGCCTTTCTCTTCTTAGAAATTGTATAGTCTCGTCAACGCAACGTGAAGTTGTACGTAAACCCGAACCATACGGCCACGGGAACACCATTGTTTTCAGCAGGCTTGAACTTAGCCCGGTAAGCAGCCTCGACGGCAGCTTTATCCAGGGCTTCGGAAACGCCCTTCATCAGAACCACTTTCTTCACATTACCGTTGGTGTCGATCCATGCTTTGACAAACACACGCCCCTCAAGACCGGCTTTTCTCGCCAGTTCGGGGTACTCCGGCGGCGGTTTACTCACAACGACCGGAGCATTGGAATAAGGGATGAAAGCATCCGGAGGCGGTATCTCAGTATCCACCGCCTGCTGATCCAGATCGAGATCCGTATCAGCAATGGTCGCTTCCTCATCAACCTCTTCATCCTCTTCTGCTTCCACGACCTGTTTAGGCTTCTGGACGACCTGAGGTTCCGTAGGCTCCTGGATCACTTCTGTCTGATCCACAACGTCGACTTTCACTTCCCTGATCTTCTTCGGCCTGTAAGGCTGCGGTTTGGGGCTGGGAATCGTCCACAACATAAGAAGAATCAAGGCAAAGCTGGCAATAAGAGCTATCCGTGTGAACAACGGATCCATGTCCTGTAATCGCTTAACATGTTCTGCCATTGCTCATCACCTCCCGCCGCTTTCGACGTTTGCACCCAAAACCACCCGGAGGGCTCCGGAGGCTTTGAGCTCCTCAAAGACGGCATCGACGGCTCCGTAACGGGCAGTCTTGTCGGCTTTGATCTCCACGATCAGCTCTCCGTTGGTCTCAAACATTTTCTGGTCCATGAGATTGCTGACAAACTCCATAGGAACGAATTTGTCCTCAATGGCCACTTTTCCCTGATCGTTGATCCAGATGATGGCCAGATTTTTTCTCTGGAGCTTCTCAACCTTTTCAGCCAAGGGGAGTTGCAAGTCGATTCCGCTGTCCACCTTAAATACCGTTGTGACCATGAAGAATACCAGCAAGAGGAAGGCGATATCCGCCATGGAAGCGGTGGGTATCTTGGCGTCAGCGCTTTTCTTTATCCGTTTAATAACAGCCATGACTTCCCTCGCTATCTTTTCTTGTTAACTTGTAATGAAATCTTTTTCATTCCGATCTTCTTCATTTCGTCGAAGATACTCAACATCCATTCGTAGCGGGCATTGACGTCTGTCTTAATGATCACAACCAGCTTGTCGTTCTCCTTCATCCGGGACTCGACATAGTTGGAAATGGTGGTCAATTCCTGCATCGGCTGATCATCCACATAGATGTTTCCCGCGCTGTTGATAAAGATCTTGCACAGATTCTGTTTGGGGATCTTCGCCGAACCTTGAGCTTCTCCGGGCAACATAATGGACAGGCCCTTGTCATTGAAGAACCCTGTCGTCACCATGAAGAAGATCAGCAGAAGGAACGCAATATCCGCCATGGATGAATCGGGGATATCCTCCTGCACTTTCAAGCGACTTTTTCTTAACATGCGTCCCCCTTCAATTATTTGGCCTTGGTCTGGGTCTTCAAAATCTCAAGAAATTCTCTTGTGCTCTCTTCAACGCTCAGAATAATGGCCGATACTTTGGCGGTAAAATAGTTGTAAAACAGGTTGACAGGAATAGCGATAGTCAAGCCTGTAGCTGTGGTGATCAACGCTTCGGAGATACCGGAGGCCACGACAGTGGCTTCAACGCTTCCCGCCATGGCGATAGCATCAAAGGCGTGAATCATGCCGAGAACTGTCCCGAGGAACCCGATCATGGGGGCGACTGTAAAACCGGTCACCAAAAAGGTCAGGTTCTTCTCAAGGAAAGCCAGCTCTGTGTTGGCTGTGCTCTCGATTGACTTTTCCACTTCATTCATGTCCCCGCTCGTCTGCTGGAATTTCAGCAAGCCGGCTCTCATGATAGAGGGTACGGGGCCGGGAGTGACTTCGCACACTTCGATCGCTTCATCAACGTTTCCCTGAACGAGGTGAGATTTGAATTCCACGAGGAATTTCTTGGCTGACCTGGTCGCTTTGGCGTAGACAATAAAACGCTCAATAATAACGACTAATGATAATATTGCCACCAGGGCAAGAAGATACATTACAGATCCACCTCTTACAAAAAGTTCCATCATAATAAAAACCTCCCTATTCTGTTTTTTCAATTATAATAACCCCAAAATCAGAAGTCAATAAAAATATTGAAAAGCCAAGACAAAAAGCCTGAAACTCTTTTTTATTGTTTTCAGGGCACTTAACAATTCTGTTCGTTTTGAATTATTTTAATATAGTGCCTGATTTAACGATTCAGCTGCCCCAGGGCCGGTCTGATCCTCCGGGCTGTCCAGAGAGCCCCTGCTGTCTTGAGTAAGTCCAAAGGAAGAAAGGGGACCACCCCGTATTTAATGACCAGGCTCATGGGGAAATCTCCCTCCATATAGATATTCTTCACCCAGTAGAGCCAGGCGCCACCCGTCAGGTAGATCACGCCCAAACCGGCGGACAGGGCCACAAATCCGCCTGCCACAGTCTTCGCCCTGGGATAAAGGACCCCGGCCAGGGCCCCGCCCAGGACAAACCCTGCCAGATAACCGAAGGTAGGTGAGACAAGGTACCCCGGGCCGCCGCCTCCTGAAAAGACCGGGAGTCCTGCCAGGCCCAGGAAAATGTATAGGAGGGCCGGAAGAGCCCCTCTTATTCCAAGCAGCGCCGGGCCCAGGAGGGCGAAAAAGACCTGAAGGGTCAACGGGACCCCTCCCGGCAAAGGAATCCTGATAAAGGAACCGGCGATGAGAAGAGCCGTCAAAAGTGCCGTGACAGTGAGACGTGAAGCCGGCCTTTTCATCCTTCTCCTCCCAGGCGGATCCAGGCGCCGTGTCTTTTGTGGGTCTTATCCCTTCTATAGCTGAAAAGGCCCGGCGTACAAATAGTGCATCGGGGATCCACCGTGATCCGAAAGCAGCCCCTCGAGACAAGAATGCTCTTCAGATATCCGGGGATATCCAGGTAGCTCTTCCCGCATCTCCTTTCAATAAAGGGAGTCATGCCTTCGGGAAGAAGGGCAAAAATATCTCCCCTGACCTCGTAACAACAGGCCCGGGCCGACGGGAAAAGATGGACAGACAGCTCAGCTGCTTCGAACCCCTCCCGTGCCATGATCTCAAGCCCTTTTTCCAGGATACCGGCAGCAGCCCCTCTCCATCCTGCATGAAGGATCATGGCAGGCCCCTCGTCGCCCCAGAGCGCCACAGCCGTGCAGTCCGCGACCCGGACCATCAGCGTCAACCCGGGGATCCGGGTCATCAGGCCGTCACACGGCCCGAAAATACCCTCCTCAGCGACCGTCAGAATCTCACTTTCGTGTACCTGACGGCATAGCGCCGCAGGCTTGAGAAAGGCCGGGACATCCCCCGAAGAGAGGTCCTCAAGAAGAAAACCGGTCACGGCCACACTCAATCCTCATATTTCGGCCAGCAGCAATGCTTATATTTTTTCCCCGATCCGCAGGGACAGGGGTCGTTTCGTCCCACTTTAGCTGTCTTTGTGATGGTCTTGGTCTTCCCCCGCTCCCCCATAGCCGCATTTGTCGTGGTGCTGTATTCCAGGCGGGCGGCTTCAGCTTCAGGAGAGTTCTCCTTCTTTTCCACGGCGACATGGAAGACAGCGCGGATGATATGGTGTTCGATGGTGGTATCCAGCTGGGAAAACATCTCAAAGGACTCTTTTTTATATTCAAAGAGAGGGTCTTTCTGGGCGTAGGCCCTGAGATTGATCCCCTCCATGAGATTATCTATGGCATAGAGATGCTCCCGCCAGTTCCTGTCGATGGTGTCCAGCATGACCAGGCGCTGAATATTCCGCATGGTCTCCTCTCCGAACTCCGCTTCACGAAGATCGTAGAGTCTCTCTACCCCGGCCATGACCATGGCCTTAAGCTCTTCACGGGAAGGATCTTTGTCCGGGTCAAAAGGAAAACGCAGCGCGAAATATTCCAGCAGATAATCATTAAGGCCCTCGTAATCCCAGTCAAAGGAACGGATATCGGGGGGACAATAGAGATCCAGCCCCTCATCCACCACTCGCTCCATAATATTAAAGATCTCGTCTTTGAGAAGATCTCTGCGCTGCACCCTCAGGCGTCCGTCCTGCCCGATTTCCAGCAGTTCATACTTTTTCAGAAGGTCCGTCATGAGCCTTTCAAACCCAAGTTCTTCGATAGTTACCCGAAGCTCTTTCTCATCGCGGAACTCTTCTTTTGAAAGAGCTTTGAAGAAGGAAGCGATGTAAGCTGTCTCCAGGACAAAGTTCCGGTTCTCATAGATCACGGCACGCTGCTTGTTCATGACATCATCATATTCCAGTGTATGTTTCCGGATCTGGAAATTGCGATGCTCCACCTTTTTCTGAGCGCTTTCGATCTGCCGTGAAATAAGAGGATGTTCTATGGCCTGCCCTTCTTCCATGTTGAGCCGGTCCAAAACAGAGATGATCCTGTCGGATCCGAAGAGACGCATGAGATTGTCTTCAAGAGAAACGAAGAAGCGCGAAAGTCCGGGATCCCCCTGACGTCCGCTTCGTCCCCGGAGCTGACGGTCGATCCGCCGGCTTTCATGGCGCTCTGTGCCGATGACATAGAGGCCGCAGGGGACATCATCCATACACTCTTTGATAGGCCGTGGAGGCTCACCTTCATGATCCCCGCCCACAAGGAAACACTCTTCACACTCTTTGACTCCTGCCCCCAGTTTAATATCGGTCCCGCGCCCCGCCATATTGGTCGCGATGGTCACAGCGCCGGCTTTCCCGGCGTCGCTGATGATCTCCGCTTCCTTAAGATGGTTTTTGGCATTGAGGACATTAGCCCTGATCCCTTTCCGTGTGAGCATCCTGGCAAGAAGCTCGGAATCCTCCACAGAGACCGTGCCTACAAGAATAGGCTGGGAAGAGGCGTGCTTCCGTTCTATTTCATCGATTACGGCATTGAACTTCTCTTTTTTCGTCTTGAAGACAAGGTCGTTGTAATCAAACCGCCGGACAGGCTTATTTGTAGGGATTACGATGACCTCCATCCCGTAGATCTCCTTGAACTCAGCGGCCTCTGTGATCGCCGTTCCGGTCATCCCGGCCAGCTTGTCATACATCCGGAAAAAATTCTGGAGTGTGATGGTGGCAAAGGTCTGGGTCTCTCCTTCGATGGTGACCCCTTCCTTGGCTTCCAGGGCCTGATGCAGTCCGTCGCTGAAACGGCGGCCGGGCATGAGGCGCCCGGTATACTCGTCTACGATCAGGACTTTGTTATCCTGGACCACATACTCCACATCCTTTTCAAAAAGGGAGTAGGCCCGGAGAAGCTGGGAGACGGCGTGAAGGATCTCGCTTTTTTCGGCATACTCCCTCTGGACTCTCCTTTTTTCCTTTTCCCTCTCCTTTTCATCATCTGTCGTCTCGTCGATACGGGCAAAGGTCTCCCCGATGTCTGTCAGTTCGAACAAAGCCGGGTTATCCGGGGACAAAAAGCGCCGTCCGTTTTCCGTCAGGTCGGCCACATGCCTCTTCTCATCGATGACATAGTAGAGATCCTCTTCAAGGAGATGAAGGCTCTTGTCTCTCAGATAGGCCAGTTCGGTATCCCCGATCAGCCGCTGTATCCTGGTCTCCTGTTTCATCTTCATCAGCTGTTTGTGTTTGGACAGCCCTTTTTCCGCTGTCAAAAGAAGCTTGCCGGCCAGCCGTTCCTCCCCCTTCTCCAGAGCCTCCTGGGCTTCCCGGACAAGACGGGAGACCTTGTCCCGCTGCTTCGAGACCAGGGCGCGCACCTTCGGGTTAAAATCCCTGAAATAGGAGTTGTTGCTTCTCTGGACCGGGCCGGATATGATCAGCGGTGTCCTGGCTTCGTCGATGAGGATGGAATCCACTTCATCAATAATGGCGAATTCCCTGTATTTCTGAACCTGTTCATCCAGTGACCAGACCATATTGTCCCGGAGGTAGTCAAAGCCGAATTCGCTGTTTGTCCCGTAGACGATATCTTTCGTATAAGCTTCTTTTCTCTCGTTTGTGTCCATCCCGTTCTGCAGACAGCTCACCGACAGCCCCAAGGTCTCATAAAGAAGCCCCATCCACTGGCTGTCACGAAGGGCCAGATAATCATTGACAGTGACCACATGGACCTGGCCCTTAAGGGCGTTCAGGTAAGCGGGCATCGTCGCCACAAGGGTCTTTCCTTCTCCGGTAGCCATCTCAGCGATCTGTCCGTCATGGATCACCATGCCTCCGATAAGCTGTACATCAAAGGGGACCATATCCCACTCTTTGTCATGCCCTGTGACCCGGGCTGCTGCTTTTGTGTCTGTAAGATACCTGCAGCCTCTTTTGACAAGAGCAAAAGCTTCGCAAAGGATATCGTCTGTGGTCTTTCCTTCACGGAGAGCTTCTCTCAGCTCTTCTGTCTTCTTTCTGAAATCTCCGGGGTCCTTCATTGTCCCCAGGAAAATCTCATAAAAGCGGTTGATCTCATCAACACGCTTGTTGTAGCGTTTTACTATCTTTTCCTGGTAATTGCCAAAAATCGCCTGAAAGATGTTTGCCATCGTTGTCACCTACCTTAATACTTTAAGTGGATTAATCGTTTCGTTATTTATCCTGACTTCAAAATGGAGATGAGGGCCGGTCGATCTTCCGGTAGACCCCACAAAACCTATAATGGATCCCTTCTCAATAAAATCACCTGTCTTCGCACTACACACGCTGAGATGCCCGTACCGTGTGGAAAGGGCCCCTCCATGGTCGATGATGATCAGGTTCCCGTACTCTCCCGCCATCCCGCTCCATAAGATCCTTCCCCGTTCCGCAGCGTAGACAGGAGCCCCCATACTGTTCCCCAGATCCACAGCATTATGAAAATAGCTCTCCCCTGTGATAGGGTCCCATCGCATCCCATAGTAAGATGTAATATGCCCTTCCCGCACAGGGTAGATAAAAGAGAGTCCCCGGTTAAAGACATACCGGCGTATCAGCTCGTTCTCCTCTTTGGACAGGACCCCGTCCAGATTGTCGATCTTTTTATGGAGAGACGAATAGACCGAGGAAAAAGCTTCAAGGTCCCTTTCGTTAAAAAGCAGACGGACCTGTTCTGCCTGAGAACCCCCGATCCCCTCTTCACGGATCTCTCTGCCCCCCTGCAGCCGGGCCACGTGGGTCACTTTCGCTTCCAGTTCCGCATAACGTTCTTCAGCATCTCTTTTCCAGTTCAAAAAAGTAAATGTAACCCGGCGGAATTCCCCGTGCAAAGACTCCATCTCCCGTCGAAGTGCGATATTCTGTTTTTGAAGCCACGAGTTCTCATCCAGAAGCGGAGCCGTGTCGCATTTGAGTCTGTGATACTCAGAAACCCACATCCCCGCAAGAAACAGCCCTCCCGTAAAGGCCGTGATAAGCAGGATCACTCCGATACGGAGCCATCTGTGTCTGATGGAAAAGCGCTTGATCTCCGCTGTGTCTTCACCGAGGATGAGAATATGATAACGTCTATTGTCCATGAAGACGTGTCACACCCCTCAAGACCTTGTTCTCTTCGGGAATGAGATACTTCATAGGGTCTTCCAATTTGCCGTTATGGATAACTTCATAATGAAGATGTGTGCCCGTACTGCGTCCGCTGTCCCCCATCGTTCCCAGATATTGCCCTTTGGAGACATACTGTCCTTTTCTCACGCCGATCGTGTCCATGTGGCCGTACCGGGTCTCGTAACCGAACCCGTGTTCGATCATGATGACATTGCCATAGACCCCGAACCACCCGGCAAAGACCACATAGCCGTTGGCAGCGGCTTTGATGGGAGTCGACGGCATATTGGCAATATCCAGTCCTGTATGGAATTCACGCTGTCCGTTAAAAGGGGATTTCCTCCAGCCGAACTTCGATGAGATCCATCCGTCGGCGGGCCAGATGGTGGGAACATGCTCCCATTTCTGCACGCTGTTCTCCATCTTTTCCACGACACGGTAGAAACCGCTTTTCAGAAGATTCAGCTTGAGCTCCACCTGGGAAAAGACGATATTGAAATCGTTGGTCATAGAGGATTCATCCACTCCCGACAGGTCGTCCGCTTCGGATAATCCGATCCCGCCCATGGAGAGGTTCTCTTTTCCCTGAAAGATCGGAGGAAGGGAGTTCAGGATAAGGACATTATCGCAGATCTCCTGCAGTTCCACAAGTTTTCCGTCGAACTGTCCCAGTTTTTCTTCCAGTCTCACATAGTTCTGCTTCAGACTTTTATTCTGTGTCTTGAGTAAAGCGATCTCCCCTTTCAGAGCGGCCTTCGTCAGAGGCCCGGAGATATCGACAAGCGCAAAGATAATAATCAGCCCCGCGCCCACATGGACCGTCCAAAAAAGAGAGACAGGTATCGAGATCTGCCAGACACGTCTGTTGGAAGGAGGGATGACCTTAACGGTAAATTCTTTCATCTATCGTCCTTTGGAATAGATTTCATTAGTAATGACCAGCCCTCCGGAAGAACGCTCCACGCGGAGAGGTGTTCCGGAAGCCGTCTGCCCCCCCGCCTCCCTGAAGAGACGTATGATCTTTTCCACATAACTCATGGTCTCCGGATAGGGCGGGACTCCCCCGTACATCTCCACCGCAGCCGGGCCGGCATTGTAGGCAGCAAGTGTCAGGCGGAGATTGCCGCTGAAACGGTTGTACAGAGACTTGAAATAACGGACCCCGGCATAGATATTCTCTTCGATATCAAAGGGGTTGGATACCCCCAACTGACGGGCGGTCTCCGGCATAAGCTGCATCAGGCCCATGGCGCCTTTGGAGGACACTGCGTTGGCATCATAGTT
>OBLN01000327.1_pt1 | contig 17465 bp, 17 predicted proteins | sample 1519301 | NCBI WGS metagenome assembly OBLN01 (sample SAMEA2452533, study PRJEB22499) | sediment metagenome | reverse complement strand
ACATTATGTTTGTGGAAGTGACCCGCATGCCCGGCCGCAGGGAGCTGACCCTGACCGGGCGGCTTGGCGACGTGATGCAGGAATCGGCCCGCACCGCCCTGTCCTTTGTGCGGGCTAATGCCGAGCGTCTGGGGATTGACGGCGAGCTGTTCGAACACAGTGAGGTTCACGTGCATGTTCCGGCGGGGGCCGTCTCCAAAGACGGGCCTTCCGCCGGGATTACGCTGGCGGTGGCGCTGGTGTCCCTGCTGACCGGACGGCCCGTGCGGCGGCGGGTCGCTCTGACCGGCGAGTTGACCCTGAGCGGTCGCATCCTGCCTGTCGGTGGGGTGAAAGAGAAAATACTTGCGGCGCGGCGCGCCGGCGTTGCCACTGCGCTGTTGCCGCGGCGCAATCAAGCGCAGGTTGAAGCCATGGACAAGGGGATCATTGGAGACCTTGAAATTCAATACATGGAAACAGCCGATGATGCCCTTGCTACGGCTTTGCTCCCCGTTGAGCGGGTTCGCGGCTGCTCCCCGTTGAGCGGGTTCGCGGCTCCTTTACGCGTTTTTCCTGTGATTCCCGTCCAGGTGTCCGACCGTCCGTTTGAACTTTCTCTCCCAAGAATAAATTTCTGCAAGGAGTCTTTCTGTGTGTACCTCTGTGCGATTTATCGTCCTGCTGTGTTTTGTTCTGATCGGTCTGCCCTTTGCTTCGGCTCAGGCGCAGACCCTGGCCGACAAAGTGATCGAACATGACCTGGACAACGGACTTAAGCTGCTTATGGTTGAGCGCGATGCCACGCCCACTTTTACCGCTTACATTACCCTTGGTGTGGGAGCGGTGAACGAGACCAGTGAAAACCGCGGGGTGGCCCATCTGCTGGAGCACATGCTGTTCAAGGGCACTCGGACTCTGGGAACGGTCGACTATGAACAGGAGAAGCCGCTGCTGGAGCAGATAGCGCAGGTCGGTGCAAAGCTCGATGCCTTGCGGGCGCGGCGGGATGCTGATCCGGACGAGGTTCAAGAACTGGAACAGCGTCTGGCCCGTTTGCAGCAGGAACATAAAAAATTCGTGGTCAAGGATGAATTCGCCCGTATCTACGCCGAAAACGGAGGCGTCGGCTACAATGCCTTTACCAGCAAGGATCTGACCTCCTACCTGATATCGCTGCCGTCCAACAAGCTTGAGCTCTGGGCGGCGGTCGAATCGGACCGGATGAAAAATGCCGTTCTGCGTGAATTCTATACTGAGCGCGAGGTGATCAAGGAGGAGCGCAGGCGCTCTTATGAAACCAGTCCCCGCGGGCTGCTTTATGAAAACCTGTTGGCGACCGCGTTTACGGTTCACCCCTACCGCAATCCCATCATCGGTTGGATGTCCGATATCGAGAATCTGACACTGGAGGAAACGCGCTCGTTTTTGAAGCGCTACTATGCGCCCGCCAATACGGTGATCGCGCTGGTGGGAGATATCGATCCCGCGGAAACCATCGCGCTGGTCGAGCGTTATTTCGGAGACATCGATCCCGGCGTTTCCGTCATGCCCGTCACAGCTGTCGAGCCCCCTCAGAACGGCGAAAAAAGACGTCATGTTCAGTTCGACGCAGAGCCGCAGCTTTCGATGGCCTTTCACAAGCCGACTCTGCCAAGCCGGGAGGATTACGTTTTCGACCTGATCGACCAGATATTGGGGCAGGGGCCCACCTCGCGCCTTTATCGCAGTCTGGTGCTCGAGAAGCAGCTCGCTACCGCAGTTTCCACCTATGGCGCTCCCGGAGCGCGGTATCCCAACCTCTATGTCATCAATGCCACGCCTCGTCATCCGCATACCGTTGAAGAAGTCGAAGAGGCGATTATGACCGAGATCGAACGGCTGGCCCGCGAACCGGTGAGCGACGCTGAACTCGAAAAGGCCCGCAGCCGCCTGCGCACCGATCGGCTGCGTTTTCTGCGCGGCAACAACGGGTTGGCCCGCATGCTGACCTACTATCAGAGTGTGGCGGGGGATTGGCGCTACCTGATTTCCTATGACCAGAAGGTGGCGCAGCTCGATGCGGAGGACATTATGCAGGTGGCCCGGCGATGGCTCACAAAAGCCAATCGAACGGTTGTCACCCTGAGTGCTGAAGGAGAAATGCAATGAATTTGCGCAAGCTTGCCTTTCTGCTATTGCCTATTGCTATGCTGGCGTTTTGTGTGACGGGTTGTTCCCTCTCAGCCCCTGAAGCGTCACCGCGGAATCTGACCTTTGCGCCCCTCGAGTTCGATGTGCCCGAGATTGCACGGGAAAAGCGGGAGAATGGATTGCAGCTCTACCTCAAGCCCGACCATGAGCTTCCCCTGGTGCGGATTACGGCTATGCTGGGTGTCGGCGCCATTGTCGAGCCGCCGGAAAAGACAGGTCTGGCAGCAGTCTATGCGTCGCTTCTGCGGCAGGGGGGCGCCGGCGAGCTCGACCCCGATGAGATGGATGAAACCCTTGAGCGGATGGCGGCTGACTTTTCCGCCGATGCCGACACCTACGCCGTGACGCTGGAGATGTCGCTGCGCGCCGAGGATCTGGATCGTGGATTGGGAATTCTCTCTCAGGTTCTGCGGCGCCCCCGCTTCGACTCGGCGCGGCTTGAAATCATCAAACGTCGGATGCAGGAAGAGATCCGGCGCCGCAACGACGACCCTGCGCAGCTCTCGCGCCATATTCTGTACCGGGCTCTTTATGGCGAGCATCCCCTGGGGCTTCGTCCGGAGGTGGAAACGGTCAATGCCGTTGAGCGCGTCGACCTGGTGGAACTGCACCGCAGATACAGCCATCCCAACAACCTTCAGATCGGCATTTCCGGGGATTTCGATCCGCTGCTGCTTGAAGGACTGGTTGCGCGGCATTTTGACAACTGGCCTGCTGGGTCTGTAGCGCAGCTGCCGATTCCGCCCCTTGGTCAGACTCCCGCTCCCGCGATCTGGGTCGCGTCCAAGGAACTGAGCCAGACCACGATCCTGCTGGGGGAAATCGGCCTGACAAAAGACAACCCCGATCAGTATGCCGTGCGGGTCATGAACTACCTGCTGGGCGGTGGCGGCTTCAATTCGCGTCTGATGCGCAAGATCCGCTCTGATCGCGGTCTCGCTTATTCCGTTTACTCCTACTATCAGGTGGGGCGCCGGCTGCCGGGGCCCTTTGTCGCCGGCTGTGAAACGCGCCCCGACGCTGTTGATGAAGTCATCGAACTGATGCAGCAGACCATGGAAGAGATGCGCAGCGACCCTGTTTCCCAGCAAGATCTCAAGCTGGCCAAGGAGAGCCTGATCAATTCTTTTGTCTTCACCTTTGAGGATCAGCACGATGTGGTGGCCATGACGATGCGTCTGGATTACTATGATTACCCGGCGGACTACCTCAGCGGTTACCGGGATCGGATCGCCGCCGTCACCCGTGCGGACGTCATGCGGGTTGCGCGCCGCTATCTCGACCCTGAACGGCAGGCGTTGGTGCTGGTCGGCGATATCGATGCCGACGACCCCGCATTGAGGCGTTTTGAAAAGCCGGTCAGGGTATTCGACCTGGAATAGCGATGTCGGATGGGAATGTCTTCATCGTCTCATTGGCGATCTTTTTTTTCTGCCGTCTCAGTATGTGTTCGGCAGGTTCACTGCGCTATGGCGATGGCAGGGGAAGCTGCCGGTGATAAGTAAGATGCGACCCCGGTTAAGGCCGGATTCGCAGATGGAGGAACCCGATGGAGTACCCGGTATGGTATCTGCCTCAGTTTTCAGGGGGCAGCCTTATTGCCCTGATCGCCGTAACCCACGTATTCGTGGCGCATTTTGCCGTAGGCGGGGGGCTTTATCTGGTATTGGCCGAGCGCTTGGGGCTGCGGGAAGGCGATCCTGGTGTTCTCGATTTCACTCGCCGCCATGCGCGCTTTTTCATCCTGGTCACCCTGGTTTACGGCAGCTTGACAGGTGTCGGAATCTGGTTCGCCATCTCCCTGGTGCAGCCGACCGCAACCTCTCTGCTGATTCATAATTTCGTTTTCTTCTGGGCCGCTGAGTGGGTGTTCTTCCTGGTGGAGATCGTGGCCGCCATGGTTTATTTCTATACATTCGGCCGCATGCGGTCCGGAAGTCACCAGGTGATCGGCTGGATCTACTTTGTTTCCGCCTGGTGCAGCCTTTTTCTGATCAACGGAATCATCACTTTCATGATGGCCCCTGGAGGCTGGCTTGAAAGCGGCAACCCCTGGGAGGGCTTTTTCAATCCGACCTTCTGGCCGTCCCTGTTGGTCAGGACTTTTCTCGCAATCTTCCTGGCGGGGGTCTATGCCTTTGTCTCGACCGCTTTTCTGCGGGATGTGCGCCTTAAGCGGCGTATGACCCGGTTTTCAAGCTGGTGGGTTCTGATCGCCGCGCTTGGCGCTCTCCCCAGCGGCTGGTGGTATCTGCGGCAACTGCCGGCGCCGGCCCGCAACATCCTGGCTCATGCTTCGCCGCAGTTGGCCGCTATCCTGCAGGCGGCCCTCTGGATGGCCGCGGCCGGCGGTGTGTTGAGCCTGATTTTCTGTCTGCTTCGCCCGCAATGGCACAACAAGATTGTCGCGCTGCTGGTTCTGGTCTGCGGGCTTGGTGTGATGGGAGGCTTCGAATGGGCTCGCGAGGGTTCGCGTCGGCCTTTTGTCATCTATGACAGGCTCTATTCCAATAGCATCCCCCCGCAGAAGATCGAGATGCTCAATGCGCAGGGGTTCCTATCGTCCGCCAGGTGGTCCCGCGACAAAGAGGTCAGCGAAACCAACCGTGCAACAGCGGGCGAGGATCTTTTCAAGTTTCAATGCTATGCCTGCCATACGCTGGGCGGGCGCAACAACGACCTCTCTTCGCGCACAGCGGGGATCGCCTTCGAGGGGATGACCGGTTACATTGAAAACCTCCATGCCATCCGCCCTTTTATGCCGCCCTTCGCCGGCACTGTGAATGAAGCCCGCACCCTGGCCGCCTGGCTGGTCAAAGATGTAAACGGCATTGAGATCCCGGCGCAGATCCTGCTGCCTGATAAAGCAATTGAACCTGAGCATGAAGATCGCTCAGACCTCGGAGAATCTCTTTTCCAGCAGCGTTGTTCCCCCTGTCATGGCTTGCGCGAGGGAGGCAACGCTATGAACGCCAGGGTGCGCGGCTGGGACCGCGACCGTATCCGCGCGGCTCTGGATGATTTGCCGCGTATGAGCCCGGCCATGCCACCGCTTATGCTGCCTGCTGAACAAAAAGATGCCCTGGCGGATTTTCTGGCCGCTCTGGCGCAGGAGTAGTTCCCGATGAATGAACTCATACCCACTGCTGACGTTCTGCCCGCCGCCCCCTGGATCTTTCGCGCGCTGCAGGCACTGGTTTTTCCCATCCACCTGCTTTTCATGAACATGCTGCTCGGCTGCGCCGGAGTCGCTCTCTATGCGGGAATGAGAAGGGCCGGTCCCAGACGCCATCTGGCTCACGCCCTGGCCAGGGCTCTCCCGGTGCTGATGGCGATTGCGGTCAATTTCGGTGTCGCCGCACTGCTCTTTGTGCAGCTGTTATGGGGACCGTTTCTTTATACCAGCTCCATCCTTTCCGCAGTATTCTGGATCAGCATTATCCCCTTGCTGATCATTGCCTATTACGCCTTATATCTGTACGATTTCCGTTTTGAACGCCTGGGACGGCTGCGACAGATTGTCATTTTTGCCGCGGCGCTCATTTTTCTTGTGATACCGTTTATTTTCACCAACAATATGACCCTGATGCTCAATCCTCAGGCCTGGGAGGGATATTTCGACAGCAGCGCGGGAATTTTTCTTAATTGGGCGGACCCCACGCTGCTCCCGCGCTATCTGCATTTCATCCTCGGAAGCCTCGCCGTGGGCGGATTGTTCGTTGCCCTTTATATCCGTCACCGAGGTCGCCATGACTTTTTCGTCGAGGAGGAAGGCGTGCGCCTCGGAATGGCCTGGTTTTCCTGGTTGACTCTGATTCAGATGATCGACGGGATGGTCTTTCTGGTCTTGCTGCCTGCCCCGGTGCAGAAGCTGTTGCTTGGCGGAAGCCCTCACGGTACAGGGGTCTTTCTGCTTGGTTTTGTTCTGGCTGTGCTGGCGCTGGTGGCCGGCTTCCGAGGACGGGTTACCCTGGCCGCGGTGGTCGTTGTGCCGCTGGTCTTTGTTATGAGCGAAGTTCGTGCCGTGGTGCGTTCCGGCTACCTTGCGCCTCATTTCAGCCTGGAGATGGTGCCCGTTTCCACGCAGCTCTCGCCGCTGGCAATGTTTCTGGCCGTCCTTGTTCTGGGCGCGGCCGTGATCAGCTGGCTGCTGTGGCGCTGCGCCCAGGCTCTGCGTTTCGGGCGTTGATCCCGATTGTCTGTCTTTAGCTTTTTCCGAATTGCTTTTTGGGGGAGGGGAGTGGAAACATGTCCGTACCTGATTCGCCGCTGGATACCCTGCGGTCTGTCTTTGGTTTTCGAGAGTTCAAAAGTCGCCAGCGCGAGATTGTCGATACGCTGCTCGCCGGGGAGGATGCCTTTGTCCTGATGCCTACCGGCGGCGGCAAATCTCTGTGCTACCAGATTCCGGCTCTTCTTCGCAGAGGCACCGCGATTGTTGTTTCGCCGCTGATTTCGCTGATGAAGGATCAGGTGGATGCCCTGCAGGCCAATGGCGTGCAGGCTGCCTTTTACAATTCCTCACAGGGTGCCGCGGAGGCACGCCGCGTTCTCGCGCGCCTGCATGCGGGTGAACTGCGCCTGCTCTACGTCGCTCCGGAGCGGTTGATGAGCGACGTTTTTCAGAATCGGCTGCGCGAGGTGGAAATTTCCCTGTTCGCCATTGACGAAGCGCACTGCGTCAGTCAATGGGGGCATGATTTCAGACCGGAATATGTGCGGCTGGGCGAGCTGCGCAGCCGCTTTCCCCAGGTGCCCATGGTTGCTCTGACAGCAACGGCAGATCCGCAGACCCGCAAGGATATAGCGCAGCGATTGAAGCTGGAGCGGGCGCGTATATTTGTGGCGGGCTTCGATCGCCCCAATATCCGCTACACGATCACTGAAAAAGCCAAACCCTTCCAGCAGTTGATGGCTTTTCTGGGATCCATGCACGACCAGGCGGGAATTGTCTATGCCCTGTCGCGCAAAAGAACCGAGCAGGTCGCCCACCGTCTGCGGGAGCAGGGGATCGATGCGGCGCCCTACCACGCCGGGCTCGGTGAAGAGGAGCGGCGCCGGGTGCAGGAGGCTTTCCAACGCGACGAGGGTACAGGAGGCTTTTCAACGCGACGACCTGCGGGTGGTGGTGGCGACGGTCGCCTTCGGCATGGGAATCGATAAGCCCAATGTGCGTTTCGTGGTTCACTACGACCTGCCGAAAAATATTGAAAGCTATTACCAGGAAACCGGACGCGCGGGGCGTGACGGTCTGCCGTCCGAGGCCCTGCTGCTGTTCGGACCCGGGGATGTGGCGCAGGCCCGCGCCCTGATCGAAAAGAATCAGAACCCGCACCAGAGAAGGATCGAGCTGCACAAGCTCAATACCATGGTCGGCCTGTGCGAGGCGCAGATCTGTCGCCGGCGGGTGCTGCTGGGTTATTTCGGTGATGAGTTGAATGAGGATTGCGGCAACTGCGACCTGTGTCTCGATCCCCCGGAGCGGTTCGACGCCACGGTGCCGGCGCAGAAGGCTCTGTCCTGCGTGTTCCGTGTCGGCCAGCGGTTCGGCGTCGGTCATGTCGTCGACGTGCTGCGTGGTGCCGATAACGAGCGTATCCGCCGTCTGGGGCATGAGCGCCTGTCGACGTACGGCATCGGTGCCGACCTTGGCGTCGATGAGTGGAACAGTCTTTTGCGCCATCTCGTTCACCTGGGGTATCTGACACAGGATGCGGCGCAATATTCCGTGCTCAAGCTGACGGAAAAAGCACGACCGATTTTACGGGGAGAAGAGAAGCTGGTGCTGCCCCGCCCCCGCACCAGAGTAGAGACGCCGCGTAAAGTCAAGCGCAAGGGGCGCGACGAGCTGAATTACGATGCGGAATTGTTTGAAGCCCTGCGCCGCCTGCGCAAAGAGCTGGCCGATGCAGCCGCCGTCCCGCCTTTTGTGGTCTTCAGTGACGCCACCCTGGCGGAGATGGCGGCCTTCATCCCCAGGGACCGCGATGCACTGCTGAGCATCAACGGGGTGGGGCAGGCCAAGCTTGAGCGCTACGGAGAGGCGTTCCTGCGTGTTCTGCGCAATTATGACCAGGGCGGGGACGCCGCCGAAGACACCAGTATTCTTTTGGTGGAACACGAATGACGCAGCCCCCTCTGTCTCCCGATCCCGATTTTATGCTCGATCTGGTCCACACCCGCATGCCGTTCGGTCGCTATGCGGGGCGCAGATTGATTGATCTGCCGGAGCCCTATCTGGTCTGGTTTGCCGGGCGGGGGTTTCCCGAAGGCCGCCTGGGGCGCATGCTCCAGTCCGTTTATGAGATCAAGGTCAACGGGCTGGAGCATCTGCTGGAGCCTTTGAGAGACGTAAAAAAAGAGTCATGATTCAGCATGGGAACTGCGAACCCATGAGATGAACAGCAAAATATAAAAAAGAAGGGTCATGGAAATAAAAACACGTTATACTTTGGATGCCGGTTGCTGCTTAGCGCGCAGTTTCTTTGGGGGCGACAGCAATCAGCAACGCAGCGGTTGGTGAATTTTTACGACGCCATCAAGTGTGACGATTTGCCTAGAGTCTGGAAAAGTACCAGCAGTTGCTCGATCAGGTTACGTACAATGGTGCGAGTAACGGCAATAGCAGGAGCGCCTCCGATTGTGACCGTCCGGCGCTTCTGCTCTGGGTCGAGGCTGTGGCCCTGGCCCTTGAGGTGGAGCAATTGGCTGAGAGTGAGGCTGAGAAAATACGCCTGCGTGCTGAGCAATACCGCCCGGATGGGCTCTGCCCTTTGTTTTTCGATGGAAGGTGTCGGCTCGAGAAAAACCGCCCCCTCTCCTGTCGTCTGCGCGATCCCCGCACTCCACCATCTCTGGACAGGACTCGCTTTGCGGCGGATCTGGCAGTCATCAACCGTCAGTTCGTTTCGGAAGTGTTTCACAGCCTGGCTCCGGAGACAAAGCAGCTGACCGTTGCTGAATCCTTGTTGCTGGATGTGTAGAATCTGCAGAACGCCCGTCTGCGGTGAGGAGGTTTTTGAAGGTTGTTATGGCGGATCTCAAGCAGACATTCGAAAAGGTCAGAAACTTTGTGCGCCGTGATCTCTGGGATCCGGAGTTCTACCAGCAATCCCTTGGTCGGCGTCTGCTTATACAGCCGGGGCAGGTCGTCACCCTTGTGGCGCGCGACTTTTTTGCAGACCGTTGTCTGCTGCGTGCTTCGGCTCTGACCTATGCTTCCGTCCTGGCCATTGTCCCCCTTCTGGCACTCATGTTTGCCCTGCTCAAAGGTTTCGGGGTGCAGAACCAGCTGGAACCTCTCATTCTGGAACACATTGCGGTCGGTTCGGATCAGATCGTCTCCCAGATTGTCGCCTATATCGATAACACCAACGTCGGCCGCCTCGGGATGGTGGGCCTTGCGACGCTGTTGCTGACCGTATTGGCTCTTCTTTCTAATATCGAAAAAAGCTTTAATGCGGTATGGGGGGTCGAGGAGACGCGCTCGCTTTTCCGTCGCTTCGCCGATTATTTTTCGGTGGTGACCATCGGGCCGCTGCTGATCCTGGCAGCGATCTCCATGACCTCTTCCCTGCAGAGTACGGCTCTGGTGGAAGCCCTCAAGAATTATTCCTATGTCGGGGATCTGGTTCTTTTCCTGTTCAAAATACTGCCCTTTGTTGGGATGTGGATCGCTTTTACCGCTCTGTACATCTTCATGCCCAACACCCGGGTGCGGCTTTCGGCAGCCTTTATCGGTGGCATCATCGGCGGCTCCCTGTGGCAGTTGGCCCAATTCGGCTATGTCCATTTTCAGGTCGGCGTCTCCAAATACAACGCCATTTACGGGACCATGGCCGCTCTGCCCATTTTCATGATCTGGATCTATCTCAGTTGGTTGATTGTGCTCCTGGGCCTGGAGGTCAGCTATGCTCTGCAGAACCTGGGCACGCTGCGGCAGCAGATCCGCGAAACCTCCTTCAACCAGGTCGGTCATGAAAAGGTCGCTCTGGCGGTGGTGCTGCTGGCGGCGAAATTATTTCATCGCGGTGAACGGAAATTATTTTATCGCGGTGAACGGCCTTGGGGGGTGGAGCAGATTGTTTCCTATCTGCAGTATCCGCCCCGCCTGGTGCGCAGCGAAGTGTTCCGGCTGAAGAATATGGGGATTCTGAATCAGGTCAGCGAGGACGGTGATGGTGAGTATTCCTATCAATTGGGGCGCTCGCCGCAGACGCTGCCCATGTCCGAACTTCTCCGGAGTCTGCGACATGACGGTCCCGAGGTGGTTGGAGACGAAGGGGTTGAAGAGCATCGGATTGTGAGGGATCTTCAGGAGCGGCTGGAGGCAGCGGAGCGTGATGCTCTGGAGGGATTGTCGCTGCAGGATCTGGCTGCCCGTCTTTTACATCTTTTACAGGAGGCTGACGCCGGCAGCCGCGGGGATCAGAGTGCGTAGGTCTTGAGTTCGAAGCGGCCGTTTTCATGCACCGCATAGGAATACTGAGTAATCCAGTCGCCGAGTCCCAGGAGCAGACCCTGATCCAGATCTCGCTGCAAGGGTTGGTGAAAATGCCCGGTAATGACGACGTCGCACCCCTGGGCCAGGCGGTCGCGGGCGAATTTCTCCAGCAACCCCAGCGGCAGGCTGCGTTTGCTTTTGGCCGCGTTGCCTTTCTGGCTCATGCGACTGGCCCATAACGCAACACGCCAGGTCAAGTCCCCGGGGAATTTCTCCAGCAACCCCAGCGGCAGGCTGCGTTTGCTTTTTGCCGCGTTGCCTTTCTGGCTCACGCGGCTGGCCCATAACGCAACACGCCAGGTCAGATCCCCGGGCATTAGCGCCATGGCCGCCTTGAGGGGGGCGCTGCGCAACAGCCCCCGCCACAGCAGGTATCCCCGATCCCGGTCGTTGATCCGATCGCCGTGACAGAGAAAAACCCGTTTGCCGTCGATCTCGACCGTTCCGCCGTCCGGCAGGATCAGACAATCCAGGTTGTCTCTGAAAAAAGGGCCGAGATGAAAATCGTGATTCCCTTCGACGTAAACGATCTGCGTGCCGTCGCAGTGCAGTGATCTGAGTTTTTCGAGCAACGGTATGTAGGGGGTGAATACCAGGTGGCGGTAGCCCACCCAGAATTCAAAAAGATCGCCGAGAATATAAAGAGTGCGCATCCGACCGCGCTGGGATTCCAGAAACGTCAGCAGTTGCTGATAGTTTTCGGTGTCAGGGCAGAGCAGGTGGGCGTCAGCCAGGAAAATATCGCGCGTCATGGGGCGAATTTACCCGCCCCTTGTGCCAAAGTCAAGCAGGGGAGGTTGCGGTTTTCCCGCGATCCGTTAACCTGCATTTTATCCTGCAAAAACCAGGGAGGTTCTTTTTATGGACGTTCAGAAAAAGATCGATCGTTTTCTCGAAGCAGAGGCTTTTGGTGTGGTGGGTGCTTCATCCAAACCCCACAAGTACGGATACAAAGTTCTGCGATGCTATCAGCAGAACGACCGACGGGCGATTCCGGTCAATCCGGTGGAAAAGGAGATTGCCGGCGTGCCTTGCGTTTCCGATGTTTCGCAGCTGCCGCCGGAGGTCAAAAGCATCTCCGTCATCACGCCCCCGCAGGTGACGGAAACGGCCCGCAGGTGACGGAAACGGTTGTCGACAAGGCGCTGGAGGCGGGGCATATCCAGAATATCTGGATGCAGCCCGGCGCCGAGAGTGCCGCCGCGGTGGAGCGGGCCGAAAAGGCCGGACTCAACGTGATCGCCGACGGCAGTTGCATTCTGGTTGTCCTCGGTTATCGCGGCCATTGAGTCGCACTGTTCTCACGGCTTTTGGATGCAGGTCCGCCAGTGGTGGACAAGCGTGGGGATGATGGTTATCATGCGCTCACGTGTTAATAACTGACGCAATTTCCATCCCGTTGAGGACGCATTTGTGACAGAAGAATCCATCCCCGATGTGGCGACCCGCCTGAAAACCGGTTTTTGCGACGGATGGCGCACCAGCCTGAAACTGATCAAATGGGTCGTGCCCATTTTCCTGGTGGTCGATCTGCTGAAACAGACCCCCGTTCTTGATCGGATGGGGGCCGTTTTTGCTCCCCTGATGACGACCTTCGGCCTGCCGGGAGAAACGGCCTTCGCCTTTGTCGCCGCTTTTACTCTCAATCTTTATGCGGCGATTGCCATACTGGTCCCTCTTGAGTTGACCTCCTGGCAGATTACGCAGTGCGGCCTGATGATGGGAATTGCTCACAATCTTCTGGTCGAAGGGGGTGTTTTAAGCAGCACCGGCGCCCGCGGCGGCCTGCTGACCCTGTGCCGCCTGTTCATGGCTGCGGGCTGCGGCTGGCTGATGTACCTGGTTCGGGTTCTGTCGGCATGATTGATGTGTTTCTCGACAGTCTGCTGGCGGCCTGCCGACTGGGGCTGCAGCTTGTTCTCATCATCGTTCCGTTGGTCACGATTTTCGAGCTGCTGCGTTACCTGTCTTTTTTCCGGCGGGTGGGGCAGGGGGTCGAGCCGCTGATGAAGGGCGTGGGCCTCTCGCGGAGCGCAGCCGCACCTCTGTTCACCGGCATTTTCCTCGGAATCGCCTATGGGGCCGGCATTATCATTCGCGTCGCGCGGCACAACAATCTTTCGCGACGGGAGGTTTTTCTGGTCGGGTTGTTTCTGGCGACCTGCCATGCCGTGATCGAGGATACCCTGATATTTGTCGTGATCGGGGGGGATTTCTGGGTCATGCTGGGGGTTCGTCTGGTGCTCGCCGTGTTTTTGACGGCGCTGCTGGCCTGGCTGTGGCCCCAGCCTGATCAGGCGGTCCCCGCAGGACACTCAAACGACAGGGCGGTGCCATGAAAATGATTCTGATCCTGTGTGGGGTGCTTTTTCTCCTTCTCGGTGGACATGTGTTCATGGCGGGATTGGAGGACTACCACTCCGAGAGCGCGCGCATGGCCCGCCGGATCGGCAGCCGGCTCAATATATCGCGCCCGTTCTGGAATGAGCCGGGCGTGCGGGAAATGGCCATCGGCAGTTCGTCAATGGTGGCCGGGGCTGTTCTGCTGATTTTTATTGGCGGTGCGGGGTCGCGACCTGGAACCTGATCCGGCCCTGCATTGGCTTTTGGCGGCAAACCATGCATTCTGATATGATAGCGGATAAACTTTCATCGTATTTCATAAAAAAGATCATCTTGCAGCCTCAGTGTCTCAGGCCGCAAAGATCATAACAACAGTTTTATGCCGTCGAGAAATGGACGTGCGATCCGGAGCATGCATGAACGAAGAATTTGACGACCTTGAAGATTTTTTTGACCAGGAAGGATTCGATGACCGTCTGGAGCTGGCCCAGATGTCTCTGGATCAGGGGGATAGTGAAGAGGCCCTTGAACTGGTCGAGGACTTTCTTGAGGACCACCCCTTCGATGTTGAAGCCTTGAATATCTGTGCCGTTGCTGCAACCAACCTGCAGGACGAGGTCAAGGCCATGGCGATTTACCGCAAAGCGCTGCGGCTCGACCCGAAAAACGGAGCCATTCATCACAACTACGGGGTCCTTCTCGATCGCCTCGGACGTCATCGCGAGGCGTTGGATCATCTGCGCAAGGCATTGAAATTTCAGCCTGATTTTCCTGAAGCTTATGTCAACCTCGGCAATGTCCTGGATGAACTGGGGGAGACGCCGGAAGCCTTGAAGATGTATGATGAAGCCCTGAAACGCCGCCCTGATTCCGCCGATGCGTATTTCAACAAGGGGCATGCTCTCAATCGCATGGGGCGCTACGTCGAGGCCGAAGAATGCTTCCGCGCCGCTTTGGTCATGGAGCCTAATGAACCTGCCTGCCTCAATGGCCGTGCTTTTTCCCTGGCCGGCCTGGGGCGCGACGAGGAGGCGGTTGCCTGTTACAATCGTGCCATTGGGCGCGAGCGCGGTAATCCCAATTATTTTTTCAACCGGGGCCTGTCCCTGGTACGCCTCGGGCGTTTTGAAGAGGCTCTCTCCGATTTTGAGGCCGCCCTGGAAGCAGAACCCTCCTTTTTCGAAGCTCTCCTCGAGAAAGGCAATGTCCTCATGGAACTGCAGCGTTTCGATGAGGCGCGCGAAATACTCGAAGAGGCGGCACAGCGCGAACCTCTCAGCGCTGAGCCGCCCTTTTACCTGGCACTGCTGCTTGAACGTCAAGGCAATCGCGAGGCGGCTCTCGGTGCTCTTGAGGAAAGTCTGCGGATCGATCCGGACTCAATTCACACCCTCAACAACAAGGGTAGCGTTCTGATGGATCTCGGCCGTCTTGATGAAGCGATGACATGCTTTGATGCCATTCTCGAACGCACCGATGTCTACCCTCTGGCCCACTATAACCGCGCCTGCATTTTTGCCCGTAAGGGACGGACTGCCGATGCGGTCAGGGCTCTGTCCAAGGCCTCCCGCCTGGAACCGCATTTTCTGAGCGATGCACAGGTCGATGCCGATTTTGATCCCATCCGTGAGAAACCGTCATTCAAGAAACTTGTGTGCAACCATTCCGGAGAATCCACAGGACAACTGACATCATGACCCTGCCCGACGCTCTCGAATTCCGCTTCATAGGGATGAGTTGCGCCAATTGCACCCGAACGAGTGAAAAAGGCGTGGCAAAAATGGGCGGCGTGAGTACTGCGACTGTCAATTTCGCAGCGGAGAAACCGCGTGTCGAGAGTGATCCGCAGAAAGTGAGTTCGGAAAATATTGCTTCGAAGGTGGCTGATCTCGGCTGTGAGGCTGAGCAGGTCGGTTCGCCGGAGGAGACCGGACGTCTGCGTTTCGGGGTGCGTGGCATGCACTGTGCCTCATGCGCAGCGACCATTGAAAAAAACTGCTGGGGCTTCAAGGGGTGTCCGAGGCACGGGTCAATGCCGCCGACGAAAGCGCGCGCCAAGGGCAAGGCGGGTCAGGCGCTGAGGAAGCCGCCGCATCTGCAGGCCGACCGCGCGGTGCTGTTGGAGACAGACAGGTGCGTGAAGTGGCCGCCAGCCGGGTAAAGTCCGGGGATGTCGTGCTGGTGCGCGCCACCCGTGTCGGGAGTGAAGCCGTTCTTTCGCAGATCGTGCGCCTTTGTCCTTCCGCCGGAGTATGCCGGTCTGGCCATGGCTTTTTTCAGTGTCACCGCAGTGACCAACAGCCTGTTGCTCAAGCGGCGGGCCGCGGATCTGTAGGAGTGCGACTATGTCGGTAAGGAAACTTATGATCGGAGTGATCGGAGCCGGTGTGGCCTCTGAGCAGGGCCGGCAGTGGGCCTATGAAATCGGGCGCCTGATCGCCTGGCGCGATGCGGTGCTGGTGTGCGGCGGAATGGGCGGAGTGATGGAAGAAGCCTGCCGCGGCTGCATCGAAGCCGGCGGCCAGACGATGGGCATTCTGCCCGGTGACCAGGCCGATCAGGGCAACCCGTGGGTCAGCCTCCCGGTGGTGACCGACCTGGGCCACGCCCGCAATGTTATTATTGCTCACACCGCCCGCGCCCTTGTGGCGGTGGAGGGCGAATACGGCACCCTCTCCGAGATCGCCATCGCATTGAAGCTCGGCCGGCCGGTAACCGCCTTGGGAGGCTGGCGCGATATCCCCGGCGTGATGCCTGCCGTTACCCCGCGTGGCGCTGTAAGCTGGGTCTTCGATCGCCTCGACCGGAAGGATTCCTGATCTCGAAACTGTTCAGCGTGGGAGTTGCGGCCCCGCGAGGTAGGAACTTCTGGTTTTCAACTGATCTGATTTCTCTCATAATGCAATTCAAGGAGACTTCTGTTCATGGCCCTCGACCTGACACATTCCCGGGAATTTTCAGAACAGTTCATCAATTGGGCCCAGGGAAAAGGGCGGGTGCTTATTGTCACCCATGATAATCCCGATCCTGATTCTCTGGCCTCTGCAACCGCTTTACGACACCTGCTTCTGGTCAAGAACGGACAGGATGCGGTGATCACTTTCGGCGGCATGATCGGGCGCGGGGAAAACCGCCAGATGGTCAGGGAACTGGAAATCAAGAGTTCTCCTATCCATTCCCTGGATCTCAATTATTTCAATGTGGTGTGCATGGTCGATACTCAGCCCGGCACCGGCAACAACTCCTGGCCTGAGGATCAACCGGTTCACCTGGTCATCGATCATCACCCGGACCTGGTCATCGATCATCACCCGGCCCGGGAGAGCAGCCGCTCCTGCCGGTGGGCCGACATCCGTGAGGATTACGGTGCCTCCGCGACCATCCTGCATGAATACCTTCTCGCCCAGAAAATATCCATGAGCACAAAGCTGGCGACGGCGCTGTTTTATGCGATCAAATCCGAGACCCAGGATCTGGGTCGCGAGTGGTGCCGGGCCGACCGGGAGAGCTATCTGCAGCTGATTCCGCTAGTTAACAACCGGATTCTGTTCAACATCGTTCAATCCAAGGTTCCCCTGGAATATTTCCGCGTATTCAATAAAGCCATCAGCAATGCACGCATATTCGAAGGCGTTCTGGTGTTCAACCTGTTTGAAATAGGCCATCCCGAAATTGTCGCTGAAATGGCCGATTTCCTGATGCGTGCCGAAGAGATTGACGTGGTGCTGGGACTGGGAATTTACAAAAACAGCGGCGTCCTCTCTTTCCGCACTCAGTCCCAAGAGATCAACGCCGGGGAGGTGATGCGCCATGTGGTCGAAGGTTTCGGGACCGCCGGAGGTCACGGCATGATTGCGGGGGGACAGGTGCCGGATCTGCCTGCCGATTCGGATGCCCTGAGAGATCTGGAGGAGCGCTTGACGAAACGGCTTCTGGAACGTTTGCAGCGTTCTCCGAACCACTGCGAAACGCTGGTGGGATTTCAACCCATCTCCAGTTACAGGGACGGTTGAGTTTTGCTGATGTGCCGGGACGTTAATTGACGCCCTTCCGGGCCTTGATGTATAAGATTTGGCTTTGGTCTGCAATTTCCCCAGCTTTCTTCAGGGGAAGGCTTTCATCCCCGTAGTGCAGGCCTGGTGAAGGAGAGGTGTATGCGGTTTGTCCAGCTGGCGCTGTTGCTATTCTTTGTTTTTCTGACGTAGCCCGGCCTGGTAAATGCCGCTTGTTTCAATCCCTGCAGCACAGGCAGTGGTGGAGCTGGCACCTGAGGGGCGCTCACCGAAGGTGATCGAAGAGGTCTACTGGCAGGATCAGACCTTTTTCGTGGCCATCGAAGATGTTCTGGCGGCGGTGGGCCGCGGCGGCGAGTGGGACAGTGTCAAACATGTCTATCGCTTCGAAAGCCCGCGTGGCAGCGTGGTTATTGCACCGGGCAGCCAGTTTG
>OBLN01000326.1_pt1 | contig 17476 bp, 12 predicted proteins | sample 1519301 | NCBI WGS metagenome assembly OBLN01 (sample SAMEA2452533, study PRJEB22499) | sediment metagenome | reverse complement strand
GCCATCGGCGGCACCCATTTGACCGGTCATGGAATAAGCGGTCAGCCATCCATTACTGTAATGAGCTTCAGGTCCGCCATGTACCACAGTTACGGTAGGATAACGAATTCCCTGCTCATAATTTACAGGGTAGATCAGCAATCCTTCGATCTCCATTCCGTCCTTGGTAGTGTAGGAGATAGCTTCCTGTTTACCCAGTTCTTTATCATCGAGCCATGGATTACTGTTCGTCACTCGGGTGGGTGATTTTTCTCCTTTTTTCATCAGGTAAACTTCATCCGGATGTTGAGGAGTGTTCGCATCAAACACGACCGTACCATTTGCTGCACTTGCAAAGGAAGAAAGAATCGGGCCTCCGGTAGGTAGAATGGCCTTCATCTGTTTGCCATCACTTTTTATGGTACCGAATTCAGACCAAACACCTTTGCTCACTAAGTAGTGAAGGGTGTTGTTATCCACCCATTCTACCTGTTCAAATTTGCCTTTCAGGTTTTTCTGTAAAATTTGGGTTGAACCGGTTTCAGGATCCACAATTTTCAATCTGCCGTCGATCGGGTCGTTGATATCCGCTCCGGCTATCATAGCGATCTTGTCACCATTCGGGCTCCATTTAAACGCACCAAGTTTTCCTTCATGATCCACTTCAGAGATGATCTCCCTTGTTTTGTGGTCCATTACATAAACCTTTTGTGCCATATAAAAATCATCCACAAGGGGTGAAGGAGCTACGGCAAGAGCCATTTTGGTTTGGTCGGGACTCCAGGTGGCAGCGGTGACATGTCCGTCAATATCTATGTGGTGAGGCATATGTCCCGGCATAGCTACGTTTTGAATATATGCCTTGGTTTCACTGAGGTTTTCTTCGTAGATCTCAGGCGTATATGGTAAAGGAGACGGTGACGTTTCCCTGGGTTGGGTGGCACGGAAAATAATATGATTGCCGTCCGGTGCCCATTCATACCCGGAAATGTTCGTTTTAAAAGAATAGAGCTTTTGAGCTTCTCCTCCATTCAGTGAGATCTCATAAATGGAACGGGTATCATCTACTTCCTGACGATCGAGGTAGGTAATGCTGTTGTAGTTTGGCCGGAAGGCAATGCCGCTAACGCTGCGACCGGTTATAAAGGGATGGGATTCACCGGATCCCACATCTAACAGATATAGATGTGAACTGGCCGGTTTGTTTTCCTTCATCGGATCTGCCGGCACCGAAAGGGTATAGGCTACTGTGTTTCCGTCCTGAGACAGATAAACGGAACCAACACTCTTGATCTTGGCCACATCTGTCGGAGTAAGACCGGATTGAGCCATAGCTGATAACATGAGCCCCACTGAGAGGATCATGGTCAGCATAGCCGATCGTTTAGTAATGTTATTCATAGGATTACCTCCTGATTGATTTTTTAAAGTTTGATGAAATATAGTCATAGAACAGTATCATCTAAATAAATAGTCTGAAGATTGTATGAATTGCATCCGATTTCATGACGCAATTCTTTCAAAAAGTTTGATATGAACATCATTATAGCTTTATTGATAGGTATAAGATCACTTGACCTGACAACTATGAGAATCCGCACGTTTCTAACCTTAATTATAAGCATAACACTCTTTATAGGCTGCTCATCCGGCTCCACAGAATACACCTATTTAGTCATAAAAGGAGCCACCGTATTTGATGGCAACGGAGGTCAACCTATCGAGAATAGTGAAATACTGATCCGAGATAACGCGATCGATTGTATTGGTGAAGCCGGCGATTGCTCAGTTACGATGGGAACCGAAGTGGTGGATGCTGCCGGGAAATTCATTACCCCGGGTTTAATTGATGCGCATATGCATTTCTTTCAAACCGGTTTTTTTGACAGCCGACCCGATGCCATGGACCTCAATGAAACTTACCCCTTTACCGAAATAGCGGCCTATCAGGAACGGAATCCGGAGAGATATTATGATACCTATCTTTGTTCGGGCGTTACCGGGGTGTATGATGTTGGGGGAATGAGCTGGTCAGTTGCCTTGCAAGAACAGGCTGAAGAAAACCCGAAGGCTCCACACGTGGCGGCAGCCGGACCTTTACTGACACCGGTGCCCGGAGCTCCATTTGACCTGCCTTCAGATAGAGTACTGGTTCAACTCGATTCTGAGGAGATCGGAGTAAAAATGGTTCAGTACATGTCGGCATTGGGAAGCACAGGGGTAAAATTCTGGATGATCAGGGCAGATGACGAAGATTATATGAGCCGGGTAAGAGCGGCCGCTGATGAAATAGAAAAGCATGATAATCAGATGATCGTGCACGCAACGACACTGGAGCAGGCTAAAGCCGCTGTAAAAAGTGGAGCTAAATTACTGGTTCATAGCGTTCAGGATCGGCTGATAGACGAGGAGTTTATAAATCTGATGAAAGAAGAGGGCACTATTTATAACCCAACGCTGATCGTAGGGGCCGGATATACGGTAGCTTTCAGGGGTGCGGCAGATATTGCCCCGATCCCCATTAGCGATCCCAACGGTTGTGTGGACCAAAGAACGCGGGAACTCATAACAACGGCCTCACAATTCAAGGATCATTCAAGACTGAACGAAGGTTTCAAAAACCGGTTACAGGCATTTGATCCTGATACAGATATGTCCTCAGATGTGATGCTGCAAAACCTCAAAAGACTGTATGAGGCTGGGATCCCTATTGTTGTGGGAACCGATGCCGGAAATCCGGGAACGCTACACGGGATATCCATTTATGATGAAATGGAGATGATGCAGGAGGCTGGAATTGATCCAGAGGACCTGATAGTTATGGCCACTAAAAATGGGGCGATGGCCATGAGACGTGAGGATGATTTTGGAACCCTGGAAAAGGACAAGCTGGCCAACCTCATTATTCTGGAATCAAATCCTGCAGAAGATATATCCAATATGCGGAGCCTGTCTCACGTCATGATCAAAGGAAAACTGATGGATGTGACGACTGTACAGCAGCACTAATTTTTCTAAATAGATGCCGGTTTCATTTAAAGCAAAATTTAAAAACTCAATCTAACTGACATGCGACTTTTGAATAAAATTGTACTCATTGCCTTTGCAATAACAGTTTTAACAACCGGGCTTTTTGCTCAGGAAAGGACCTTAGGAAAGATCGATTTCCCGAACTCAGGAGATGCAGCCGCACAAGCTGATTTCATAGAAGGCATGAAATTCCTGCATAATTTTGAATATGCTGATGCCGCCAGGGCTTTCAAGCGAGCTAGGGAGATCGATCCTGATTTTGCCATGGCTTATTACGGAGAAGCCAAAAGTCATAATCATCCGCTTTGGTTTCAGCAGGACCGTAAGGCGGCTATGGAAGTGCTTAATGGGTTGGGCAATACTGTCGATGAACGCCAGGATAAAGCCGGTTCACAAAAAGAAAAGGATCTGCTGATGTCGCTTGAAGTATTATATGGAAATACGAAAGAATCTGAAGGTAAATCCAAGGAAGAAAGAGACCTGCTGTATCTGAATTATATGGAATCCCTGCATGAAAGGTATCCGGAAGATCATGAGATCACGGCTTTTTATGGTTTGGCAATTTTAGGTTCGGCGCATGAAGGGCGCGATTATGCGATCTATATGCGGGCAGCCGCCGAGTTGATGGATGTGTGGAATGATAACCCTGAACATCCCGGTGCTGCACATTATCTCATCCATTCATTTGATGACCCGGTTCATGCGCCCCTTGGATTGCCCATGGCAAAAGCCTATTCAAAGATCGCGCCCTCTGCGGCTCATGCCCAGCATATGACCTCACATATATTTCTGGCACTGGGAATGTGGGATGGCGTAATCGATGCAAATATTGTAGCCCGTGATGTTCAAACAGACAGGCAAAAAGAGTTAGGGGAAGCCACTACCGTCTGCGGGCATTATCCGTGGTGGCTGGAGTATGGCTACCTGCAGGAAGGGGATGTCGCTTCTGCTGAACAAGTGTTAAGTAAATGCTATGATCGCATTTCCGGTGAGCCGGGCAGCAGTGAGTTGTGGCATTTTGCCGTTATGAGAGGACACTATGTGGTTGATACAAAGGATTGGAAAGCTGCGGATTCATTTACCGCTAAGTTTACACCGGGTACGAGAGGTGCTACGAACTATTACTTTACGAGTGCCCTGGCTGCTCTGCATCTGGAGAAGATGAATCAGGCTAAACAGGCATTGGATAAACTGATGGAAACGCCGGAGTCTGTGGAGCGAAATATTCAAATGGACCAGATCAAGGCAATTATGCTCGTAAGAGAAGGTCAACAAAATGAAGGTATCCAGTTATTAACAAAAACTGCCGAGTTGGAAGCCGGTTTACCAATCGATTTTGGGCCGCCTGTAATTGTGAAGCCTTCGTATGAGTTACTGGGTGACATCCTATCGGAGCTAGGGAAGCATGAAGAAGCAAATGCAGCCTATAATAAACAACTCGAGAGGACGCCTGAGAGAAGACGGAGTTTGAAAGGGCTGAATGAGTAAGATGCATTAAGAAATTACCCAAAATATATGAGGCGAAAGAGCTTAAAAACTTGAATTTCTGCCGGAATCTGTTACTTTTACATTTGTAAACATCTATATCAATTTCCGGAGGGACAAATGAAGTATGCAATACAAATCGCCCTTGCAACGTGTCTGTCATTACTGATCTCAGTATCTGTAATAGGTCAGACTGAAGAGAACGCTTATCTGAACATCGATTACCTTAAAGTAGAAGCCGAAGATCATGATGAGTTTGAAAAATTAGTTCAAGAAGAATGGAAATCGGTTTATAAAAATGAGCACTCAACCGATAAGCTGAATGGCTGGTATTTTTACCGGGTTGGATATCCGGGAGGGCATTACAGTTCTTATAATTATGTGATCGTTACTACTTATAAGGACCCAAATACGTTAGTAAGGGTCAGTGATGCCATTAAAAAACATGTTGAGAATACAAATTCAAGATTATTGGAAAGAACAATTGGGCTTGCCACTCATCAGTTTTCTGAACTATGGAAGACAGTAGCCGGGATCTATAATGGGGAAAATCAAAAGCTCAGTGAATTTGTGGTCATGAACTTCATGATGGTAAAACCGGGGAAAGAAGCTGAGTACATCACACTTGAAAATGACATGGCTCGTCCGCTTCATGAGGCACGTGTTGAAGATGGATCCATGCATAGCTGGAGAACCTACTCTTTGATACAGCCCGGAGGATTAAGCTATTCCTATAATTTTGTTACCGCCGACCACTATGAAGAGATGAATCATATTGAGTTTGGCTTCACCAATGAGCTGATTAAAAGTGTGATGCCAGGCACCGACATCAACGAAATGTTTGATGCGATCTATGCAACACGTGATATCGTTAAAAGTGAAATGTGGCAGTTGGTCGATGCGCTTTAGTATGAATAAAGCAACGGTTCAAAGCGACATAAAAAATATCTAATAAAACCTGACGCACAAGACATATATATTCTCTTACATAAAGAACTGATTAGTTAGTGGGTTACAAGTGGTCAGGCTTTATTAAAAAAGGGAATGGGAATTAGTTAGTTAGGGTAACATTGAGTTCAAAGGAAGTCGCTGTTGGCAATAAGTTGTTTGCAGCATGTATTTATGTTTTGTGCCTGGGATGCGCGGGGAGCACGGCTTATGCGCAGGTGGGACAAGATCTTGACCGCCTGTCAGCCCGGTTGGACTCTGTCGCCATGGTTTTTTTAAATAACCTTCCTGAATCCGGTCCTTTCAATTCTAAGAATGTTTCCTCCGTTTTTTTCGACTCATCGCTTGTTTACTCAGATCTGACACAGGCAGAGATCGACTTGCTTAAATACAGGCAAGATGTACTACATTCTGATATTGGCATTGAACTGACTTCAGGCTTACTACAAAACCTGGATCAGGGAGTGTTTGGCCAGGAGGGCATTTTCTACCAGCGGCGGGCACAGGTAGGTGTTCAATGGAATGTGCTGAAAGATGGACTTTTTGAGAATAAGTCAACCGGCGACCAATTGAGCAGAGAGATCAGGATCATGGAGAAGAAAGCCCGGGCTGTTTCTCATCAAGAGGCCATTGAAAGTAAAATTGATAGGTTCAGGGCGGGTTTTAATGAGTACAGATTGGATTTTCTCAGAGATTACCTGAAGATCCTGGAAGAACAGAAATATGCGCTCACCCGATTATACGAACAAAATTACATCACTCTCGACCGGGTGTTGGAAGTTACCTCCAGAATGGTGAGAACAGAATCGGCCATTGATCATAATGAAAAGGTCAGTAGGTTTCTTGGTGAATTTGATACAACAGGACTTTCTGTTTCTGACTACCCCGTTTTTAATATTGATCTCGAAAGATTACGATCAGAAGGCCTGATTTTTTATGATGAGCTGACGTCGTTACAGCCGAATGTCGATTATAAATTCTACAATGAATTGTCTTTATCAACCTACCTGAGATACAATTTATACGCCGGCGCAAATCCGCAATCGACCTTTCAAAACAGCGGGAGCAGGGAGTTCTTTTCAGTAGGCCTAAACCTTTCGTTACCCATTCCATTAAGTCTGAAAGGCAAGCAAAATGTGCACGAGCAACAGCAAAAGATCCGTAAACTGAACCTTCAGGAAGAAAAAAATGAGATAAACGATCGGTTATTTGAAAGATACCAAGCCTATCAGGAGGCTCTGCAGAATTACATAACCCTATCTCAAAATGTGTTACTTCATCAGGATAAGATCAGGGTGCAAAACGTAAGGCGTACTATTGGCTCAGATACGTATAGTCCCAGTGAACTCCTGTCGGCTGTTTCAAATTTATATCAGCTGTCCCTTCAGATTCTTGATGTCAAGGAAGATCTCTACTTAAGGCTTTTTGAAATGCAGGCCCTGATACCGGATCATTCGCTGTCAACGTACCTCACTCCTTTTGAGGTGCAGGAACCTGTGATCCAAAACACTCCGGAGTATGGACTGTATGTCTGGTCTGAAAGTTTGACCAATTACTCCACAGAGTCTCTCATAAACGATCTGAAGAATGAAGGAATTATATCTGCAGGAGCAGAAAAGGAAGAACTTGATGATGTGCAATCACTGATCGAAACAGCTTACAATGATCTTAGGGTTGAATTAATGATAGGGGATCCAAACCTGATTTTTGAAGATCGGTTCGAGAAGCTGCAAGAACATATTGAGGTGGCCGATTCAATAGGCGCGGCCGGGGTCCATCTGGATGTGGAACCCCACACGCTTGATGAATGGGAGGAAAATAGCGAAGAATATCTGGAAGCCTACATTAATATGGTAGATCAGGTACGGACCTGGACAAATGAAAGAGGGCTGACCCTGACCCTTTCCATCACAGAACAGTACGAATCAATTTTCAGCGAACTTGACCGGCGGGCCGATCAGCTGGTTTTGATGACCTATGGGCAGAGTCAATTTGATGGATACAGTCAGCGGTTTGGCTCTTTGATCATGGAGGCTCCTTTGGGAACGGCTGTCGCTTTAAGAACGGGGGATTTTCAGTCAATGACAGAGATGAAATCTCTCATGCAATCCATAAATGATGGATATGGTGGCGTAGAATTTTTCATTCAGGATTTTGGCGGATGGCAACAATTGAAAAATAATTAGACCAACAATCAGGCAGTATGCAAAGCGGACAATTCAATACTAATAAGGCAACCATTAGGGGGAACCGGGAAAAAGATACGCCTCAGAAAACCAACTGGGACCGGATCATATACCTTACACTTCTTTCTGTGGCATTTATATTTATCAGTTATTACCTGATCAACAGGAATTTCTTTGTGGTGGGTGATGGACGGGTGATAACGAATGAACTTCAGGTGGTTTCTCCCAGCGATATCCGCTTTCAGGAATTTTATGTGGAACCGGGTGATACGGTTGAAAAATCGGACACGCTGTTTCGGTTCACCTTTATTGAGTGGCAACAATCCATGGATAGTCTCGAAACCCTGAAAAAGAGACTGAATGATGCGAGCAACGAACTTGAGGATGTTCTCAGTGAATTACGTATCAAGAATATTGAAGCTGAACGGGCCACAGAGCAATTGCAATATTTTGATGACCGGCTAACTCAGATCAAGAAAGAAGTAAGGCTGGGAGTGTCAACCGTATCGGAAATGAAATCGGTTCAAGACAAGATCATGAACGAAAGGGGTGACCTGTCATTGATCAACGAACAAATCGATCTTTTGGAAAGCAGAAGGAACAATCTCCAGGCTATGATCGCTAATCCTTACGGAAATGATGGTTCAGGAATCCCCAGGGATGCTGCAAGCATGCAACATATTTACACGGCTCCGGTACCGGGAATTGTGACCATGGTATATAAAAGTCCATCAGAGATCGGGCTCAAATCAGAGCGGGTTCTATCTATTTTATCCGAGCAGTCACAATTGAGGATAAAAGCCATATTTCAGCAAAACAATGGTAAGTACCTGAGTATTGGGGATGAGATGAATGTCACCTTCGATAATGGGGATAAAAGCAAAGGTGTGGTTACTGACATATATGCAGCAGAAGCGCTTATTGACCGGCCCACCGGAAGCCAGAGCGAGCTCGAATTCAGTGTACAGATCGTAGCCGAGTTAAAACCGGAAGATCCTTTGGAACTGGATCGGTGGAAATCATACAATAAAATGGGTGTAACCGTAAAGAAAACAATTTTCTAATGGCAATCGACGATTTTTTTATAGACGAAGACAACGAAGGACTTGAAGACAAAAGAGTGTTTGAGGTCGGTGATTTTAAGTTTCTTAAGATCAGTGATCAGGAACCGGTAAGGGCTGAGTTGATCAAGGATTATTCGGGTCTCATTATCGAGTACACCCGGCAAACCTTCACTTTTGAAATGATCAAGACCATCCGTTCTCATGATGAAGAGCAGGTATATCTGATGCCTCTCTTTTTATACAAAAGTTATGGGGATTACTCTAAGGATCTTTCAGAAATGGTGGATGGAACCCTTGAAAGGCTCAACAATTTGAGTGGCATTGCTGAGACCACCGATATCATCCGAAAAAGAATTTAAGCGAAGTAGATTCAGGCAGGTTTTATATGAAGAAAATTAATTGTTTGATCGTTGAGGACGATACCGCTTTTCAAACAGTAGCATTTCATATGGTTCAGAAGGCGGATCGCCGCCTGAATCCGGTGGGTATGGCGAGTAACGGTGCAGAAGCCATTGAGATGTATAACCGTTACGATATCGACATTCTGTTCCTCGATATACATATGCCTGACATGAGTGGCTTTGAGTTCCTGGATGAAATTGAAATTAAGGAAGACATGCAGATCATTCTCATGACCGGGGATGAGGATTATGCTCTTCAGGCATTTGAGTACGGGATCACAGACTACCTGCTCAAACCATTTTCAGCCATTCGGTTTAGAAAATCAGTATCAAGAGCCATTGAAAGGTTGAAAAGTGAAGGTCAGTCTTCTTCGACTGAGAATGTGTTGTTGCGTAAGGCACTGCAGCTTGCCCATAGCCGAAATAAGGATATTGTACCGGTGCCAAGCCGAACTTCCAAGCTGGGATATACTTATCCCCTTTTGACGATCAATTTGGATTATGAGAATGAGTTCACAGCTCTGGATATTCTGGATTCTGCTGAAAAGGAAGGACTGTTAACGGGTGAATTTGTTGATTACATCTATTCATGCAATAGCTGTTATAACGGTTTATTACATTTCAGGGAGGCATGTCCCAAGTGTCAGTCCTCTCATTTGCATATTGAGGATCTGGTGCATCATTTCCCATGTGCGTATGTGGGGCCGGTATCAGATTTTGTGAAATCAGAATCCTCGGATATCATGGAGTGCCCAAAGTGTAAACGCATTTTGAAGCACATCGGGGTAGATTACGATAAACCATCGGTCATGTACAGTTGTCAGCAATGCGATCACGAATTTCAGGATCCGCACATTAAAGCCAAATGCCACGATTGTGGTGCGGACACCAGGGTGGAACGTTTGGTGAAGCGTAAGATCAAAAAATATAAACTGACCAAGTTAGGCCGTGATGCCGCAACCGGTAAGTATAACATAAACCTGAAGGGTTTTGATGAGCTGAGTGACATCATCAATGACGAATATTTTATCAGGTTGCTTAAAAATGAGATCGGACGTAAGAAGGTGGCTAATTTCGACAGCACCGTTGCGGCACTGCAATTCTCGAATTTGACTGATCTGTATCAGGGAATCGGTGAAAAAGGACAAAAGGACCTGATCATAGAATTATTTGAAATGCTGAACCGTGAACTTCATTCTTCAGATGCGGTGATCTTTAAAGACCGGATCACAACTCTGTTTTTGTTTACAGAAAAGGATGTGGACGAGTCACAGACATTGCTCGCGAAATATAAGGAACGGTTGGCTGAATTGATCAGTGATAACTTTGATGGCTTTGAGGTTACCTTTGAGGAAGCCCTGATGCTCATCGAAGAACAAAAAGAACCCCAGTTTCACCTGAAGCAGTTAATGTCTTCATTTAACAACGTAGAATAACCCGCATGGTAGATTTTGTCACATATTGGAGTTTGGAGGGAGTCAGTGGATTTTTCAGGGTTTTCTGGTTCTTTATTCTGTTTGAATTTCCACGCTTTATTGTGATGGACTATTCTATGCTTTTGGTTTACTGGATCAAGGGTAAGTTTGCTGAAAAAGATTATCAGGAAGCCCGGGAAGATTTTCTTTCAGCCAAGCCTTTTATTTCGGTGATTGTGCCGGGTAAGAATGAAGGAGAGAATTTTGAGCGATTGGTGGAATCCCTTGAAGAGCAAACCTACCGTAATTTTGAGATCATTATTGTGGATGATGGATCCGATGATCATTCGACAGTGATAGGCCGACATCTTGAAAAACAGGGGCGCATTGATAAGTTTATTTCGAATACGGTACGGGGTGGAAAAGCGTCAGCTGCAAATACGGCACTTCGTTATGCCACGGGAGAGTTCATCGTCCATTTGGATGCTGACAGCAGTTTGAGATACGATGCAATCGAAGAGATCATGATCCCATTTTATATGGATTCGAAAATCGGAGCGGTTGGGGGTAATCTGGAAGTGCGAAATCCGGATGTGAATTTGAGCACTACCTTTCAGCAGATCGAGTACAATATATTCATTATGGTTGGGCGAATGGTGACCTCATCTTTGGGTATTTTAAGGATCGTTTCCGGTGCCTTTGGGGCTTTCCGTAAAGAAGCCCTTGATAAAGTGTATGGCTGGGATATCGGCCCCGGATTGGATGGTGACATCACGATAAAGATCAGGAAACTGGGTTATAGAGTGCACTTTGAACCTAAAGCTACCATTTTCACCACGGTACCAGAGTCATTCATTTCACTGGCTAAGCAACGCATGCGCTGGAGCCGGTCATTGGTACGTTTCAGGCTCAGAAAGCACAACAATCTTTTTATGCCATTTGAGACCTTCGACCTAAGAAATTTTTTAACGGTAGCCGAGAATATTTTCTTCAATTTTATCCTGAATTTCTTCTGGTACATTTACATGATCGATATCATCGTAAATTTCAATCAGGAAATTCTTTATGTGCTGGTGGCAGGGATCATGCTATACAGCACCTCAAAACTTCTGCAATACATTGTGGTATTGATCCTTTCTAAGGATTGGAAACGAAAATTGAAATATCTGGCTTATTTACCTGGAATGGTTTTTTATACAGGCTATTATATGCGTTTTATTCGCACTGCGGCATATCTGAAAGAATTATTCTTCAAGGACTCCTTTAGCGATAACTGGAACCCTCTTAAAACATCTGCACAGGCTAAGATACTTGAAAAGAATATTGAACGGATTTTCAGTAAAACAGGAAGTTAGATCAATTTAAATCGTTTTTTTAAGAATTTGGGAGTAGATCAGACCCTTGTTAACTTTAGCCTATGAAAGCTGAAGAAAAGAAAAAACTGAAAGAGATCATTGTTTCCCGAATCGAAGAAACAAAAGAAGAGATCGAAGAGCTCAAGGAGCTGGTTAAACCCATACCTTTGGATGCATCCATTGGTCGTGTATCGAGAATGGATGCCATTAATAACAGATCCATCAATGAATCTGCATTGAGGGAGAAAGAACAAGAGTTGAAGAAACTCAAAAGAGCCCTTGAAAACTCAGAAAAAGAAAATTTTGGTATTTGTACCAGGTGTGGAAATGAGATCCCTTTTGGCAGGCTCGAATACATGCCTCATACTACGCGTTGCGTAAACTGTGTTGGATGATTCTGGTATAAGAAAAACTTCAATTCTCATATTAGTTTGAACATTGATGTCGGTACATTATATTTTCTGACAAATTATATCATCTGCAAAATAAGTTATCATGAGTACTAATACCCTTCAGGCAACAGGGCTTTCTGTTTGGCAAGAACTGCGAAATAACATCAGGGAAACCGAAGTTTGGATGCGAAATCAGATAAGAGATTTTCTGGATGAATTTGAGATCACCCGACAGCAGCTTTCTATTCTTCAGATCCTTAAAGCAGCAAATAACGAACCGCTTTCCACAAAAGAGATCCAAACATTGATGGTTGATAAACGATCGGATACCTCCCGTTTGGTTGACAGGTTGATCGAGAAAGATCTTGTCAGGAAGAGAAAGGATCCGGATGATGGAAGATTGGTTCAGGTGTATATAAAGTATGAAGGACTCCGTTTGTTGGCACAGATCGAGGATAGAATGTCAAGCCTGGATAAAAGGTTCGAAAAGCTTAATGCAGATGAGGCCGAGGAATTAAACCGACTTTTGAGTAAACTAAAAGACTAGCTGTAAAGCGGTTAGAATACCTCAATATAATTTAAAGCCTTATGAAAAATGCGATAAACTGGTTTGAAATTCCTGCCACCGATATTGATCGAGCTAGAAAGTTTTACGAGGCAATCTTCGATTTCGAAATGTTTGATCTCAATATCGGAGATGGTTTGAGTATGGTGCTCTTCCCGGCAGTAAGTGGAACGGTGAATGGGGCATTGATCCAATATGAAGACATGTACAAACCCAGCGACAGTATGGGCCCACTGTTGTACCTGAATGCAAACCCTGACGTTCAAACCGTTTTAGATAGAGTGGAAGAGGCAGGAGGTAAGATCTTGATTCCTAAAAGATTGATCACAGAGGATAATGGCTATATGGCGGTTATCATAGATAGTGAGGGAAACCGGATCGCCTTGCACTCAAACAACTGATCAACGGTAAAATTCCTTGTTCTTAATTTGAACCGAGGCTGCATAGTAGGCCGCGCCCACAATACTGGCGTTATTAAGAAGGCTGGCTGCCTTGAATTTCGTTTTGATCTTGATGTAAGGAAAGGTCTTGTCGGCTTTCTTGCTTAATTGTCCGCCAAGTATGAACAGGTCGGGATGGAACAGATGTTCATAATGTTCCAGTACCAGCTGCAGTCTCTTTCCCCAGGTCTTTTTTCGGATACCTTCTTCTTTTCTGACCTTATTGGATGCCCGTTCTTCAATGCTGATGCCCTTGATCTCGATCTGCCCGAGTTCGGTATTGGGAACCAGAATGCCATCTACAAAAATGGACGATCCAATCCCGGTTCCAACAGATAATACAATGACGGTGCCTCGCTGACCCTTTCCGACGCCAAACTTCATTTCAGCAAGTCCGGTGGCGTCCGTGTCGTTTATCACACTAACGTTACAACCGGTTATCTCAGAAAAGAGATGGTCGGCATCGGCATCAACCCAACCCTGATCCATTCGAGTGGTAGAAAGTACAATGCCCCGGCTGGTGGCAGCCGGAAATGCACACCCGATCGGACCGTTCCAGTCAAACTTTTTGACGACTTTGTGGAGTTTGGAGATCAGTTTATGGGGACGTGTATCCTCAATTTTGTCAGTGGTTCTCTTCTTTGAAACGATCTCACCTTTATCGGTGTCAACGATCGCTCCTTTAATGCCATAACTGCCAATGTCTATTCCTAAAACTTCCACGTAAGTATGAATTTAATTCGCACCAAACATAGTGAAAAATTAATTAGGTACATAGCGTTCTGCATATAGTCGGTTCAGAGGTAACGGGTGTGGTCTTGTTTATTTTTCGACCACTACCCAACCTTCTTCATCCACCATACGTTTAGCATACTTCCACTTCACTTTTTTGGTTTCGTTGGTGTTGATATTCTGAACAGTCACATAATCGTTACGGCCGGGTTCTTCTTCCACTTCAACCGGTTGACGCTTGGCATTGCCACCTTGTGGTTGTTGTCCACCACCCGATTGCTGAGCGGGGGCTTTAAGTCCCATACCCGTTGAATCTGAATGTTGTGTTTCCATGGCCGATGTATCGTACCTCGACTTCTGTTTCTGAGCTTGCTGTAGCCCCTTGTCTTCCGCCTGCACTTCCGGCACCGATTTCCAGATAACGGAAATAGCTTCTTTGTTGATCTCATCAAGCAGCATTTTGAACATATCAAAAGCTTCTCGTTTATACTCAAGCAGCGGATCCTTTTGTGCAAATGAACGAAGTCCAATACCTTCTTTAACAGAGTCAAGTTCACGCAGATGTTCCATCCATTTCTGATCAATAATGGAAAGGATGGAGCTTTTTTCGAGAGAACGAGCAACTTCACGTCCCTCGTTTTTAAGAGCATTTTCTACATCCACAACTATGCGCATGCGACGAATGCCATCCGTGAAAACCACCTGAACTTTGTCGGGTCTGTTTTCAGGGTTTGCTTCATTGATGCGTTTCATGACCTCGTACAATGGCCTTGCAATTCGCTCTTCCTTCTTGCGATAGTTTTCAAGGGCTTTGTTAACGATGTGGTCTTTTAATTCCACTTCGTTCATTTTAGCCCATTCCTCACGATCATAATCAACGTCTACTGCGAGATTGCGAAGGATATTTTCGTGTAACCCATCATAATCACCGGCAGCTACGTGCTCCTCAACCAGGTTTTCGATCAGGTCATCGAGCATATCGAGGATGTCAGTTCTCAGCTGATCTCCGGAAAGAGCGTGTTTACGGCGAGCATAGATCACATTACGCTGATTGTTCAGCACATCATCATATTCAAGCTGACGTTTCCTGATGCTAAAGTTATTCTGCTCAACTTTTGACTGTGCCCGTTCGAGCGATTTGGTGATCCATGGATGTGTGATAACCTCGCCTTCTTCAAAGCTCAGCTTATCCATCACGTTGGCCACGCGGTCTGACATGAACAGAGCCATAAGGTCATCTTCAAGAGACACATAAAACTGTGTTTCACCGGGGTCACCCTGACGTCCTGCACGACCACGTAGCTGAAGGTCAATACGGCGCGATTCGTGACGTTCGGTACCCAAAATGGCGAGCCCACCTTTTTCTTTCACGCCTTTTGCCAGCTTGATATCTGTACCGCGACCGGCCATGTTGGTGGCAACGGTTACGGCACCGATCTCACCGGCCTGTTTTACGATCTCACTTTCACGAGCGTGTTGTTTGGCGTTTAACACATTATGAGGGATGCCGGCACGTTTAAGCATTCGGCTCATCGTTTCAGACACATCCACGCTTGTGGTACCTACCAATACGGGCTGACCTTTTTTGTGATATTCCTCGATCTTTTGAATTGCAGCGTTAAATTTCTCACGTTTGGTCTTGAAGACGAGATCTTCCTTGTCATCCCGGGCGATAGGTTTGTTGGTTGGGATCACCACCACATCGAGATCATAGATCTCGTTGAATTCTCCTTCTTCAGTCTCAGCTGTACCCGTCATACCGGCAAGTTTGTGGTACATCCTGAAATAGTTCTGAAGGGTGATGGTAGCATAGGTCTGAGTAGAAGCCTCAACTTTTACCTGCTCTTTTGCCTCAATAGCCTGATGCAATCCATCGGAGTAACGGCGACCGGAAAGTACACGACCGGTATGCTCATCTACGATCTGAACCTTGCCATCCTGAACAATGTACTCCTCTTCCCGCTCAAAATTGGTATAAGCTTTCAGCAGCTGATTGACGGTGTGAATACGGTCACCTTTCTCGGCAAACTTCCGGTGCAGTTCGTTGAAACGGCGTTCACGCTCCTGCCGGATCTCCTGCTTAGCTTCTTCAATTTTCTTTTCCTTATACTCATCGCTGAATTCATCATTATTTTTGATCTCTTCAAGCTTTTCTTTTTCAAGCTTTTCGATCTCTTTTTCGATGATCGCTGTTTCCTCACCCAGGTCCGGAATAATGAAAAAGTCTTCATCCTCACCTTTTTTGGTAATGAACTCACGACCCTGTTCAGTCATCTCAATGGAGTTCATCTTTGGATCAACGGCATAATACAGGTACTCATCCACCACCGGCATATTCTTGGCATTATCCTGCAGATAGAAGGATTCGGTTCTCTGTATCAGCTTCTGGATCTTGGGATCCTGCTGCATTTTTCGGAGTTGCGTGTTCTTCGGAAATCCTCGAACCGCTCTGAACAGGGCAAGTCCTGCTTTTTCCTCGTCTCCCTTTTCCAGTAATTCCTTCCCTTCTTTTACAAGATTGGCAACCAGCTTCTTCTGAGCCTGAACGAGAGATTCTACCCGGGGTTTCATTTCCACATATTTGTCTGATTTATTTCCCTGTGGAACCGGACCTGAAATAATAAGCGGGGTTCGGGCCTCATCGATCAGAATGGAGTCAACCTCATCAATGATGGTGTAGTGATGTTCGCGCTGTACAAGCTGTTCTTCTTCGATCACCATGTTATCACGCAGATAATCGAAACCAAATTCGTTGTTGGTTCCATATGTGATATCGGCTTTGTAAGCTTCCCGGCGCTGATCAGAACTCGGCTGGTAACGGTCGATACAATCTACATGAAGACCATGGAAATTAAAGATCGGTTCATTCCATTCGGCATCACGCATCGCCAGGTAGTTGTTTACCGTTACAATGTGTACGCCTTTTCCGGCCAGGGCATTCAGATAAGCCGGGAAGATAGCAACTAACGTTTTACCTTCACCGGTTTTCATCTCAGCAATACGCCCCTGATGAAGTACAATGGCACCAATAAGTTGTACGTCGTAGGGCACCATTTCCCAGGTGATCTCATTTCCACCTACTTTCCAGGACTTACCGACAAATCGACGGCAGGTATCCTTTAAAACGGCAAAGGCTTCCGGGAGGATTTCATCCAGTACCTCCTCAATAATTTCGAGCTCTTTCTCCTCAAGTTCATCCAGGTATTCCGCCATTTCGCGGTGCTCCGTCGGGGAGAGATTTTCAAGATCATCAAGTTGGGATTTGATCTCCTCAATTTCAGCCACGGTCTCGGCGGTGGCATCCTGTATCTTTTGCTTGAATTCCTCTGTTTTACCCTTTAATTCATCATCAGAAAGTTGTTTGATCTGATCTTCATAAGACTTGATCTGATCTACGATGGGCTGAATTTTTTTGATATCCTTTTCGCTCTTTGAGCCAAATATCTTGGTAATAACTTTACCGATTTTATCTAACATAATAGGG
>OBLN01000325.1_pt1 | contig 17503 bp, 16 predicted proteins | sample 1519301 | NCBI WGS metagenome assembly OBLN01 (sample SAMEA2452533, study PRJEB22499) | sediment metagenome | reverse complement strand
TCAGAACGGCTGTTTTGAGGCCGCTGAAAGAGAAATCAGGCTGTTTTCTGATAGCTATGGGCAGTTCTATTGAATTTTCGTTTCCTTCGAGTGCCAGCTTTTCTATGAGCGGTCCGCCGGGGTATCCGAGTCCCATCATCTTGGCTACTTTGTCGAAGGATTCGCCCGCAGCGTCGTCCAGCGTTTTTGCCAGAAGCTCGAAGTTGTATGCGGGGTCGACGTCGTAAACGTGTGTGTGTCCGCCTGAGATTATGAGCGCTATGTACGGCGGTTTCAGCTCTCTGTGCTCTATCTCTGAGGCGAGGATGTGAGCGCTCAGGTGGTTTATAGGCACAACGGGGACCCTAAGCGCATAGCCCAGCGCCTTTGCGAACGACACGCCGACGAACAGAGCGCCTATCAGCCCTGGGGCGGTGGTAACGCCTATCACGTCTATGTCCTTCACGGTCATCTGCGCTGTCTCGAGGCACTGTATGAAAAGCTCCTCAACCTTGATGATGTGGTTTCTGGAAGCTACCTCCGGCACTACTCCGCCGAAGCGGTTGTGCAGGTCTATCTGCGAGTTTGTTTTTGAAGCGAGTATGCCTTTATCGGTGTCGTACAGAGCGATAGAGGTTTCGTCGCAGGATGTTTCAACGCCTAGGATTATCACCTTACAGCCAGCTCCCTGACGGGGACTATGTCAGCGCCCATCGCGGCTATCTGCGGCAGCATCTTGACGAGAACGTCCACTGTGTTGTCTCTCAGGTGGCCTATCATTATTATCTGGCCTTTGGTCTTGCCGAATTTAAGCCCGTCCATTATCTTGCCTCTGATGTAGGCAGGGTCGGACTCGTTGTCTATGAATTTGCGGTTCTGAGCGCACAGCAGACCGTCTTTACGACACTCGTCGTATGCCACTGAGGCGGCTGTGGTGTAGCTGTCCACGTAGAAGTCGGTGTATCTTTTCATAACTGTAAATATCTGGTCCATTTTGTCTTTGCTCTCGGTGATAGCGGAACCCATGTGGTTGTTGAATCCGTCTATCTTGCCGCCGAGGTCTGCGACGTTGTTGGTGAGCCAGATGTCGACCAGACTTTCGGGCATGTTAAGAAGAACTGCGCCCTTGCCGGGGTCTATGCTGGGGTATGCCTTCGGCTGCATAGGCTGGTGCAGAAAAACGGCTTTTCCGTGTTTTCTGACTATTTCCGCTGTCTCCTTGCTGTGTGGAGTGTAGGGGATTATAGCCATAGCCAGAGGATATTTGACTGATGAGAGTTTTTCCGCCAGAGGCACGCTGTATCCGCAGTCGTCTATCACAAAAGCGACTTTAAGCCCGCTGAAATCGCCTGTTACGGCGGGAGCGGGAGTTTCGGATGCTGTTTCTCTGGGTTTGACAGGCTGAGTGAACTCTATCACGAGGCTCACTTTTTCATTTTCTCCGGTGATATTCTCACCCTCGAATGTCTTTACGCCTATGTCCTCAAGATTGTTTGTGATGCTGGTCTTGAGGCTGTCCATATCAGCGTTCTTTTTGTCGAGCACCAGATGAAGCTGGGTTCTGCCGTCAGCCTCTTTCATGGTATTCTCTTTTATGCTGCTGTTGTTCAGCCCGTGGTCGAACAGAGAGAGAGCGATAGCGTTCATCACGTCTTTCTGGTCGGCGACCTTGTTTTCCTGCGGTTTCGAAGCGGCCGGTCTGTCGACCTCTGTCACTCTTTTTTCTATCGCGGGGGCTTCTGTCTGCGCCTGCTGTCCGCCTTTATTGATAAATGAGAGTATCAGGGCGGAAGCTATCAACGCTGTTACAACAGCGGCTGATATTGTTATTATCAGCTTTTTCTTATCTCTAGCGGAGAGACTGCCGAAAAATTTATTTTTTGCTGTGGCATTTCCCATAAGTTCCTTTACCTTGTCCACAGCGGCTTTGAGCTGTATATCTTTGACAAGGTCATATTTAGCGACTGCTGAGTTGCTTGTGGCGTTTTCGTCTATTGCCTCTGCGCTCTCAGCTTCGGCTTTTTCTTCTTTTTCGTCTTTTTTGGGCAGTTCGACCTTGATGTCAGGCTCGATGCCTATACCGTTTATGCCTCTGCCTTTGGGTGTGAAATATTTAGCTATTGTGAGCTTGAGTCCTGAGCCGTCGGGCAGGTGCATCACATTCTGAACGGACGCTTTGCCGTATGTCTTGTTGCCGACTATTGTTGCTCTGCCGTAGTCCTGCATAGCTCCTGTGAAGATCTCGGAGGCTGATGCGCTTCCTTCGTTAACGAGGAGTACGAGGGGCTTTTTAAGCTCTTTATAGCTGTATGCTGTGGAGTTGTAGTCCTGTCTTTTCTGGTTTCTGTCCATTGTGTAGACCACGTTCTTATCAGCCTGCAGGAAGATGCTGGACACGTTGATAGCCTCGGTCAGAAGACCACCGGGGTTGTTTCTGAGGTCGAGAACGTAGCTTTTTGCGCCTTTTTTATCCAGAGCTTTCATTGCGTCTTTGAGCTGGCCGGATATATCGTTGGTGAACTGAATCATTCTGATATAGCCGATATTGCCGTCTATCATGCTTGATTTAATGGACTTGATAACGATTATTGCTCTTTTTATCTTTACATCGAAAGGTTTATCGACGCTGTTTCTGTGTATTGTTATGGTGACGTCTGTTCCGGCGGGGCCTCTGAGCTTGTTCACGGCGTCGTCAATGGTGATGTTGCGTGTGGACGCGCCGTCTATCTTGACTATCTGGTCGCCTGCTTTTATGCCTTTTTTATAAGCCGGAGTGTCTTCGAGGGGGGAGATAACTGTGAGCACTTTGTCTTTCATGCCTATGGTGATACCGAGTCCGCCGAACTCGCCCTGAGTTTCAACCTCGAACTCTTTGAGTGTCTTGGGGTCCATGAAGACTGAGTGAGGGTCCAGCTCTTCCGCCATACCTTTTATAGCGCCGTAGATGAGCTTTTTGTTGTCCACAGGCTCGACGTAGTCGTTTTCTATGAGATACAGGGCGTTGGTGAACAGGTCCAGATTCTGGTACTTGTCAGTTTTTGCCGCGTATACGTTCTTTGTGCGTACCAGGGCCACGCTCGTGGCTATCAGAGCCAGCACCAGCAGCAGTGTGATAAAGGGAAGTATCCTGAATCTGAATTTCATCTGTTTCTCCTGTATATCCTAAGAAGCCGAAAGCCATTCAAGCGGGTCTACGGCTCTGTCTCTTAATCTGATTTCAAAATAAAGATAAGGTGTATTTGTTTCGCGGTCAATATCTATTGTCCCTAATACATTACCTGATTTTAATTTTTCGCCCTTTCTGACGTTCACTCCGTCCATGTTGGCGTATAGGGTATAGAAGCCGGACGGGTGGGCGACTATCACGAAGTTCCCAAGCCCGAAGCCGCTGTCAGTGTGCATTACGACACCGTCGTACACGCATTTTACCATTGTCTGCGTAGGCACTATCTTGATGCCTTTTTTCATGACAACACCCTGAAAACCCTCTATCTTTTTGATACCGAATTTTTCTATTACGTGTCCCTGCACAGGCCATATCAGCTTGCCCTTATATTTGGCGAAGGCAGTGGACAGACCTTTGAAGCTCTGCACAGAGTTCTTTTCGAACTCTTTTTTTATGCGGGCAATCTTTGCCTGTACCGCCTGCTGTTTTTTCAGCAGTGAGGCCAGATAGGCTTTTTTCGCTTTTTCGTCGGCGGATACAGACTTATACAGGCTGTCAGATTCTTTCTTTTTGGATTCGTATGCTTTTACGGCGTTCTGTTTTTCTTTGGAGGCGGCGGCAAGCTCGTTTTTCTTGCGCTCAAGCGCGTCCGCGTTCTCTTTTATCCGCTCGGAGTTCTTTTTGAGCCTTTCCGCGCTGTCGTAAAGCCTTGTATTCACCTGCGCTATTATCTGGGAGACTGCGGAAGCCTCTTTTGCGTCTTTGGTGAAGAGCACGGCCTCAAGCACGTCGGATTCTCCGTTGGAAACGAGGTATCTGTTGGCGGAGCTTATAGAGCGCATCAGCTCGGCACGCTCTTTTTCCAGTTTTGCGCTTTTTCGTTCCAGCTCTCTGTGGCTGGCCTTCACGCTTCTGTACTGTCTGTTTATTTTGGCGGCCACGTCCCTCTGATATTCAAGCTCAAGCTGGGCTTTTTCCAGCTTGGCGGCGAGTCTGGCCTTTTCGTTCTTGATGTCCTTTATGCGGCTGTTTTGCTCCTGAATCTGCTGTTTAATGTTTTTCAGATACGAGTTCTGTTTGGACAGACTGTCCTTATTGTCCGCATAGGCTGAAAAGCAGAAAAGGATTAGTATTATTAACAGCTTATATTTCATTTATGCTCTTTTGACCCATGAGGAAAGTAACAACGCTGAATATTGCGGAACCGGCTGTTATGCACAGCAGGATGATGTATAAAAATACTGAGAAACCTATTCCCGGCGCTGTCAGGACAAAGTATGAGTCTGTGAGCAGTCGGGACGAGATCATTCCGATGAATATTTTGTTCATGAAATACGCCAGCAGAAAGGCGACAGTGGCCTCAATCTTCGACGCGGCGACGTAAGGGAAGGTGATGAACGGCCTTGTTGCGCCGAACAGAGTATAGAGCATTATAGCTCTGTGGTGGCGGTAGAGTGAAAGCCTTATGGTGTTGAAGATGATGAAACAGCATGAGATTCCTGTGAGCACTGTGAGGAGCATCACAAAGGTGTATGATACACTCTTTATCTTCTGTAGCTTCTCGTTCATCTTTTTGCCGGATTCGACGCTTTTGACGCCGTCTATTTTATCTATTTTGTCCGCTGTTTTGGAGAGCATCGCTTCTGACGCTGTGGTGCTGGACAGCTCAAAGAAACGCGGGAAGAGTTCTTCCGGCAGGTCTTTCAGCTTTTCTGAGTCTGGAGCGAGGTCTATCACTCTCTGCTTTGCCTCGTCCTTGTCATAATATTTCATGGTGAATGTGGAAAGATAGGGTTTGAGATCCTTTTTCACCATATCAGAATCAGCGTCCTCTGTGATGAACACCCGAACTACGCGGCTGTCTGTGGCTGAGCCTATCACCTTTGCCACGGAAGAGTTGATTGAGAAGACGGCGAGATACATGAATATCAGTGTCGCCATTGTCACTATGGAGGCGAGATTCTGTCTGAATCCGGCCATGAATATCTTAAAGCCTTTTTCTATGTAATATCTGTATTCTTCAGACATTTGCGGCTCCCTTGCTGTCGTATACCAGCTTACCTGAGTCCAGATGCAGTATCCTGCCGGGATATTGCTTTATGATGCGCTGGTCGTGTGTGGCTATCAGTATGGTAGTGCCTTTAACGGATTTATGCAGAAGCATGTCCATTACCTTGTCGGCGTTCTTCTCGTCCAGACTGCCTGTGGGTTCGTCGGCTATAAGAACGAAAGGTTCGTTTAGAAGCGCTCTGGCCACGGCCACACGCTGTTTTTCACCGCCGGAGAGTATCTTGACTATGTTGTCTCTGTGCTGAAAGATGTCCAGCTGTTTCAGAAGGTGGTAGACCTTTTCCTGAATCACCTTTTTGGGCATGTAATAGACTTCCAGAGGCAGTGCCAGATTGTCGAAGACTGTCATGTCCTCCAGAAGCTTGTAGTCCTGAAATATGACTCCCACGTTCCTGCGCATGAAGGCTATGGACTTATGGTTCATGCTGTCGAGGTTCTGTCCCTCCACCTTCACCATGCCTTTAGAGGGCATGAGGTCGGCGTAGAGAAGCCGCAGAAGCGTAGATTTTCCGGCGCCGCTGTTGCCTGTGATATACACCAGCTCGCCTTTCTGTATGTGCAGGTCGACCCCGCTAAGGCCCTTGTATCCGTCGTCGTATACGACGTCAACCTTGTAAAGCTCTATCATCCTAAACCCCTGAGAATATATAATACCACATTGGCACTGTCAGAAAAGATAGAGGTATGCCAACCCCAAGCATCATGGTGGCAAGCTCTTCGTCCAGCCCGTACTGGATAGATATTATTCCTGCGGTTATCATAGGAGCCATAGCCGCCTCGAAGAGTGTCACCTGCATGTCTTTGCCGGACGCGCCGAGTATCACAACGTAAACAAGATATATGATTGCCGGAGCCAGCAAAAGTTTATAGCCAAGCCCCAGAAAAAGTTTTTTTATTATGCCGTCGGATTTGATGAATCTCAGCTGATAGCCCACAGACACCATGGCCAGAGGGGTGATAGTCGAGCCGAGGGTCTTCATTGCGCCGGCTATTATGTCCGGTATCTCCACGAAACGCAGAGCCAGAGCCAGTATCATAGCCTGAAACGGCGGGAAGGTGACGACTTTTTTCACCAGAGCCATAGGTTTCACAGCGGCGGACGAAAAGAAAACAGCTGTGGCTATGCCCAGAGTGGAGAGCACCATGAACGAGCCGGGCTGGTCCACCATTACGCCGATACCCAGATACTGCGCGCCGAAAAAAGCCGTTATCATGGGGAAGCCGACGAAAGAAGTGTTGCCCATTCCGGCGGTCATTATCAGACATCCGGCAGTTTTGCCGTCCATTTTCAGCCTTTTTTTAAGAAGCATGATCATCAGAAACGCGAACCCGAACGTCAGCCACGGCATGAACACAGGGAACAAAAGCGAAAGATCCATTTGCATGTTATGGATGTAATAGAAGGTCACGGCGGGCATAGACAGGTTTATTATGAAATTATTGAGTACCAGCGGCGCGGAAGACGGGAGAAGCTCCAGCTTTCTCGCCAGTATGCCGAACAGAAAACAGAATATCAGAAGTATCAAGCTATCCATAAGTTTCCCTATGATACACGAATAAAAAGATAAAATAAATGCTGTTATTGCATGCAGGCGGTGATACGCGAATTTTTTACCAGAGTCCTTAAACCGGTCGGACAATCAGTATCCCTGCGCTGAATAACTATATCTTCAGGAGAACATTTTTCAGTTTTAAAAGAGTCTGTGAAATAATAAAGTCCCGACCTGTCGTCCCATTTGCGCATGAATTTTTTGTCGGTGCAGAGCTTTCCGCCGTTAAGAGCGGCAGTCTTTTCAAGTCCTGACAAGGCCCTGTAGTTTATGTCGCCGTATGAACCGGGGAAAACGGCGAAAACACAGGCCATAACTATTGAGATGCCGAGAACAACTGAGCGCATGTTTACTCTGACCACGGACGCCAGACCCATTCCTGCTACTATGCTGAGATAGACTATCACCGGATAGAGGTAACGTGAATATTTGGTTGTGAGAAAATGTATCAGTATAAAATAGATAACTGTCAGCACAGAGAACATTATCAGCGCTTTGCTGTTTTTTATCTCTCTGATGTTGTTCCTGAATCCGATGAAAAGGAAAGGAAGCATTATCACGGAGAATTTCAGCAGGTCGGTGGTGTATTTATAGATCGGAACTGATTTCCAGAGTGTTTCGTCGGAGTTGATGCGCATCATCGCCTCGTGGGTGATGAATCTGTCGAAAAACGCTGTATGGGTGAAAGCGTAGCCGTACCACCACATGAAGGATATTACGAAAAGACCGAACGCGGCCAGCATGTGATAGTAGAGTGAGTTTTCATGCTGTTTTTTCATGAAAAACAGGCAGATGAGGCAGATGAAAAATGTCATCACGCCGAGGTAGCCCTTGACCATGACGGAGAAACCGCAGAAAAGAGCCGCCGCCAGTATATACAGCAGGTTCTTTTTGTCGGCGTATCTGCCGAAATAGAATATGGCCGCCGTAACTCCGAGGGTGAGCATGCTCTCCAGCCTGCATCCGTGTGAAGTTTTATAAATAATATAGTTGAAAGCGAAGAATATGACAGCTCCGTAGCCTGCGTTAACATTGCCGAACGCGTCGGAAGCCAGCCTGAAAACGAAAACGAGCAGTATGACCGCGGCGAGAGCGGAAGCGAATTTCGCTCCGAACACTGTCGCTCCGAACGTGTTTATGGATAAGGAGGTGAGCCAGAAGAACATGGGCGGTTTAGAGAGATAAAGCTCCGGCCCTCTGTGGAGTATCATGAAATTATCTGAGCTGAGAACGGTTTTGGCTATAGCGGCATAGTTGATGTCATCGTTGCGCAGGCCGCCTTCGCCCAGCGCTCCCATAAAGAATACAACGCCGAAGAATATTACTGTGAGATAATCGTATAAAAGAGGAGATCGACGATAGTTTATCATTTGTTGTCAATTAAAAGCTGCTTTATGAGAGGCAGCATTTCTCCTATAAAGTTACTGCTGTCGTGCCCTCCCTTTTCAAAGGTATAAATGTTACAGCAGTATTTCTCAGCAATAGAAAGAACCTTTTCGGCGCTGAGTTTTTCATCGTCGAGGTTCATTAACACATGTATGTTTTTGTTTTCTTCCCGCACAGGCTCCTTTACGAGTGCCGTAAGGTGCTCCTGTTTGATAAATGCGAGCTTATCAGGATATTGCTGAGATAGCAAGGAGAAACGCTTGTCGAGATACAGTGACGGGTTGATACTGATACATTTCTGACCAGTGACCAGAGACAGAAAAAAAGCGTAGAATCCGCCGAATGAAGAGCCGAAAAGCACGTCGAAACCTTTGATATATCGAATGGTTTCTTCCGGATCGAATGTTTTGTAATCGAACACGGTACAGTCGCATATATCATGCAGGTGGATCAGCTTGCAGCTCGTGGCCAGATCGTAGCTGTTATCAATAATGGATATTAGTCCGGGGAAATATAGCAGTTTCATAGGGCATACTAACACTTTTGAGACTGAGTCTCAAATTATTTTTTAGTATGAGGCGTTAAAAACATAAAAAGTTCACTTTTTCGTGTTTAAAATGGACTCCAGTTTTTCCTTCATTGCCTTGGATGCGGAGGGACTTTTTCCGTCTGTGGAAACGGAGAGGGTGAATCCGTCGTGTGTTATGACGGCAGGGGTATGAAAATCTGAAAATTCGGGGTCATCAGCGATATTTACAGGAATCTTTCTGTTTTTTGCCTCTTCTGCGGCTAAACGGTTGACTGCTTTTGAGTCCGTGCAGGCGAACACCAGAAAACAGTCGTCCGCAACATCTTCCGGCTGAAAGTCTTTTTTGATCGTGTTCACGCCGAGAGCCTCTATCTCCGGCAGAATTTCCGGCGCTATCACAGTTATTTCCGCCTCTGCGGCAAGCATGGCTCTGATCTTTCTCAGAGCGACCTTTCCTCCGCCGATGAACAGAGTCTTCCTGCCTTTTATGTCGAATATCAGCGGGTATCTCATAACACTTTCCAGATTGTCGCCAGCAGGCACATCAGCACCCAGACGATAGACGAGACTTCCATAAGGCGCACTGCCTTTCTTATGTCGTCACGTTCCGGCTGTCTGCCTTCGTCACCTATCACAGGCTTCTCGGTCATCTTGCCGAAATAGCTTACTCTGCCGCCCAGCTGTATTCCCAGCGCTCCGGCGAAGGCGCTCATGGCGTGGGCCGAATTGGGGCTGGCGTGGCAAAGTCTGTATTTTCTGAAAGCGGCGCAGGCACGCTTAGGGTTCATCTTGAGCCACATGGCGGCTATGTATACCGGTATTATGGAGAGTCTGGCCGGAATGAAGTTCAGAACGTCATCCAGTCTGGCGGCGAATCTTCCGTAATACAGAAATTTTTCGTTTTTATAGCCTATCATGCTGTCCATTGTAGACGCCGTCTTGAAAAACACAGCGCCCAGCGGCCCGAATAAAGAGGCATAGAAGAGGGGGGATACCACAGCGTCGACGTAATTTTCCGATACGGATTCGACGGCGGATGTGACGATCTTAGGCTCAGGCATGTCGTCCGTGTCTCTGGACACTATCTTAGACAGCTCTTTGCGGCCTTTTTCTATGGATATGCCTAGTGCTGATTCCACGTTCTCGGCATGTTCCGCCAGCGAGCGGACGCTGACCGAGAAATAGATTATAATGGTGCTTACGGTGAAATACCAGAAAGCTCCGGCCTTAGCCGCGTAATAAAGAGAAACGCCTGCCACGGACAGGGTGAAAGTCAGTGATATGATAGCAGATACCACGCCTTCAAGTATTGTTCCTTTTCTGCGGAGTGATTTTTCGCAATAGCTGACCATGCTTCCGGCAATTTTTACGGGGTGGAAAGGTATGTCAGGCTCGCCCAGATACCAGTCGAGCCAGAAGGCCGCCGCCACCGCCATAAAGTCAATATAGATAAGAGAGTATATGTTTAATGTCAAGGTTGTGTTCCAGTGTGTCCGCCAGCATATTCAGCTGGTTCTGTTTATTTTTATGAAAACTGTAGTCCGGATTAATCTTTTTGCCGGAGAGTGATATAACGGCCTCCGTCACCTTTTCGCTGTCGAAAAGCCCGTGGATGTATGTACCTATCACTTTTTTGTCTCTGTCTATGACACAGACGTCCTGATCGTCCGTGAGCTGTTCATAGTCTCTGAAAGTGTTCGATACGCCCATGTGTATCTCGTATCCGGCAATGTCCAGCCCTTCAAAGAGTCTTCTGCCTGTGTAGTGTCTGTTTTGCAGTATCTTTTCCGGCGAGATTATCGTCTCCATGTCCAGCAGTTTCAGACCGTCCGTCTCTTTTACGTCGCCCTCTATGCCGCATGGGTCGCATATTGTCATGCCGAGCATCTGATAACCGCCGCAAACGCCGATTATCGGCACTTTGCCCGCCAGAGACGACAGCTTTTTATCGAAACCGCGCAGACGCATATCCATCATGTCCGCTATTGTGCTTTTACTGCCTGGGATGATTATTATGTCTGCTCCGGAGAGTTCGTTAGGCGACTTAGCATATTTCAGGGTGATGTCCGGACAGGAGGCGAGGGCGGCGAAATCAGAGAAATTGGACATTCTCGCGAGCTTTACCACGGCCACGGTCACGAATCCGCCTTTTGAGTCGGATATATTCTGGCTGTCCTCCTCTTCCAGAGTGAGATCGAGCATGGGGATAGTTCCTGTCACTCTGACAGGGACAATCTTTTCGAACATCTTTATTCCGGGTTCAAGCAGGCTGATGTCGCCTCTGAACCTGTTTATTATAAAGCCTTTTATCCTGTGTCTGCTCTCGTCCGGAACGAGGTCATAAGTGCCTTTCATCCATGCGAAGACTCCGCCTCTGTCAATGTCGCCGATGATGAAGACCGGAGCGTCGGCAAACTCTGCCGTGCGCATATTTACTATGTCTGTTTTTTGCAGATTGATCTCGGCGGGGCTTCCGGCCCCCTCAATGACTATCACGTCATATTCTGAGGCAAGGCTTTCATAGGCTTCTATGGCTGTTTTCAGGTTTTCCTGAGACAGGGTGTAATATTCCTTTGCGCTGTAGTTGCCGACCGGCCTTCCATTTCTGATAAGCTGGCTTACTGCGTTGCCCTGCGGTTTCAGGAGAATTGGATTCATGCGGACGTCCGGCTCGATCCCTGCGGCTTCCGCCTGCAATATCTGTGCTCTGCCCATTTCTCCGCCTATGCCGACCCCGCTGTTGAGGGCCATGTTCTGAGCCTTGAACGGCGCGACCTTGTAGCCTTTGTTAGCCAGAAGACGGCAGAATCCTGCGCAGATGACTGATTTTCCGACACCGCTTCCGGTGCCCTGAAACATTATCGCCCGGGCTTTTTTCATCAGAATATCTCGAAATAGGTCTTTGCCAGACGGCAGAAGAGTTCCATTTCCTTTGTGCGTTTTATGGCTATCCTTACGAACGAGCTGTCCAGCCCGACGAAGTTTGAGCAGTCTCTTATAAGTATCTTGTGACTTAGCATATATTCGCAGAAAGACGCCGAGTCCGATCTTTTCAGTTTCAAAAGCAGAAAGTTGGCCACGCTGTCGTATACCTTTATGTCGTCTATCTCAGCCAGCTTGGCCATGGTGGCGTGTTTGTTGTTGTCCAGCCTGTGCATGTTGGGGCTTATGGCCGATCTTAGCGCCTTGAGGCATACCTCCTGCGCTATGGTGTTCATGTTCCACGGGGAGACGGCTTTCGCCAGATTTTCCATTAACGGTTTATTGCGACAGCAGATGTATCCGGCTCTGAGTCCGGGGATGCCGTATGATTTCGAGAAAGATTTCAGGACAATTATGTTGGTGAGTGAGCATCCTATAAGGCTGGGCGGTCGCTCTGTGCAGAAATCAGCGTAGGATTCGTCCAGTATGAACAGGGTGTTTTTGAACATGTCGGCGACAAACCGTATGTCGTCCTTCCATATCAGCTTGCCTGTGGGGTTGTTCGGGTTGCAGATGAAGCAGAGCGCCGCGTCGGACAGGTTTCCCATAAGCTCTTCGTCGTCGAATCTGAAACCTGATTCCTCCGTCATGACCACGTTGGTCACGGTCATGTCGGATATTCTGGCGTATCTCTCGTAGTCGACGTAGGTGGGTTGCAGGATGACGGCCTTTTTGCCGCTGAAAAGCCTGCATATCTTGTGTATGAACTCCGTAGTGCCGCTTCCGGCCAGAAGAGTGTTTTCCGGCACGTCGTGGCGCAGGGCAAGCTCCTGCACAAGTTTTTTGCTGTAAGGCTCAGGGAGTCTCGATATGAGCGCCTTTATGTCGAGGTCGCTTATCAGGGTGTCCGGTGTGTAGGGAGAGACGTTACTGCTGAGGTCGATTATCTCGTCCACAGAACATCCGGCTGTCTCCGCCGCTTCATATACGTTCCCGCCGTGTTCAAATCCGTTCATAGACATACCGCCAGTATAAGAAGAAACGCCTCGCATGTTTCGCACATTGCGCCCAGCATGTCTCCTGTTATTCCGCCAATGCGTTTTTTATAGAGTCTGGTAATTGTGTATATGTATATTATAAATGATAAGTTCAGAACCGCAAACGATATGGGACCCAGAAAATAGCTTATCGCCAGAAGAAACGCGCCCTGAGCGAACACCATAGGGCTGTAATTGCCGAAAAAAGCCGCCGCCGTGCCTGTCTCTCTGGCATAGCCGAACATATAGACACCGAAGACCATGCTGTATCTGGCGTAGGCCGGGATTATCAACAGCCACAAGGGGTTCTGCACTGCGTATACGCAGGCTGTCTTGGTGATAAGCACCATAACTATCGCCACAGCGCCCATTGTTCCTATGCGGCTGTCTTTCATTATCTCGAGCATCTTTTCGCGGCTTCTGCCGGAGAAAAGCCCGTCAGCAGTGTCCGCCAGCCCGTCCAGATGAAGCGCTCCGGTGACCAGCACCATGTATAGAACTATTATCACCGCCATTGCCTGTCCCGGTATCACGGCGGAGAGGTATTTCATGAAGAGGAAAGGTGGCAGTCCTATCGTCAGTCCGGTGAGCGCGAAGCTCCACACTGCAAGCCTGCCGTCAAACTGTTTTGCCGGAAATCTAAGCACCGTCAGAAAACTGAGGGCATAGACGTAGCTTTTAAAAATGTTAATTCTCCTTTCCTGCGACGCCAGCTTCCTCGAAGGTGGATATTTGTGTTATCACCCTCACTCCGGCATCCACAGAGTGCATGGCCATTACCGCGCCTGTGCCTTCGCCCAGCCTCAGCCCGAGGTCGACGAGCGGCTCAAGTCCCATGTATTCCAGCATCTTGATATGACCCTGTTCGACTGATCTGTGTCCGCTGACCATGTATTCGGCGGCTAATGGGCACAGTCCGTAGGCTATCAGAGCGCCTGCGGTTGAGATTATTCCGTCTATCAGAACGGGTATCTTGTGATAAGCTCCGGCGAGGATGACTCCCGCGATAGCGCCTATCTCAAGTCCGCCCACTTTGGACAGAACGTCCAGAGCGTCGGCTTTGTCCGGTTTGTTCACTTCTATGCCTTTTTTGATGACGCTGACCTTGCGTTTGAAGCCTTCCTGATCTATGCCTGTGCCGTATCCGGTCATGGCTTCCACGGGAACGCCCGTGTATACTGAGCCTATGGCGCTGGAGGGTGTTGTGTTGCCTATGCCCATGTCGCCTGTGGCTATCATATTCAGCCCAAATTCCTTAATCTTTTCGTCAGCTATCTCAAATCCGGCCATGATCGCTTTTTCGGCTTCCTCTCTTGTCATGGCTGGGCCTTTTGTAAAGTTCGCTGTGCCTTTTCTGACCTTGCGCACTACATAAAAGCTGTCCGGATCGGCAGGTGTGGCGTTAACGTCGCATGCGGCGCCTATGTCTGCCACCAGCACTTTTGAGTTTGCCTGTTTGGAGAGGACGTTGATTGAGGCGAGTCCGGCTATGAAAGCGCCGAGCATCTGGCCTGTGACCTCCTGAGGATAGGCCGCTACCTTTTCCTCGACTATGCCGTGGTCGCCAGCCATGACAAACACCATGCGCTTGTCAACTGTCGGTTTCATTGTGCGCTGGATTGCGCAGAGTTTTTCGCCTATGTCGTTCAGTCTGCCCAGCGCTCTTGTGGGCATGATAAGGTGCGCTGTGCGTTCCTGCGCTTTTGCGAACGTATCTTTGTCTGTCGGCTCGACGGCCGCGATTATCTCTTTAAGTTTCATAGTCTTTCTCCCTTTAGAATTAACGGTATGGACGAGACCATGAATATCACTCTGTCCGCTGTGAGGGCCAGTTTTGTGTTTAGCCTTCCCAGCTCGTCGGCATATTTGCATCCGTCGGGGCTGGACGGCATAACGCCCAGTCCTACCTCGTTGGTCACTATGACGACAGGTTTCCGTGATTTTTTGAGTCTGTCCAGAAAATGCTCTATGTGTTTCTCTGTATTGAGCTGTTTATACATCAGATTGTTCAGCCACATGGTTATGCAGTCGATGAGTATAACGTCCTGCTTCTCCGCGTTTTCAAAGGCGCTGTGAAGGCTCACTGGCTCTTCGAGGGTTACCCAGCTTCCGTCGCGTTCTTTTCTATGGTCGGATATTTTCTTTTCCATAGCCGTGTCGAACGCTTCCGCTGTGGCGATATAGGTTTTTGTGCCGAACGGCTTGCAGAGCGAGAGGGCATAGGCGGTCTTTCCGCTTTTCACCCCTCCTGTGACGAGTGTTATCATGTGTATTCCTTTATAATTTCGTATGACCTCAGAAATCCCTGTTCCTCAAATATCTCGAGGCATACTGTGCTGTCGTATTTTTCTGCTGAGTCAGCGATTGATTTTAGCAGAGTTTTTTCAATATGCTCAAGGCTTTTATGATGAGAATCACCCACCGCCCCCTGAAGATGATACTCTGCTATGTGTTCTGCGTATCTTTCCAGAAATTTTCCGGCGAAATCGCCTGCGTGGGCGTTGTCAAAGCATATTTTAAGACCTGCCGCCACAGCCTCGTCAAAGAAACTGCCGTAAAAATCAGTGTTCTCAATCACAAGACCTTTGCGTTTGACCGCCTCTCTTATAAAAAATTCCGATTTTACAGGGTGGATCACCATTCTGACAGGATCAAGTGGCGATAAGGTGGATATGTACGAGTCGATAGTCTGCCAGCCGTCAGCAGTGTTCAGGTCGACGTCGGTGGGCAGGTGGGCGCTGTATGTCATGCCCATATCTTTGAGCGATATTATCTCGCTTTTTTCCGGCATGTCAAAATCGTGCCTGCTGTCAAAGAACAGAAGCTCGACCTCGTCCACAAACTCTTTCAGATAAAGAACATTTTTTTCACGTGTTGCCGGAATGACAAACGACGGCGCAGATATTTTCATCGGGTCAGGGTATCTCTTTTTTTATCTGCTTGCAAGATTATTGATAATGAAATAATCTCTTTATATGTTTTCATCAATCATGATAGCAGCTGACAAGAGCGGCTCAGGAAAAACTACTCTTACAACAGGAATAATCAGGTATCTGACCAACAAGGGCAAGGCAGTCGCCCCGTTTAAATGCGGGCCTGACTACATAGACACTCTGCACATTCAGCTTGCCTCCGGCAGACACTCATACAACTTAGACACTGTCATGGTGAACCCTGACACTGTGTCCGATATTTTCGCGGAAGGATGCAGAGACGCAGATGTAGCCGTCACAGAGGGCGTTATGGGCGTTTTCGACGGGGTGGACTCGCGCACCTTTAAGGGAAGCAGCGCGGATGTCGCCTCTGTCATAGATTCGCCGATAATCCTGCTTCTGGACTGTTCCGGCAGTTCATTCACTCCGGCGGCCATCGTCAGAGGCATAGAGCAGATGTGCAGCGCCAAGATCAAAGGCGTCGTTCTGAACAACATAGCCTCTGAGCGCCACGCTCTTCTGGTTCGCAACGCAATATCCTATCACACAGACACGGAAGTGGTAGGCGTACTGCCCAAGAACACTGACAAGCTGGTCGAATCCAGACACCTCGGCGTAAAGACAGCTCTTGAGATCGACGAGTCATATTTTGACATCTGCGCCGGATTCATCTCCGAAAACGTGGACATCGACACCATAATCAGCGTCTGCGAGTCAGAAAAACCAATATCTGCGCCCAAAAAACGCGTTAAACCCGACAAAATAGCCTATCTGGCCTACGACAAGGCGTTCCAGTTCTACTATAACGCCAACATCGACTATCTGGACAGCAAAGGCTTCGCAATAAAATACTTTTCGCCCATAAACGGCGACGTGCCGGAGGACGCCGACTTCATCTATCTCGGCGGCGGCTATCCGGAGCTTTACGCTAAAGAGCTGTCACATGACAGCCTCACCAGCATTTTCCTGAGAGACTACATCAAAAACGGCGGATTTCTTTATGCTGAATGCGGCGGTCTGATGTATCTGTCAAAAGGCATACACACAGACGCTGGATTTCATTACACAGTCGGCGCTGTGGATGCGGAATGTCGCATGTGCAGCAAACGTCAGGCGCTGGGATACGTCAGAGCGGAGCTTAAAAACGACTGTATAATGGGGCAGAAGGGCGCTTACAACATAGGCCACGAGTTCCATTACTCAACTCTGGAAAGTTATAACGGCGATTTCGCCTATGACATCACCAGAGTGACAGACGGCAGGAAATCCGGAGACGGCATAATCGTTAATAACGCTTTCGCCTCCTATACTCACCTGCACTTTATGAGCGACAACCCGCTCATCTCGAACCTTATTGACAGGATATAGCATAATGAAAGTATTTGGTATCGGACTCGGCCCCGGGGACCCTGAACTCCTTACGCTGAAAGCCGTCAGGATAATGAACGAGAGCGATCTTATTGTCGTGCCACAGTCGAACAAAACCGGCCGCAGTCTGGCGAAAGATATAATCAAAGACATAGTGCCCGAAGAAAAGATATATATGTACTATTTCCCCATGACAGGGGACAAGGACGATCTCGACACAAAATATGCCGAACTGGCGGATGAGGTCGTGAAAATGCTCAAACAGGGCAAAAAGATAAGCTACGTCACTATCGGCGACGCCCCTATCTATTCCACCCTGAACTATCTGGCGCACAAGCTGGAAAAACACGGCGTAAAGACCGAGTTCATCCCCGGCATTTCCGCTATTTCCGCCGTGCCGAACATCCTCTGCATGCCCGTTACGGAGAAGGACGAAAGCTTCTGCACTGTGGAGATGAAAGAGGACACGTCTTTTCTTAAAGAGTGCACCGATAAATTTGCCACCGTATTTGTCATGAAGGTGCATAACAGACTGGACACGCTCAGAAAATTCGTAAAAGACA
>OBLN01000324.1_pt1 | contig 17550 bp, 17 predicted proteins | sample 1519301 | NCBI WGS metagenome assembly OBLN01 (sample SAMEA2452533, study PRJEB22499) | sediment metagenome | reverse complement strand
GCCTGTAAATAGAGGAACTTCATACTTCAGCTTACTCTGGAAGTAGTTTCTTGAGTCCGGGTAGTTTAAGTTGTGAGGAGGAGTAGTGTAGTCAGGAGTGCCAGCCATATAGTTGCTCATAAACTCCTGCGCCCCGAAATCTCCGAAATTCGCTTCTCTTGAACTTAGTTTAAATCCAAAGACGTTTCCGGCATCATCACTTTTTGCAAAATCCTGTATAAAGTCAAGTTTTCCGTAGTGGTTTGCCGAAGCTGCTTTAGCCTCTTGCAGGGCACTCTCAATATCTATCTCGGCGCCTTTGATCTCTAAATTTTGGGATTTCAGTATCTCCAGTGCACTCTCAAGAGTTATGGAGTCAGAAGCATTTAAAAAAGAGCCGCTTATTGCAACACCTAGTACAAAAGCAAATATTTTTCTCATAATTATCCTTAAAATCGTTTAATTAAGAAGAGATTATAACATATATATTATCTGATTATAATAAAATCTATAAAACTTAATAATTATAACTTTTTTATAGAAGTTTTAGTGCAATATGAAGGTAGGGCTGGTTAAATCTGTTTACCATATCAGGATCTTTCATCATCATCTTAAGCGCATCGAATGATGAGTAGTGAGGTCTGTACGGTCTGTTGTTGGTAAGAGCGTCAAAGACGTCGCATATCGATAATATAGAGGCAAAATCGCTTATCTCGCCCTTTGTCTGCTTGTCAGGATAACCAAGACCGTCATAGCGCTCATGATGGTGCATTACGGCATCTATGATGTAGGGGTCGTGTATCTTGTTCTGTTTTAGTATCTCAACGCTGTACTGGCTGTGCTTTCTAACAACTGCCGTCTCTTTTGGCGTCAACTCGCTCTCTTTGTTTATAATGTTCTTATCTATCTTTTTGACTCCCAGATCATGCAAAAGAGCAGCTGAGCCGAGTTTTAAGAGCTGTTCGTCACTGAATTTAAGCGTATAGCCCAGAGTCAGAGCATAGATGGCGACGTGAAGCGAGTGGTTTTTTAGCATATGGTCATTGATCATATGGGGCATGGTGTTTTTTATAAATATGTCGTCATATTTCAGAAGATAGATGATGGCATCTATTATAAGCTCGACACATCCTAGATTTATCTTGTTCTCTTTGTTTACCATGAAAATTTCAAAAAGCTGGTCGTTTACTTGATATAGAAGTCCGAGTCTCTTTTTATGGTCATCTTTATTATATTTTATGTAGTGTTTTAGAGTCTCGCATGAGAGTATCTGCTTATCTTCATCACTTTTGTTGATGTATAGATTCTCCTGCTTTTTTAGTTTGTCGTAGAGGTTTTGTGTAAGAGTGGTTCCCGCTTCAATGATGATAATATAGTCTCTGTTCTTTTTTATAAAAATGTCAAAGAGTGTAACGGCTCCCACGGCAAGTGCGTCAATATCTAGCAGTGTGTAGGATCTGGCGTAGTTTAGTTTTGTCTTTACAATTTTCATTTTCGAATTATAGCAAAGATTTTTTGCACCTGCGTTTTATTGCTGAAGCAAAATTTTGATAGAATATCGTCTTTAGATAAAAAGGCTGAGTTATGCAAAGTGTAGTAGATTCTCTTAGAAAAAAAGGTAAGATTTACAAAAAAATGCAAGAGATCGCACCAAGAGAGCTGGGTGTAAGAAACAAGATAAAAATATTTAAAGCCACAGATATCAGCGGATATTTCTGGGCGATCTTTGCCATCAGCCAAAAGAGCAAACTCCTTATGAAAGATGTCCATAAATTTGAGGAGATATACGCAAAACTCGTTGTTTTTTACGGACATAACTTCAAGCATAAGATCATCTTTATAGATGCGCCGATCTGCTCAAAAGCAAAAGAGGCACTTCTGGCTCAGGGTTGGAAGATCCAGTAATGCTTCTTTGCGATATAGGAAATACTACCTACCACTTTTTTGACGGGATAGAGCATTATAAAAAGGATGCTAAACTTTTTGAACCCTCATCCATAAAAGAGGAAGTGTGTTATATCTGCGTAAATAAGCAAGTAAAAGAGCTTTTAAAACCTCTAAAAAACTGGATAGACCTCTCAGCTTACGTAGATATGCAAAACTACTACGAGACGATGGGAATCGACAGGATAACGGCATGCGAGGCGATAGAAGAGGGCGTAGTGGTCGATGCGGGAAGTGCCGTGACAGTAGATGTGGTAAAAGGCGGCAGATTTGAGGGCGGTTTTATCTATCCGGGTTCAAGAGCCATGGGCTTGTGCTACAGAAATATCTCGGATGCGCTTAGCTACTCATTTAACTTTGAGCTTGATTTGGGTAAAATGCCGAAAAATTCCCGCGATGCCATAAGTTACGGATATCTAAAACTGCTTCACAATGAAGTGGTCTCATACGGTATGGATATTTACCTAACGGGCGGAGATGCTGCGGAGTTTGCAAAGATATTTCCATCTTCGCATATAGATGAGACTCTGCTCTTTAAAGGGATGAAAAATATTATGAAAAAGGCCAATATATGTTAACAGTTGCACTTCCAAAAGGACGCATAGCGCAAGAGACGCTGGAGATTTTTGAGAGAATCTTCGGCGAAGATTTTGCTTTTGACGACAGAAAGCTGATACTAGATACGCCAAAGTTTCGTTTTTTGCTTGTAAGAAATCAGGATGTTGCAACATATGTATTTCATCAGGCGGCTGACATCGGTGTTGTAGGACTTGACACTCTAGAGGAGCAGGGCTTGGACGTAGTTCGTCTTCTTGATCTTAAACGCGGCATCTGCAAGGTCTCTATAGGTATGAAAAAGGGCGAAAAATTCGATCTTAACAAACCGGAGATAAAAGTCGCTTCAAAGATGGTAAATATTACAAAACGCTACTTTGAGGAGCGCGCGGTCTCGGTTGATATCATAAAACTCTACGGCTCAATTGAGCTTGCACCGCTTATCGGGCTTGCAGATATGATAGTAGACGTTGTTGAGACGGGAACTACTATGAAGCAAAACGGTTTGGAAGTTGTAGAGGATATTATGACATCTTCTACATACCTCATAGCGAACAAAAACAGCTACGTTGCAAAAAAAGATGAAGTTCTAGATATTTACAAAAAGATAAACAGCGTAGTACAAGCTGAGCAAAAAGCTTAACATGACAAATCTAGACCTCTATGCAAAAGCCGAACATCTACTAGGCATCGAAGAGGCGACCGAGGCGCTTTACGACCTCTACCGCTCAGAGCTTGACGACTATAAGATAAAGACGCTTTTGGATGTCGGATGCGGCCGCGGCGGATTTATGCAGCGTATGATGAGTGACGGAGTTGAGTGCAAGGGAATAGATTTAAGCTCGGTCATGGTTGATGAATGCAGGGCAAAAGGTCTTGATGCGGAGTGCATAGATATAACGGATGAGAGCGGAAAATATGATGCGGTTGTGGCTATATTTGACGTGCTGAACTTTTTGGACCAAGAGGAGCTTTTGAAGTTTCTTGACGGTGTTGCCGCTAGGATGAACGATGATGGGGTTTTTATAGCCGACATTAATACTCTCTACGGTTTTAGCGATGTGGCAGAGGGTACGATGAGCAGCGAGAACGAGAGAGAGTTCTTGGTCGTGGATGCAGTCTTTGAGGATGAGAAGCTATATACTAAATTTACTCTATTTCAAAAGAGTGAAAACTCAATATATACAAAACATCAAGATATGATCGTTCAATATTTTCATAAGATCAGAGTTTTTGAGAGGCTTCCCTCTCTTAAACTTGTAGACAAACAGACATTTTCGCTCTACGATACAAAGGATAAGACGCTTCTTATTTTTAAAAAGAGATAGGCTCTGATAATCTGTATCCTACCCCTTGAATCGTAGAGATAAAATCAAGACCCACTTTTTTGCGGAGTCTAAATATCATATTTTTTATAGCGGCATCGCTCATGACTCTGCTCTCCCAAATATCCCTTTGAACCCTCTCGCTGCTTATTGGTTTTGCGTTCTCTTTTATCAGCAGCTCTATAAACAGAGCCTCTTTTTTTGTCAATCTTATAGGTTTGCCATTAAGCAGCAGCTCTTTTTTAGAGAAGCTGTAGATAAGTTCTTCGCGAAGCGGCACATTTTCGAGCGGCGGCAGTTTGGAAGATATCTTTTTTAAAAGCGCAATTAGGTCGTCATACCTTATAGGTTTTAGTTCGTAGGAGATCAGGTTGAGAGGGATCGCCTTTAGCAGGTATTTTTCATCCTTGTATGCGCTGAGCACGGCAATGATGCAATCATCATCGCTCTTTCTGACCTCTTGTATAAACTCCAAACCGTTCTTATCATCGACCTTTATATCCGAAAGAATGACATCTATGCGGTTCTCTTTATATGTCAGCAGAGCCTCTTTTACGCTCTTGCAGATAAATATCTTTTTAAAGTAGAGGTTTAGAAGTTTTGCGGTGTTTGTTGCAAACTCTTCATTATCCTCTAAAAAGAGCAGTTGCAGCTCTTTTAATCTATCCATGTAAGAAACTCTATTGTGAAAATAGCGCCACTCTCTGTGTTTGATGCGGTAATGACACCGTTGTTTTTCTCAATGAGAACTTTTGCAAGATAGAGTCCGATCCCGGAGCTGTTTTTTGTACTCACAGTTGGCAGGAATATCTCGTCAAAAGATTGGTCTTTTATGCCGCCGCCGTTGTCTGCAATGGTTATCTTTTTGTTTTCGATCTCTATTCGTATCTCTGGGTTGAAACTGTTTCTTAGCTTGAATATCTCTCTTGAGTTGTTTAAAATTGCAAAGATTACCTGTGAAAACTCATTTACATTGCCAAAAACGGGTTCTTTTTCATGTGAGACTATATATATCTTGATATCATCGAAGTAGAAGGTTCCCTCTATTATTGTCAGGATGTCGATTACGGCGTCCGTGATTAGGAACTCTTTGTTGTCGGTGGATGGATGGTAGAACTTTTTAAACGTCTCTATCGTCTCCGCCATAAACATAATAATATCTTCGGAACGCTTTATAGATTTTAGATAGTCGCTTTTGCTAACGCTTGAATCGGACTCGAACTTTGCTTTGTTGAGATTGTTGATAGAACCAAGAGAGGCAAGCGGCTGTTTCCATTGATGTGCAATGTGCATCAAGAGCTCGCCAAGAGCCGCCTGTTTTGACTGCTGAAAGATCATCTGCTCTTTAGTCTTGTTCTTTTGTACCTCCTCTTGAACTCTCGCCTCAAGATCTCTTTCGTAAGCTCTTAGTTTTAAGTGCGTGCCGACTCGTGATAGAAGCTCATCTGGGTTAAAAGGCTTTGTTATATAGTCCACGCCACCCGCTTCAAAAGCCATCTGTATGTCGGAGGGCTTGTTTTTTGCACTTAAGAAAATTACGGGAGTATGAACCGTCAGAGGATTGTTTTTAAGCGCTCTGCAGACCTCAAACCCGTCCATCTCGGGCATCATAATATCCAGAAGGATCAGATCGATATTTTTTTCACTTGTTGCAATGTCGATAGCGCTCTGTCCGTTTAGCGCAGGAATAAGGTCATAATCCCCAAGGAGCTCCATCAAAACGTCAATGTTCTCCTTTACGTCGTCTACTATAAGTATGGTCTGTTTATTCTGCATCTAACAACTCCTTGGCTTCGTTGAACTTATATTTATGTATCATTTTTTTGACCTTCTCAAAGAGCTCTCTGTCATCTTCGCCCAGATCATACATCTCTATCTCTTTAACTATCGGCTCGCACATTTTCGGTCGTCTTGAGGCTACTGCACTACGCAGCTTTGAAAAGAGAGCCTCTCTTTGCCCTTTATCGATAGGAAGAGTGCCCTTTTTTCCATCTGCAGAGCTGCTCTCTTTGTTGCCGCTTTGAGTGTTGGCTTTTATAGTCGGTCTTGATTGCTCAAGCTCGATCTCAAAAATAAAACTGCTACCTTCCCCAAGGGTGCTCTCTACCCAGATCCTGCCCTTCATAAGCTCTACAAGCTCCCTGCAGATCGCAAGTCCAAGTCCAGTGCCTCCGTACTTTCTGGTAGTACTCTCATCTGCCTGCGTAAAAGAGTTAAAGAGGTTCTCTATCTGTTTTTGCGACAGACCTATTCCTGTGTCGCTGACCATAAATCTAAATCTACTGTTGGAGAGTCTGTTTACAAAAAGCTTTACATTGCCGCTATGGGTGAACTTCAGAGCATTTGAGGTGAGGTTTGATAGTATCTGCATGATCCTCAGACTGTCTCCGTATACATGCATCTCATCTGTTTTGTCATAGATTATCTCAAAGGCAAGACCTTTCTCTGCCGCTTTGATCTTTGTTATGTTGTTAATGCTGTCAAGCACCTCTATAAGATTAAAGTCGCTCTTGTTTATCCTCATCTTTTTAGCCTCTATCTTTGAGAGGTCCAAGATGTCGTTTAAAAGCGAGAGCAGTTCGTTTGATGCATTTTCTATGATCTGTATATACTGCAGAAGCGGCTGCGTGGTGATATTTTTCTTAATAAGGTATGCCATGCTGACGATGGAGTTCATAGGCGTTCTTATCTCGTGAGACATATTCGCCAAAAAGTTGGACTTTGTTTTTGATGCCTCTTCCGCCTTCGCTCTTGCATTTTCAAGCTCTCTGTTTAAAAGAGAGAGCTTTCTTATCCAGTATGTGACGCCAAGAGCTATAAGTCCGACAACTGCTAAAATTTTCCATATCAGAGAGTAGTTTACGCCGTTTTCATAATTGATTGCAACCCATTTGTTGAGTATATTCTGCTTCTCATCGTCGCTTACGGAGTATATAGCCTTTTCAAAAAGAGCTAAGAGCGTGGGGTCATCATTTCTTACACCAATGCCCAGCTCCCACATATCATCGAACTTGCCTGCGATCTTAAGCTCTCCCGTGAACTCCTTTTGAAAGAAGTATCCGACACTCGCAAGTGTTCCTATATAACCGAAAAGTTCGCCGTTTCTTACCTTCTCTAGCCCCTCTTTTGCATTTTTGACATCGACTATGTTTAGCGAGGGGTATCTTTTTTTTAATATCTCATTGTATGAATACCCCTCGGGAATACCTATCTTTTTATTTCCGATGCTCTCAAAATCGGCGATAAACGCCACGTCTGGTTTGGTGGCAAGGACAACGGGTATTCTTAGGTATGGAGACGTGAAGTTAAGATACTCCTTTCTCTCTTGTGTTTCCATCGCAAGTGGCAGAATATCGCATTTTCTTGCCTTTGCAAACTCCAGAGACTGCATCCAGTCATCTGTTTTGACGACCTCTATGGGAATGGAGAGATTTCTTTTAAACAACTCAAAGTAATCCGCACTTAGTCCTACATGCTTTCCATCCTGAAGGCTCTCAAAAGGCATCCAGTTCGGATCAACGCACGCCCTAATGATCTTTTTTTTCTCAAGATAGCTCTTTTCATAGGCGCTGAGTGCGGCGATCTGCTCATTTAAGATATTTTCGCTTTTGTAGGTTATATAGCCGCTCTCTTTAAGATTGTCAAAACTGTAATCATTTAAAAGTTCGGAGAGCTCAAAGCCATCTTTTATGAGTCCGAGTTTTGCATACATCTGCGCATTTAATTTTATAAGTTCAGGAACGACCGCCCCGATTTTAAATATATTTGTCTTAAATAGTCTCTCCACTACCTGCGCCTCATAAAGCAGAGACTCTTTTGATTTTGCTTTGGAGTATTTGTCGTATATAAGGTCCACCATCTCTTTTTTATTCTTAAAAGCGTACTCCCATCCTCTGTTTGTGGCAACAGCGAACTTCTCGACCATCTCAGGGTTGCTCAGAGCCAGCTCCTTTGATGTAAAAAGTTCAACATCATAGGAGTATATCCCAAAATCTGCAGGGTTTAAAATATTATAGCTGATGCCCTCTTTGTCAAAAAAGTAGGGCTGGTTCGAGATAAAGATAGACATAGCGTCAACTTCGCCGCTTCTAAACTTCTCAATGCTGAAATCGTGTGTTACAAGAGTGTAATCGCTGCTTTTTAAACCACCCTCTTTTAGAAGCACCCCTATGCTTGTGTGGTCTATCTCATAGGGCAGAGCCATTATCTTCTTGCCTCTTAGCTGCTCAACTGCGGTAATTTCGGGTTTTACCGCAAAAGCGAGAGCATTTTGTTTAAAATATGAGGCTATAAGCACGACAGGCTTGTCTTGAAGCTTGTCCAAGATAAGAGATGAAGATGATACTCCAAATGTGGCTTTCTTGCCTATAACTTCATCACTGATATCTATGCCGTCCACATACTCTCTAAGCTCGACGTCAAGACCGATGTCCCTGTAGTACCCTTTTTCGATGGCTGCGTAAAATCCTGCAAATTCAAACTGGTGCTTCCACTCAAGCTGGACGGAGACCTTTTGTGTTGAAGCCGTGATAATTGTAGCGATGAGCAGTAAAGTCAGCGTTTTTAGCAAAATAGCTCCTTTGATGATAATATTTTATCCTATAAAAGTCTCAAAATAGTCTCAAAACAATATTAAGTAAATATTGTGACAAAATAGTGATATAATTTTTCATGGAAAAAACAAAAAAGACAATTTTAGTAGTAGACGATACGGAGACAAATATAGATATTATGCTCGAACTGCTCTCCGATAAGTACGATATAGTTGTCGCACTTGACGGCAGAAGCGCTTTTGATGCTCTAGAAGATAATGAGGTCGATCTCATGCTTCTTGATATTATGATGCCGGAGATAGACGGCTATGATGTCTGCAGAGAGGTGAAATCAAACGAGCGCAGCGCGAACACCCCCATAATATTTATAACGGCCCTAGATGATGAAGAGAGCATAGAGAAAGCCTATGCAGTAGGCGGAGACGACTATGTTACCAAACCGTTTAAGCCGCTTGAACTCTTGGCCAGAATAGAGACCCAGCTAAAGTTAAAAGAGCTTATAAGCCATCTAAACTATATATCTTCTTATGATGAGATGACCGGAATATACAACAGAAGAAAGTTTTTTGAACTTGGAGAGAAGAGGTTTGAGAAGAGTAAAAACGAGCTTTATGCGGTAATGATAGATATAGACAAGTTTAAAAATATAAACGACACCTACGGACATCCGACCGGGGACAAGGTCATAAAAGCTGTAGCCGATACGGTCTCAAGACACCTATCCGATGATGCAATATTTGGAAGGATCGGAGGCGAAGAGTTTGCGGTACTATGCAGCTGTGAGTCGCCAAAAAATGTTTCTGACAATATTGAGAACATAAGAGCGGCAGTAGAGGCTCTTGAAGTTGCTTCTGACGCCGGAGAGGCCATAAGGTTTACCATAAGTGAAGGTGTGGCTAAGCAAAACAGCACCACAAAGAGTCTTGATGAACTTCTTAGATTTGCGGATATCGCACTCTATGAAGCAAAAGGACTGGGCAGAAACAGGGTTATATTTAGATGATATGACCTGGGTCCTGTTTTTTTTGTCTTTAAAAATGGTATTATCTTAATTAATAATTGTAAAGGTTTATTATAATGAGAAGAGAGATAGATAGCAACGATCTTCAGGTTAGAGAGGCTCTTATGAAGATGGCTTCGTTTCATCTCTACTTTGCTTCTGCCGCTCTTTTTATCTGTGTGCTGATAATCGTCATCGCACTGTGGGAGATAAACTCTAAAGCATTTTTGCTCTCCTGGTTTTTTGTGATCACTGCTATCTTGATATTCAGGGATATTCAGGCGTACCTGTTTTTAAAAAAATCGCCAAATATATCTCTGGAGAGTTACGAGAAGAGATTTAAGTTCTGCACCATTCTTACCGCGTTTATTCTAAGCGGTGGGGTGAGCTTTTTACTGCTTCAGAGCGAGCCCTTTTATCAGACATTTTTGACAATGATCGCCGCGGGACTCTCTGCCGGAGCGGTGATGACGCTCTCAACACATAAAAATATAGTAATGTACTACCTCATAATCCTTCTGCTTCCTCTTATCTTTGCGGTTTATATCCAAAATACACATATTCACTCATTGATGGCGATACTCATAACTCTTTTTCTCATAATGCTTATAATCTTCTCAAGAAGATACAACGGCAGCATAGTGCACGTCATAACTTCGCGCCTTCTTTATGAAGAGGCAAAAAAAGAGATAAAGTACTCAAATGACCGCTTTGGAAAGCTTTTTGAACAGGCACCGATAGCGATGTGTACTTATGACAGGGATCTGATAGTAACGGAGGTTAACGAGGCGGCCGTGAAACTATCAGCTCAGAGCACAGATAAGCTAGTCGGTCTGGATATGAAAAAACTTCCAGACCAGTCTGCAAGAAAGGCTCTTGAGGCAGTCTTTAAAAAAGAGAGAGGCAGCTATGAGGGAGTCTATCATACGCTCTTTTCAGATAAGGATATATGGGTCAGCATAATGACAATGCCGATGAGCGATATAGATGACAACATAGTCGGCGGCTTGGCGATAATATCTGATATCACAGAAAAAATCGAGGCGGAAAATGCCATAAAGCACTACGCATTTTATGACCATCTTACAAACCTTGCAAACCGTTTCTCATTTCAAGACCGCCTAAAGCAGCAGCTATCAAGACTTCAAAGACACAAAAGAGTAGGCGCTTTGATATTTATAGATATAGACTACTTCAAAGATATAAACGACTCTCTTGGCCACGACGCCGGTGATGAGGTATTAAAGAGTTTTTCTCAAAGAGTACTCTCTATTACAAGAAAAGAGGATACCGTAGCAAGGCTCGGAGGCGACGAGTTTGTCATTTTGTTATCTGATCTTAGCGATAATGAGCCTGAGGCTTTGGAGATGGCACGAAACGTATCTCAAAAGATACATAGCGTTATGGAGAGTGCCATTGTCATAGAAGGTATGGTTCTTAACGTGACCCTTAGCCTTGGAGTTGCACTTATCGGCAAAGAGGGAGAGACTATAGATGAAGCTCTAAAACATGCGGATATAGCTATGTACAAAGCAAAAGAGGCTGGAAGAAACTGCACTAAATTTTACAGCCAGATAAACGGCAGGGCTGCTAAAGAGGTTTGATAACGATCTCGCTTATCTCCGAACTTGCACCAAGCCTCATAGGCGGCCCCCAAAATCCGGTTCCTTTGTTCACATAGATCTGAAGCTCCTCATTGTATCTGTGAAGACCGCTGACATATGGCTGCTGAAGCTGGACTAAAAACTTAAACGGATAGAGCTGCCCGCCGTGAGTATGTCCGCTTAGCATCAGATCAACACCGCCGCTTACCTCATAAATAAATCTCGGTTGATGTGCCAAAAGAATTGTAGGAGACTCTTGGGTGTTTTTTAAAGCCTTTTGGAGGTTTGGCATATATTTTTTTGCTCTGTATCCAAAGATGTCATAAACACCCGCAAGATTAAAGCCTCTGCCTGCCTCTCCTATGTATACATTTTCATTCTCCAAAACACGTATGCCAAGAGACTTCATACTCTCTATGATACTCTCTATGTTGTGAAAATACTCATGATTTCCTACCACATAGTGTGTCCCGAATCTTGAATTTAACTTTTTGAGTACGTTTAGCGTCTCTTGCGCGCTAAGGACATCTACGTCTATAAGGTCTCCCGTTATAACGACAATATCGGGGTCAAGGGCATTTGCCTTTTGAACAATATCCTCTATAAAGCTTTTATCTATCAACCCTCCGATATGGATATCGCTTAGCTGGACTATCTTGTATGGCTCTTTTAAGTTCTTGATATTTACCTCTACCTTTTGGATCTCTACGAATTTTGCATTATGAATAGACTTTAGGGTCAGCGTTGCCGCGGCGGCGATAGATGAGACATCTAGCGATTTTTTAAAAAACGCTCTTCTTGAGTCTGAGATGGGGGCAAATGAGAGAAGCACTCTTGATATGTCATAAACGACCGCGCTCCAAAAGAGCAAAAACAGCACTCCGATAGGAACTGAGAAGAGAAAATAGAGCCAGCTTGGAGTATCTACATAGTATCTTGCCATCATGTAGCACAATATACCCACAAGGTTGATTATAAGAAATATGCGAAAATAGCGCTTCGTTTGTTGCGTTATATCAAGCTTGCTGACAAGCCTTTTGCTTATATACATATTTAGCAGTATAAAGACGCCTATAAAAGCGGTAAAAAAGAGTACGTAATTCATCCGAGAAGTATATCGAAATTGAAAAAATGTTATTATTCTTTTTATGAAAATATGTAAAATTTGCAGCAGTGATACAACATCTATAACAGATACAAAAACTAAAAAAACATATCATAAATGCCCTGAGTGTCGCTATATTTCTCTTGATGAGGCTTTTTACGTCGATGAGGAGAGAGAAAAAAAACATTACGACAAGCATCATAACACATTAGAGTCTCTGGGCTATGTAAAGATGTTCGAGGATCTGGTGGAGGAGTTCGTCCTTCCTTACAAAGACGAGATAAGAAGCGCGCTTGATTTTGGATGCGGGGAAGGTGAGGTACTGCCGATAGTTTTGCAGAGAAACGGGGGCGCGTGCGACAGATATGACCTATTTTACTTTCCGACAAAAGTCTACGAGGGCAAAAAATATGACCTCATTGCCTCTACCGAGGTGTTCGAGCATCTCTCATCACCGCTTGAAGTTTTTAAAAAACTGCTCTCTCATCTGGAAATACACGGATATCTTCTGCTTATGAGCGCATTTCATCCTGATAATGACGAAGAGTTTTTAAAATGGTGGTATATAAGAGACGTGACACATATCGGTTTTTTTAATATCAAAACCTTTGAGTATATGGCACAGACGTTCGGTGTTACAATAATTAAACATAACTTTAAAAATATAATTCTATTTCAAAATAGATAGCTATAAAAAGAAATAGTGGCTATACTCTGTCAAAAATATGTCAAGGATTAAGAATGAAAAATATAGTTATCTCTGCGTTAGTGCTGTTTTTTGCCGTCTCAAGTGCAAATGCAAGTCAAAAAAGCGGATGTGAATTGGCTCAGGTAGGGGCTGTTGAAGTTAGTTGGACAGGTTATAAAACCCAGAAGAAAGTAGGTGTTGGCGGAGTTTTTGACAGCGTTGTATATACGCCTGTTGCAAAGAGCGGCGAGAACTTTCGCTCGATTTTGGTTGGTTCATCTGTTGTGATCGACACTTCAAGCGTAAACTCAAAGCATGAAGATCGTGACGGCAAGCTTGCTAAATTTTTCTTCGGTATGATGAGTGAAAAAAACATCAATGCAAAGATAGTTGACATCAAAGCGGACAAAAGAGTAAAAGATGCGCCAAGAACCGGTGTTGTAAGTGTAGAGATAGAGATGAACGGAGTTAAAAAAACGGTTCCTATGACATACAGCTTTAGTGATGATATATTTGAAGCAAAAGGCACTATAGACATACTTGATTTCAGCGCAGGCGATGCTTTATCATCAATTAACAAAGCGTGTTTTGATCTTCATGAGGGAAAAACATGGAGCGAAGCAGGGATAGCGTTTAAAACTAAGATAGAAGCTATTCTTTGTAACGTTAAACCGCTAAAAGAGTAGTCGGCTTTACGGTGGGTTCCCCAAATCTAGCAACGCTAGATTTGACCCTTCCGCTGCAGAACCATTCGTTCGTATATTTTATGAGAGTGGTGCGGCTAAGGTTAAAGCACTCTTAATTGCATTTATGTAGCTAAGAGTGTTCGCCTTGCCTTTGTAGGCGATGTCAAACGCAGTTCCGTGATCTACCGAAGTTCTAACGATTGGCAGATTTAGCGAGACATTTATGCTCTCATCAAAGTAGAGCGCTTTTAGAGGTGCGAGACCCTGGTCGTGATACATCGCCACGAAGTATCTAAACTTCTCTCGCGCGTGCGGCGTAAAAGCGGTATCTGGAACCAGCGGACCCACAAACTGCTCAAAACCTATCTTCTTGTTTGCACTCTTTATAGCCTTTGTAATTCTAAGCTCTTCATCTCCCAGAACTCCGTTATCGCCCGCATGCGGATTAAGCCCAAGAACTGCCACGCTCTCTTTTGGTATTGAGTTGTGCAGATCCAAAAAGAACTCTTTTAGTCTTTTGTACTTCACGCTAGAAGCTACATCTTTTAGGGGAATATGCTCGGTAAAGAGAGCCACGAACATCTTCTCGCATCCAAGCATCATAATTGCATCTCTTTTGAAGTAGTCACGGAGCATATCGGTATGCCCTTTGTAGTGCAAACCCGCTAACATCCACGCCTCTTTGTGGATCGGCATAGTTACGACCGCCTCGGCCTCCTTTGACTCGCAAAGCTTGATGGCGCTTAAAAACGAGTCGTAGGAGTATCTTCCCGCGTTTTTGTCAACGCAACCCTCTTTTATATTGAAGCTTCCTTCAACCTCATGCAAGATAAAATCTGATGGAATAGGGACGTCCAAAAGCTCGCAAGCCTGATTTAGCATATAGGAGTTTATACAGTAGATTGGAGTGCAGAGTTTGGAGACCTCTTTGTGGGCTTTGAGTGCTATCTCGATTCCCACACCGTTTAGGTCGCCGACACTTACTGCAATGCGCGGTTTGCTCATCTTGAAGTGAGTCTCTTCATCTCTCTTACAGCTTCAGCCAAGCCGCTAAATACGCTTCTTGCAACGATGCTCTGACCGATGTTAAGCTCAGTGATCTCGGCTATCTTCATCATCTCATGGACATTGTGGTAGTTTAGTCCATGCCCTGCAGCAACTTCCAGACCTATCTTTTTTGCATGCTTTGCGGCTGCAGTTATCTCTGCTATGGATTTTTCAAGCCTCATTGCGAGCTCGTTTCTTGGAAGTTCAAGCTCTTTTAGTGAGTGGTTTGAGTATGCGAGTGATGAGTGAAGCATCGCAAAGAGATTTGCAAAAGCCCCTGTATGAAGTTCAACCATCTCGGCACCTAGCTTTTTTGACTTCTCGACTGCTTCAATACTCGGGTCGATAAAGAGCGAAACGGGGATGATATAATCATGCAGAAGCTCTATAGCATAGGCTATCTCATCCTCATGCCCTATGACATCAAGCCCGCCTTCTGTCGTTACCTCTTCTCTCTTCTCCGGTACCAAGGTAGCACGGTGAGGTTTTATATCGGTCACTATGTTTAGAATGTCTCTGTTGATAGAACACTCCAAGTTTACGGGGAGAGTGGAGTGCTTCATAATGTTGTAGGCATCGACGTCTTGGATGTGTCGTCTATCCTCTCTAAGGTGGATGGTTATCTGATCGGCTCCATTGGCACATGCAACGTATAGGGCATTTAAGATGTCAGGGTCGTTGACACGTCTTGCCTCCCTTAAAACAGCTACATGGTCAATGTTAACACCTAGTTTCATACTACTCAAATAATTTTCTACTTTCTGTGCATCGGATGTTGATAATCGTTTCTCTCGCAAGCAGTAAAAACAGAGACCGTGCCAAGTGCTAAAACAGCTATTAAAACAAATTTTTTCATCTTCATTCCTTTAAAAACTTTTTTGGATTATATCATTGATTTTGTTAATACTATCTGTGCTTGCAAAACAGCTTTTATCGCCGCAGACCATAAAGTTTTCATCATCAGTTGCTTTTTTTTGGATGAATGGATACTCTATGAAAGAGAGTTCAAGCGCGTTTGATTCTAAATTGTTTTGGCTTGATTTTATGACTCTATCCCCTTTTAGATATCTCAGAACTTGGCGCAGCATATACGGGTAGATGACCGGGCGTCTGCCAAGCTCGTAAGAGTTGTACTCCATGGTCTTAAACGCAAAGTGGCTGTACTTCTCATCTTCTAAAAGTGTGCTAAGAGAGAGCAGGACGTCTGCCATTATAGAGACCGGACTTGTATATGTGTTATCGGAGATCTCGGCTTTTGTCTCAAACTCGCCTACGCTGAACTTCCAGACTCCTTTGTCATAAAACTTCTCCAGTGCCAAGTTTGCAAAGTGCTGTGCGCGGATAAGGTAGAGTTCGTCCTGCGTAGAGTTAAAAGCTTCGATAAGAGCCTGAGATAAAAAGGCATAGTCCTCCAAGAACGCTTCTACTTTTGGAGCTTTATGAATAAGCGTAGTGTGGTAAAGTTTGCCATCGATAAACATCGTCTCAAGAAGCGCATCAAGGCTCTTTTTTGCACTTTGTGCGTAGCTTTTGTCAATCTTGCCTAGGTTAAAGAGAGCCTTTATCATCATGGCAGACCATGAGGTCTGTATCTTTTTGTCTATAAAAGGGTACTCTCTTGAGGCTCTTAGGCCGCGAAGAAGGAATTTTATATTTTCAAAATCTTTTGGCGCGTTTTCGCCATTTAATCTAACAATATTTTTGCCCTCAAAGTTGCCATCTTCGGTGATGCTTAACGTCTCTAAAATATCATCTATATTTGTGTATCCGTTATCTGAGAGAAGCTTATAGACTTCATCATAAGAGTATATAAAGTATGTTCCCTCTTCGCCCTCGCTGTCTGCATCGCTTGCACTGTAAAAGAGGGAGTCTTCACTCATCTGGTTATACCAAAAATCGGCAATCTCTTTTGCAACAGCTAAAAAACTCTCATTCTTGTATGTCAGGTAGGCATTAGTGTATATTTCGCAGAGCAGGGCGTTGTCGTAGAGCATCTTCTCAAAGTGCGGCACAAGCCACTTGTCATCAACGCTGTAGCGGCAAAAACCGCCGTCAACAAGATCATACATGCCCCCTTTTTTCATATTTTCAAGCGTGTTTATTACCATCGCCTTTGCCGCTTTGTCATCGTAGAGTCTCTCAATGACCAGAAGCGTTCCAAGCGTGCTGGCATGCGGAAATTTAGGAGCCACGGAGAAGCCGCCGTAGAGAGTGTCGTAGTTATTCTTTACCTGAAGCATAAAGTTTTTGACAAAATCCTCTTTTAATACGGTCGCCTCTTTTGGGTGCTCTTTATGGTTTAAAAAACTCTCTATCTCATCTGCATTCTTAAGCAGCTGTTCATCTTTTGAAGAGACTTTCTCGGCTATAAGCTTGGTCAGCTCTATAAAACCCATTCCCTCTATGCTTCCCTCTCTGGATTCAGGCGGTATATATGTTCCCGCAAAGAACGGTTTATTTTCGGGCGTGCAGAAGATGGAAGTCGGCCAGCCGCCCGCTCGGCGGTTTAGCATCATATAGACCTCTTGGTAGTGCTTGTCTATATCGGGACGCTCTTCACGGTCTACTTTTATGCAGATAAAGCTCTCGTTTAATATATCTGCACACTCCTTGTTCTCAAATACCTTCTCTTCCATAACATGACACCAGTGGCATGAGCTGTAGCCGATGGAGATGAATATTGCCTTGTTCTCTGCTTTTGCCTTAAGAAACGCTTCGTCGCACCACGGGTACCAATCTACAGGATTGTCTTTGTGCTGCTGAAGGTATGGTGAATCTTCTGATCTTAATCTGTTTGACATGTTGAGTCCTTAGCCATAAATAACTCTGAAATTTGGGTTCCTTATGACTAAGGACTTAATTTCTTTGTAAATGATTTTTTGTAGAGTAGAGAAATGTTACTAATATTGCGCTTAAAAAAAATCTTATGCCAATTCAAACGCACTCGCCTTTAAAATATTTTTTTAGCAAGAACGGAGGCAGAACCGTAGTCACTACTATTACAAAAATGAGCATCGCGTATATCTCGTTTGGCAAAATGTTATTGACTCTTCCCATCTCTGCA
>OBLN01000323.1_pt1 | contig 17581 bp, 14 predicted proteins | sample 1519301 | NCBI WGS metagenome assembly OBLN01 (sample SAMEA2452533, study PRJEB22499) | sediment metagenome | reverse complement strand
CCGGCCCCAATGTCTTTTTCTACGTTCCCGGGCTGCTGCTGTATTTTCACTACACGGCCTGGCGGGGGTTGAAACGGGCGGAGAAAGCGGAATTGGATGTAAGGGTTGAGTATGTGGATAAAAATCGGCAAGAGGCGAGTAGCCAGTGGCGAGGGGCAGGGAGGCAGTCGTAGGGCGACTGGCTGGTCGCCCATGAACCGGGAAGAAATTCAAACCACGGAACACATGGAATACATAGAAAGGAATTAAGGTGACAGGTAACTGGAAACAGTCTAAAGTCGAAAGTCTAAAGTGAAAAAGCCGAAAAAAACTTTCTCCAACTTCCGTTCCGCCCTCAACTACCGCAACTTGCTTTTTTGTTTGTGCATTTGAATTTGGAACATTTGGTTCTCTTCCATTTTGTGTGGGTTTTGAGGTTATTCTCATTTTAAAAGGGATAAGGCTGCAGTAGAGTACCCTTTCGGGCATAAATCACCGCTCACCACTTCGGTCCAGACCCATTGCGGTCTTCGGCGGACTAAAATGACCCCGGTGGTTGTTTGGGATGTAATCCGGGGCATCATTTTGCCTTTGGCCGTCCTGCCTCAGCCCATGGGTCCCCGGAACCTGCCGTTTGCGTTCGCTTATGCTTTATGCCCTGCGGGTACTCATCATCGCAACTTCTTGCCAACCACCAATGTATGTTTACCCACACGAAACGTAATAGATCCGAACATTTGAATTTGTTTGGGATTTCGAATTTGGGATTTTGGATTTCGGTCTCCAATAACGCTTGCGAAGCAAGCTGATGACAAGCTTTGCTGCATGACTATAAATGACAAGTAATATTAACGAATCCATTAACCCTGCGATACGGCTGGTACTTGCTGCGCTTCGGGTGAATGGGACGCCAGTGGAACCTGATTTTTGTTATAAGAAGTCTGAACTTTCGCAGGCATTCACTCTGGCGCGGCAGCATGGCGTGTTTCCGTTATTATATCAGTATGTTCGTAAACAGAAAGCCGATAAGTCAATCATGCCGTTGATTGAAAGCCACAAGCATGCCTATCTGGGGAATGTGGGGCGCAACCTGCAATTGACGCAGCGACTGTTGAATATCATTGATCTATTATCCAGAAACGGCATCCGTGCGATTCCTTTCAAAGGACCGGTGCTTGCGGTTCAGGCTTACGGTGATATCGGGTTACGAAGCTTTTGCGACCTGGACCTTTTAATCCGATCCCGGGATTTTCCGCGCGTGTACGACTTGATGGAATCAACCGGATACCGCTCCATCAAACCCATGATTGTCAAGATGAAAGCGGTTTGGAAAAAGACACGCCGCAGCTTTGAATTCCAGGGCGAAAATGTTTCCATTGATTTCCACCAGCAGGTGACCCAGGGCCCGCGCTCCCTCCGATTGCGCGTGGATTGGAATAAACTCTCCCACGTGGAGTTGAATGGCCATGACGCGCCATGCCTCAACCTGGAGGATTCCGTCCTGGCATTGGCCATGCACGGCACCCACCATGGCTGGGCGCAATTGAAACTGGTGGCGGATCTTGCTTTTCTGCTACATGCCCACCAGGATGAGGTTCAATGGCAACGATTGATGAAGAAAGCTCGGGAGATGGGGGTTTTGCGCATGGTCTGGATCGGCATTTGCCTGGGTCGGGAGTTTTGTGACCTTATTGTTCCCGATCACGTTAAGGAGTTGCTTGAAAAGGATAAAAAATTGGCCGAACTGCTGGCCTACTTCAAAGACAAAGTGCTGGCACAACAAAAATCGAACCTGATCCCGCAAACGGCTCTGCCCAGGTCATTGGATTCGTGTTGGCACAAGGTTCGCTACCTGTCTTATTACCTGTTCAACCCCACCAGCCTGGATATGTTGGCCGTGCGTCTGCCAACGATCCTGTATCCGCTTTATTTCGTAATCCGTCCCGCACGCTTGCTGTTGAATCTGGCCAGGGGGCGCGAGTTGTCATGAGATACCTGTTTGACATCGGACATCCGGCGGAAGTTCATTATTTCAAGCATGTGATCCGTAACCTGGAAAAAAAAGGACACCGGATTCTGGTCACCGCCCGGGACAAGGATGTCACCCTGGAGTTGCTGGAAAAGCATGCCATTGAGACGATCTGTACGGGCCGGAACATTCCTTCACGCTTTGGCAAAATTTTTTCATTATTTCGAAATGACTGGCGCATTTTCAGGGTGATCCGCGCGTTCAAACCGGACCTGATCGTAAACTTCTTTTCGCCTTTCGCGGCCCATGCCGGCCGGCTGGCAAGGGTGCCGGTAATGGGGTTTCATGATACCGAGATCGCCGGCATCAGCATTCGTCTTTCGCTGCCTTTTACAAACACGGTAGTGGTGCCGGAGTGCTACTCCCGCAGGTTACCTGAAGAAAAAGAGATCCGTTTCAAGGGTTATTTTGAATTATGTCACCTGCAACCGGCTTATTTTTCCGCGGATCCTTCCATTCGCGTCGAGCTGGGGCTGGAGACGGAAGAAAAGTTTGTGTTGACACGTTTTGTTTCTCACCACGCGGTGCATGATACCGGTATCAGCGGCATATCACTGGAAATGAAACGGGAAGCCGTCAAGCGGTTCTCTCAAGTCTGCCGCGTGTTTATCTCCTCGGAGGATCCGCTGCCACCGGACCTGAAACGGTTCCGTTTATCCACTCCGGTGGAAAAAATTCACCACGTGATGGGACAGGCGTCATTGTGTTTCGGTGAAAGCGCCACCATGTCGGCCGAAAGCGCGGTGCTGGGTGTTCCCTCAGTGTTTGTTGATCAGCAGGGCAGGGGATATACCCGGGATATCGAACAGAGATACGGTCTGATCACGCGATTCAATCCGGATCATCGGGGTTTTCAACAGGCCATGGAAAAAGGTCTGGACATTATTCGGGCGGGGGAGGACGATACCTGGAAGCGAAAAAGGGACCAATTGCTCTGTGAGCATATCGATGTCACGGCATTCATGACCGGGCTGATCGAAAACTATATCGGAAGCGCCCGAATTCTTTGAAAGGATCCCGATATATGTATAAGAGTCGCTTTTTAGTAACATGGAGCCGTTTGAATCGACAAAACAGATAAGCAGGCAAGTTCGGAAATGATTGCGGATGATTCGGACATCAAATATAATAAATAATCAGAATGTCCTTCCGTTAAACGATATCACTTTGAAATAACCGACAAGGATACGCAATTGCAACAAACAATCGATATTCCCAAAGTCAGTGTCCTCATGCTGACTTATAACCACGAAAAATATATCAGACAGGCCATAGAAAGTGTATTGATGCAAGAGACGGATTTTACTTATGAACTGGTGATCAGCGAAGATTGTTCAACGGATCGTACCACAGCCATTGTCCGTGACTACGTAAAAAAACATCCCCATATCATCAGAGCCATATTGAATCCGGAGAACCTGGGTTCTCAAGAGAATTCCAGACAATTATTCAAGGCCGGCAATGGCGCCTATATCGCCCTGTTGGAGGGGGACGATTTCTGGATCGATCCACTGAAGCTGAAAAAGCAGGTTGATTTCCTGGATGAACATCCGGATTACGCAATGGTACATACAGATATCAATCTGTTATACGAAAGGGAAAAGAAGGTCATCGAAGATTATCACAAAACAAAGAGGATCCGGATTCCCTCCGGATATGTTTTTGATGAATTACTGACACCACCTTCTTTTTTCATAAAGACCGCTACGGTCTTAATGAAAAATAATATTGTTGATTATGACAATTTCTACGATCATCTCCAAAAAAAGAAATGGGTGTTGGGTGATCTTGCCCTCTGGCTGACCATTGCCCGGGATCACAAAATCGCTTACCTGCCGGAGACTACGTCAACTTATCGCTTGCTGGAGGAGTCGGAAAGCCGAACCCGTGACCCCATTAAGAACCATCAATTTCACCAATCGATTTTCGACATTCGCTACCACTTCTGGGAACAATTTAGTAATGACCCGTTGATCAAACACAAACTGGACAAAGAGTATCATCAGGTGTTGCTGGGAGACGCTTTTAAAATGGGAGACAAGATGCTGGGAGAAAAGGCCTATCGATATTTTTCAGAAAACGAAGTGCCAATGCCGATGAAGCATAGAATAAAATACTGGACCATGCATAAGCCTTTATTTGCTTTTATTGCGAATCGAATTATAGATTTAAAGAATTTTTTTAAAAAATGATTCCCTATGCATCTATTTTTTTTGAAAATTATGCTCGATAAGGTTTATGAAATGAAGACATGCTTAATAATTCATAAACCAGTATTGATTTTATGTTAATCTGCGGGACACGCTAAGTGAAAATACTACAGATTATTTATCAATTGGGTAATGGCGGAGCTGAAAAATTTTGTGTTGAATTGAGCAATGAACTGGCTCTAAAGCATGAAGTCGTCCTTTGTTCCGCAACAAAAATTGAGCCAGGAATGATTCATCCCAGGAAATTATCAAAGGATGTAAGATTGGTCCAACTGAATTTAAAGAAAAAAGCCCTGATAGGCTTTTTCCGCATTTTTAAAATACTCCGAGCGGAGAAACCGGATATTGTTCATATTCATTCCTCACTCCTGTTTTATTACTTCTCAATTCTGGTTATTTTCTTTAAACGCATTCAATTCGTCCATACCATTCATAGTACCCTGACGCCGGCTTATCAGAAACTATTTGATGTTTTAAACAACACAAGGTCGTTTTCCAAGAACGTTCACCATGTATGCATTGCTGCAAGCAGCCTTAGAGAATTTCAAGCAAAATATGCCCGACTGCATTTTTATCAAATCAACAATGGTATTGCGCCCATGGCAACCACTTCGCAACTCGAAGACGTACAAAAAGAAGTCAAAAATTTTAAAAATTACAGAGATTATCTGTTTATCGCAGTAGGGAATTATTCGCATTTCAAGAATTTCACCATGCTGGTTGAGGTGATTAAAGGCTTGAACCTGAAAGGCTTCAGGATTTCCCTGATTATTCTGGGGGAAGATACATCTCAAGACAGAGAACAATGGAACCTGGTAAAAAAACTCAAAGACGAGCATACGCACCAGTTGGGAATACGGAGCAATGTCGCTGATTATCTTTTCTGCTCCGATGCTTTGGTCATGTCTTCTACCATGGAGGGAGAACCCCTGGTGGTTTTGGAAGCCTTGGCAGTGGGAATTCCGGTTATCTCCACGCCTGCAGGTGGAGTGGCGGATAAAGTCCAGCCCGAAGTAAATGGATTTCTCGCCAAGGGGTTTGGACCGGGCGATCTCGAGCGGGCGATACTTGATTTTATCAAATCCACACCGCCGGCAAAACAAGGTTTTCCGCAGAAAAACGAAAAGACTTTTCTCAGTCAATACTCCATGAAAAAATGTGCCGACGAATACCTCGATCTATATCAGACTGTACTAAATGATTGACTGCATCCCGTTTGATCTAAAGTAATGATTATTAAAAGTTGATTTATTGAATTCTGCCTTGAGAGGATGCCACTGGATTACCGATGGCTGATAATCTCCAGCAATTGGTCTTCATATTGAAAATGTCTTGGAAAGTTGATACAGAACGAAATATTATTTAAGAGAAAACGGAAAAACATCTAATCTGATTTGACTAAACGATTCTGGAATTGGATATTTGTAGCCTATGCTGCATAAAAAGATTCTGACCTTACTGAACCCCCGCGAACGGCGGCGGGGGATTATGCTAATGGTTATGATCCTCATTATGGCGCTGTTGAATACCGTCGGTGTGGCATCCATCATCCCCTTTATGTCCGTGCTTGGCCAACCGGATGCGGTCCACACCAACAAGTACCTGAATGCGCTATACACAGCATTCGGATTTTCAGACCAGGAAGATTTCCTTTTTTTTCTGGGTATTCTGGTTTTTGCCACCCTGGTTGCCTCTATCCTGTTTAAGGCCCTGACTCAGTATGCCGTCCAGCGTTTTACCCAGATGCGAAATTTTTCTCTGTCGTGCAGACTGTTCAGGGGTTATCTGAATCGACCCTATACCTGGTTTTTAAACCGGCACAGCTCTGATCTTGTATTGAACATGTTGTCTGAATTGACTCAGGTAATCAACGGGGTGCTGATCCCGATAATGCAACTTTTTGCCCATGGTTTGAGCGCCCTCTTCCTGATTATTCTGCTATTAATTGTGGATCCACTCCTGGTGATGATAGCGGCTGTGGTGATGGGCGGAACCTATGCGCTGATCTATCTGGTCATTCGCAAATACCTGTCCCGAATCGGGAAAGATCGGGTGTTGGCAAACAAGCAACGCTTCCGTGTGGTCCGGGAAGCCCTTGGAGGGATCAAGGAGCTCAAAACCTTTCAGCAGGAATCTCTGTTTTTCCAACGTTTTATCAATCCGGCGAAACGCTACTCCAACTATATGATATACAGTAATACTGCCTCTATCATGCCACGCTTTGTATTGGAAATAGTCGCTTTTGGCGGAATACTGGCCATTGCCCTGTATCTATTAAAATTCAATGGCTCTATCAACCAGGCTTTGCCTGTTCTGTCCGTATACGCATTTGCAGGTTATCGCCTTTTGCCGGCAATGCAACAAATTTACACTCAGGCAACCAGCCTCCGGTTCGGACTGCCCGCCCTTGAATCGATCTATGCAGACATAATTGAGTTGTCTGAGAACGAACAAGAAAATGATGCGGATAATGGCAAGCCTCTTATCCCCACGAGCAATATCAAACTGAAGAATATTTATTTTACCTATCCAGATGCCCAAGAACCCGCACTGAAGAATATCACATTGACAATCCCGGTCAATTCTACTGTTGGATTGGTGGGACCCACCGGATCCGGAAAAACATCTATTGCTGATGTCATTCTGGGATTGCTCTTCCCCCGGATGGGTCAGCTTCAGGTGGACGGCAAACCCGTTACATCAGGCAATGTCCGTGCTTGGCAACGTTCTTTGGGTTATGTACCCCAGCAGATCTTCCTTTCCGACGACACGGTCAAGGCCAATATTGCATTCGGCATTCCGGAAAACCAGGTAAACATGGATGCCGTTATTCATGCTGCAAAAATTGCCCGGCTCCATGATTTTGTCTGCGGTGATCTGCAGAACGGCTATGCGACACTGGTGGGTGAACGCGGGATCCGTCTGTCCGGAGGTCAAATTCAACGCATAGGCATCGCCCGGGCCCTGTACCATGATCCGGAGGTACTCATTTTTGATGAAGCCACCAGCGCGCTGGATACCCAGACCGAGCAATTGGTAATGGAGGCATTGGGTCGACTGAACAAAAGGAAAACCATCATCTTGATTGCCCACCGGCTGAATACAGTCAGAAATTGCGATTGCATCTTTGTGATCGAAAATGGAGAACTTGTGGGACAGGGCACGTATAATGAATTGCGTGAACGCAACAGGTATTTTCAATCCCTTACGAAACAGGACAGTAACTGATGAATATAATCGTGTATCAGTACGAAACCACTGATAATGATGAACGGAAGGTTCTCAGCTGTACAGAATGCCTCATGGTTACAGTCGTGAAGCAGTCCCGGGTTTTCATTTCATAAATGTGTTTTTGCATTGGGAATGAGATAAATTTTGCCAACTTTAATGATGGATATTGAGATTCTCTTTGAGTCTGCATTCTGTTTCATTTGGAAAAGCAAGTGACATTATAATGAATATACTTGTTATCAACGACAATTCGGCCCATGTTAACTGGGGCGCTCAGGCTTCTCCACCCGCGTTATATGGAATTATTAAAAATCGCTTCTCAAACTGTACAATCTCATCTTTTACCCATGAGTGGTTGACCCGGTCATTTCATCGCAGAATGAAACCGTTACTGGGCGGTCGTCTGCTCAGAGAAAAAAAACGATGGCGTCCGATACGTTCTTTTATAAACAACTTTTCGACAATTGAGCCGTTCTACCCCGAAGTTGCGGATGACTTCGACTGCTTTGCTGATGAATGGCTGGCCGGTTTCGGAGGTCCCCAGGGGAATGAATTCCTTGCGTATGCTGCAAAAGCGGATCTGGTTGTCTATAATGGTGAGAATTCTATATATCGCAATACACCGGAAGGGTGTCACGGAATATTTCTGCTTTGGTTGACAAAAACCCGTTTGGGTAAACCCAGCTGTATTGTCAACCACACGGCTCAGCAAAATGGGGTACTACCCATCATGGATGGAATGATTCAACTTGTGTTTCCCAAGCTCGATCTGGTCGCTGTGCGTGAACCTTGTTCACTGGATAATTTACAGAAACTTGGAATCAATAATGCAAAAATGTTTCCGGACGTGGTTTTTTCTTTCAGGCCCCTGGAATTCTCAAGAGTTAAGATTGAAAAATGGAGGCAGCAGTACAACCTTTTGGATCAATCTTATTTTTGTTTCAGTGCTTCGGGTCTTCCGGTCAGCAAACCTCGAGGTTTATGGGATGGGGAGGTCACGGAATTGGTCAGAAACCTCAAAGCCCTCGGTCTGCAGGCTGTTCTTCTGGCTAAAGATCCTTGGTGTTTGTTTCTTGAGGAAGTGGCGAAACGAACGGATTCCATTTTTTTCGGACCGGATCATCAGTTTCATGACTTATGGCCGTTATTCGAAGGTGCATCTTTTCTGGTGACTGGTCATTATCATTATGCCATCTTTGGTGCGATGGTCGGTTGCCCTTTTGTCCCCATGACGGTTACCAATCACAAAATGAGGGGATTGTGCCGACTGCTGCAATGGAAACATTCTCAACCATTTGATGCAACTTATCTGGGTAAATGTGGCAATCAAATTGTGGCGGAGGCTTCGAGCTTAATGAAAAACAGAATTGAGTTGAATGCACATTTAATCAATGTAACGGCAAAATTACGAGAAGATGCGATACAATTGGGAGAGAGCATTGCGGGCATGCTGAAAAAGGAAGTGGTTAATGACAAGCCGATCTGTTGCGATTAAAAATTATCAAGTAGGTCCCGGTTTTCCGTGTTTCATCATTGCTGAAATCGGAATCAACCACAATGGAGATATTCAAACAGCTTTTCAATTAATTGATGCAGCTGTCAATGCAGGTTGCCAGGCTGTAAAATTCCAGAAACGAACCATTGATCTGGTCTATCGTGCTGAAGAACTTGCTCAACCAAGAGAAAATCCTTTCGGTCCGACAAATGGTGACCTAAAACGTGGCCTCGAATTTGGGATTGAAGAATACCGGATGATCGATGATTATTGCCGTAAGAAAGACATACTCTGGTTTGCATCGAGTTGGGATAAAAAGTCAATCGATTTTATGGACAGGTTTGATCCACCCTGTCATAAGATTGCATCCGCTTGTTTAACCCATGATGATTTACTGATGCATTTCCGGGATACAGGCCGACCTCTCATCTTATCCACCGGCATGAGCACGATGGAGCAGATCCGCCATGCAGTAAAATTGATCGGCAACAACAATACAATACTCCTTCACACAATTAGTACTTATCCATCCAAAGTAGAAACCCTAAACCTGAGTGTAATAAAAACGCTGAAATACGAGTTTGATTGCCCTATAGGTTATTCCGGCCACGAAGTGGGTCTCCAGACCACGGTTGCAGCTGTTGCTCTTGGAGCCTGCATAATCGAACGTCATCTTACCCTAGACCGAAGCATGTGGGGAAGCGATCAGGCGGCTTCGATTGAACCGCATGGTTTTGCCCGTTTGGTGCGGGACATCCGATCTGTGGAAGCCGCACTCGGTGATGGAGTGAAACGAGTGCATGAGGATGAGATACCGATTATGCGGAAACTTAGACGGACACCTTTGGAGCCCGAAACCTCATGAATGTGCTTTGTATTATCCCGGCCCGTGGCGGTTCAAAGGGCATTCCGCGAAAGAACATTGTCCAGCTTGGTGAAAAACCTCTAATAGCATGGAGTATTGAAGCCGCCCTGGCAGCCACTTCGATCAACAGAGTGATTGTCAGTACTGACGACGAAGAGATTGCCTCTATATCCGAAACATGGGGCGCTGAAACCATCATGCGTCCTCTCGAATTGGCAAATGATACCGCTTCTTCAGAATCCGCCCTGTTGCACGTTATCGAAACTCTGCAACAAAAAGAGCAATATAAATCCGATCTGATTGTTTTTCTGCAAGCCACGTCACCTTTTCGCCTACCTAATGATATTGATCAATCTGTTAAACTTTTGCAAACTGGATATGACAGTGTGTTTTCCGCGTACTGTCAACATTTTACCGGCCGTTGGAAACTGGACAAGAACGAATGCGCACATCCGTTGAATTTTGATCCGTCAAATCGCCCCAGACGCCAGGATCTGGATGATGAATTTATCGAAAACGGCAGCATTTATGTTTGTAAGCCAGATATTCTTATATCAACAGGGTCAAGAATGGGTGGCCGTATCGGTATCTATGTAATGCCTGTGGAACGGTCATGGCAGATCGATAAACCCGAAGACATGAGGTTTTTAGAAAAGCTTATGCTGCCGGTTCCATCAATACAGCAGAACCCAGCCTCAATCCATCCACGTGTTCCTCCGGAGCATGTACTAAGGCGGATTAAGTTGCTGGCAATGGATTTCGACGGTGTGCTTACTGATAATCGGGTGTGGGTTGATGGACAGGGAACTGAAACAGTTTGTTGCAGCCGATCTGACAGCTGGGGTCTTTCTCAACTGAAAGCGGCCGGAATTCATACAGCTGTTATATCAACCGAAAGCAACCCGGTTGTGCAAGCCCGGTGCCGCAAACTGGGTCTCACCTGCATCGATGCTACTCAGGATAAAGCCAGTGCCTTATCGGGATTGGCGAAATCCTTGAACATCCATCGCACGGAAGTCGCCTTTGTTGGGAATGATACCAATGACACAGATGCATTGCGTTGGGCTGGGATTCCCATCATTGTCAGAGATGCTGAACCCACACTGGTTCCCGTTGCGATCTGGGTTCTTCGTGCCCGGGGAGGGATAGATGCGGTTAGAGAGTGCTGTGACGCAATCATAAACGCAAAAAATCAGCCCACTCCTCAGTATGAAGGAGAAGGTATCTATTTCAAGAGGCTTTCTAAAACAAAAAATCCTGATTATGAAGAAGAATACTGGGGAACCATCAGGGATCCTGATGGAAGGATCAGAAATCGTATTCAGGAACAGGAACAATATTTGGATGATATAAAATCTGAATTGAATTTTTTAAACAGCCTTTCTGGCGGGAAGCTTCTGGATGTAGGCTGTGGACTTGGCTGGCTGCTTTCCGGCCTGGATCCCAAGTGGGAACGCCATGGTGTTGAAGTTTCTGATTTTGCCGCCAGACACGCCGAACAATTCGGCCGTATTTTTCACGGGGCACTTAAGGATGCAACTTTCTCATCTGAATATTTTGATGCGATTGTACTTTATCATGTTATTGAACACCTTGACGATCCCCTTAAAGCATTGCGTGAAATCCGGCGTGTACTGCGCCCGGGTGGTTGGCTGGTGCTGGGCACACCGGATTTTGACAGTGGTTGTGCCCGGCGATTTAAATCAAAATACCGGCTTTTGCATGATAAAACCCATGTCAGTCTTTTTACATCCGAATCCATGCATCGCCTTCTCCGGGATGAAGGATTTATAATTACGGAAGTAGAGTATCCGTATTTTAATACGCGACATTTCACCAAAGAAAATTTACTTCGCCTTTTCGAAACGGAAGGGATGTCACCTCCTTTTTACGGCAATTTCATGACCTTCTACTGCAAAAAACCGGGAAACGATGAGCCTCTTCGGACGCCTCAACTCCATTTGAAACACATCTGAAGATTAAATCAGCAAAACGAACCACAATGACAAATAAGCAACCGAAACCAAGAGCTGGAAAGCCATTGACCATTCTATTTGAAACAGGAAATGGTCGCTCAGCCAGTGCCATTTTAGAAAACAACTTTATCGCAAATTGCCTGTCATTCGGGGCTGAAATTTGTGTCCTGTCTCCCGGAGTCTGTTTCGAACCCTTCGTGGAGCAGTATCGACTGCCGGGGGCGAGATTTGATTATCTTTCTCCCCAACAGGCATATAAAAAAAAACACCGCTACCTGGTTCGGATGGAAAAATGCGCCCGCAGCGCATTGGCCCGGTTGGGATTACGGCGACCTCATCGCTGGCTTTGGAAGACTATCGGTGCCCGTGTCAACTCAGTGGATGCTGCTTTTTTAAACGATCTACTCGATGAGATTCAGCCCGATTGCTATGTGACTGCAGACATGAGCCTTGAAACCAGCCGAGGTCTGGTTGGATTATGTTGCCGGAAAGGAATTCCCTCAATTGGGAATGTGTACTCCTGGGATCATCCCTTCCAACCGCAATTATCCAGACCGGATCATCTGACCTGTTGGTCCGAATTTATGCGTGACCATCTGGTGAATATCGGTGGATTTTTGCCTGAGCAGATTGAAATCATCGGGGCTCCGGCATTCGATCCTTACCTGGAACCGGAGTGCATTTGGACTCGGGGAAAATTATGTGACACGGTCGGTCTTGATCCCGATAGGCCCATCATCCTTTTTGCCACCCTGGGTCAGATGGGCCCTTATTGGGATGAGACGGGCACGTTCCGGGCTTTTCTAGACGTTCTGGAGAAAGCTGCTTTACCGGGTCCGCCACAGGTTGTATTGAGGCTCCATCCCGTATCGGTGGATCATTACTTTGATGAATTCCGGAACCGTGAAGGTCTTGTTTTTTCTCGATATTCCAGATATTGTCCCGGCATGCGCTGGTGGCCTTCGCGGGATGAGACCATTCTGGCCGGCAATCTGCTACGGCACGCCGACGTCTGCATCAGCCCGGGTTCAACGATGACTGTAGAGGCGGCCATCTTCGATACACCGACCATTGTGCCCACATTCAACCCCATCATGTCGGAAGAATACGATCATTTTTTTCAGAAAAACTGGTTGCAGAAACATTTTCGGTTTCTGGTGGAAGAAGAAACAATCGCCCTGGCAGGCTCACCCGATGAACTGATTGCGGCGGTAAAAAGAGCACTATCTGATCGTACGTGGCTTGCGAAAGGACGTCAAAAAATCCGGGATTATGTGACCGGTCCGCTGGATGGACGGGCAACCGAACGACTGGCCTCAATTGCAATCGCATATGCAAGACGATCCATCGAGAGTAGAATGAATCAAAACCAGTGAATGATGCCCGTTAATATCCCGCTGATCATTATCTACAATCACAAATTTGAAAAGAACATTGCAGTTCTTGAAGAAATTTATAAACACAGATTTTCAAAAATTTTTCACCTCATGCCTTTTTACCGTGGAAACAAACGCAACGTGATTCCGGTATATGAGCACTCTTTCTATTTTCAGGGGTATGTCGCCCAGGCGTTCAAATATTTCTTTCACCCCAGGTATTCACATTATCTTTTCATCAGTGATGACCTGTTGTTGAATCCGGGTATTACAGAGACAAGTATTCCCCAATACCTGCAAATCGATTCAGTGACCAATTTCATCCCGGAGCTGATTGAACTGCATAAGCATCCGTTGGCGCAGTTCTGGCCGCGGATGCGGCTGGCGTATGAATATAAGCCCATCAAGGAAGGTGTTGAGATCGCAGGTGAAATCCCCTCCTATCATGAGACCCTGAAAAAATTTCAAAACCTGGGCTTATCGATCGGACCGATACAATTCGCCCAGTTGTACCGCAAACCGCGCCTGTTCTTCAGAAAAAAAGATGCCAGGCTTGAGCTCAGAAAGTGGATCAGATGGCTCAGGAGTTTTCCCAATCAAAATAGACTGAACCTGAGATACCCCCTGGTTGGGTCATACTCGGATATCTTTCTGATCTCCAGGGAGAACATCAGGGATTTCTCTCATTATTGTGGTGTTTTTGCAGCCAATGAGTTATTTGTCGAATTTGCCATTCCGACTGCAATCGCGCTGACCGCAAAGAAAATTGTCACTGAAAAAAACCTCAAGCTGACAGGGAAAGCCTTGTGGACCGAGCAGGAGTACAAGGTACTGGAGCCATTCGACAACAACCTCACCAGATTACAGAAGGAATTCCCCAGTCATTGGTTATATGTTCATCCCATCAAACTATCCAGGTGGATGTATCCATGAATTATATCGTCATGACTTCAATTCATTATCCGACTGCGGCCGTTCGCTCCTTTTCAAGTCTGAAGGACACCAGACTGATTGTGGTGGGGGATAAAAAAACTCCTTCCGACTGGTCCTGCGAAAACGTATTGTTTTTACCAGTTGGGAAACAGGATCAGATCGGCAGGCACCTGCACAACGTGCTGCCCTACAATCATTATTGCCGCAAGATGCTGGGATATCTTCACGCCATGGAGATGAATGCCCGGGGAATCATCGATGTGGATGATGACAATCATCCCAAACCGGGATTTTCCTTTCCGGCTTTCGAGGGAAAATATGACAAGGTGCCCAAAAACCAAGGTTTCATTAATATCTATCAGTATTTTACGGATCAGAAGATCTGGCCGCGCGGGCTGCCGCTGAGAAGCATCAATAAAAATTATGAATTATGCAATGGAACTACCGTTTTGGACTGCAAAGTGGGTGTTTGGCAGGGTCTGGCGGATGGTCGTCCGGATGTGGATGCCATTTATTGTCTTGTGGATGACAGGCCCTGTACGTTTGCCGAGCGCCCTCCGATCGTTTTGAGCGAAGGAACATTCAGCCCATTCAATACCCAGAACACAATAATACGCAAAGAACTTTTCCCCCTGATGTATTTGCCGGCCCATGTTACATTCCGGTTCACTGATATTCTGCGCGGCCTGATTGCTCAACCCATAATGTGGCTTTATGGCTTTCATTTGGGTTTTTCAGAAGCGACGGTAACTCATGAGAGAAATCCTCATGATTATTTCAACGATTTTCTTTCCGAGATTCCCATGTATCAACACACCGAACGGGTGGTTGAAATCGCAGAAAAAGTCGTGTGCCGGAAGTATTCCCCTTCTGAGAATCTTTTTATTACATATGAAGCCCTGGTAAACGCCGGCATCGCAGATAAACTGGAAATGACGGTACTGGCTGCCTGGATAAAAGATATTGAGCCCTTTCGCTTGGATATGCATGCTGTCTAGAGAGTTGCCTGTCTTTTTCCTTGGTTCTACATGAAACTGGCTTTTTTGATTCTTACCCACAACCAGATTGAACTGGTATATAGGCAAATTAACGCCTTATGCCATCCGGATCACCATTTTTTTATTCACCTGGATAAAAAATGCAAGATAAGGATTAAAGATGAATATGAACAACACAGGGGGGTTCATTTTGCTGCCAACCGCATAAGGGTGAACTGGGGAGGGGTTAACATGGTACGGGCCACCTTGAACCTGATTCAAGACGCCCTGGCTTCAGGAATCGATTTTGATTACTTTATACTGATGAGCGATCACTGCTTCCCTATTAAAGCCACAAACTACATTCAACATTTTCTGGAAGTGCATGATGGTTTCAGTTTTATTGAAATCCGGCCCTTACCGGATGAAGCATTGCAAAAAAAAGGGTTCAGGGAATCTGGGTTGGAAAAGTTCTATTATCCCGTTTTCTTCGATCATTTGAGTTTTATTCGTAAGGACAATTTTGTGTTCGGTAACAAAGTTTATCAACCCAAAAAATTGTTGTTCCGATGTCTTTCCTTCATCTTGAGAAAGACAGGGTGCAAAAGGAAAATCCCCCTAGGTATGGTTCCCTGTTTTGGCTCCCAGTGGTGGACCCTGCATCGCAATGCGATTCATTATGTTCTCAACTATCTTAACAGAAACCCCAAAGTACTCAATTTGTTTAAATACGCCTGGGCGCCGGATGAGCTTTTCTTTCACACGATTTTATTCAACAGTCCGCTGGCCGAAAAAATCAAGCCTTCATCATTATGGTATATTGACTGGAGCGCCAACGGGCCTCCCAAAACGCTCAATTGCGATGATTTCGATGCAGTGCGGCAGAGCGGAGCGTTGCTGGCTCGAAAATTCGATCTGGACAAATCCCGGAAGCTCATTAACAGTCTGGAAAATTTATGGCAATCTACTGGCGAAGTTTGATCAGTCCTATTTAGAAATGAAAGCTCGGATGCTTGAAGCCTTACTTGTGCAAACCTGGATTTTCAAACTTGCTGAAAAAACCGACTTATACGGCTACACATGTTTACGTACACGGAACCAGACGGAATTATCTTTGGAAATCAGAATGGGCTTTTATTTTTCAGCCAGGATAAAATCTTGATCGCCCTGCGTTTGTTGCGGTAATATTTGCGGAATATTTTTGAGTTTTCCAGTCGTCTTTCAGTTCTCAAGCGTTTTTTCATTACATCGGTCCATTTCCCTTCCGTCCCTTTTGCTTTTGCTATAGGCAGGAGGGCTTCGTAACGAATATTGCGCCTGATTCTATCTCCCATTCTCAGGGTTTTAATCTGTTTGAGAGAGATGTCCCTGTTAAAACAGGAGGGAAGGCCGAGCCCAAGCGCCCTGAAGGTAAGGATATTCCGCATGCACTTTTCGCAATTACAGCAGTTTTGATCCCTTTGTTGACCTTCCCAGCAGACCCGAATATTTTCTATCATTCTGGGCATCCTGCTGATCGACAGGATTTTATCCGCACGCGTGAATGCAGCTCCATCTGGAACTATTGTAAATGTTTTTGATGAAAGCAGAGGATCTGTGAGAGGGTTTACTCCTTCGGTCGCCGTTCCAATATTATCATATGTGAAAGTCTGGCCGATTATGCCTTCTGAATATTTTTTTCGGAAAAGGTAAAGGCATGATGCAATGGCGGCTCCGTGTGAGTGATCCCAATCGCCAATTACGTCTCTATAATTTGTCGATGCTGTCAGCAATTCTATTTTGAGGTCGGATAAAATCTTTCGAGAACGGACGGACGCCAGTTCAAACCCTGTGTTGTCTTCAAGTGGAATGTCGAACCCTTGAATCATAAGGCCCGCAACGACTTTTCGGGGGAACCGAAAATCTGTTGACTGTGAGTGTCGTAAGGCGGTGAAACAAGAGTCCACTCCACCTGAAAAGGCCATAATGGATAGGCCACCCGAAGGAGGCATAATATCCTCCTGTTCGATATCAGCGAAAATTGATACGTTAACAAGATCTGCGCGTTTGTGGCACCAAACAGACTGGAATTCAAATAGATTGCGCAATAAAGATGGTGACACTTGTCCATGGACACGGACATCCAGCCCTTTTTTCATTAACAGAAAAAGACTTCCTACCACAAAATGATCACAGGATTCCGGAATGACAGGCTGGAATTGTGCAGGTATTTTGTACCAGAGTGTTTTTTCTCCTTCTCCAGGAATTTCAATAATTGCAGATATTGTCAGTGATTGAACATTTTTTTCCGGTTCCTGTGGCCATATATGAATCGAATTTTTCATTGTTGTCTATTCCTTTTACTGGAAAAAAGCAATTTTTCAATAAGTTGATTTTATGCCCGAAAAATTGAGTTGTAAAGAAAATTATATTTGAAACCGGGTATTGATTCAAACTTCCGGTGGTTTTTTAAAAAGATAAAGCAACATCTTTTCTGTAAATTCATGCTGCGGGCACATTGACTTCGTCGA